>JGI12210J13797_10014781_pt1 | contig 16170 bp, 13 predicted proteins | sample ElkSlonscriptome_3_FD_13797 | JGI IMG/M metagenome (IMG submission 13797)
ACAACCCCCGCTGCGCCGCCGTGTCTACGCTGATCTTCGACGGGATCATCAAGTACGATCTCGAGCGAGGCGGCTCGAAGACCCACGCGCTGCCCGAGCACCACGCGTGCGACGAGCCCGTGTTCGTGCCGCGCCCCGGCGCCACCGACGAGGACGACGGCTGGCTGGTGACCTTCGTGCACGACCGCCGCGAGGGTCGCTCGGCGCTGTGGGTGCTCGACGCCCAGCAGATCGAGGCGAAGCCGCTGGCCCGCATGGCCCTGCCGCGCCGCGTGCCGATCGGCTTCCACGCCGCGTGGGTGCCCGGGTCGGGCCTGAGCTAGCGACTCGGGCGGGCTCCTGGCGAGCTCGCGCTCCGCCGGCGAGCTCGCGCTCCACCGTCGACGGGCGGGCTCACGACCCGGGCAGCAGCCCGGCGAGCTGCTGTCCCACCGCGCGGATCGGGGTGGTGTCGTGGTGCACCCGGCTGAGCAGCAGCGCTCCCTCCACCGCGCACAGCACCAGGTTGGCCATGGCCGCGGCCTGGGGCGCGGCCATCTCGGCCTCCCGCAGGGTGTCCTCGATGAGCTGCTGCCAGCGGGCGTACGACGCCGAGCACACCGCCTGCAGGGCCGGCAACTGGGAGGCGGACTCCAGCGCCACCGTGGCCACGGGGCAGCCGTCGAGGAACCCCGAGGCCTCGAGCTGATCGGCCAGCGCCTCGGTGACCCCGATGATCGCCGCGCCGGGCCCCGCGGCCTCGGCCACGATCCGGTGCAGCTCCGCGTGCATCTGCTCGCTGGAGTACTCGAGCGCGGCCTGGGCCAGCTCCTCCTTGCCGCCGGGGAAGTGGAAGTACAGCGACCCCTTGGGCGCTCCGCTCTCCTTGATCACCTGGCTCAGCCCCGTGGCGTGGTAGCCCTGCCGCTGCAGCAGCGCCGCGGTGGTCTCCACGAAGCGCGCCCGGCTGTCGATGGGGCTCTTCACGAGCCCGCCCCCGCCGGGCTGGCCACGGCCACCGCGTCGAGCTGGTGCCCCTCGCGGCGCCACCACGCGCCGAGCATCTCGGCGTAGGTGGTGCCCAGCGCACGCACGATCACCGGCCACGGGCGCAGCTTCGGATCGGCCTCGAGGCCGCGGCCGAGGCGGGTGAGCTGCTCTTGGTACCAGCTGATCTGCAGCAGATCGTCGAGGATGCGCACCCCCACGCTCGCCCCGTACTCGGGCGCCACCTCCAGCTCGGCCCGCACCAGCCGCCCCGGGAGCTCGGGGTCGACCGACAGCGGCCGCGCCATGCCGATCACGTCGGTGGCCCCGCTGTCGAGCGCCGCGTTCATGCCCGCGCGGGTGCGGAAGCCCCCCGTGACCATCAGCGGCAGGTCGACCACCTCGCGCATGCGCACCGCGTACTCCAAGAAGAACGCCTCGCGCCGCTTGGTGCTCTCGCGCTTGGGCTGCTCCGAGCCCATCATGGCCGGCTTCTCGTAGCTGCCGCCGGAGATCTCCAGCAGGTCGACGCCCTCGGCCTCGAGCGCCTCGGCCACCCGCATCGATTCCTCCAGGGTGAAGCCGCCGCGCTGGAAGTCGGCCGAGTTGAGCTTCACCGACACCGAGAACCCGGGGCCCGTGCTGCGCCGCACCTCGCGGATCGACTCGAGCAGGAAGCGCATGCGCCCGTCCAGCTCGCCCCCGTAGCGATCGGTGCGCTGGTTGGTCAGCGGCGAGAGGAACTGGCTGAACAGGTAGCCGTGCGCCGCGTGCATCTGCACCCCGTCGAAGCCGGCCGCCTCGGCCATGGCCGCGGCGCGGCCGAAGCGGGCCACGAGCACCTCGATCTGCGCGACGGTGAGGGGCTGCGGGGTCGAGAACAGCCCGCCCTCGCGGTCGAGCTTCACCGCCGAGGGAGACACGGGCCGCCAGGTGACCGCGCGGGTGGTCTGGCGACCGGCGTGGCTGAGCTGCATGAACACGGCCGAGCCGTGGGCCCGCGCGGCGGTGGCCCAGGCGGCCAGGCGCTCGCCGTGGTCGCGGGTCATCAGCACGTTGTGCCGCTCGGTGCGGCCGCCCGGGTCGACGATGGCGTTGCCGGTGATGAGCAGACCCGCGCCCCCGCGCCCCAGCCGCTCGTAGAGGGTGATGAGCGCATCGCTCGGCGCTCCGTCCGCGTCGGCGAGGTTCTCGCTCATCGCCGCCTTGGCCACGCGGTTGGAGAGCACCAGCCCCGAGGGCAGGGTCAGGGGCTGGGCGATGGGGTTCGCGTCGATCATGCCGCGAACTATGCCGCTTGGTCTATATATGTCAACCGGTCTATATATGCTCGGCGGAGATCCCGCGCGTGCGGAAGCTCGCCCACGCCCCCGAGTCCGGCGCTACGACATCCGGTCGTGGAACTGCTCGAACAGCGACGCCAGCCGCTCCAGCGTGATCGGCTTGACCACGTGGTCGTCGAAGCCGGCGTCGGCGACCCGCGAGCGCGCGTCCTCGTGCGAGAAGCCGGTGAGCGCCACGATCACGGTGCGCTCGAACCCCGCGTCCCTCAGCTGGCGGGACACCTCGTACCCCGACAGATCGGGCAGCCCCAGGTCGAGCAGCACCAAGCCGGGGTCGTGTTCGCGCACGGCCTCGAGCACGTCCTCGCCCCGGTACACCGCGTTGACCAGCAGCCCCCGCGACTCGAGCAGGATGGAGAGGATGTCGGCTGCGTCCTCGTTGTCGTCGACCACCAGCACCCGCAGCCCGGCGGGCAGCTGCGGCCCCGGGGGCGTGGCCGGTACGGGGGTCGGCGTGTGGGCCCGGCTGCGCGGCAGCCGGATGCGGAAGGTGGTGCCCCGGCCGGCGCCCTCGCTGAACGCCTGGATGGTGCCGCCGTGCAGCTCGACCAGCTGCCGGACGAGCGTCAGCCCGATGCCCAGCCCGCCCATGCCCTCCTCGCCGATCTGCGCGAACGGGGCGAAGATGTGCTCGAGGTGCTCGGCCTCCAGCCCGATCCCGTCGTCGATGACCGACAGGCTCACCGTGGCGTCGTCGGCCCGCACCACCACCGTGATCGTGCCGCCCCGCGCGGTGTACTTGGCCGCGTTCGACAGCAGGTTCACGATGATCTGCTCGAGCCGCGTGCGGTCGGCCTCGACCACCAGCGGCGTGGGGATGTCCTCGATGACCAGCGTGTGGCCGCGCTCCGTGATGATCCCCTCGACCACCTCGATCGCCTCGGAGACCACCGCGGCCAGCGAGACCTTCTCCTTGCGCAGCACGATCTTCCCTTGAGCCACGCGGGTCAGGTCGAGCAGGTCGTCGACCAGCGAGCGCAGCTGCGCGAGCTGCCGCGCCATGCTGTCGTGGAGCCACTGCCGCCGCTGCTGGTCGATGGTATCGCCCTGGAGCAGGGCCACGCTGCTGGTGAGGGCGGCCAGGGGGTTGCGCAGCTCGTGCCCGAGCACCGCGAGGAACCGGTCCTTGGCGCTGCTGGCCGCCTCGGCCGCGTCGCGGGCCTCGGTCACGTGCTGGAGCCGCCGGTTGGTCCGCTGGTCGGTCACCACCAGGCTGGTGCGCCGCCGGTTCGTGCCCGCGGGGGCCACCGCCAGCCGCACGGGCACCGAGTCGCCGTCGGGGCGCAGCAGCGCCGCCCCCATGCTGCCCGGCTCGCCGCTGTCGACGATGCCCTCGAAGGCGTGTCGCGAGGCCGAGTCGAGCCACTCCAGCAGGCACTCGCCGATGAGCGCCTCGCGGCCCACCCCGAGCAGTTCGCACAGGAAGCGGTTGCAGTAGAGGATGGTGTGGCTGCGGTCGAGCGACAGCGCGCCCTCGGCCATCTGCTCGATGAACTCGCGGTAGGGCAGGTCGGCGTTCTGCAGGGTGAACACCTGCTGGTCGTCCCCGAGGTCCACCATCACCGCGTCGACCTCGCCGCGGCGGATTGCGTCGAGGGTGGCGTGGGCCTCGGCGAGCTGCCGGCGGACGATCTCTAGCTCTCTCGGCTCTCGGGATTGCGACATGAGGGGCAGGCCGTTCGGGCGAGGTCAGCTCTCTTCGGCCGGATCGAGCGCGTCGAGGTCGAGGTTGAGCAGCGCCTTGCTCTCGTCGGAGAGATCGCCGATCACCCGCCGTATGGGCTCGGGCACCGCGCGCACCAGGGTGGGGATGGCCAGGATCTGGTGGGCCTTGGCCAGCTCCGGAGACTTCACGAGATCGATCACCTCGATCGTGTAGCGCCCCGGCAGGTGCCGCTCGCACATGGCCTCGAGGTTGGAGAGAGCCAGGCGGGACTTCGGCGAGTCACCCGCGATGTACAGGCGCAGGTTCCACGTCTTGTCTCGGGGGTGGGATGGTGAGGAATCGTTCATGGCGTGTCCTCCTGCTCGTCGGCTTGCCTCGAGCGAGCGATGGCATGTCGGTCGCGCACGAGCTGCTGGCTCTCGTGCTCGATGGTCTGGATGGCCAGCTGGAGCTCGGATGACTCGGTGAGGAGGTCTGCCTCGAGCTTGGCGACCTGCTCGCGGTGCAGCGCCTGGATCTGCTCGAGCTTGCGGCGGTGGTGCTCGAGCTGCATGTCCTTGCGGCGCGCCTCGGCGCGCTCGCGTGACTCCTGCGACAGGCGCGCGGACCCGGTGAGCACGCCCCCCGGCCCCACGTACACGTCGATGAGCTCGATGCCGCTGGAGGTGATGTGGAACTCCCGGATCTGGTTGGAGTGGGCCATGCCGCGGGACTTGAGGATGTACAGCCCCCGGTTGCGCTCCCCCGACAGCTCGATGGTCTTCACCAGCAGCCAGGTGTCGACGATGGAGGAGATGTCCACGTCGGTGCGCTCGAGCGCGTTGCCCCCCTCGGTCAGCGAGATGAGCAGGGCGGTGATCTGCTTGGACTTGAGGAAGTCGATGAGGCGGACCAGCATGCCGTGGGCGGCCATCCCCGACCCGGAGTTGATGAAGTTGCTGGCCGGATCGATGATCACCACCGAGGGCGCGAACTCGCGGATCTGCTTGTGCAGCAGGGCGAGGTGGGTCTCGAGGCCGTGGGCGGTGGGGCGCGAGTTGACGAAGCGCAGCGTCCCCGCCTTCGTCCACTGCTCGAGATCGATGCCGATCGACCGCATGTTGCGGATGATCTGGGAGGGCGACTCCTCGAACGAGAAGTAGATCGTGCGCTCTTCCGCCCGACAGGTCGCGTCGGCGAAGTGGGCGGCCAGGCTGGACTTGCCCGCGCCCGCCGTGCCCGACACCAGCACCGTGCTGCCCCGGTAGTAGCCTGCGCCGCCGAGCATGGAGTCCAGGCGCGGCACCCCGGACGACACCCGCTCCTCGGAGACCTCGTGCTCGAGCCCCGCGCTGGTGATGGGCAGCACCGCGATCCCCGACTCGTCGATGAGGAACGGGTACTCGTTGGTCCCGTGCACCGAGCCGCGGTACTTGATGACCCGCAGCCGCCGGGTGGAGATCTGGTCGATCACCCGGTGGTCGAGCAGGATGACGCAGTCGGAGACGTACTCCTCGAGCCCATAGCGGGTGAGCGCATTGTCGCCGCGCTCGGCCGTGATGATGGCCGTGACCTCGCGTTCCTTGAGCCACTCGAACAGCCGGCGCAGCTCCGCGCGCACCACCGCGTAATTCGACAGCCCGCCGAACAGCGTCTCGAGGGTGTCGATGACCACCCGCTTCGCCCCCACGCTGTCGATGGCCAGGCCCAGGCGCAGGAACAGGCCCCCCAGGTCGTACTCGCCGCTCTCGACGATCTCGGCCGGGTCGATCTGGATGTGATCGATCGACAGCAGCTTGCGGGCCTCGAGGTCCGCGAGATCGAAGCCGAGCGACGCGACGTTGGCGTGGAGGTCTTCGACCCGCTCCTCGAAGGCGATGAACACCCCGGGCTCGTCGTACTCGAGGGCCCCCCGCACCAGGAACTGCATGCCCAGGAGGGTCTTGCCGCAGCCCGCCGTGCCGCAGACCAGCGTGGGGCGACCCTGGGGGAGCCCACCGTCCAGGATCTCGTCCAGCCCGGGCGTGCCCGTGCTCGTCTTCGGCAGGAGGGGGAGATCGTGGGATTGAGCTGCCATCATCGGGTCGACCGTTGGAGTGAGCGCGAGCGTGGAAGGGCGCCGGACTCTATCGCGAGGCTCGATACCCGCACTACGAGCCATTGGGGCGCCGGCAATGGGCGCAGAGCGTTCTCTGATTGCAAAGAGAGGGCTCCACGATACAGTCTTGTGGCTTCGTGGGGGATGCACCCGGCGCGAGCGCTCGATTCGTTGGCTTCGGGGGGATCTCGAGTCGAGAGCGCCGCCGCCTCGTCAACGAACCACGATGCACCCGCCCACCGTACCGTCGTCCGACTCGGCGTGGACCAGGGCGGTGGCAGCTCGCGGGGCTCGCCACGGTAGCGCCCGCGGCGGCCTGAGCCCCGCGATCGCCGCGACCAGCGCCATCGCTCCTGCGGCTGCCCCCGTGTCACCGAGTCGCGCCCCGAGTACGAGGGTACGCAGCGGCTCTGGCATGAGCGTGGCGTTGCGCAGATAGGCGTACGAGAAGCCTCGCTCGTAGCCGCTCTCGCCGGTTTGGCCGGAGACCACGACGTCGACCCGGCCCGGATGCTGTGAGCGCAGCTCGTGGAACACGGCGGTGAGCCCCGTCGCCTGGCTGGGTCCTCCTTGGCCGCGAGGGTTGGGCTCGGTCGCAACCGCACAGGCGGTGATATGGGCGATCGCACGGTCGGCCCCGACGGCGCGGGGGTTGGCGAGCAAGACGAAGGCCGCGCCCTCGCCGGGCAGCAAGCCATCACGGTTGCGCCGACACAGGAGGTGACCGCCATCGGCGAGCGCCTGGAGCGTCACGAGATCGACCTGCGAGTCGAGGCCTCCCACCAGAGCCACCGCATGCTCGCCTCGCATCAGCGCCGAGACGGCGGCCTGCAGCGCCAGCAAGGCGCCCGCCCGGCCGCGCGGGAACACGCGCCGGGGCCCAATCTCCAGACCCAGCCCGCCGGTCGCACCACGAACGACCTCGGCGAGTGCGCGCTCGACTCGAGGCAGCTCGATCAAGGGTCCGCGTCCAGGCTCGGGGAGCGCCAAGAAGCACGGCACCGCGCCCGATCGCTCCGCAGCCAGCGGAGCGCAGGCCTCGGTCAAGGCGAAGCCGGCCAGGGTCAGCGCCCGCTCGATCCGCGGCGCGTCCTCGGGCAACCTCCCCAGCATGAAGCCCCGAGCGGGCTCTCCTGCCCCGTCGAGGATTCGCTCCGACTCGACCAGCGGGCGAATGCCGGCATGGAGGGCAGCAACCGCGGTGTCGGTAGTCAGCCCGAGCGGACAGGCCAGCCCGTGGGACACCACCCGAACACTGGGCCTCATACGGCAACCTCCCAGGGCTCGAGCCGCCGCACCACGATGCGCTCGATCGCGAGGGGATCGGGCTCGGCGGACGCTGCCGTGCGCCAAATGAGCGTGAAGCAACCCTCGTCGGGCCGGAGCCACACGGCATCGAGCCGCATCCGGTACCGCTGCCGGCCGTGGCGCCCCTCGAGCTTGGCCTGTACCACGACCGACGGCAGGCGGAAGCCGATCGGTCCATCGGGGTGCACCCCGGCCAGCCGCACCTCCTCGCCCCCCTCCAGCAGCGGCCGCGCGACCAGGCCTGGCGCAGCGGCACACATGATCCGCGGATCGACGTCCTTGGGCCACAGCGGCGCCCGCGTCTGCTGCCAGGCCTCGTCATAGGTCCCTCCGAAGTCCCGACGCGGCCGCCAGTGGCGAGCGATGGGCCCGAAGCCGGCCGGGAGCGGACGATCGGAGACCGAGGCGATGAGGGCCCGCGGGTCTTCGAGGTTGGGCAGCGGCTGACCAATCGCGTCGCGCTCACGCGCGAACAGTCCCCGACCCACGGGGTTGTACTCGGAAGCCCGAGCCACCGCGCCCGAGGCTCGTTCGACCTGGCCGCCGAAGCAGCGCTCGTAGACCAGGGGCATGGAGGTGAATGGTCGGGGTCGGGAAGGCGTGGCGCCCATCAACCCTTCAGTCCACATGCGATCGCCGAACACCACCGCGCCCCGCTGACACGGGCCCACCGCCACGCCCACCACCGCACGCTCGCAGGGCCGGCCGCCGGGGGCCCAGGCGTGCCCCTCGAGGTAGATGTCGGTACCCGGCCGCACGTGCGTGCCTTGCCCCTCGATGCGCAGGCTCGAGGCACCGGGCTCGCCCCAGTGCTCATCCGCCAGCGGCACCGGGGGCTGCTCCTCGGTGAGGGTGGGCTCCGCGGTCGATCCACGCACCGGCATCGTGAAGCGGCCGGCGACGACCACCACGACGAGCGGACGATCGTCGAAGCCCTGCGAGGGCAGGACGACCGCCGACATCGAGGTGAGGTCGAGGAGCTCGGCCATGGCGATTCGCTCAGCGCAGGCGGAGCTTGCCCTGCCCCGCCATCTGGTCGCATGCGATCTCGGCGATGCGGAGAGCCTCGGTCTCGTCGGTCGCGGCGAGGTGCATCGAGAAGGTGGGGCCATTCATCGATCGAGTGACAGAGACGGCGCAGTCGCCACGGTCGTACAGCGGCATGGTCGGGCCAGTGACGTGTAGCGGACGCAGCCCGAGGTTCTCGAGGATCTGTCCGAGCATCTCCATTGTCGGCGCCGTACTCGGGTCGGCGAAGTCCGGCTGCTGCCAGTGCACCGAGCACCGGTGAGAGAGGGTTAGCATCCGGACACGGTCGAACCCCCACGAGAACAGCATGTCTCGGAGTGACGGGTAGACGTACCACAAGTCCTCGAAGTCGCTGTTACCTGCGGCAGAACAGACCACCGCCCCGTCCTCGCCAAGCGGACGGCCGGCAGCGGGACGACCGAGATCGAGGAAATAGTCGGCTTGGGTCGGTGACAGATCCATCGCCAGTGGCGAGAAAGTCGGTGGCATCGTGTCTCGTTTCTCGGTGACAACCTGCATCACCTCGTCGAGATCGAAAGTAAGGTCTTCGTGGGAAAACCCCAGGTTGGCCGCGGCGGTGGAAAAGAAGTCGCGCTGGGCCGGGGGCAGCGCGCGACCAAGAACCTCCTCGAGGCGCTCGATCTCTTCGAGCGAATATCCGCGGACGATGCCGGGGTACTTCGGCTCGTAGCCACTGAGGAATTCGATGAGGTCCTTCATGGATGAGGCTTCAAGGGCACGGAGGCTTGCCTGTGTTGCACAGCATCTCGGAGAGAGTGACTTGGCACGTGGTGCAGGACGGAACGGCTGCGCCATCGCCGAAGCTCTGGTCATCGAGCCACTCGGTCTTGGTCCCGGGCGGATCGGTGGACATGTCGGCCACGATCGCGAGTACCCGAGGCACCTGAACGGTCGTCCCTGCCTCCAGGCCGACGTAAATCTCCACCATGGTACCAGGCTTGTGCCCATCATCGAGGCACTTCTGAATCATCTTCGGCGCAGCACAGGTCAGGGGCGCATTTCCTCTGCCCTCCCCAATCGCGTACTCTCGACGATCCAAAGTGGCGTTCCACTGCCCTTGAGTGATCCTGCCAAATCCTCCCCCACCGGAGCCCGGCGGGCAGAAACCGCTGAGCGGCGGAGGTGGAGGAGCCGTCACCACCGGAATCAACCCCAGCTTCGCCGCTTCGGCCTTGAAGGCATTGCCAGCGGCCAAGTGCTTGCCCGTAGAGTAGGACAGCCCTGACAGCCCAGCGTACTGCTTGACCGCGTCACACTGGCACGAGAGCGCACCGATCATGACGCCGGGCCGTAGCGGCCGGTTGGGGGTCGGAGAGTTCCCGCCCCGGACGAACGCGGTGAGGAACGGCCCGCCCGGCGCCTTGAGAGCCTTGCGCAGCTTGTCGGCCTTGTCGAGCACATCATCGTCGGGCGACAGCTTGTGCTTGCTCTTCGCCTCGCCGCAGATCTGGCAGTCCTCCTCGTCGATGGGATCGTCGCCGTAGGCCACGGCCACCTTGCCCGCTGCCCCCAGCACCGTGTTGAACGTGTTGCCGTTGTGCTGGGTGACGTCGAGGAAGCGCACCGCCCCTTTGCCCTCGATGATCACATCGGGGGAGGAACTGCCGAAGGTCAGCTTGCCCTTGGTCTTGGACGACATGATCCCGCCGCCCGCGGTGCCGGCCTCGTCGCCGGTGCTGGTGCTGAGGTTCGAGCTCTCGAGCGCGACGGGGTTGCCCTCGATCTTGGTCTTCTTGGCCCCCTTGGCCAGGTCGCCGTCCTTGGCGATGTTGGGGTACGGGATGGGCACGGGGCCGCCCGGCGAGGGGGTCTTGCAGACGTCGGGCGGCCCCGAGACCTGGGTGAGGCCGTCGCCCTTGTGGAGGATGACGCGGCCGTTGGCGAACACGCTGCTCATGATGGCCTCGGTGCCCCGAGTCGAGTGTAGTCTCGTTTGGTCGTGGGCTGCACTTCGGTGGTCGGTCACCCGTCGCGCGGGAACGGCATGTTGGGGCCATGGCTGCGCATGCGGCGTTGTTCCATCAAGCCCCGTCACATCCCGGCCGTCAGGTCTTGCAGATCCTGCGGGATGAAGTGCTTGGACTCGATCGTCGCTCGCTCCGCGGCGCCAATCCGAGGCGAGTCGAGACCATGAATTCTAGGTGCTTGCGTTGATTTCGACGGACATTCACCGAATCTGCGTCAATCACGCAGATGTGCCGGGCCACGATGGCCGCGGCCATCATCGCCGCGAAGCGGACCCTCGCGACCCTGGCCATAGCAGCGGGCCCCCGGAGGGCCGCTCGGACTCCGTCCGCCGCGCCCTCCGAGACCGCCCCTCGTGCCCCTCGTGCCTCGTCCGCCGACGCGGCCCCCGGACTCCGTCCGCCTCTCAGTGCGCCGCGGCCAGCGGTCGGCCCCCGATGGTCAGACCTCCGCCCGACCCGGCCGCCGTGGCCTCCAGCTCCTCGAGCGCCGCCCGGCCCCACGAAAGCGACGGCATCATCATCGTCGCGGCCGCCGGCGCGCCGGTCTCACACGCGTCGGGGCACCCCGCGAGCACGTCGAGCAGCACCTGGTGGCGGAACGGCAGGAACACGTCCTCGAGCGCCGGCGAGATCGCGAAGCACTGGCCTCCGCTGGGCCCGCAGCTCTCGGTGAACTGCTCGTCTACGTGCACGAACCCGCTGGAGAACGGCGCGGTCACGCCCTGGCCCAGGTTGGCGCCCACCTGCTGCTGGTGGCAGCCGATGCACGAGCCCGCGAAGGCGGCACGCGCTCCGATCTGCTGGGCGCTGAGGTTGGCGCCCAGATCGGCCGCGCGGTTCTCGATGGCGTTGCGGAAGGCCTGGCTGCCCTGAGAGATCTGCAGGTCGTAGAGGTCTTCGATGTCGTCGTGGCTCTCGCCGGCCAGGCACTCGGGGGGCATGTCGAGCGCCATCAGGTTGACGTCGTCGGTGACCAGCCCGTCGATGGCGTCGATGAACGCCGCGCGGCAGGTGGGCCCCAGCGGGTGCGGGTTGCCGTCGTCGAGCAGCGGCCCGAAGGGGTTGGCGCTCACCGGCACCTGGTCGGGCACCAGCCGCCCGCTGGGCCCCTCCACCAGCTTGAATTCCTTGAGCGTCCAGGGGAACTGGTCGAAGTTGTTGGTGCGCACCTGCCCAGTGCCGAAGGTCATGTGCCCCGCGCTCATGAACGGGGGGAAGCCCGCGGCGATCAGCCCGGGCTCGCCGCCGAAGAACGCCAGCTCGAGCCGGTGCCCTCGCTCCTCGGCGTCGTCGATCTCGCTCTGCTCGGCCCAGAACTCCGCGATGGGCCGGCAGGCCGCCGCCCCGCAGGCCAGATCGGGGTTGGGGATCTGCGCCTCGAAGATGATGAACATGCGCGCCTGCTCGTTGCTGGCGAAGATCAGGCGCTGCTCGCCGCAGTGCGAGCCGTCGGCCGCCGCGAGGTCCAGCCGGTTCACCGCGGCGATGGGAACCCACTCGCGGAGGTTGCCGACCTGCTCGCCCTCGATCCGCGGGCACTCCACCGGGAAGCCGTTGAGCGAGGGCACCCCGTCGGTCAGCTCGTCGTCGCAGTGACCCGTGGCGATCAGCGGGAAGTGGGTCGAGGCCATGTCGTTGGCGTGGTCGATGAGCAGATCGTGGGTCGTGTCGGGGGTGGAGGGCAGCCCCGCGTTGACCGCGATGCGATCGAGCGTGCGGGCCAGCCCCACCTCGGCGAGCGCCTCCAGGTTGGTCTCGATGAGCGAGCGCCGCTCGTCGAGCGGGGTCAAGGGCACGCACGCGTCGGGCGGGGGCACCACCACCCCGCCGGTGTCTTCCGTCTCGGCGCCGGTGTCGGAGTCTCCCCCGGAGTCGGTCTCCCCGCCGCCTCCGAGGTCGAGCAGCGGCGGCACGATGAAGACGGCGTCGTCCTGGCCGTCGTCCCCCTTGCTGCTCTCGGAGGGCCCGCTGAGCGAGACCCCGCCCCCGGAGGTGGTGCTCGCCCCGAGGTGCGTGAATCCGATCTCGGGCGCGAAGCTGGTGGTCGTGCCGTCGGTCGTGCCGTCGGTCATCAGACCGTCGCGCAGCGCGGCTGGGCTGTCGGACGAGGTGCCGCAGGCGACGAGCAGGCTCGACTGCGCAAGAATCGCAAGGCTCACCAAGCTGCCGAGATTTCGAGAGATGAAGCGTGGCATCGGGACGTGACCAGGCCCGACCCACGCCTCACCTTCCCGCAGATACGACGAATTCGTGCCGGCAGGGTCGAAGATGGGCGCCCGTCCGGGCAAGCGAGGATAGACGTGTGACTGTTCGCTAATACTAACAAAACTCAATGCGATGTCACTCGGATTCGACGGGTGGAGTGGGCCCACGCGCTCCAACCACGTAACACCTTGATGGCCGGATGCGCGGGAGTCCATCGAACGAATTCCGCGACCGGCTCCGGCCCGCTCCATTGCGCACCTCTCCCGACGTCGTGGCGAGGCTCGAGGGCCGGCCGATATGCTGGCGCGACCATGGTCCCACCGAAGTGCTCCGCCGCTCGCCGTCGTGTGCTCTGCTCGCTCGTCGGCCTGGCCCCGCTGGCCCTCGCGGGCTCCGCTGCGGCCGCGGTGGTGCCGGCCGAGCTGGTGACGGGCGCAGGAGACGTGCCCCTGGGCGCCTCGCTGCCCGTCGCTGCGCTCCGCAGCCCCTTCGCGCTCGCCGACGGCACGGTCGCGTTCGTGGGCCTGCTCGACGACGGCGACGCCTTCGTGTTCGTCGGCGACCAGGTGGTGTGGCAGGGCAGCGACGAGATGATGGTGGTGCTCGCGACCACCGAGACCACCATGGGCGGGGCGGTGGGGGGCGCGTTCGTCTACAGCCCCACCGTCGACGGAAACGACGCCATCTGGACCCATCTCGGGCTGCTGGCCGTGGAGGGCGAGCCGGCCCCCGTGTTCCCCGAGGGGGTCACCACCACCTTCCACAGCCGGCCGACCATGGCGCCCAGCGGCACGCCCTACTGGGTGGCCGGGATCAACATCACGGGCGGCGCCAGCACCGAGGGGCGCGTGCTCTACCGCAGCCCCACCGCGCTGCCGGGCGACATCGAGGTGCTGATGGCCACCGGCGACATGCTGGGCGGGCTGACGATCGACGTGCCCGACGGGATCGACATCGACTACGACGTCTCGAGCAGCGAGAACCACTCGATCCACGTGCTGCTGATGGACACGGGCACCACCCTGAACGACGGGCACATCGCGGTCGACGGTGCCCTGCTGCACCAGGAGGACACGCCCAACGGCACCGGCGACGACTGGGACAACTTCGATCTGGTCACGATCAACGACCAGGGCATGTACGTGGTGACCGGCGACACCAACGGAGCGACCGGGACCGACGAGTTCATCGCCATCGACGGCGTGATCGAGATCCGCGAGGGCGACGTGATCGCAGGGATCACGCTCACCTCCACCGCGGTGGTGCGGCTGGTCTCGATCGACGACGCGGGCCGGGTGGCGCACGCGTGGAGCTACGGCGCGGCGGGCACGGAGACCGTGTTCTACGCCTGCGACCCCGACGACGTGGCCGGCAGCTCGCTGGTGGTGCTCACCACCGGGGTCGACGAGCTGGACCTCGATGGCGACGGGCTGGGAGACGCGCTGGTCACCAACCTCGGCGCCAACACCTCGTCGTCGACCGAGGCCCTCACCAACGACGAGGCGCTCTACCTCGAGCTGGAATTCGACGACGGTACGGGCCCGCGGGAGGCGGTGGTGCGGGTGCCGGTGAGCTGCTGCGGCAACATGGTGCTCGACGACGGCGAGCTGTGCGACGACGGCAACGGCGACGACTCCGACGCGTGTCCCGGCAATTGCATGCCGGCCACCTGCGGCGACGGCTTCACCTGGGCGGGCATGGAGGAGTGCGACGACGGCAACCCGGCCAACACCGACGCGTGCCTCAGCACGTGCGTGGCGGCCACGTGCGGCGACGGGGCGCTGTGGGCCGGGGTGGAGGTGTGCGACGACGGCAACGGCGACGACTCCGACCAGTGCCCCGGCAGCTGCATGCTCGCGGTGTGCGGCGACGGCTACGTGCGGGCGGGGGTGGAGGCCTGCGACGACGGCAACGCCGACGACACCGACGCCTGCCTGAGTTCGTGCGTGGCGGCCACGTGCGGCGACGGGATCGTGTGGGTGGGCACCGAGACCTGCGACGACGCCAACCAAGACGACACCGACGCCTGCCCCGGCACCTGCCAGGAGGCCACGTGCGGCGACGGGTTCGTGTGGGCCGGGGTGGAGGAGTGCGACGACGGCAACGACGACGACACCGACGGGTGCACGAGCGCGTGCACCACGGCCGAGATCGGAGGCAGCAGCGGGGGCGAGTCGAGCAGCGGCGGGGACGACACGGGCGATCCGCCCGGCACCACCGGCGGGCAGAGCAGCACCGGCCCCGGCTCGCTCGACGACAGCGGGGGCGCGGACACCAGCACCGGCGCGCCGCCGCCCATCGGCAGCACCGGGGCCGAGGGCAGCACCGGCGAGACCGAGGGCACCCCGCTGGGCGGGCTGGACGACGACGGCGGCTGCACCTGCCGGGCCGCCCCCACGGGGCCGCGGGGCGGGCTGCGGCCGGCGCTGGGCCTGCTGGGCCTGCTGGGGCTGGGCCGGCGCCGCCGCGTGCTCCCGCGAAGGGCTCGATGAGCGCCGTGCGGCTGCCGCGTGCTCCGCGGGGCCTTCGCGCGATCGGCTTCGACGATGCCCCGTTCGTGCGCCGCCGCGGCGCCCGGGTCGACGTGGCCGGCGTGGTGTGCCGCGGCACTCGCTTCGAGGGCATGCTGTGGGGCCACACCCGCAAGGACGGCTGGGGCGCCACCGATTGCGTGGTCGAGATGCTGCGCGGCAGCAAGTACCTCGCCCAGGTCCACGTGGTGCTGCTCGACGGGATCGCCTTCGGGGGCCTGAACGTGATCGACCTGCCCGCCCTCGCGGACGCCGTGGAGCGGCCGTGCGTGGCGGTGATGCGCCGCATGCCCGATCTCGCCGCCATGGAGCACGCGATCCGCCGGCTGCCTCGCCCCGAGCGGCGGCTCGAGCTGCTGCGCCGGGCGGGGCCGATCCATCGCCGGCCGCCGTTCGTGTTCCAGGTGGCGGGGCTCGACGTCGATCGCACCCACGACGCGCTGATGCGCCTGACCGACACCGGCCACGTGCCCGAGGCGCTGCGGCTGGCCCACCTCATCGGCTCGGCCGTGCGCGACGGTCAGAGCCGCGGGCGAGCCTGAGCGACCCGCGGCGGCCCTGCACCCACGCGCCGCAACGACGAACGGCGCCGCCCTCACCGGGGTGAGGGGGCGCCGTGCTCGGGGGCTGCGGATCGATCTACCAGGCCTCGACTTGGGGCCCGGCCGACGTCTCGAGGTCTTCGTCGGGTGCGTCGAGGGCGGGCGCCGGCTCGGGCGCGGGGGTGGGAGCCACCACCGGCGTGGGCGTGGGCTCGGGGGGCGGGGGCGTGGGCTCGGCCTCGGGGAACGGCTCCTCGACGGGCTCGGCCTGCTCCGCCGCCTCTTCGTCCTCGCCGTCGTAGCTGGAGTAGACCGCGACGCCGATGGCTCCTGCGGTTCCTAGGGCTACCGTGATCGCCAAGAACTTCTCGACATTGAGTGCCATCGTCGCTTCCTTTCGTGGGGGTCTAGTGGGCCTCGGGGGCCCGGCTCTAGGTTCGACGCGCTAGGGGGACCTAGTCCCCTGGAACCGTGATGACTTACAAAAGAACAGCGCCCCCGTCGACCATGCCCGC
>JGI12210J13797_10570809_pt1 | contig 16168 bp, 13 predicted proteins | sample ElkSlonscriptome_3_FD_13797 | JGI IMG/M metagenome (IMG submission 13797)
AAGAGGTTATAACAATTTGTCAACAAAGGGAAGAAAAATTCTCTAAATATTCCCTGATAGGTTTACACTCATTCCTTAAAGAGCAATATAGCGCTACTTGAATCGGGAACAGGGAACACCGGATCTGGGAACAGTAGACTGGGAAGGGGTTTTAGGATTTAGAAATGACAATCATGTATTCGCGTAGTGCAATACCATTTTTTTTGTGCAATGCTCAACTCTCAGATCAGGATTGATATTATCCGCATTATTGTTCTCTCCCTACTTTACACCAGTGCTGCTAAGTTTGGGCAGATTTTTTCAGTCGTTGGGGGAAGCGTTACTCTTGTTTGGCTTCCTGCGGGTATTGGGTTAGCGGCTTTATTAATTTATGGTTATCGTTTATGGCTGGGTATTTTTTGCGGCGTCGTTCTTGCTAATCTCTTTTTTTCCTTACCTGTTTTGACAATACTGGCGATGGCGACAGGTTCATCACTGGGAGGAGTTGCGGGGGCTTATTTGCTAAAAAAACAACACTTTCACCCCGAACTTAATCGCATCAAAGATGCTTTAAACCTGATTATATACGGAGCAGGTTTCAGCCCTATTATTAGTTCACTCATTGATGTTCCGAGTTTGTGGTTAGCAGGGGTAATGTCCAAGGAAGAACTAGCTTCATTTTGGTTACAGTTTATTATGGGAGATGCAATGGGAATATTAGTAATCACTCCGATTTGTATTACCTGGGCTTCCCTGCGTAACCGCAAGTTATCTTTACAACGCAAAACTGAAGCGATTCTTCTGTTTTCTTCTCTAACTTTGGTTTGTGGAATTGTTTTTAACGGTTGGTTTTTGTCTCAAAGTATCGTTTTACCTGCTTTTTTAGTTTATCCTTTTTTGGTTTGGGCGCCATTGCGGTTTGGGACACGGGGTGCTTCTACGGCTATTTTTCTCATTTCTGGATTTGCTTTGTTTGGAGTTGCTCATCAAGTTGGCCCTTTCATCTCCCCTTCACTACTGAATACTTTGATTTTACTCTGGTTATTTATTAATGTTGCTGCGATTGTTAGTCTAGTCTTAGCCGCTTCTATTGGTGAACTGACAACAGCTAAACATTACCTCGAACAACTGGCTTTACATGACTCGTTGACGGGACTTGATAACCGTCTATTATTGATGGAAAAATTAGCGGAGAGTTTAGCGACAGTTCAGCGTTATAATACTCAAAGTGCGATTATTTATCTAGATCTTGATGGCTTTAAACCTATTAACGATACATTCGGACATGAAGCCGGGGATTTGGTTTTGATCGAAGTTGCAAAACGTCTGATATCTTGTGTCAGGGAAGTCGATACTGTTGCGCGACTGGGGGGTGATGAATTTGTGGTTTTGTTGCACAATCTCAATGAGACTAATACAGTTCAACAAATTGCCGATAGAATTGTCGAGACGATAAATGCTTCTATAAACTTATTTGGCAAAACAGTTAACGTCGGAGTTAGTATGGGAATTGCTTTGATTCCTCAAGATGGAAAATATCCTCACCAACTGCTAAAAAACGCCGATAAAGCCATGTATTTAGCTAAACAACAGGGTAAAAATCAATATCAATTTTTCTCAGATGTGTCATAATTTTTGACCCTAAATTAGATGAAAATTAGATGAAGCGAACATATAATTCCTATCGCTTCAAGTCAGAGAAAGAATAGCGCCGAAAAAAGAATCGGGTATTATCTTCGCCTCCACCACAAAATTGCTGCGGTGATGAATCCAAATAAGGGTAAAATCACTAAAGCAGCCCAACTGATTGATCGTCCTAAAACCGGAGTCATGGCGATGCGACGGTTAGTTACAGGTTTAGGACGGATAGAGAGTGTGGCTTGATCGGGTTTACTTAACCAACTCACTGTGTTGATGAACATATCTCCATTGAGTTGTTGTTCAAACCAACCATTTGTCGCAAATTGAGAATTTCCCAATACCACTAACCTTGCTTCTGCGGGTTTGTTGTCTTCTGTTGTTTCTGTTGTTTCTTCGGTGACTACTTCTGGAGTTTCTGCTGTTTCTTCGGTGGTTTCTTCAGTTGTTTCTTCTGAAGTTTCTGGAGTTTCTTCAGTTGTTTCTTCGGTTGTTGCTTCTGGAGTTTCTGCTGTTTCTGCTGTTGTTTCCGATGGGTTTTCTGCTGGCTTAGGGGTTTCAGCCGTCGGCGGAGAAGTCGGTTCAGACGCAGGTTTTGTTAACGCAACTCCTAATGATAACGGCCCTTTGCGATCGCTATCTGGATTAAATTCTAACTCCCGACTTGCTAAATTTGTTTCCGCCCAACTCTCTGCTTCTGTCCAAATCAGAGGACTTTCTGTAATCCCCTCGACAGTGCGAGTTTCCACCGGACGAGCTAAAGGATAAAAAGAAATGCCATTATTAAACTCTTGAGTAATCGGATGTTCACCATATTCTCGTACAATGGGAACAGTAGGCCCAAGTCCGACTAACCGACCGCTTCCTGTCGCATCAATCGCCAGGCGATCATCAATTTTCACGCCCCATTTGTCTAATACCTCATTTAACCCCGGTTCAGTTTTGGGGTCAATCATTATAAACAAACTCCCCCCTTGTTCCAAATACTCGTCTAACGCTTCAACTTCTCCTTCAAATAACGGACGTTGTGGCCCGGCGACAACAATCACATCGGCATCTTCAGGAATCGTAGACTGTTGAGTGAGAGTCAGAGGTTCAATCACAAAGTTCTTCTCGCCTAAAGCATTAACCGCATTTTGTAAACCGCCTTGTCCATCGGTTAACGGACGTTCACCATGACCTTGTAGAAAGTAGATTTTAGGAATACGGTTACTGAGAAGTTGTTCAATCCCGTTGGTGAGTTGGGCTTCGGTGAGTGCTTCTGAACTTTCCTTTCGCAGCGACTGGCGTCGATCTCCTGACTCTAAATAGACTACACCAAATTCACTCACCCCATACTCTTGAGCGACTCCCGGTTGTACTTGCGGATCGACAAATTCATAGTTAAACTGTTCGGGAGCAATACGACGATACTGATCTAAAAGTTCTTTAGCTTGGGGGTTTCCAGAACGATCAAAAACCAGAACTTTAATCGGTTGTTCTAAATTCGTTAAAAGCGTTTGAGTTTGAGGTGCCAGGGTAAATTGTTGGTTTTCAGTTAAGTCAAGACGAACTGCATGACGAACCGCCAAAAAGTTAATCAACCCTACAATTAAAAAGACAGAAACCGTCGCCGCAAAAGCATTTGTTCCGGCTTGAGTAGAACGACGACTCCAATAGGGATGTTTGAGACTATCGCCTTGACGAAAATAGACACGAAACAAAAACCACAACCCAATAATTACCGCCCCAGCGATGATTAACCCCAATGGAACTGGTTCCCAACTGCCGGAAACAAACCCGGCGGACAAGCCCATAATCATTAAAAATGGGCCTAGCCAAAAGGTATATTTAAAAAACTTCCAACTGGGTGCTGTTTTCTGTTTCATAAGATTTAATAACGCTGGAAGCGCAAGGCATCAATGGACTGGGCGGTGAGAAACACTCCTAAAATAATATAACTCCCAAATAGAATCAGACTACTGGTATCTAAAACCCCTCTAACTAAATTGGTATAGTTGGAAATCAACGATAGATGAGCTAAAGCATTTCCAAAGTTGCCACCGACGCTATTACCAATGATATCGATCACCCACAAAAATAAAACTAAGGCAAAGGTCAAAATTGCCGATAAAATTGTACTTTCGGTCAGAGATGAGATGAACATTCCCAATGAGAGTACCCCACCTGCAAGTAATATTAACCCGGCATGGGCAGTGAGGAAAATTGCGGGAGACATGGGGGGTTCAGCCGCACTCAGGGCAACTGCTTCTAATGCCATTAACGGTAAGATCATCGTGGCGTAAAACGTCAGAACGCCGAGTAATTTGCCCGTGGCGACGACCCAGTTGGTCACCGGAGATGTGGCGAGTAGTTCTAGGGTTCCCCGTTTACGTTCTTCAGCGTAGAGTCCCATAGACAGCATTGGCAGAACAAACAATGACATCGAACCCATCAGTCGCAAAAAGACTTGTAGAAATTCGTAGGGTAAGTCAATAGGGGGATCAGTAATTCCCGACTGATCGAGAAGGGCGACTTGTTGAATTAAACCATCTGGCCCTAACAAAACGGCAACGAAGAAATATCCAGTCAACACCCAAAAGACTCCGGCGATCGCATAGGCCAGCGGAGAGGCAAAGTAACTTTGGAGTTCTTTACGATAAATCGCAACAAGGCTGCTTAGGGTGACAAGCATAATGATTGGTTAAGGGGTTGGCGATCAGTCGGGTTCGTCGATGTCTTGTTGATTATTGTCTACGGGATCGAGTTTTTCGTCTAGAGGTTCGGGTACTTCGGGTTGAGTTTCTTCGACTTCGATCATATCTTCGGCAGTCGGAGTGACTTGTTGAGTGGTAAGTTCTAGGAAGACATCTTCTAGACTAGCGCGAGTGCGGCGCATTTCATAGAGGTTAAACCCGCAAGAGACACAGGCAGCGACGATTTCCGGCCCGGGTTCGCTGTTGGGTTCACAGAAGATTTGAATTTGTCGGCGATCTTCTAGACTCTCTGGAAGATATTGTAGCGATCGCACACCTGAAATTTGTTCTAATCTGGTTAATTTTTCGGGATCGATCGTGCTGTCGAGTTCGAGTTCATATCCTGATCCGGCGGTGAGTTCTTCCATGAGGGTTTCTGGGGTTCCCGTCGCCACCACTTGACCTCGGTTAATAATCGTCACCCGATTACAGGTCATGCTCACTTCTGGCAGAATATGGGTAGACAACACAATTGTATGGTCTCCAGCAAGGCTTTTAATCAGGTTACGGACTTCGATGATTTGACGAGGATCTAAACCGACGGTGGGTTCATCAAGGACAATCACGGGGGGATCATGAACCAACGCTTGAGCGATACCAACCCGTTGACGGTAGCCTTTGGAGAGTTTGCGAATTAGGGATTTTCGCCGTTCCCACAGTCCACATTTTTTCAGGGCGGCTTCGACGTTTGGTCTGCGATCGCCTGCGACGACTCGTTTGATCCGTGCGACAAAGTACAAAAAGCTCTCCACGCTCATTTCGGGGTACAATGGCGGGTTTTCGGGGAGATAACCAATGCGTTGACGGACGGCTATCGACTGTTCATGGACATCATAACCAGCGATTTTAGCGGTGCCACTGGTGGCGGGGAGGTAGCCGGAGAGGATTCGCAATGTGGTGGTTTTTCCGGCTCCGTTTGGCCCTAAGAATCCTAAGATTTCTCCGGCTTCCACTGAAAATGAGACATCCTGAAGGGCGGGGGTTGAACCATAGATCTTACACAGATTTTCGACTTCGATCATGGGGGGTGGGTTAAACTGCAATGATGCGATTAAGAATAAATAGTATCTCAGCTTGGAGACGTCACCAAAATTATAATTTTAACAGAATTATGAATGATAAATTATAAATTGATGACCTGAAAGTGAGGATGTCAATCCCCAGTTTTTGTTCAAATTATGAATGATCAATGATCAATTCTAAATTGGAAGTTCATTCTAGGAGTACAAAGAGTTGTGACATCCTTTAGTGCTTCCTTTTTCATCATCAAGTCCTGCCTGGTCTATTTGAGCGAATCTAGAGCTAACGAAGCAAAAGCTGTTAAAGTTGAGAGTTAAGTTTCAAAATAATCTGAAATTTTTTGACTTTGTTCTAACAACGGTTCTAAGCTACTCACCTGGAACCAAAACCAGAGTTCTCTTTGACTTGAAAATTCAACGCTACCGATCAGGGCAGAAGAATAGTTTTTCGACCAACTCGACAATAGAAGTTGTCCAATATTGCCCACTTTATATTTAGGAATCATGTAAGTAATACTATAGTTACTGAGCGTACTCATCACTCCCATAACACCATTAAAAAAAATATTACCCACCTCACTAAAAATTCCTTGATCAACTTGGTCTTGATCCAATTTTCGTCGTTCTTGGGTTTCAATGAGATTAATCAATAATTTTGCACTTTCAGTCGGAAAAACCAATTGCGCCATGCCCTCATAATTTCCGGAAAAAACCAGTTCCATCGCACTAATTTCGGTTAAACCCAGGGCAGACTTCAGTTGAGATCGTAATTGTTCACGAGGAATAATTTCTAAAGTTTTTAGTTTTAACTCAATCGGAGACTTGGCAATCGTTTCTAACATCATCTGGGATCTTTCCAAGCCTACTTTAAAAACTTGCTGGAGATGAGCAAGTGACTCGGCATTTTGGTTCATAAGTTCTGAAGTAACAGCTCTAGCTTGAACAAATCGACAGATTTTTCTTACCGTTAATTTTAGAGCAATGAGCAGTTAGCGAATACAGTCTGTCAACCTGATCCCGATTGCTAACTGCTACCCAAACAACGGAACAGAGGAATTTTGAGCCTCAGTCAAAGAATAGTCAGGGTTGACGGACAATTCCAAAAACAGAAGTATAACCGTGTAGAAACGTCCCTTCTCCTACCGGGCCGATTTCCCCATTGCAGAATAAACCACTGACCGGAATATTAAGATAGCGTTGAAATTGGTTAGAGTCGAAGTTAGGTTCGCCGTAGAGTCCTTCTCCCCGTCCTAAACAGGAAAACATCAAAGCCCCTGCATTTGCCCTCAGTTGAGATGAATTTGGATGTTGCTGTTGATAACGAGTCAGTAATGCTTGCAAGTCTTCTTTTGAGGTTTCAGCATCTCGGAGGTGAAATTGAATTCGTTGTCCTGGGCGAACCCGATCCCCAATCGCAATCGCCCCAATCCGTGGATCTACCCCCAATAAGTTGCGAATCAAAAAATCTCCGGGTTCTAATTGTTGTTTAAATTCATCTCGAACAACGCCCACAAAGAGGGAATTTTGAGCCAGTTGTCGATCAGGTTCGCTCAAATCTTGTACCAATTCTTGCAAAGCCTCTAAGGGTGAGAGCGATTCTCCCGAGCCACCGTAGGATAACTCACCAGAACCGTACTCTTGCTCCAGTTGGAGAATAATATTACGCTCTCCTTTGGTGACTCGATAAGGCAGACCAACCGGACGACAACCTTGAGCCACGATAGTTTCTAAGACAATGTTACCGCACAGAGCCACACCCACGACTTCTCCTTGATAATGTTGGGAATCGTGAAAAACGGCTGTGATATTGTTCAAACCCCCACTGGCCAAACCTCCAACCTTGACTGAACCGGGATAAGCATAATCAAGCCCTTGGAGTAAATCATTAATCCGATTGTACATGGGGTCAACGAGCAGAATAAACTGGGGCTGTTCGCTTGGATCGACTCCGATCAAATCAACCCAGGCTTCGGGAGGACTATCGAGATCGGGTAGGCTAACATCCGACAAATGAAAGGGGTGAACTTGAACACCTGGTAAATGAGCCAAACTCAGACTGAGGGCGGGTTCTCCTTCGATTTCTTCGGCTTGACTGTTAGAATTGACGCCGACAATACCCGCGCCACCACAGCCGATGATTGCTGAAAGGTTGAGTCGCTCTTGCAAAAGAGGCATCAGTCGAGAATATTCGCTGGCAAAGGCAGAGGAGATAAAGACTAAGCCAAAATTGGGCGAGGCGGGTAGTGCTTGTTGAATTTGTTCGACGACTTCATCTATTGCAGCTTCTAGGGAAGGGCGTTTTGAGAGGGCGTTAACCCACTGAATTTGCTCTGTTGTTGGTTCTAGCATCTTAAACTCTCCGATATTGAATTGATTCAGTTGCTCACAATTGCCTCATCTTATCTAGAAATTCATACTTGTCCCGCAGAAGTTAGAAGGCACAAAGCAAGATCTCCCAATTTCCCACCTCTCCATCTCTCGGTACTGACAAATCACGCTTATGGTGGGGGACATGAGTGCTTTGTTTAGATAAAATATATACGATTGGTAGCTTAAGCTGTATTTGTAGCAGATGTGAAGAAGCAAACCTTAAAAAATCAAGAGGAATACCTCGCTCAAGCTGGGGATTGAGTTATCACTGATCAGTAGTGGTTAGAGTATTAAGCAAAGCCGTCTAGCGAAATAGCCGAACTTGATGACTCATTAGTTTTCAGTTAGGCTGATTCTTTGTAAGGAAATATGTAGTTGAGGCGAATCCACAATGACCAATAATAATAATATTGATGAAATGATTGAGCAGGAGCGTCAACAGGCTCGCTCTGCTTGCGATACTCAAGGTTCTAGTTCTGCCGAATGTGCAGCCGCTTGGGATGCTGTCGAGGAGTTACAAGCTGAAGCTGCTCATCAAAAACAGAAGAAACCTAAGTCTTCTTTTGAAGTCTATTGTGATGATAATCCTGATGCGGCTGAGTGTCGCGTTTATGAAGACTAAAAGCTGTTCAGGCGGAAACGTCTTCGAGTGAACTAAAGGCTGTAGCATATGTGAGCAACTGAGTCTTGACAAATGTCGAGCCAGTTGCTTCCCTTTTGATTGATGTTGAATTTGTTGCTCTAAATATTAGGAGATGTTAAATATTTTACCATTCGCTAACATTCCGGTATTGGAATCTTTTATTTGGATGGACTATAGACTAGCTGTTTTATTTACAGTTATTGCTCCGTTAATTTTGCTTTTTTGGGCTTTTCTGCAAAAAATTGATGCGATCCAACGTTTACTCGTGATTTATTGGCGGGTGTCTAGTTTACTGGTCATTACGCTGTACTTGATGATTGCTGCTTTTCCGATTAGCTTTATCACTTCGATCCTCGCCCGAATTTTGATTGTGGTCAGTTTATGGTTTTGGGTTGATCTCAATGAAGAACTTGAAGATCTACAACCTTCTCTATTGAAGTTGAGCTTTACATCCTGGCGATGGGCTGTATCGGTTTATAATGGGTTGGGCGCTTTGCTGTTTATTCCCTTTTTACGGTGTGCATTTTTGGATACGAATGGGTTGATTTCTGATCAAACTTGTCGCATTTGGTTAGATACGCCTTGGATGTATAAGGAGATGTTTCATCCCAATTTGACACCACAATTCTTAGGTTTTTTTGGATTATCGGGTTTAGTGGTTTATCTGATTTGTTTTGGCTATTTTGTCGTGGTCAAACTCGGAAGACAAGGACGTTCAGCGACTGGACATTAAATCGTTTACAATTTACAGTGATCAGTGACCCGTTTTTTTAGCTGTTCACAGGTTACTGTAATTAGTAATCGGGTAGTAAAATAAACAAAGATTTAACGGCTTCCATTGCTAAAATAGCCACTAAACCACCTGCTGCTAAAAGACTCAACGGAATTAAAATGGCTTGCAATAAATACATCGTTTGCTCAAACTGTTTATTATAATAATTCGCGAGTTTATGTAGAGCGATATTGAGATGACCTGTTTCTTCTCCAGTCCGCAGAATTTGAATAGCAATAGAGGGTAGACGACCTTCCACACTTTGGCTGAAAGTATACCCGGCTGGAATTTGACCTAAAGCAATTGTCAGCGTTCCAGACATTTTGGAAGACTTAGGAATGCGATCGCGAACCAGTTCAATCGCAGTTAAAACCGGAATACCACAATTGAGAGGAAGTTCAAGTTCTGCGAGGTCAAGCATCGAACGGGCGGTAAAAATTCGCCGAACTAAAGGTAAACGAGGTGCAATTTTAGGGGCGATAAAACCCAAAGCAATAAGAAAAATTCCCACCAACACCCAAACCCAAATCGGACTTTTAGATATATAAAGCAGAGTAATAATTAATCCCGAAATACTCACTATCGTTGTAATCGCAGCCACTTTAACAGAACGGTAAAGACTCTGACAATCATGTTCTTGTTGAGCAATTTGTGACAAACGATAGCACATTTCTGGCAATGCACCGCTATAGTCAGCAATTTGAATTAAACTAATTGTCCAGCGATCAAAGTACCGAGGCGCATGAGCAAGTGCTGAGGCGAGATCGTCTCCCAAAGCAACGGCTGTACTGACTTTATTGAGATAACGAGCCAATCGATCATCACTTTGTTGAACCAATAAGTCAATGATCTCTTGGATACTAAAGCCAGAGTTGAGCAAAGTCGCGAACTTTGAGAAGAATCGAGCCTTCTGTTGCGGAGTCATGCGTTCCAAATACTAACCCCATATTGTTGCACAAAGGGGCATCAGAAGATGGCGAATCTCCTAAGCACCATTACCTGCTTGCAACTTAACTAAGAGTTGATTTCGCTTTGCGATCGCTTCGGAATGATTCGGTTTGAGTTCTAGAGCGACTCCATAGGAAGCAAACGCCTCTGGATAGCGCTGCAACTGTTCAAAAGTTTGTCCTCGTCTGATCCAGGCTTCACAACAATCGGGTTGACGTTGGATAATCCGATCATAGGTATTAATCGCTTGCTGATATTGGTGAGTTGCTTCTAACACTCTCCCCAACATCAACCGAACCGTATAATTATCCGGCCAAATTTGAATGGCTTGGCTGTAGGCTTCAAAGGCACTAGAATACTGCTGCACCTGTTCACAAGCTTGTCCGAGTTTGATCCAAGCTTCAAAATTATCGGGTCGGAGTCGAACAACTTTTTTATACGCAATGATCGCTTCAGAGTATCGCTCTAACTTTTCTAACGCTTCGCCTCGTTGTAATCCGGCTTGTGTTGCTAGGGTTTGATTTTCTGAAGTCAGGAGTAATACTTTATCATAAGCAATTACCGCTTCTTCATAGCGATCCAACTGTTCTAAAGCTTCACCTCGACAGTTCCAGACTTCGAGAAAATCGGGTTCAATTTGTAAGGCATTATCATAGGCGATGATTGCTTCTTGATATTGTCCCAACTCACACAAGGCAATCCCTCGACCTAACCAGGCTTCGGGAAAGTTTGTGTTAATTTGGGTGGCTTTATCAAACGCGGCGATCGCAGAATGATATTGTCCGAGATCGAGGAGAATTTGACCGCGACTGATCCAAACTGCCGGGGAGTCGGGATTCATTTGTAGGGTTTGATCAATACTGCTTAAAGCGGCTTCCGGCCATTGGGATTTTAATGCCATACCCTTATAAAACCAGGCTTCATAGTCTTGGGGTTGAAGTTTAATGACCTGTTCGTAGGATGCTACGGCTTCAGCATATTTGTGTTGTTTTTGCAGGGCGATCCCGCGATTAAACCAACCTTGATAACTTTTGGGTTGGAGTTGCAGGGCGCGATCGTAGGAGGCCACGGCTTCGGCATATTTATACTGATTCATCAGCATTTCACCCCGATTAAACCAGGCTTCAAAGTTATCGGGTTGCAACTGAACAGCGCGATCGTAAGATTCTACAGCCGACTCGTAGCGTTCTTCATTCATCAGCGCATTGCCCTGATGATACCAAATGGCTGACATATCGGGTTTAATTTCGATGGCTCTTTTATAAGAAGCGGCGGCGGCGGAAAATTGAAAAGTTGATTCTAAAGCGAGTCCTCTTTCGTACCAGGCTTCAAAATTTTGGGGTTCGATTTTAATGGCCTTGTCAAAGGAGGCGATCGCTTCTGGGTATCGTTCCAGTTTGGATAGGGTAATTCCCCGAAATGTCCATCCCCAATAGTCTTTGGGTTTGATTTTGATGGCGCGATCGTAGGAGGCTAGGGCTTCTTTGTAGCGTTGTAATTTTCTGAGGGAATTTCCCCGTCGCAACCAGCCTGCATACCAGTCTGACTTGTATTGAATGGCTTGGTCATAGTGATAAAATGCGGCTTCAAAGCGCTCGAGTGCGTATAACCGATTTCCGCGCCTAAACTCGGGATAGGCTTTAAAGATACCAAATAGTCTGGACTGGGATGTTGCAGTTGGTTTTGCAGGAGATGAAGATTTTAAAGGGAGAGCTAGGGAGGTCAATTCTTCTGGCATTTGCCACCTCTGACTTCTGAGTGCTGACTTTTTATTTTTCTATTTTAATTGCCGACTGAACAAGGTTTTGTTCTTTTTTGAATCGAGTTTCCTCTGTGGGTTCTGCTGGGTTCACACACCCGAGTTTGACTTTCCCGCAGCTTTTGATTTCTGAAATAGTCTGTTTAAATTGGTTAACTTATCACACTTAAAATACTCTGTCAACCACTTAAAGATATAAATAAATTATAGAATATATATATTTTATTTATAGTTTTGATTCAAATTTCGACATAAATATTCCCAAATAGGGCAAGATGGTTCATGGGAGTTGTCATGCTGTTGTTTCACCCCCTCAGTTTTTCGGTCGGGAACTTCAGCAGACTCAAGAATTGGATGGTTCACTCCTGAGTTGATTTTGCCTAGCTATTCGGATCTGATCGACAAAGTGCTGTAGACCCTAATAGTAGGATGCTTTTGCATTTTGTCGGCATAGAATGAGTTAACTAATGAATATTGCATATTATACAATGCCCCATCTAGCCCTTGCGAGTTGGGTCAAGTCTCACGGACAAAATGCCTCTGAAGGCATCTCTAAAAGCTTAAAGCAATTCTTAGGTTCAAAACCTCAGTTTGCTCCTCTAAAACCCTTGCGACAGTCGCTTGAGGGGATTGAAGTCAAAGACCCTAAACTTGCTAAACTTTTATGTCAACTGATTCCCGCCCAATGTCCTTTTGAGCGGACAATTCAGTTTAGAGGTCGAGTAATTGTCCATATTCCCCCCTTATGCAAACTCAATCCGGTTTACGAAGAAGTCGTTAGCCTACGGTTTCGAGCATTGTGTTATCTAGCTGATGTCTGTGGGGAAGATATTACGCCCTATTGTACAAACTGAAAACGACTGATCGCTTGGGAGGGCTGAAAAGCACCCGTCATTCAAAACTCAGTCCTCTTGACCTCTCATTTTTATTTTCCAGTGTCAAGACCATTGACCCGAAAAAATACTCCCAACCGCCAGACGAACTCGCTTGATATCTTCTTTTAACAATGGTGGCCATTCAACGCCCCGACTCCGACCTTCTTCAAACAGCAGGTGACTTTCTATTGATAATTTATACAAAGCAGAAACTAATTCTCGTTCTAGGGCTGAACTGTCTTTCGCCGCATCAAAGACTATTTTCAACGCTAACAAAATTGACGTGAGTTGACCGGGTATAGGAGGCTGACCTTGCTTGAGGCGGATCAGAAAAGCATCGGGATTTTTTTGTGTTTCTAGGGCTTTTCCTTGAGTGATCAGGAAGTTGCGGGCTGTTTTATAATCCATAGAACTCTCAACACTTGGTCACGAATAAGACAATCATTGACTCATTTGTTCTCCTAACTAGGATTAAGTTTTCCACAAAACTTTTCCACTTTTCCACAAACTTTTTGAGCTTTTCCACAAAATATAACCTGTTCTTAAGCTATTAGTGAATTTTTCTTAACATTTTCCGGGAAGTTGAAATCTGTGTAGAAATTAGAAAGCATTTTCATTTGTACTGAAAACAGGAGTGCAAGCAAGACGCTGGCGGGCTAACTAATTTACAGTCACCAGTAACCAGCTTTTACAGTTATCAATATTCTCTATTTACTGTTAACTGTTAACTGGTCACTGATCACTAATCACTGGTCACTGAGATCTATTCCCATTCAATCGTTCCAGGTGGCTTGGAGGTAATGTCATAAACCACACGATTAACCCCTTTGACCTCATTGACCATCCGATTTGAGATGATTTCCAATAAATCATAGGGAACCCGTGACCAATCGGCTGTCATCCCATCTTCACTGGAGACAAACCGCAGAACCACCGGATGAGCATAAGTACGTTGATCTCCCATGACCCCCACACTACGAACCGGAAGCAACACCGCAAAAGCTTGCCAAAAATCGTGGTAAATTCCCTGTTTACTAATTTCATCGCGAACCACAAAATCTGCATCCCGCAAAATTCTTAGACGTTCAGGTGTCACTTCCCCGATAATCCGAATGGCAAGTCCTGGCCCCGGGAATGGATGGCGGCGAACAATTTCTTCGGGTAAACCAATCGAACGTCCGACTTTACGAACTTCATCTTTAAACAATTTCCGCAGAGGTTCAACCAGTTTAAAGCGTAAATCTTTGGGTAAACCACCGACATTATGATGACTTTTAATTTTGACGGCGACTCGTTCTCCGGTTTGCGGATCAACGTTGGTATCGGCTGACTCGATCACATCTGGATAAAGGGTACCTTGAGCGAGATAATCAAATGGCCCGAGTCGGCTGGATTCTTCTTCAAATACTCCGATAAATTCGTGACCAATAATTTTACGTTTTTTTTCTGGATCAGTGACTCCCTCGAGTTTGGTGAGAAAACGTTCGCGGGCGTTAACGTATTGTACGGGAATGTGAAACTGTTCCTCAAACAGCTTGACCAGGCGTTCGGGTTCATATTTCCGCATGAAGCCTTGATCGATAAACATACAAGTGAGATTATCACCAATGGCTCGGTGCATTAAAAACGCCAGGGTTGAGGAGTCTACACCACCGGAAAGCGCTAGTAAAACCCGTTTGTCACCCACTTTAGCCCGAACTTCTCGAATCGCTTCTTCGACAAAGGCTTCGGTTGTCCAGGTGGGTTGACAGTTGCAAATGTGATAAACGAAATTTCTAATTAGGGCTAAACCGCCGACTGAGTGAACGACTTCGGGGTGAAATTGAACGCCGTAGAGTTTCCGTTCGTGTTCTGCGATCGCCGCACAAGGAGTATTCTCAGTATGGGCGAGAATTTCAAAGCCAGTTGGTAACTCAGTACAAGAGTCGGCGTGACTCATCCACATGGTTGAACCATTTTCGACGTTGGTGAGTAAGTCAGTCGGATCATCAATCAGTAAAGAGGCTTTTCCGTATTCAGCCCGTTGAGCGCGTTCGACTTGACCGCCAAGCTGTTGTACCATCAATTGCATCCCATAACAGACGCCTAAAATGGGAATACCTAAGTTCCAAATATTGGGATCGCAATGGGGCGCACCTTGATCGTAGACTGAATTCGGGCCGCCAGAGAGTATAATGCCTTGGGGGTTTAAGGTGGCGAGTTGTTCAGCCGTGGTGCGATAGGAAATAACTTCTGAATAGACTTCTGTTTCTCGAATCCGGCGAGCAATTAGCTCTGAGTATTGTGAGCCGAAATCCATAATGACGATCATTTGTCGGTTGACTTCCCCAACAATAGGGGTGTCTGATTGGGGTTGAGTTACTGTCTCGGTCTGGGGAGCCATATCGAGGTTGGGATTAATGAATAAATAAGAACTTGGATAACTATAACCAGACCCTCTCTATCTTCGCCGAATTCAGCCAATAGAGAGGGTTTTTTCTGTTACTGACTAGGTGAGGAACAGATTCGCGCACCGTTGTCTGGGAATATCCCAGAAGACCAGTTGTGAGTTGCTCTTTCATCGGGGCTTGGGGCTGGGAAATCAAATACTTTTTTCCGACTGATTTGAGCTGGGGTAACAACTCGATTTTTCGACTGATTAGAGCAAGTGATTATTTTGACTAGAATAGCAAATTTTCGTTAAAAGTGTATCGCCTGCTGCACTTTTTATAATGATTTTGCGCTGACGATCAAACAATACTGAACCCACCATAACCTGTTGCTGTACGCGATCGCGGATATATGCTTCTGATCTTTGGTCAATTGTAGATGCGATCGATTCATAAATTTGCTTGACCCAACTCAAGTTTTGTGATCCGGAATTTTGATCGAGGCTTCGCAGGTGGTTTAATGCAGCTTCGGTGGTTTCGCACTGAAAAATTGTCTGTAAATTCTCGGTGGATAGACCTAAGTTAGCGCAATGAGCGGTTAATATTTCTAGACGTCCATCAGCGAGATGATGATGAGTATGAAAAATTCCCCCGGCTAACTTGATTAATTTTCCATGATAACCAAAGAGTACAATAGATTCTATTCCTGCGAGTCCGGCTGCGGCTAACATTGGCCCTAACCAATTGGCGGTTTTGACGGTTTGTTCGGGGGAGATTCCTAATTTTTGGGCGAGATCTAAGCCATTTTCTCCCACACAAAAAACTAAGGATTTATATTGAGTGGCTTTTTGGTTGAGTTCCTCGCAATAGGCTTCGAGTTGTCCGGGTGCGCTGAGGGGTTGGGAGATGCCTGTTGTACCGAGTAGGGATAATCCTTCTACGACTCCAAAGGCTTCGTTTGAGGTTCTTTTTGCCAGTTGACGACCTTCTGGTAAGATAATTGTAATCTGTATTCTGTCTGTTGGTTTGAGTAATCGTTCTAAGTTTTCTTTAAATAATTG
>JGI12210J13797_10948087_pt1 | contig 16168 bp, 11 predicted proteins | sample ElkSlonscriptome_3_FD_13797 | JGI IMG/M metagenome (IMG submission 13797)
CTGGTTGGAGGTGGTGGAGATCTCCTGGGCCGACACCGACAGGTCCTGAACCGCGCCCAAAAGAACGGTCACCGAGGATTGGACCCGTTGAAGCACATCGTTGAAATTGGAGATCATGGCATTGAACTGGGTCGACAGTTCCCCGATTTCATCCCGAGTGGTCACCTCGATGCGCCGGGTCAGGTCCCCTTCGGAGACCGCGTCCGCCACCTTTTTCATGCGGGAGACCGGCCGAAGCATGCGGGTGAAGACCAGGGACCCCACCAGGCTGACCGCGATGCAGGCCGCCAAGAGGGCGCCGATGCTGAAATTCCGGACCTTGGCGAGGGAGTCGGCTATTTCCCGGTCGGACATGGTGGAGACCACGATCCAGTCCATCTCCGGGTAATACTTGAAATAGGCGATCTTTGCCGCCGATTCACCGGACGCGCCCGCTTCCCCGGGATACCGCATGATCCCTTCACCGCGTTTCAGGATGTCTTGAATATACAACCGGCCCCGCTCGTCCCCGATCTCCTGAATGTTTCGACCCTCCAGGGTGGGATGGACAATAAACCGCCCCTGGGAATCGAGGATGAAGGGGTACCCGGTCTTGCCGATGCGGATCGCGCGAATCCGCTGGGCCAGGTCCGGAATCTCGATCAGGCTGTTGAACTCACTCTTGTACGAGGAAGCCCAGATAATCAGGTCCCAGGGTTCAAAATAGGCCAGATACCCCACCTTCTCCCGGGGTTCGGTTTCCCCCACATTCTTCCACATATAGCTCAGGAACCCGTTTTTCTTTCGAATCGCCTCTTTCATGAAGGCATGTTTTCCGGCATCCACCCCTTCGGATTTGGGATGGATCACCAGCACCCCGCGATGGTTCACCCCGGCCAGGTATCCGGTGTCGCCGATTCGGCCGTACCCGGGGTCCAGCATCATGGCGCGCGCCCGGCCCATGGCTTCAGCCTCATTCAGCACCCCGCTGCGATACAATCCATAATGGTAGGCCACCATTTCCCGGGTTTTTTCGGCAATGCTTCGCAGGTAGTTCTGAATCGCCTTGTCCACATAGATGTCGGTCATTCGGTAAATCAATTCGGTGGTGTTGGCCAGTTCAGCCTCGCTCCGACGTTCCAGGGTCTGCTCCATGCTGAAATGAATCACGGTGCCCAGAATCGCCAGGATGACCAGAAAAAGCCCCCCGAATACCAGCTGAACTCTTCCTGAAAGGCTGTGCAGAATGGATGAGAACCGCTTTTTCATAGAGTTTCCTTTTTCAGGAATTGGGAAATTGAGGTGTATACTTCCGTTTTATCTCACCCGGACCGACATTTGTCAAAATATTTTCTTGGCCGGATGAAAAAAGAAGGATTTTTCTACCTGAAAATACGCCGATTTCACACCGAGGTCCCTCTCCTCGGATTATGTGACATATATTGACAAACCGGACAAATTGCAATAGACGAATGAATACCGACACGGCACATCATTACCGGCCGCAAGCCGATACACCGCATCTGCATTCAGGGGGGAACGGAAATGGCTTCTCGGAAAGGGATTCAGCTGAAGATCATCGCCATCAGTCTGATCGGCTTTCTGGCGCTAGGCATCGCCGTCAGCGCCATCGCAATTCAGAACTCTCGAAAAAGCCTGATCAAGGCCCGTATGGACCAACTCACTTCCATTCGCCAAGGGGCCCGGGAGCACATCCGGAATTACATGGATCTGATGGGCAAGCTCCTGATTTCCCTGGCCGCCGATTACAGCATCAAACAGGCCCTTCTGGAATATCGAGAGGGATTTTACCGGATACTGACCGAGGTCGACCTGTCCGAAGACCGGCTGGATCAAGCCCTGACCGATCACTACCGGCAGCATTACCTTCGGGAGGTCAATTACAATGTGCCCAACGGCCCCAAACCCCGGCCGGTGGAGGAATACCTGCCCGGCTCCCTGAACGGAAAAATCGCCCAATACCTCTACATCGCCGCCAACCCCCATCCTGCCGGGGCTCGGGACAAACTGCTCGCCCCTCAGGGGGCCGATTTCACCTATGCCGAGGTCCATCGACGATACCACCCCACCCTGAACGCCTTTCTCCACAATTTCGATCTTTATGATGTCTTTCTGGTGGACCCGGACGGGATGATCCTCTACACCGATTTCAAAGAAATGGACTACGCCACCAGCCTGATCTCCGGCCCCTACCGGGACACCGGCCTGGCTCGGGCCTTTACCGGGGCCTGGGAACTGAACGAGGGGGAGATCGCCTTTGACGATTTCGCCCCCTATGAACCCAGCTACAACCTTCCGGCCGCCTTCATCGGCACACCGGTCTTTGTGAACGGAAGAAAGGAGGGGGTCTTCATCATTCAGATCCCCATCGACAAGATCAACGCCATCATGACCTTCAACCACAATTATGACGAGGCCGGTCTGGGGGCCACCGGAGAGAGTTATCTGGTCGGCCGGGATCGCATGATGCGCAACGACAGCCGGTTCATCGCCGATCTGGACAATTCCCTGGCCCGAAGCCTCGGCACCACCATCGGGATTCTCGAGGTCAACACCGATTCGGTGGATCAGGCGTTTGCCGGGCGCTCCGGGGTTCAGGCGATTCCGGATTACCGGAAAATTCCGGTGCTCAGCTCCTTCACTACCGCCCGAATCTTCGACACCGACTGGGCGGTGATCGCCGAAATCGACCGCAGCGAGGCCCTGGCCGATACCCGGCTTTTGACCCGGAACATGATCCTGATGTCCCTAGTGGTCATCGGCATCATTCTGGCGGTTATGCTCTTTCTGGTCCACCGAATCCTGGCGGCGCCGCTTTCGGATATTCTCGGCAAGGTCAAGGACCTGTCCAAATCGGGCGGGGACCTCAACCAAAAAATTCAGATCAATTCCACGGATGAGATGGGTCAGATGGCCGCCTATTTCAATGAATTTCTTGAGATGCTTCGCCTGCAGATGGTCAAGATCAAAGCGGCGGCCGAAACCCTGATCGGGTCGGTCCAGGACCTGTCGGTCTCCTCAAGGGAGATTCAGACCACCTCCAACAATCAGGCCGCTTCGGTCAAAGAGGTGGTCTCCACCATGGAGGATTCAGACAAGCTCTCCAAAAGCATCGCGGTAAAAATCGAGGAGGTGGTCCGGATCGCCGACCAGACCCGGGAAAACGTGGAAAAAGGGTTCACCATCACCAAAGACAACCGGAACCAGATGGAGGAAATCCGCACCACCAACAGCGAGGTCATCACCGGCATCAAGTCGCTCGGAGATCACATCAACAATATCTGGGAAATCGTGGGAATCATCAATTCCATCGCGGACCAGACCAAGATCATCGCCTTCAATGCCGAACTGGAGGCCTCGGCCGCCGGAGAAGCCGGAAAGAACTTCGAAATCGTCGCCAGCGAAATCCGGCGCCTGGCCAACAACACCATGGTTTCCACCAAAGAAATCAAATCCAAAATCATCGAAATCCAGAAGGCCTCGGACAACCTGATCCTCAACTCCGAAGACGGAACCAAAAAGATAACCGCGGGCTGGAAGCTCTCGGCCCACCTCAAGGAGGTCTTTCAGCAAATCCTCGACTCCTCGGATACCTCGGCCAAGTCGGCCCACAAAATCACCGAATCGATCCGGCAGCAGGTCAACGCCTTCGAACAGATCCTCCTGACCCTCAAACAGATCTCCGAAGGCATCGACAACTTCGTGGTCTCCACCCGATCCTCCACCGAGGCCTCGGAAACCCTGAGCGCCATGGCTGAAGAATTGAATGCGATTGTGGCGGAGTATAAGGTGTAGGACGCCTTGCACAATTTCGCGCCAAAACATAACCAATGTTCAACATCGATAGAAAATCAACCGTACGGCACTTTCTCCTTCGCTTTCATAGAAATGCTGTCTTACCTTTTTGAAAGAAGATGTCGACCTTGATCATCGTTACGGCCAATTGATAATGGGATAAAATCGGAACGGTGATCATGGCCAAAAAGATGCCCAACCGGTCGATGACCAGTATCTCTGAAAGGAAAAGGAAAAGATATGCAACGATTTCAACTGACAACATCTACCGATGAAGACGGTGTTTTGAACATTCGCATTCCGATGGAAACGCCGCGCCAGCAGTTAGAGGTCCTTGTAGTGCTTCAACCGTTATCGGCTCACACAGCAGAGCGCCCGGAATTAGAGGAATGGCCCAAAGGCTATTTCAAAACAACCGCCGGAGCTTTTCAAGCCGATCCCATTAGCCGAGCGAACCAGGGAGAATATGAAATTCGAGAGAAAATAGAATGATCTATCTATTGGATACGAATGCCTGCATTCACTATCTGAACCATGAAGATTCTCCTGTCCGCTACCGAATGGAGCAGCTCCGACCTCGAGACGTTCTCATATGCTCCATTGTAAAAGCCGAATTGTATTATGGCGTATTTCGGAGCAAACATCGAACCGGTAATATGGAGAAGTTGGATGCCTTTTTCAGCATCCTTCAGAGCTTGACCTTTGATGACGCCGCTGCATTGGTGTATGGTCAAATCCGAAGCGATCTTGCGGCAAAAGGGACCCCCATCGGCCCCAATGATTTGGCCATTGCGTCTATAGCGGTTTCTCAAAAAGCCACTCTGGTCACCAACAATACCGGTGAGTTTTCAAGAGTGACAGGACTTCAACTGGAGGATTGGCAGACAGAGGGATAAATCAATTCGCCGGCACAGCCTTCGAACAGATCCTCCTGACCCTCAAGTAAATTTTCAGTCCCCATTCACCTCGGTCCACCAGATGCGTTCGAACCCGAGGGAAACCACCGCATACCGGCGAAGGCGAATATTATCGTATCGCTTTTCCAAGCGGTTGCCGTAATCGTTCACTTGAGCCCGGGCCTGGGTCATCTCCCGGGTCATGCGGGGGAGTGCCTGGAGTTCGGTTCGACTCAACTTGCGGGCCTGCTCGGCGGTTAATCCGGCATCTTTCAGTTTCACGAACTTGAATTCAATCAAAATATCCAGAATTTTAAACCGCCGCATATCCGGTCGAACGATCATCGTCAAGTCGGCATATCGACGGTCGATTTCGGTTTCCGAGTCCATGTTGTAGAGGATATCATTATACAGCAGGGTCAGAAACGCCGTCTTGACGGTCAGTTCATTGGCCCAGCGGTAATCGGGGTTGTGAAAAACCCTGAAATAGCGTTGTTCGATAAATTCGCATAGGGGCCCCATGTCCCCTTCCTGGTAAAGCTTTTTCGCCGCGGAAGTTCCCTCGTCTCGATCCCGGGGTTCCGGAAGCAGCATCATCTGAAGTCTCTCCACATAGAGCTTCTTCATCACCAGATTTGGCACCGCCAGGGAAACTTCACCGGCCTCCGTTAAACCGCTGATGGTGAGGATGCCGAAATAATAGAGAAAAGAGACCATAAAGGTGTGATCTTTGCTCCGATCCGCAACCATTTCCCGAATCCCGAACCGATCGGCCGGTTCGGTAATCACCACCTGATGATCGTTTCGCATCAGATTCAGAAGCAGTTGTCCGCCATCGGGAATTTGAGATATGTATTCCAATTTACCCGCATCCATGGCCAAATTGGAATCCAGCATATTTCTCGGATATGCGCCGGTTTCATGCAAGGCATCTATGAAATAGAGCGCCAGGGTGGGGTTGTACACCGGTTCCTCCGCGCCCGGTGAGAATATGTAACCGTTATACCATGCCCGCATCATTTCGAGCGCACTGGTGACATCCGGTTTTTCCAGACCACACTCCTCCGCTGCGAGTCCGACGATGGATTCCACTTCCGCATGGGTGAACCCGCATAGATCGTTAAATGATTTTTTGAGATAAATATTCTTAGCGATATTGTACCCGCTGGTGATATCGCTCATGACCACCGGTGAAACTCCGGTGATGAAAACCCGGTCGAACAGGGACTGGCTTGTGGATGATTTAACGGCTTTGAAAAGAGTCCGCAACGGCCCTTCTTCATATACCAGGTCTTCGTATCTTTTCTGATCGCCCCTATGAACGCCCATCATGACTTCGTTGGCGAAGTTGTCGTATTCGTCGATAAGAAGATAAACGGAGCGAGCGGCCATGCGGACGGCGGTGATCAAAGAATGGATGGAATTGAGCGAATTTCCGGAATCGACCTCGATATTCATCTCCAGAAAATCCCTGTAGTATACCTTGAAATCCTTAATGCTTGCGTTTACATGATCGTGCAGGGCCTGCTTTATGTCTCGCTCACTCCCGGATGGATCGACACAGGAAAAATCCCATTGGAGGACAAAATACTGATTGCGCAAGGAGGTGGGGTTTTTCCCGATGTGAAGATGACCGAACAGGGTATCGAATTCGTCGGTTTTCGCGATATCGTAATAATTGAACAGCGTGGAGAGCAACAGACTTTTGCCGAACCGCCGGGGACGGATAAACAGGGAATATTTACCTCTTTCCAGAAGTGGTATTCGGTCTGTCCGGTCACAATAAAAATAATTTTTTGTTACGATTTCTTTAAAGTCGCATATGCCATAAGGGAATTTCATGGAAGGCATCTCCTTTCCGGGTCGGAATCAATTCGCCGGCACCGTCCGTTGCTCGGCCCATTGCCTTAGACCGGAAATCCGCTCTCGCATGACTACCGACAGGGGTCGGGTGTTGGCGATCTCCACCAAGAGATGTTCGGTGGAGAGGGGTACGCCTTTGGCCACCGCCTGATAGAGCCCCGCCACTACCGCCTGCTCGATTTCGGCGCCGGAATACCCCTGGGTGGCCTCGGCCAATCGGGTGAGGTCGAATCTTTTGGGTTTCTGCTTTCGCTTGGACAGATGGATTCTGAAGATTTCTTTTCGAGAATCGGGGTCGGGCAGGTCCACGAAAAAGATTTCATCCAGGCGGCCCTTGCGGACCAGTTCCGGAGGCAGGGCCGAAATGTCGTTGGAGGTGGCCACGATAAAGACCGATTTTTTCCGATCCGACATCCAGGTCAGCAGGGTCCCGAGCACCCGGCGGGAGGTACCGCTGTCGTGGTCTCCGGTGGCCACTCCCTTTTCGATTTCGTCCACCCAGAGCACGCAGGGGGCCATCAGTTCGGCGGTTTTAAGGGAATTCCGAAGGTTACTCTCCGTCTCCCCCAGGTACTTGTTGTAAAGGGCCGCAAAATCGAGGCGCAGCAGGGGTACGCCCCAGACCCCGGCCGCTGCTTTGGCGGCCAGACTCTTGCCACCGCCCTGCACCCCCAACAGCATGATTCCCTTGGGGGCGTCCAGCCCCAGGGCCCGGGGGTCTTTGTGAAAGGCCGATTTCCGCTGTTTGAGCCACCGCTTCAGGTTTTTCAGCCCCCCCACTTCTCCAAAAGAAGAGGTTTCGTATTCGAAGCTGAGCACCCCTTCCATACCGAGCAGTTCGAATTTGGCCCGGTTGACCTCGGGCAGGTCGCTTTCGGTGATGGCCCCGTCATTGTAGATGGCGTTTCGGGCCAACCGGCGGGCGTCCGTCAGGGTGAGCCCCTTGAGGCTGCGGACCAGCTTTTGCAAGCCCGATTTATGAGCCACCACCTTCAGCCCCTGGTGGCATCGGGTCCACCGATTGGCCTCCTCCCGAACGATCTGCTCCAGTTCTTCTTCGTCCGGCATGGGCATATCGAATCGGGCGCTGAAATGCTTGAGATCTTCGGGAAGCGCCGACTGGGTGGAGAGAAGTATGATCGTATGTCCGAGATGGTCATATCCGATGGCGATCTCTTTGAGCAGGCGAACGATGGCCGGGGCGTTTTCAAAATAGGGATGAAAATCGCACAGGACGAAGATACCCGGGGCCCGGTTTTTGCGGACCGCATCCAGGACCGCTTCCGGTTTGGCCGTCTCTTCCCGGGAGGGTTGCATCACATGGCTTCGATCCAGGCACCTGAGACCGTTGGTCACGGTCCAATGGAACAGGGGTTTTCTCAGCTCTTCGGACAGACGCCGGATCATCTCCAGAACCCGGTCTTCTTCATGGCTTTGGATGACCACCAGGGGGATGCGGGATTGGATGATGAGAGACAGATCCTTGGCGTGATTCATGGTGCGACTCCTTTGGCTCACAGATCAACAGCTCGAAAACCCTGTCTTGATTCAATCAATGTTACACAAAATCTTGACAAAAAAAAGGGAGAACCTTAGATTTCAAGCGTATAAGAGAATGCTTTCTTTTTCGACGTCAGCCAGGAAGAAAATATTCAAAACTGTTCTTAACCGAGCTTACGGGCCGGTTCCCTTCACCCCGAGACCAGGAGAAAAAAAATGCCGGAAAACACCGAAAAATGGGAATGCCCCTGCTGTTATGTCTATGACCCCGAAGAAGGATGCGCCGAAGAAAACATTTCCATCGGCACCTCCTTCGAGGACCTTCCCGAAGACTGGGTCTGCCCCAAGTGCGGGGCGGAAAAAGAGTATTTCGAAAAACAGGATTAACCGGGAATCACCCGAAGAAGCAGGCGATAGGCCCGGTTGATTTCATTGAACCGCCGGTGAGATTCGGCGCCGCGGTCGGGATGATGTTCCATGGCCAGCCGCCGGAAATTCCGCTTGACGGTGGGCAAGTCCGGATTCCCGCTAATGCCCAGGACCGCCAGGCTCTTTTCGTAATCCCCGTACCGGGTCAACAGTTCCCAGGCACCCTGAAGGAACGCTTCCGCCGTTTTTTCATCCAGGCGGTCGAAATTGTCCCGATCCAGATAGAAATATTTGACGGAGAGCGCCTCCAGGGCGCTCTCCCCCACCCTCTTGCGATGAAAGGGGCAGTAATCGTTTTCCCCTTCACAGCCTGCTCCGCAAAATTGTCCGGTATCATCGAGGTAATACCGGCATTTTCCCGAAGCAGGGTATTCGGCCAGAAAAATTCGCATAAAATGGACATGGAGGTATAAGCCCTCCGGGTAGAACTCCTCCTGAAGCCGGTACAAGAGGTGAAACAGCGCAAAATGGCTTCGGTACAGGTCAAGGGGGGAGGCCGAGCCGATCTCCATATCCGGAAAGGCAACCCGAAGCAGGCTGCTTTCGTAGCACGGCGCCGTCAATTCCCGCAGGCGCCGGACCACCCCCCCGCGGTCGACCCCGGCCAGTATACGATCCAGTTCCTCGGTTTTCATCATCCCTTTTCTCTCATCCATCGGGAAACCGCCCTTTGCCATTGATTCTTGGAGTATCGGCTGCTAAATTTCGGTGTAACGTCCTTTACAATTTCCACATATCCGTCCCAAATCATAACAGAGGCGCCCGAGCCGCACAAGATCCCGCGCTCAAGAAAGGAGAAGAGATGACCCCTCGCGACGAAAACAGAATCCGGGAATGGAGCGATCGACTCACCGGAGAGGTGAATCTTCGGCTGGTTTTATCAAGATCGGATGAAGCCAAAAACCACGAACTGACCGGCTTCTGCGATGCCCTGACCCGAATCGCACCGGCGATTCAGCTGAAAAAAGACAAGGCCGAAGCGGATGATCCGGCGCCCGCCCTGGAGATCGCCCCGACCCTGCGCTACCAGGCGGTGCCCCTGGGCCTGGAACTGCCCCCTTTTCTGGACGCCCTGGCCGGCACATCCATGGCGCCCGCCGGTTCCCTGCAGGCCGACCTGGAAAAAATTCCGGCGCCGGTCTATTTCAAGCTCTACGTGGCCCAGACCTGCCCCCACTGCCCTCTGGTGGTGCGTCAACTGGCCCCCCTGGCCCTGGCCGGGGATACCGTCCACCTCACCATTATCGACGGCGGACTGTTCACCGAGACGGCCGAGGCGGACGGAATACAGGCGGTGCCCACCCTGATTCTCGACGACGACCGCCGATGGACCGGTTCCCTCAAGCCGGAGGAAATCATGGACGTGGTGGTCAATCGGGACCCGGCCGAGATGAGCCGGGCCACCATGGAGCGGATCATCAAGGAAGGCAAAGCGGACCGCCTGGCCCGGCTGATGTTGGAAAAGGGCGAGGTCTTTCCGCCCCTGTTCGACATCCTGACCCATGAAAAATGGCATGTCCGGCTGGGAGCCATGGTGGTGGTGGAGACCCTGGCCGATGAAGATCCAAAATTGGCGGATCGGCTGATCCCGCCGCTCTGGGGTCGGTATAGGACGGCGGATGCTTCGGTCAAGGGGGATATCCTCTTTGTGCTCGGGGCGGCCGGCAATGCCGACACCATTCCCCTGCTCAAAGAGGCCATGGACAAGGCCGATGCCGACGAAGTGAAAGAGGCGGCATCGGAGGCGGTGGAGGCCATCTCCGAACGGATTTAAACCATTGTATTCCCTTGACTCTATGGGTTAAACCCGATATATTCGAGACTTGAAATTCAGGCGGACCGCGGTATCGGAGGGATAGGAGTTGTGATTTCAAAAATCGACCCCGCCGGCGGATTCGCCGGTAACCGTATATCGAATTCACAGGAAAACCGCTTGGTGTTTCGCGTTCCGATCATAGCCGAACCGATCATAGCCGAACCGGGTGCCTGAGCCGATATCCTTGAGCAAAGATCCCCGAGCTAGGTCGAGGTGACATTTGAAAACGATTTTGGTGGTAGATGACGAAAAGATGATTCTGCGCCTCTCGACCGAGGCCCTGGAATCCCTCGGAGACGACTTCGAGGTCAAAACCGCGCTCAACGGAAAGGAGGCGGTCCAACTCCTGGAAGCCGGGCATGTAGATCTGGTCCTGACCGATCTCAAGATGCCGGAAATGGACGGGTATGAACTGCTCTCTTTCATGAGCAAAAAGTACCGCCATATCCCGGTGGTCGTCATGACCGGGTACGGCTCCCCTGAAATCGCCAAACGCCTCAAACAGAAGGGGGTGGTCCATTATGTGGAAAAGCCCTTTGAGGTGGATGAACTCAAGGAGATCGTCTCCCAGATTCTGAGCGATAAATCCAAGGGGTATATTCACGGGTTCACCCTGGCCAATTTTCTTCAGGCGGTGGAGGTGGAGCAGAAAACGCTTACCCTTCGCATCGGCTCCAAGGGTCAATCCGGCTATTTATATCTTGAAAACGGCGAACTCATCGACGCGGAAAACGATGAGGGGCTGCGAGGTGAAGAAGCGGCCGTGGCCATCCTCTGCTGGGACAACGCCGAAATCGAAATTCAGGGTACCCACAATCGGCCCCGGACCATCGAATCCTCCCTCATGCACATCCTTCTGGAATCATCCAAGCTGAAGGATGAAAAAACCGAAGCCGGCGAAGCCGGGGACCTTCTCGAAGAAGGCATTCGCCTGGCCGAGGCCCATCACCTCAAGGAAGGCCATGAGGTGATCGCAAAATTTCTGAAAGAAAATCCCCGCAGTGCCCGGGGCTGGCTCTGGTTTTCACGCATCACCGTCTACATCAAATCCATCGAATCGGCCCTCAAAAATGCGGCCAAACTGGCCCCCAAAGATCCCGACGTGATCGAGGAGGTCAAGCGGTTCAAACTGGCCAAAGAACGGGGCGGAGACGCCGAACAGGTGAGACGCTGCCCCTTCTGCTGGTTCGCCATGGAGACCAAGTCGGTTCAGTGCCCCTACTGCAAGGCCCACCTGTTTATCCATCCCAATTTTTTTTCCTCCATGGGCGAGGCCGAAGCCGACATCCTCGAAGGCGCCGTGGAACGGTACATGCGGGTCATCGGCCGGGAAAAGAACATCAACGCCTATTATTTTCTCAGCGTGGCCCATCTCAATCTCGAACACTGGGAAGAGGCCCTGAACCTGTTTCACAAGACGGTCAAACTCTCCCCGAATAAAGAGATTTTCTCCGAGCAGCTTCGGACCCTGGTCAACCACATGGCCATGGACGCCACCACCTCCACCTTCGAGCAGGAACTCGGCGGCCGGGGGTCGAAATCCGATAAGGCGGCCGAGGGTGCGGCCCCGTCCGAAGAAGAAGGCCGAAAAAAGATTCTGGTGGTGGAAGACAGCTCCACCACCCGCAAGGTCATATCCATCGCCCTGGGCCAGAAGGGCTACGACATTATCGAGGCCCGAGACGGCCTGGAGGCCCTCAGCCGGTTGAACGAAGAAAAGCCCGACCTGATCCTGCTGGATATCATCCTGCCCAAGATGGACGGCTATAAGATTTTGTCCATTATTAAAAGCAATGCGGTGTTCAAGGACATTCCGGTGATCATGCTGACCAGTCGGGACGGCTTTATGAACAAGATGAAGGGAAAACTGGCCGGCTCCACCGCCTATTTGACCAAACCCTTCGACCCGAATGTGCTTGTCCGGACCATCGAACGGCATCTGAATCCCGAACCCGAATCCAGACCGATATGACTGAGGAAATCCCCCGACGGATAAAGGGAGGTAAGACATGAGCAGCAAAAAAGTGCTGGTAGTGGATGACAGCCCCACCCAACTGAAACTCATGAGTGATCCGCTGATGTCCCGCGGATATGAGATCGTCACCGCCACGGACGGGGAGGAAGCCCTCGACAAGGTGGCGTCCGAAAAACCGGACCTGGTGGTTCTGGACGTCATCATGCCCAAAAAAAACGGGTTCCGGGTATGCCGGGACATCAAGATTTCACCTCTGTACAAAGACGTCAAGGTGATCCTGATTTCCAGTAAGGACCAGGACAGCGATAAATTCTGGGGGGAACGTCAGGGGGCCGATCTCTACATTACCAAGCCCTTCACCGACGAGGAACTGGTCACCGGCGTCGCCCGGCTTCTCGGAGAAACCGAATGACCGCCGGATCATCCGCCGATCCCCCGAGGAAGCCCACCCGCCGAAAGCCGAACCGGACCGTCGACCGGAATTCCCATTCCCGAAACTCGCGTTCGAACTCCCATCCCCGGAACCCCCAATCGAACCCCCAATCGAACTCCCATCCAATGACGGACCCGGCCATCGAAGAAGTGATCACCGCCGTCAACCGCAGCCTCACCGCCGAGGACACGGCCCGGGACCCGTCGGAAGACCCCGTGCCGTCGGCTCGCCGAGAGGAGGTCCAGTTGATCAAATTCATGATGGACGACCTTCTGCTGGCGGTTCCGCTGCCCAAGGCAGTGGAAATCGGCCGACAACCGGTGATCACGCCCCTTCCGAACCTGCCGCGCTGGGTCCTTGGGGTGAGCAATATTCGGGGGGAGATCATCTCCATGGTGGACCTCAAAGCTTTCTTTGAAATCCCCACCGTCAAACACCGGCGGGACCGGCGGTTTATCGTACTCCACAGCCCGGAGGTGAAGGTGGGAATCGTCGTAGACCGGATTCTCGGCATCTTCTCCCTCGATACCGCCGATCTTCCGGATCAGGACCCGCTCCACACCGGCAGGGAGAATGACGGGCCGGCCTGGACCGGGTATATTTCCAACACCCTGCCGATGGCGGACGGCGCCGTCCTCAATATCCTCGACGCGGAAAAACTGCTCCTGTCCTCCCGCATGAACGCCTTTGATTCCCACTAGCCCCATCAACATCAGGATCGCGACTTGCCCGAAAAAATGATCCATCACCCACCAGATCACCACCGCAATCCACGGATAAGCCTCGCCGCTTTTTTCGACCTTCCCGCTTTCGGGAGGGTCGGCTTCGAGAAACATAAGGACGGTCGGTGAGCATGAACGAAATTATTCAGGGATATGTGGAGGAGGTTCGCACCTATTTACCCACCCTGACCGAGGGACTGGGTGCGCTTGAAGAAAACCCGGACCAACCCGAGGTGTTCGAAGAAATGCACCGGCTGGTGCATACCATCAAAGGCGCTTCCATGATGGTCGGGATTCCGGGGCTCAGCAACATCGCCCTTCAGATGGAGACCGCCCTGGCCGATATCCTCAGCGGAAAACTGGCCTTTTCGAATGAAATCCTTCAGACCATGGAATTCACCGTCGACCAGTTTCGCGATTACTGTTCAGAACTCCTGGACCAAGGGGTGGCCTCTCATGAAAAGGTTCGGGAAACCGCCCTGGCCTACCGTCGTTTACGGGAACTTCCCGTCGAAGAAGACGAACCGGCAATCGCCGCACTGCTGGAAGGCGTTCCCGAAATCGAAGGGGGCGGAATCGGTGAACCGACTTCGGAAGAGAAGACAGACGGGGACCCCGGCGAAGAAGCGAATGCGCCGGAGATCGACACTCCAACCGATGCCGAAGCACCGCAGCCGTTGGCTTCCGCGCAAACCCCGGCGGAACCGATTCCCGAGGTCCGGCTGTCCGATATACCTTCGGAGCTTCTGGACAGCTTCTTTGAAGAGGCCAGAGAACACATGGAGGACCTGGATCGATCCCTTCAGACCCTGGAAAGCCAAGTCACCGAATCCACCCCGATGACGGCCGATCAGAAAGAGATCGTTCGGCAGATTCGCCGGTATGTGCATACCATCAAGGGCTCGGCCGCGGTTATCGGGCTTCCCACCGTATCGGCCTGGGGCCATACCATGGAGGATTTTCTGGACTGGCTCTACGAAGGGGCCTCCACCCTCGACCCTGAAATCATGGGGGTGTTGACCGAATCCGGAGACCTTCTGGCCGCCATCATCGCCAATCCGGTGGACCCCCAGACCCCGAAAACCCGCCTGCTTCAAAACCGATTCACCACCATCATCGGCGGCGCCGGGGCATCGACCCCGGTACCTGAACCACCTTCCGACGCGCCCCCCCCGGCCCCGCCGACCGCGGCTCCGGCCGCTGAACCGGTCTCCCGGGAACCGGATGACGCCGGCATCGATCTCTTTTCCAAACAGCAGACCCTGCGGGTGGGGTCCGATCGGGTGGACGAACTGGTCAATCTTCTCGGTGAACTCATGATCGCCGCCAGCGGGTTTGAACAGCAGATGAACCGGCTGACCCGGGAAATCGCCGAACTGGAAACCGCCCGAAAACGGATTCGGGAACTGGCCCGGGACCTCGAGGTGGGATTCGAGGTAAAAGCACTGGGCAGACTGGCCCCAACCACGGTCACGGCAGGTGCAACCGCCGCCGAAAGCCCGCTTGAGGATTTCGATGATTTCGACGACCTGGAGCTGGACCGCTACTCGGAACTGAGCCGGATCATTCGCCACCTGAACGAATCAGCCATCGAGGTGGGGGCCGGTTACAACCGGCTGTCCCACCTTCACGGGGAATTCGACGGCCACCTCAACCGGCAGCGGGTCGTCCTGAGTGAACTCCAGGACAAGATGATGCAGATTCGAATGCTCCCCATGTCGACCCTCACCAACAAGCTTCGACGGACCATTCGGGAAGTCTCGAAGATGCTGGGCAAACAGATTCGACTGTCCATCCTCGGCGAAGAGATCGAACTGGATCGACTGGTCTGGGACAAAATTACCGACCCGCTGATGCACCTCCTGCGCAACGCGGCCGACCACGGAATCGAATCCCCCCGGGACCGGGAACAGGCCGGAAAACCGGCGACCGCTACACTGGAAATCTCGGCCGACCGGGAAGGAAATCAGGTGGTGATCCGGATCTCCGATGACGGGGCCGGTCTCGACTATCCGGTGATTCGACGAAAAGCGATCAAAGCGGGGCTGCTGAATGCAGACGAAGAGATCACCGAAGAGGCGCTGGCGGCCCTGATCTTCAAGCCCGGCTTCAGCACCCGGGACGCCATCAGCGAGGTCTCCGGCCGAGGTGTGGGCATGGACGTGGTTCGGGAAAATATTCAGGCCCTCAAGGGAACCGTCCGGGTGGCCTCCTGGCCCGGCAAGGGGACCCGGTTCACCATTCGCATTCCCCTCACCCTGGCGGCGGTCCGGGCCCTGCTGTTCACGGTGGGGAACCGGCGCTTCGCCCTTTCCCTCAATGAGATTCGGGAGATTATACGGGTGGAACCCGGTCAATGGATTCACCGGCCCCGGCCCGCTCTTCGAATCGGGGAATCGCTGATTCCGCTGTATTCTCTATCCGCCCTTCTGGGGCTGGAAACGGATGAGAAAACGGCGTCCGAACCCGATTCTCCCGCCCTGGTCCTGGTGGCGGCGGTGGGGGATCGACGCAAAGCCCTGAAAATCGACAGCCTGATCGGCCAACAGGAGATCGTCATCAAATCCACCGGGTCCCACCTGCGTTATGTTCAGGGAATTTCGGGGGTGACCATTCTCGGGGACGGCAGCGTGGTCCCCATTTTGAATCTGCCGGAATTGATCGGAGAACAGGCCGGCCTCTCCACCGCCCGACCCGATACCCGGTTTGAACCCGAGGAAACGGCGCCGCAGTCCAAAG
>JGI12210J13797_10010741_pt1 | contig 16162 bp, 13 predicted proteins | sample ElkSlonscriptome_3_FD_13797 | JGI IMG/M metagenome (IMG submission 13797)
CAAGATCCTAGGGTTGCACCCTAGGCTGGTTTGGGGACACTGCGTTGCAGTTCACGCCTCACCGAATAGTATTTCTTCCACTAAAAACCCTGTAGAGCCAAATTTTTTAGTACACCTCATAATAAGAACTTATTACGAAACTCCGTGCAACCCTGGGTGATCCCTGCCGGGTACTACGCCCAGAATTCGAACTTCCCGCTCCATAAGACATAGGCACCAAGCAAAGCGTTTGTGAGGACGTGGGCATAACTGACCGCCCAGATATCCCGGGTTTTGCGATAATACCAACCGTAGAGCAATCCACAGAGGAGTCCAGCAATCCAGCGTTGGTGGATGGTTGCGAACATCAACGATGCAATAATCAAACTACGGTTAGAGACCAGACCCGGATCCGCTTCCAAAAAATTCTCTTTTTCCACCCAGCGGGTCAACCAACTCCTCCAGAAGAACTCCTCAATCACGGCGATCACAAGTGCCGATCCTAATAACCGGGTGAGTGCAAAAACCCATCCGTCGGTTTCGGGGGCATAGCGTACCCTTTCCAATGGAGAGGTCATTTCCCAGGGCATCAGGGTACCCCATCGAAGATAGAGGCGGTGAAATCCTTCAAATCGAGAGAAAAAATCGGTTTCCGGGGCGATCCAAAATAGAAAAACCACCCCTCCGATCAACGTAGCAAGGGGGAGGTTTTTAAGATTCAGTGGTGGATAGGACCACTTCCAGGGCTTCAACGCGAGAAAGATCCCGAGACAGATAACGGATCGCAGGGCATATTTCCATCCCGCGGGATCCCCAAGTACCTGCATGAAGAAAATCCACGCTACAAAGGGGAGGACATGCGAGATCCATGCACTGCGGTTATCTTCAGCATGGAGTGATTCGGATGGGTCGGCCAGGTCAGTCATGAACACCTATGTACTCTGCATTTTCGCGGGAGCAACGAAAAAAAGAAATCCCGGCGCACATGCCGGGATTTCTCAGAAAACAACGAAGAGAGAAACGTTGTTTATTCGGCGGCCACAGCCGCCTCTTCCGCCAAACGATTCGCTTCCTGAATTTCAGCCTGATAATCCAGCCAATTATGGATGAGCGTACCATGTTCGGGGATACCTTGCCGGTCGTCCATGCGTCCAGTATGCACCGTTTTTACCGTGACAAAAATGATAATTTCGTCCTGCACTTTTCGGGTGCTGGTATGAGTAAAGAGATATTTCCCGATGATAGGCAAGTCCCCCAAAAGAGGAACTTTTTTTACATTTTCCTGGTCTTCGGTTTGCGTCAGCCCCCCGATGGCAACCGTTTTACCGGATTCAAGTGCAAACTCCGTTTTGATTTTGCGAATCTGAGTAATTGGAAATGAAACCTCTGCTTCGGCTCCCACGGTTTTTTCTCCAATCAATCTACTCAATTCAGGAATGATGCTGATGGTGATATTTTTATCTGAATTGATTACAGGAATCACTTCAAGTTTTACACCAATTTCCAGGAAAGGCTGCGCGGCATCCAGACTGTACACATAGTTTCCTCCCCCCCCATCATTTTCAACATAGGTAGCTTGCACATTCGGCTCATTACGGCCCACATGTATGGTTGCCAATTCACCATTCGCCACCAGCATTTTGGGATTCGACACGATTTTGGTACCGTCGAGCTGCTGCAATGCACTGAGAGTCAAAGCAAAATCATCGGCACTGAGTATCGCTTCTTTGGTTACAATCTGCTCCATCGTCGGGATACTGGTGATCGTTCCATCCTCTGCGTCAAAGGAATCAAAGTTAGATCCCTGAACCAGGCCTTCAAACTGGTTACTGTTACTAACCCCCACTCCGGTTGTTTCTCCGGTCTCAGCCCCGGGCAAAAACAAGTCCCTTTCTCTGGTAGTGGTGGTTACGTTAGCTCTGCTCCGGCCAGTCGCTAATACCTGCGCATCTTGACTGGAGCGGGTATCAATACGCTCGTACTGCGAATTCAATCCACTCGCACGAACGGTATAGCCCTGCAACACCTGCCAGTTGATTCCCAAGTCCTCAATCGCCTGGTCATTCAGTTCAACAAACTTGGCCTCAATAAAGACCTGTCTGCGAGGCTGGTCGACAATTTTTATCATGCTCTTAATCTGCTGAATCCGTTCCGAGGTTTCACTGAGAATCAGCACGTTTGTCTGGGGAAGCGGAGTTACACTGGCATTGGAGCTTACAACAAGACTGCGGACAGCAGGAAGGGCGGCCTCTGCGGTAATATACTGCAACTCCAAGGTCTCGGTAGAGAGAGGTTCTGCCGCCATCTCACTGACAGTGGAAATCGTATAGATCCCCGACTTGCGTTCTATCAGAACATATCCCTTATCGGATAAAATTACATCAAGGGCCTCCAGCCAATACACATCATTCAGGTTTCCGCTCACCAATTCATTCATCCCTTCGGGGATAATAATATTCGCACCGGACGTTTGAGCAAAGATTCGAACCATATCGGCCAGTTTCACATCTTCATAGGAAAGCGTGATCAACCCACTTACGGTGTCATCACTTCCACGGATCTCCAATCCGTCGACCATAGCCGCCTCTTCTAAGTTAATCGCGGGAACGGAGGTGGGATCTGCCATTTCTTCAGGGATCTCTTCCGGTACGTCGGCCATCACCGCCTCTTCAAGATCCGCCTCGGCTTCCTCTGCTTCAACCTCTTCCATTTCCGATACTTCTTCTGCAACGTCTTCAGGAACCTCTTCAGAAATCTCTTCAGAAACCTCTATCCCAACCGGCATATCCGGCTCCGCAACAGGGTCCATTTCTATTTCGGAAAGAATCCGATCTACTTCCGTCGGATCTTCCTGGGCATGCAAAAAAGAAATTGTACAGAGCCCTGCGGTCAATAAGAGGGTGAAAGGAATGGTTCTCATGGCTGTTTCCTGGGTTGGATATAGAGGGGGGCTGCGGCCCTGTGCGCCTCCAGTTCAATATTATCGGATGTTAAATTCAAAATTTCCAAGCGGTAACTGTTTCCTTCGACCTCCACGGTGAGAACATCCCCCACGGTCAACCACTTGTTCTGCACGTACGCATAAATTTTATTTCCGGCAATCATGGTTCCTTTCCGCACAAGAGTCTGACGGATCCGTTCGGATTCTCTACGCGCTAATTCCCGTAATTGCTCGTCGGTCAATTCCCGCCCTTTTTTCTCAGGCTTTTCTACGGGCTGAACCACCTGCTCAACCTCAACTTCTTCTACGTCTTGTATGCCCCCATAGTAGCCAATAGGCCAAAAGGGATCTCTCGCCAGCGCATCCTGAAATACGGAGAGTAGACACAATACGGTTAAAAAAAGAAGATACGGTTTCATCATCAAGATTTGCCAGCCTGTTCTTTAATCCAGACCAGGTCACTATCTAAGCGAAAAACGGGCCATTCCAGAATTAAACTAATATCATGGTTCTCCGGATCCTGATTCGACGCGTTAATCTGCATATTTGCTAAAGAACAGTAGGGAAATTTTTCTTGAAGGATCGATAGTATTTTTTTCAAATTCTCAAAACTGGTTTTAAATTGGACTTCCACCGTGTAGGGAATCCACATTGAAACCGAGTCCTGATTAAAGTCCAGGCCTGGTTTAATTGGAATATATCGGGTTCCCCGGTATTCTTTGACGACGAAAAGTACCCCTACTTCTTCCGAAACCCCGGAAAGATTTTCCAACGCCCATCCATAGCGTCCGTTTTCCGGAGGAAGGTCCTCTTCCACAATGTTCAGAATGGCCTTTGCATCCTCTTGGGTTTTGCTTCGGATTCTGGAATCTCGTTCCAAAAGCAGTTCTCCGCGAGCCACATCCGACCCTAATTCTTCAATAATTTCTTCAGCGGCCAGGGCCGCCTCTTTGGTGGGCTTCACCAGAAGATTGGAAACAATCATCAGGATCGTAATCCCTCCGCCTACCGCCAGAATCAGCAGTTGTTTTTGCTCTTTGTTCATTTCGGAAAACTTCATGGTTTTACCGCCCGGTCTGATAGATCAATCGTAAACTTAAATCCGGTGAGACCGGAGGGTCTGCCGTCTTCTCCCATCACAATTGTGGGATTATCCAGTCCCACATCGGTGATTTCAGACGGTTGCGGCTGCCCCTCCGCTAAATTCCGCCGGTATTGCGGCAGAATTCTCTGGGGCCGGTCCGCACGAATCACCCCCGTTAGCGTTATCGTCACATCCCGCTTTAAAGGGAAATAATTTCCATCCCCCCCCCCGGAGCCAGGTCCCGTAATCCATCCATCTTTTCATCAAAGAAAATACGGGTGAATTGTATATCTTCCGCATTCACAGGAGATTGCTCGACCAGATAGTCTAAAATTTCCGGCCAGTCATGTTGAGACGTCGGCCATCCCTCGAGGGTATCCAAAGCGCGCCCCAGGCGGAGGCTTTTTTTGTTGAGGGCTTTGGCGGCTTCAACATCCTCTTCAATATTCTTCCAGGTCGAGTCAATACGTTCCCCTTCCGCAGCGGTTGCACGGAGGGAATTAAATCGCATCCCCATCACCGCCAAAATCAGCAAAAGGGCTGCAAGTGCTCCTATTTTAAATACCGGAGGCACCGCTGCCGGCGCATGATACTTAATTTCCGAAGATTCTAAAAGGTTGATGTAATGATTCATGAGTCTGAGAGAAGAAGGGCCAGGGCTGCACCAACCGCGGGAGCAAACATACTTTCCACTCCATAAACCCCTTTGGGGTACGAGGAGATTCCATTCGCTTCAAAAGGATTCCAAACTTCCGGTTCCACGCCCATGATTTCAGACAGGGTGAAGCTCCAATATGGAGAATAACTCAGTCCACCCGAGGCATAGACTTTTTGAATCCTGCTGTTTTCATTTCGTTCCACAAATTTACAGGAAATGGAGATTTCCTGCGTCATGGTACTGATCGGATCCAGGGACTGATCCATCAACGGATTCGCATCCTCAAACAATACGGTAAGCGCGTCGTCTTCGTTAATATTTAACACATCCTGAATTCGGCGTTGGATATAAAGCGAACCGTGGTCAAATTTCCGAACCAGCCGTAAGGCCCCATTCAGAAAGAAACTGACGAACACAGAAGAGGCACCCGCTTCGATGTAACAAACAATGCCTTCCGCTTCCTGCACGGCCGGAGTGTGACTGAAGCTGTTTAAGGCGGAAAGCCCTGAGATTTCCATGGAAATCATACTGGCATGCGGGTCCGTAAACAACCGTCGGGTATTCTGCACCTCGATCTGGGGGATTGCGGCCGCCAACACTTTATGGTCCAACGCGTCTTTTCCACGTTCCACAATCGAGTATCCCACCCGGAAATCTCTGCCCAGACTTAACGATTTTCCCACCCGCTGTTGAATCGCGCGTGCGTCATTCAAACTGCTCGAGATAAACATGAACCTCACATGGCAGTCCTCACCTGTGACGGCCGCACCTACATACGGAGCATTCAATTTTTTCGGGATGTTAAGTTTTGAGTCCCCTCCTTCCTCCTCCAACTCAAACGCCGGCATCACATCCGCATCCACTAAACTAAAAGAGTCCCCGCTTTTTCGCAACCGCACCAACTTGGTGCTGGTCGACCCAAAGTCGATTCCCAACACATCTGTAATTTTAGGGTTTAGTTCTTTTGATTTAGTAGCCAAATTATTCTCCAAGCGGAATACATCTTTCCGAAATTCACGGGCAAACATCAAGGCTGGAATTTAAACAAATCACCCTTTGTTAGAATTTCCCGGTAGATTGACGTGTTAAAACGGACGGTTTTTGCAGGATACACCGTTTAATCCCCCAATCGCCAAGAAAGAAAACCCGCAGTCCTTTATCTACGCACGGGGCACGGCTCCTGCATACTCAAACAATGCAACGATCCACCCTCCCGAATGAATAAGTCGCTGGGTATCCCCAGCACTTCCCGACCCGGAAACAGCTCCTGAAGGCCACCCAAAGCTTTCTCATCCTGTTTCGGTTGCGAATAAGTGGGAACAAGTACCGCATCGTTCAACATAAGAAAATTCGCATAGGTGGCGGGCAGTTGCTCCCCGTCTTTCCACATCCCCTCCGGATGCGGCAACTCCACAACATCCAACCGCGTGTTCAACCTCTCTGCATTTTTACTCAGCACAGAGTAATTCGGATCCGAACGCTCACATATAGACGTCACGACCGTGGAATCATTCACAAAGCGGGTGATCGTATCGATATGGCCGTCCGTGTCATCTCCAATCAATCCTTCTTCCAGCCACAGCGTTTCTGTTACACCTAAATATTTTCGAAAACAAATCTCGGCTTCCTCGCGACTCCATCCCGGATTGCGATTTTCATTCAACCACACCGAAGACGTCGTAATCATCTGTCCTTGACCATTCACTTCAATCGCTCCGCCTTCTCCGACCTTCGGAACCCGATGCCGCCTCCTCTTCCGAAGCTCGGAAATCCGTCGGGGAATGTCGTCATCCGCCTCCCAGGGACAGAATTTTCCGCCCCAGGCGTTATAAGTAAAATCCACAATCTCGATCTCCCCGTCGCCATTCACAACAAACAAAGGGCCGTGGTCCCGGCACCAGGTATCATTCACCGGCCAGTCATGAAACGTGAAATCCTGCACATCCGCCCCGGCTTCCTTAAGCCGCATCTTCGCAACCGACTGCCATTCGCCACAGCAAATCATTTCCACAGGCTGGTAGCGGCTCACCCTCTCCGCATAAACCGCATAGGCCTGTTCCAGAGCCGACCGGCAATCCGGCCAGGTTTTCGGATTCCCCGGCCAGCTCAGCCATAGAGCCGATTGCGGTTCGTATTCAGCAGGAAGACGTAACGTCATAGGTCCTCAATGGATGGGGCAAGCATAAGCGTTTTCAAGTACGTAGTTGCGGTGAATTTGTGGAGGTAAAATGACCAGGGCCCCCTAGCCATCCGACCATCGGTTGGTTACATCCTGATACGCATCAATCCGGCGGTCTCGAAAAAAGGGCCACATGCGGCGGTGATCTGTCATCGCCTTCAAATCGCAGTCCGCGTATAAAATTTCGGAGCTCTCCGCTCCCCCCTCCGCCAGGAGGGTTCCCGTATAATCGCTGATAAAGCTGTGTCCCCAAAATTCGGTTTCCCCCTCCGTGCCCACCCGATTCACCGCCGCGTAGTAACAACCATTGGCCACGGCCTGCCCTTCCTGAACCCGTTGCCACGCGCGTAACTGACGCTCACCCAGCTCCGCTTTTTCTTCGGACAACCAGCCAATCGCGGTCGGACAAAAAATAATTTCCGCACCGGCCATTGCCGTAAGCCGCACCGACTCCGGAAACCATTGATCCCAACAAATGATCACACCGATCGTACCATAGGCAGTGTCCCAAGCCATAAATCCGGTATCGCCGGGGGTAAAATAAAATTTTTCTTCAAAACCGGGGTCCTGCGGAATATGCATTTTCCGGTAGGCACCCAAATAGGATCCGTCTGCATCCAGCACGGCCGCTGTATTATGATACAGTCCCGCCGCTCGGCGTTCAAATAAGGAAAGAATCAACACGACAGCCAGTTCTTTCGCCAGTTCCTGAAAACGCCGGGTGCTGGGGCCCGGCACAGATTCCGCCAGATCAAAAAGCTCCGGATCCTGCACCCGACAAAAATACGGAGTAAGAAAAAGTTCCTGGGTGCAAATGATTTTCGCCCCCCCGGCCGCCGCTTCGCGGATGAGGGTTTCGGTGTGGGCCGCCGCCTCGGAAGGGGACGAAAATCCAGTAGTCTGCAAACATGCAATCCGGGTTGATTTCATAGGGAGGTGCGGTATCATGTTCCCAGTACGAATGAAAGACTCAACTCCTCCATCCGCACCCCGATCGGGCGATATTTTAATCGCCAACCCGCACATGCATGGAAATCTGTTCTCCGAAACCCTGGTCTTTCTTCACACCCACGATGAAGAAGGCTCCCTGGGGTTCATTCTTAACCGGCCCAGCGGCCAGCCCCTGGCCTCCCTCCTTAACGATCCCCACGTGCCAAAACCCTTTCATGGAATTCCATTGCATTATGGCGGACCCGTGCAGGACACCCATTTCCTACTCGCCCTTTTTCTCTGTGACCCCGAAACCCACAGATTCACCTGCGAACTGCATCCCGACAAAGCACGGGTCGCAGACATGAGCACTCACCCCCATGCGTATCTCAAAGCCTTTCTGGGACACGCGGGCTGGACACCCGGTCAATTAGACAACGAAATTCATCAAGACGATTGGTCATGGACGCGTCCGGATGAAGCCATGCTCACCAGCCGACCTGAACAGGGACTGTGGAAGCTTTGCGCCCAGGGGGACAACCGCTGGAAAAAGCTTCGGGACTATTTGCCTCCACATCCTGAATTGAATTGAGCAAGGGTACGTCAAACAGGGTTACGACATTAGATCCCGGGCGACAGAAGCCACGTTGGCGGAAGTCATTCCCAATTCTTCCATGACTGTTCCGCCGGGAGCGGAGATGCCAAAGCGGTCAATACAAACTGTCGCCCCGTCAAATCCCACATACGCGCCCCAGGTACGGGAAACTCCGGCTTCCACAGCTACCCGACAGCTACAGGAGGAAGGAAGGACACGTTCAATATACTCAGCGGACTGACGCTCAAAACGCTCGAAACAGGGAAGAGATACCACCCGGACCCCGTCACCCAATTCATCCGCCGCGCCGAGAGCATGCTGTACTTCCGACCCTGTCGCCATTAGAATGCATTTTAACTCGCCGCTTTCTTTCTTAGCGATATACCCGCCCTTCAAAACGCCTTCACGGCGGTCCGCCACGCTGACAGAATCATGGGCAGGAAGATTCTGACGGGTCAGAATGAGGGCCGTGGGGCCGTCGGTGCGCATCAGAGCGGCCGCAAACGCTCCCGCCGTCTCTTCCGCATCCGAAGGACGTATGACATCCAGATTCGGGATGACCCGTAATCCGCTGACCGTTTCAACCGGTTGATGGGTCGGGCCGTCTTCTCCTACGCCCACAGAGTCGTGAGTGAAAATATAGGTCACCGGCAAATGAGAAAGTGCCGCCAAACGGATAGAACCCCGCATATAGTCCGCAAACACCAGGAAGGTCGCGCCGCTGGGACGGAAAATCCCGTCATACGCGATCCCGTTGCAGATCGCGCCCATGGCGTGTTCGCGAATCCCAAACCAAATATTGCGAGCAGAAAAATCATCTCCCGACACATCTTCGCCCCCTTTGATGTAATTCTTGGTGGAACCAAATAAATCCGCCGAGCCGGTAACAAAGGTTGGAACCGCTTTGGCGATCGACTGGATAATTTCCCCTCCTGACGCCCGGGTTGCAGAACCGGTACCGGCAGGAAATTCCGGAATCCGCGTGAGCAGATCTTCAGGGATCAGATTCTGAACCCCCGCATCCAATTCCGCCGCCAATTCCGGATTTGCCTGCTTCCAGGCATCAAAGGTCTTTTTCCATTCCAATGCCGTTTCATGAGAAGCGACTGCATGTTTTGCAAAATGCGCCCGCACCTCTTCGGATACATAAAAATGTTCTTCCGGCAGGCCCAGCGTCTTGTGCGCTTCATCCGCATACTTCGCGCCGCCCTCTCCATGGCCGCCGGAGGTGCCCTGTACTTCGGAAATTCCTTTCCCGATAATGGTTCTGGCGATGATCACCTTGGGTTTTCCGTTATCCGAGTCCTTGGCCAACTGAATTGCATCGGCAATGGCCCGCAGGTTATGACCGTCAATGGTGACCGCATCCCAACCCTGAGACCGGTAAAACTGTTCCGCGTTTTCGCTCTGAGTCAGCTTGGCCATCGCATCCAGCGTCACATCGTTGGAATCATAAATCAAAATCAGGTTATCCAGCTTTAAATGTCCGGCAAGTGAAATGGCTTCCCGGGATACCCCTTCCTGAAGACAGCCGTCTCCATGCAACGCAATAATATGCTGATCAAAAAGGGTATGCTCCGGGGTATTGAATTTGGCCGCAGCCAATTTCCCGGAAAGCGCGTACCCCACCGCATTGCCAATTCCCTGTCCTAACGGGCCGGTAGTGGCTTCCACTCCCGGAGTATCCCCGAATTCAGGGTGTCCCGGAGTTGCGGATCCGAGCTGACGGAAATTTTTTAACTCCTCCAAAGGCAGATCGTACCCGGACAAATGAAGCCAGGAATACAAAAACATGGATCCATGTCCGGCAGACAGTACAAAACGGTCGCGGTTGAGCCATTTCGGATCGCTCGGATCAAAACGCAGCCCTCCATTTCCAAATAATACAGCTCCGATTTCCGCGCAGCCCAGAGGAAGTCCAAGGTGTCCGGAAGAACAGGCGGCAACGGCATCGATGGCTAAACCACGCGCCTGGTTGGCGGCGTCGCTTAAAAGAGAAAAGTCATTATCTGTGGTCATGGTCTTTTTGTGAATCTTTAGGGGTTGATTTTATGGGGTAAAAATATGGGATAAGAAGCTATCTATCCCGTCACTATGTGCAATAAAAATATCATTCAGATCTGATGAGAAAGCGGAATCCCCCAAAAACGTCTTGAATTCGCTTCCGATAGTAGCAGGATCGTCCCATCAGTCAAACCGCACACATCGCATCAGGAGTCAACTATTTTGGAAGCTTTGGCTTTCCGATAGCGGTACGCCGGGTATGTTCCGACAACGCCCATACCCCCTCTCATCCGCATGATTTGACCGAAGTCGAACATCAACATGACTTCTGCGAGCTCACCATCGTCCGTCGAGGGTCCGCCATACATCATCTGGAAGGGGTCGAATCTCCCGTGACCGCCGGAGACGTCTTCCTGTTACAGGGTCAACAGCGCCATTATTTCCACAGCCGGAAACATCTGGATCTGGTAAATATCATGTACGACCCCGATGCCATTGGTTTGCCGGAAAAGGAATTACGCCGCCTCCCCGGCTATTGTGCCATGTTCCTTCTCGAACCCACCTACAGACGCCAGCACCGTTTCGTCAGTCTGTTGCATCTCAAACGAATTCCTCTCGCCCATGTCGAAGGAATCGCCGAAGAAATGGAAGAGGAAAGCCTCCGAAAAGCGGCCGGACATGAAGCCGCCCTGCTCGCAAAACTCCTGGAACTCATCGTCTATCTCTCCCGACTCTACATGGAGTCGGAAACCACCGAGGCCCAGGCTTTATTGAGGGTCGGCCACGTCATCGGATCTCTGGAACAGGAGTATGCCCAAGACTGGACGCTCGATGACATCCTGAAAATTGCCCACATGTCCCGCAGTAATTTCATGCGGATTTTTAAAAAAGCCACCGGCCAATCCCCCATTGAATACCTTCTCCGCATGCGAATTCAGGAATCCATGAAGCTCCTCACCCACACCGACCGGCGTATCACCGAAATCGCCATGGACGTGGGCTTCAACGACAGCAATTATTTCTCCAGACAATTCCGCCAGGCCCTCGGCCAATCCCCCCGCAGCTACCGGCTTTCTGTCAGGTCAAACCTGACTCCGTGAGATCCTTTCAGAGAACTCGAACGACCTTCTTTGCGATCTTACTCCTGCAGCGCAACCTGCAGCGCAATCAGCGTGTATCCGGTAACCAGGACCGGATCGGCTTCCCAGAAGCGGTTTTCTTCGTTCACCCAATATCCGTTGCCGTTTTCATCAATTTTCTGAAGAGAAACCAGTTTTTTTACAAACTCCTGACGCCAATTGATGCGGGTGCCGTCTTCCCCCACCAACTGATCCTGCCCGTACACCGCCAGGGCTTTGCTGAGCACATTGTAAAAATAGTACAGTCCCTGATTGCCCATGCCCGGGTTTGAGTCCAGCGACCAATGAAGCACCGACCAATCAATGGCGGATTGGATCCGGGGATCATTCCGGTCCACATCTGCATAGATCAGGGACAGCAGACCCGCATAGGTCATACTGCCAAAGGAACGGAAATACACCGTTCCATCTTCGGAAGTAATAGTACCTGCCTTGCTTTCTTCAGGATGATAGGCAAACCCGCCTTTGTTTTCAGGTGTTTCAGAAACCCAGTCGGCATCGTTGCTTTCTTTGCGGTTTTGAATCTTGCTGATAAATTCTTCGGCCGCTTGTTTATCGATCTCTGCTATTTCCCCTTCCGTCCGGAAATCTTCCGCACTTTCGGTCAGTGCCATCCCTTCCATCGCAATATACGTGTTGGATAGATCCGCATACGCGCGTTCCGTGCTGGCATCATATCCGAAGCCCCCATAATATACATCTCCCCCCAAATGCTGTCCGGCCGCGATAAACGTACGGGCATCCAATACAACCGGAAGCACATCATCGCGTCCGGTCAAATAAAGAGCCACCATGGAAATCGCGGTGTTGTAGTTCGATTTCCCACCCCCTTTGAATTCTATTTTCGGCACCACATAAATCCCCCCGTCCTCCTGCACATTACTCAGGAGGTACTGAACCCCTTTCTCCACGGCTTCACTGTCCCGGTAGTCTTCGTTTAACGCCAACGCCCACACCGCAAAGGCGGTCAGTGCCGGCCATTCCGGTGAACTCCAGTAGCCGGCAGGTTTCTGTTGGCTTATCAGCCATTGCAAGCCCCTGCGTACCGCATCTTCACCTTCACGGCGGACGGATTCGGACAACTGGGCCTGCGCAAAAGGCTGCAGAATCAGAACGGACAACAACAAAAGAACAGCTTTACTTTTCATAAATACTCCAAACGGTTAAAATCAGATTATAGGTGTATACGCCACTTCCGCCCTGAAAGTTCAGAAATTTTTTCTTTTTATTTACAAACGATCCCCTTCCGGAAACCGCTACATCTGTAGTTCTTGAACTCGTTGTCCCCTGACAAGGCCTTTAAAAAGGCTCAAGAAGACGTTTCAGACAGCCTGTATCCAAAAAAGAGTATCTTTCTCTAAGATTTACCTGCTCGGAATCGTCTATGCCATGTAAACTGATCACAAACCGGTCCCCTTGGAGATTCCCATGAAAACATTATGCATCGTATTTTTCCTCTACAGCCTGCTTTCCCTCTCGGCAGCCAATCCGAAGGATCTGGAGTTTATGGAGGCGTTTGCCTGGGGCGACCGGCAGGCCGCCCTGAAGGAATTGGTCCCCGACACCGAGGACTACTATTATTATCACTGCCTCCACTACCAACTGACGAATGACCAAGCAGCTTTTGAAAAGACCCTGAATAACTGGTACAATCACAACAACCGTATCTGGAACAGCCGCATGAAGGAAATGCGGCGCAGACAAAAACTCCTAACCTTCGATCAACATCCGGATGAAACCTGGGCCTTTATTACAGACGATGCCAACTTAACGTTTAGCCATCGCCCCCGAAACGAAAAGCGAACCCCTCAGTATCCTTCCGCCCTCCCCCCCTCCGACTATTCCCTGCAGGCCTTTCTGGCCCAGGCCAAACGGCATGACGGTCTCCTGAATGATCTTACACCGCGCGGACTCGAAATCGCGCTAATCGAAGACAAAGATCCGGAACATCGGCGGGCCTTTCTCAGTCAATTGAAACAAGCCGACACTCCCGACCTTGTCCCTCTACTCCTCGCGGATCTTGCCTATAAGAACAGCCGAGGATTCGGGTCGCTTCCCATTCATTCTCTGCTCACCCGTGCCCAGCTGGAGGAACTCGGGCAACGCCAACCCGATCTGTTACGGAATCAGGCCTACATCACCCAACGCCTCTCCCGCATTCAACCACCGGAAGTCGATCTCTCGCAGGATCACCCTGCCGCCATCGCCTATTATCAAGACATGTGGGCCTTCGTGCAAACCCTCGACCCCATTCACAATTCCTTAAAAGCAAGCACCCTTTATCGCCTACTGGACCATCAACGGCAGACCGGCGTGTATGACGAAGCTCTTTTCCGCAGCTACCTCCAGTTCCCGCGTCAGGTAGGCTACCTGCCCCGCGAACAACGTGAGCGTTGGCAACGTCAACGCGCCGACTGGGTCAACTTCAATTATCAACCCGGTCACGGAATCATTCTGCCTCCCATTCACTACGAAACCCCGCTGGTTATAGATTTCCTCCACACCCTTCTTCAAAACGACACCTCCCCCGCGTCATACAAAACCTATTTTGAAAGCCGCTGGTTGAATGCCCGGTTTGCCGAAAGTAAAATTCTCCATGGGGTGGGGAAACCGGAGGACTGGGCTCACCTGTTGACTCCGGAGGCCTATCGCGAACTTTTGGACCGCATTGAAATAGCGTTCGCCCCCGAAAACCCGGCCTACATCCAACCCGGAGAAGATGTGGTCCTGCAGGTCGACATCAAACGGGTGGACAGCCTGCTGGTCAAAATCTACGAAATTCAAACCTTTAACTATTATCAAACCTACCGCGCCCCGGTGGATCAGGCCGTGGAACTCGATGGGATGATCCCCACCTACGAACGGCGGTTGGATGTGGCATCCGATCCCGGACGTCGCGTACGGCACAGCTTGGCTCTTCCCGAAATCAAAGAGCGCGGCGTCTATGTGGTCGAACTTATCGGCAACGGAATCAGCTCCCGTGCCCTGCTCCATGTGGGGCATTTGGAATCCATTTCCCAGGCCACCTCCGCCGGACAGGTTATGGTTGTGCTCAACGACGCGGGAGAAACCGTGGAAAACGCAAAAGTGTGGATGGACGGACGGGAATTCGCCGCCGGCAAACAGGGGCTCATCCTGTTGCCCTACTCCGAAAACCCCGGCCCGCGTTTTATCATCTTACAGGATGGAGACTTCTCCAGCCCGGAAAATATTATGCACCTTGGCGAAACCTATGCCTTCACCGCCGGGATTCATATCGATACCCAAAGTCTGAACCGCCGCTCCACCGGCATCCTGATCCTCCGTCCGGATTTACGATTACACAGCCTCCCCCTGGATCCGGCCCTGCTCAACGACATCACCGTAACCCTGGAATCTGTCGATGCGAAAGGCACCCACAGTGAACGCGAATACCGCGCTGACTTTAAAATGAATGAAGAATGGGTCAGAGAATTTTATGTGCCTGACGGTTTACGTCACTTAAATGTCCGGGTCGAAGCGACCCTGAAACGCAAAAGAGATCTGGAAGAAATCACCCTGCAGGACACCTACAGCCTCCAGGTCAACACCTCGCGCAGCGGCGACACGTTACGTCAGGTGTTTTTGTTCCCCCGCGGGAAGGGATGGTCGCTGGAAGTACGCGGCCTCAACGGCGAAGAGATTGCCGACGAACCTCTGTCTGTCTATTTGAGGCATCCCGCCTTTACAAGGGAGAGGCATTTTCGGGTCACCACCGACAGCAAGGGTCAGGTAGATTTAGGCCCGCTGACTGAACTTACGAACATCCGGGTGAGCGGGAAAGATCTCGCCCTCGACCTGCCTTTGGAAAAAGGAAAAAGTGTACTTCCCCCGCAACTGAACCTGCAACCCCATCAGGCGATTTCCCTGCCCTATCCCTACGAGCGTCAACCCGATCTGCGCGCAGCCTCTCTCTTCCGTATTGGTCGCGGGGGCGTGAACCTCGAAGACCGGGGAGATCTTATTCAAATTGCAGACGGCCAATTGCGAATCCCGGGGCTCCCGGAAGGCGAGTACGATCTGCAACTGCACGAACCGGGTCTAACCATCCACATCACCGTAGTGGATGGCGAAAACCGTCGCGGATTTATTTTAGGAAAGACCCAACGCGTGCAAGTGACCGATCGTCTCTTGGCTTCGGTCGCGGACATAACCCGTGACGATCACGCGCTCACCCTGAAAATCCGAAATGCTAAAAAGGGCACCCGGGTCGCGGTTCGCGCCTACCGCTACCAAACCCCACTTGCCGGATTCCCCGGGGGATTCGGATACCCCAACGCTTCCAGCCGCAAGGTGTTTTCTCCCCATACCCAATACATCAGCGGACGAAATATCGGCGACGAATACCGCTATGTCCTCGAACGCAAATACCAAAAAATATTTGCCGGCACCTTACTGGAACGCCCGGGACTGATCTTAAACCCCTGGATGCTGCGGGAAACCGAAGCGGAACGTGAAGTACTCAAAAGCGGCGAAGCCTATCGGGGTGAACGTCAGCGCATGAATGAAGCAGCCACGGTCTCTGAAGACCTAGTAGAATCTAACCGCGGAGATCCTTTTGGGTTTACGGATAACGATCGTGGAACAAAAGGCCGTTTGGCCTCCTCCAGAGTCTCAGGTGGGTTGATTTCAAAA
>JGI12210J13797_10018725_pt1 | contig 16157 bp, 17 predicted proteins | sample ElkSlonscriptome_3_FD_13797 | JGI IMG/M metagenome (IMG submission 13797)
CAAAGCTGGTTGCGTGCTGGTCTCGCCTTCTGCTGTGGATCTGAGGGATACTGACCTTGGAAATTCTGAAAGGCTGAAGCTTCTGATTAAGGTTAGCGATGCTCCTGAAGTGCCAATATTAATAATGCGAGAAACCCAAGAAAAACCCATGGTTTATGACGCGCGGAAGGAGATCAATAGGACGGAAGACAAGGCAACTGAGGTCAGGTGATGAATCTTAAAAAAAAAGGCGAAAGGCGACCAGCGCCATAAGTTTTGCATGTTTGCGCTGAGGCCAACAGCCGCGCCGTCACAGATCCTGCTGGAAGGCGGCGAATTCTGAAAGCGGGAAGTGATTGCGTTTCGCCAGGCGCTAGCGAGCGCCAGGGATACCCGCTCAGCCGCTCGGCTGCTTCGTTTCGATCTCGACCCACTGAACAAATCCATCGAATGGGGCCCGGTTTTCTTGTGGCCAATCAATCGGCGGCAATTGCAGCTCTCCAAATCGGCAAATGCGGGAGGGTCGGCACGGCAGGAGCGTCTCGGCGTGCGCGGAGGCGCAAGGATGCAAGGCGACGGCGGCCAGATGGTCGCGCTCCGTTCCAAGGACGCCGGCCAAATCGCCGGGGTAGGGACGCACTTCGACGAATCGATGTAGCGGGTTGAATACCGGTTCGGGCGTGGGATTCCAGATCACGGTCCAGGGTAAGCCCGCTTTTTCCGTCCAGATCCGCAGTGGTTCGGCCAAGGCCATGCGAAGCCGGATTCGGTTTCTCGCTTCGTGAATCTCCGCCGCCACGGCCGGGTTATGAGTGGTTGCCCGTTTCGCGCAGGCTTGCTGCAGTGCGCCGGCTAGTGCCTCCGCGAAGGCGTTGCCCGATTGGGAAACAAGAATCGTTCGCAACGAGAGGCACCCCAATTGATCAAACAAGAGAATATCCTGCACTGCGCCTGCGAGAATCTCGTTCCAACCGGCTCCCATGATCACCCCGACGCTGAACCGATGACCATAAGCCAAGAGCCGCTGATCCGCGCGAAGTTTGCGCCGAAACGCTTCGATCGTTTGATCGCGCCCAAACACCGCCACCACGGGATAATCGGCCAAGGTTTCATCCGGCAATTCATGCACCAGAGTGATGCCCTCACGAAGTTGCCACGGCAAGTCCGCGACCCAACGATCGAGCTCGGGCAGACCAGCCCCGGGCAATTTCACCAGCTGTCGAGGCACTCCCGCGACCAGGCCTCGCCAAAGACTCTGCAGCCCGGCCTGCGGCGTGTTGCCGCTGATCACATGGCACACAGCCGACACCGGAACGGCCACTCGCTGGCCCTGCAGGCTCGGTTGAGGCCCCATCTCTTCTTGGAACAACCGGTCCACGGCTTCGAACGTCACGGGCCGGCCCCAAACCGGTTCTGCCACCTCGGCCAAATGCCGTAACCGTTCCGCGGTTGTCATCCTTCGCTCTGCAACAATGCGTCAGCCTCTCGCGAACATCCCCGAGGAAGTGCAGCGGGATCACGGCCGATCAATTCGAACTCCTCTCCACGCCGGATGGCGAGGTCTCGAGTTTCCACCGCGAGACAAGAAAAGAGATTAGCCAGATCATAGAGGCGCAACACGCCGGTGGCCCCCTCTTTCGCCTCTTCACCCGTCGCGGGGTCAACGACCATAGCCCGCACCCAATGCCCGCTGCGATGCACATTTCCCAAATCGTTCGTATAAAATTGAGAACTCAACTCGGTCATCCCGTATTCGTTCCAGATGCGATCGGTCTGCAGCCCGAAGAATTCTTGCAATTGTCCATATAGCTCCCGCTTTTCAATCTGCCGCCCGGATCCTTTGAACCCGCCCGTCTCCATCAGAATGGAACCTGCCGGCAGGACGATCCGGTCCGATGTCTCCAGCAGATGCAGAAAAGCGAGGGAGGTCCCGGCCAAGCAAAGCGGATGAGCCGACTCCACCACACAGGCCCGCAGCTGGCCCGCATCCAACCGATGGCCTTCCTGCCAAAGACCAGTTTGCGAAATCCCTCTCCCCCGCTGCAGCAGACCAAACATGGTGGCCAGTGAAGATTGCGGCGCCTCTGTTTCAGTCGGCAACAGCAGTAACTGAGGTAAATCCGGTAACCCCGCTTCCGCCCAACCCGCGCAGACGGCCGTTTGATACAAGTCAAGATTCGGCATGAAATGCCGTCCGCGTGTTTCCCCAGTTGTCCCGCTGGTGATGAACTCGTGCTTGGTGGCCTCCTCAGGAAAGATGGTGACGCGCGTTCGCTTGAAAGCCTCCAGCGGCAAGGCAGGGATTTCCTTCCAATGAGCGGGTTCTTTCTGCCAGCCAGCCACGCCGGCATACGCGGCAATCACTGGACAACGCGCCTTTTGAAACGCGTGAAGTTCCAAGGCCAACGCATTAAAATGGTCATCGTCACCACCAGTGAGTATCCAGTTAGTGAGGCGTTCTTGCCAGCGAAGGACGGGCGCGAGGGAATGATCTAGCGGGGAAGCAGACATTTGTGACGGAATTGTAACATTCATCCACGCCTTTTTTACGGTAATGATGGGTGGGTGACGGGGTCGACTTACCATTCGCGCACAAACCATTTTCTGCAACTGCCGAATCGGTCAAGCTGGCGCCTCCTCGTCGGGTTCCTGCTGATTTGGGTCCTACCCCTAGGTCCGCGACTGGTGGCGCAGTCCGGATTGACCGCGCCAGAATTATATCAAGCTGCCAATACCGCTTTTAATTCCCGGGAATACGCGAAGGCCGCGGAATACTATTCCGAATTCGAACGCCTCTACGGGACCAGCCTGGAAGCGAAGGAAGCGATGCGTATCGTCCTGCCGAATCTCGCTCTCAGCCACATTCGGCTCAAACAATTCGAGCAAGCCCTCGATATTCTGCCGCGTGCCTTGGCACTCGACGATCTCGATAGTCGTTATCAGGAAGACCTGCTCTTTTGGCTCGGGGCTGCCCAGTTACAAACCCGCGACCTCGATTCCGCTTTCGCGGCGTTCACGGAATTTGGCCAAAAATTCCCCGACTCGGAAAAATTTGCCGAAGCCGGCCTCCTGGCAGCCACGGTCAAAATCGTGGAGCAAGATTGGTCGCAGGCCGCGCATATTGCCGGGGCGATCAAAAACCGGCTCGAACCTGTTAATCGCGGTCGGGCCGTTATTCTCGAGCTTTACGGTCTGGTGCAAGCCGACGAACTCGACGATGCCCTGACCCTGTTGACCGACGAATACAGTCGCATCGATCAGATCGTGCAATTGGCTGCTTTTCAACTGATAGCGATGCAGCTCGGCTCTGCCTTTCTCGAACAAGAGCGATACCGGGAGGCGATCGGGGCGCTTCAACGGATTTGGGATCAAGAACGCCTGTTACGCCACCAGGAAGACCGGCTCGATATTCTGCGTCAGCAACAACTCGCGCTCGAACGGGCCAACACCCCACAGGCCGCCATTCAGCTTTACCAACTCAATCAGCTCATTGCGAAAATTGAGCGGGAGATCGATTCCATCTCGAAGATCGAAAATTACGACAGTGCCCTGCGCATGCGACTCGCCACTGCGTTTCTCGGCCTGCAACGCTACCGCGAAGGGGCCCTCGTGCTGAACGAGATGCTCAGGAAACTGCCGGCTAACCCCATCGTCGAAGGAGCGACCCAAACACTCATCAAAGCTTGGTTCGCCATCGAACGTTGGCCACGCGCGGTGGAAGCCGCCGATGCGTTCGCCGAGAAATTCCCGAACTCCGACACGCTCCCACTCGTCCTTTACATGAAAGGCCAAGCGCAGCAGAACGACGGTCTTTACAACGAATCGATCGAAACATTAAGCGATCTCGTTCGTCGCTTCCCTAAAACGGACATCACGCCGCGCGCCATCTTCCTTCAGGGATTCGGCCATTTATTAAATGAAAACTACGAAATCGCCGAGCAGACCTTCGACCAGGTGCTCGACCAATACCCGAACAACGACATTGGCGAAGCTGCCCTTTACTGGCGCGGCATGACCTTCTCCCTGGCGAAACAATTCGAACGCGCCCGCGAAGCCTTAGCGAACTACCTGGAAGAATACCCCAAGGGCCGCTACCAGTCGCAAGCGGTCTTCCGCCGCGCTTATTGCGCGCAATCGATGCTGGATTTCTCTTTGGCCATCACCGAGCTGAATGACTATCTCCAACGCTTCCCTGCAGGCGTCAATCGTGACGAAGCACTGCTCCTGCTCGGCGACGCTTACATGGATGAAGGCGAAATCGAGCAAGGTATTGCCTCCCTCAAAAAGATCGACCCGACGCAAACGAAATTCTTCGAGGAAGGCTGGTTCAAAATCGGCAAAGCACTCCGGTTGCTCGAGGACCCCGACGGTTTGGCCGCTCACATGCAGCAGTTCCGCACCCAACATCCGCGAAGTCCGCGCGTCGCGGAAGCTGTCTATTGGATAGGCTGGACGCACCGCCAAGCCGGCGACACCGACGCCGCCCGCGACGTTTATTGGGACGCCATCCGCCAGCTCGGTCCCGACGGCACGATTCGCTCGGTCGAAGATCTGTTCCCCGCCCTTGCCAAACTCTATCAGGGCGATCGCGACCGGGAAATCCATCGCCGCCTGCTGACCGATCTCCAAGAAGAAGCCGTCACACGCGACCAGCCAATCCTCCGAATGCGTGCGCTCTGGGCCGAAGCCAAATGGCTCGAACGCACGAATCCCTCCCTCGCCAGAGCAAAAATGACCGAGGCCGCCCAATTCATCGATGTGGAGACCACCAACCCACTCATTCTTGACGATGTCGCTGCTGCCTACCTGGAACGAGGTGAATTGCTGGAGGCCCGAGACCTCTATGCCGACCTGATCAAATGGAATCCGCGGGCTCCGCAAAAGGCCGATGCTTACGCGCAACTCGGGTTGATCGCTCTACACTTCGATGAAGAAAGAGAAGCCCTCGAGGCCTTTGCCAAGTTCGATCAGACCACCATGGGTTCTCGCCTCCTCGGGCGCGTCATGCTGGCCCGGGCCGATCTGCTGGCCAAACGGGGCGAAATGAAAGAAGCGCAAGAGGCTCTCGAGAAATTGTTAGCCCAGGACACGGTGGCCGGGAGCGACAAAGCGGCCGCCCTTTTAGCAATCGGCGAACTGCATATGACACAGGATAACCCAGGCAAAGCCGTTGCCTACTTCCAACGCCTCTATGTGCTCTACGGCCGTTGGACCGATTACGTGGCCCAAGCCTACCTTCGTAGCGGCGATGCGTTCGAAGCTTTGGACGACCAGGACGCTGCCATCAAAACTTATCAGGAGATGCTCGCCCGGGAAGAACTCGCCGACACCAAGGAAGTCGAGGAAGCCCGGGCGCGCCTCACGAGAATGGGAGCCGATCACGCCCCGCAACCAACGCCCGCTGAAATGGCTTCGCAATCATGAAACACCTGCTGGCCATCCTCCTCTTCCTTTCGGCACCCACCCTGCAGGCCCAAGAGCCGGCCGCCGGCATTCCCGATATTCTCTATCGTCGCAACGGCGGCATTGTCAGCGGCGAAATCATCGAAACCGATCGCGAATTCATCGCGATACAAGTCCAACTCAGTGGTGGCCGTTCGGGAGTGATTTCGATTCCACGTCATGAAATCGACCGGGTCACTTTCTCTCCGAACCCGGAACAAGAAACGTTTTTAGCCGAAGCCACCTTCGATGATCTGCCAAAACTGCTGGCGCTCTGGAACAATCGACGTGCCTTGATGGGGCTGGAAGGTTCGGACGCCGCTTCCATTGGCCTCGCCCTGGCACGCGTCCTTCGCTCCTCACCTTACGAAAATCAACGGGAAGAAGCTCTGGATCTCTATCGCTATCTGGAAGACAACGCCACCCTCTTACATCACGTCTCAGACGCTCGACAGGGACGCCTGCGAAGTCTCATCGCTCTCGACCGCGCCGACGAAGCCGTGGCGGAAGCCGACGCCCTTCTCCAAAAAACCGAGGACCCCGCTGTCCTGATCGAATCAAAATTTGTTTTGGCCGAAGCCGCTCGCCGCGACTTCGAGTCCCTCATCGAGGAACACCCCCGCTGGGAAGAAGATGTCCATGTGCGTCCCGAACGTCATCGCCTCTACCATCGCATCGTCGATCTCTACCTGTTCCCCTTTCTTTTCCACGGCTCGGAACAGGAAGCCACCGCGCGCAGTCTGGGCCGTCTCCTCACCTTCCTCGAATCGACCTCCGATATCGTCAAAGCCCGTCATATCGCCACCGACCTGATCACCCTCTACCCCACCCAAGCCGCAGCCCAACTCGCCCGCGGGTTCCTCGAACAACATCCACCACCACCCGCACCTTCTCATGCACAAGATACCTAACCTCCGTCTCCTGCTTTGCGCGCTCTGTCTCGCAGGCATCGCCTCGCTCACGCCCCTGTCAAACCTGCTCGCGCAGGAAACCGGGTCGACCCCCGCCGGCGAAGTCACCAGCAAATCGTTGCTCGACCTCTATCAGCAGGGCGGCATGTTCATGCATCTGCTCGCCCTCTGTTCCATCGGAACCGTCGCCGTCGCGGTCTATTGTTTCATTCAGATTGATAAGAAAAAAATCGTGCCAGATGGAATCGTGGAAAGTCTTACCAATTACATGCGCCACCAAGATGCCGGCAACGCTTACGAACTCTGCAAATCCAGTCCTAATGTCCTCACCACCACCATGGCGTCGGCTTTATTGAAAGTGAATTTCGAACGCGACCTTGCGAATAAACTCTCCATGGAACAGGCCGCCGCCGAAACCATCGGCATCGAAGAAACCAAAATCATGGTCTGGGTCAATTACCTCAATGTTTTCGCCACGATCGCCCCAATGATCGGGTTGCTCGGCACGGTCACCGGCATGATTACTAGCTTCGATCAATTGGCGGCCGGCCGTTCCGAACCCCAGGACCTTGCCGGTGGCATCGGACAAGCCATGCTGACCACCGCCGGCGGCTTGATGGTCGGGATTCCTGCGATGTTCTTTTATTTCTTTTTCCGCAACAGACTGATGACCCTCATGGGTGATGTCCAAAAAAGTGTTACCTTCCTCATCGATGTGTTATCCGGCGAATTGAAACTGGCCGAAGCGGTCGCCCCGACGCTAGACGAACCTCAACCCGTCAGCGAACCGAATTCCTGATTGTCTACACCCAATGCTGCGCCCCAAACGTTCGCAGGAAGAAGTCAGCTTTCAGCTGGCGCCCATGATCGATATGACGTTTCTGCTTTTGATCTTCTTCATGGTCACGACGAAGATTTCCAAGGAGCAGCTCAAGGTCGACATCGCCCTCCCGGTCGCCAGCAATGCCGTGATTCCCAATGATGTCAGTAACCGCGATATCATCAGTATCGATGGCCAGGGCAATCTCTACATCGGCAGTGACCCAACCGATGAAGCGTCCTTGAAATCTTACTTAGTTCAGCGCTTCAAAGATTACCCACCGCTCCGTCTCTATGTGCGCGCCGATGCCCAAACACCTGGCAAACACATTAAGAAAATCATGAACATGTCCGCCGAAGCCGGCGCGGTCGATGTGATCTTTGGTAGTTACCAGAAACCATGAAACAGACTCGTCGCGACTCACAAACCGTCGAGATGCAGATGGGGCCGATGATCGATATGGTCTTTCTCCTGCTAGTCTTCTTCATGGTCACCGCCCGACCCGTCAAGCAAGAGAGCGATATTAGCCTCGGTTTACCGGGAACGGTTCCTCAGGAGGAAAGCATCGACATCCCCGACGAACAACGAGTGATCATCGAACCGGACGGCCGAGTATTGCTCAATGATATGACGCTTGGCGCTCCCGATGATCAGTCGCTCAACCAATTGTTCGTCACGTTAAAACGGTATAAAGAAGCCTCGGACGCCAACCAGGCCGACGCGTTGGTGGTGATCGATGCCGCCGATGAAACGATCCATCAACGAATCGTCGATGTCTTGAACGCCTGCGCGCGCGCCGAGATCACGGGCGTGACCTTTGCCGCTGAATCCCTCAATCAGGAGGTCTTCTAACATGCCACTCCCGACCGACATCTCAACCGGCGCCGCAGATAAACAAAAAAGGAGACGCCTTGTGATGAGTATTATCATGGGCGCAGTCATCATTCACCTGATCGGCGGCCTGGGAGCCGGCATCTGGGTGGTGGCCAAATACTTCGCGCCGCCGCCCGCCACCTTCGAGGTGAAGAAAGATCTGCGTGTGGAAGCCAAAGAACGGGAGCATCGGATGAACATGGCGGAATTCGATGCGCTCACGCCGAAACCTTCTTTCAACGACACCCTGGCCAGTTTGCGCCCGACGGATTTTGCCTTGCCGGACATGCCGAAGATGCCGGTGGATCAAATGCTTCCCCTGGATCCGAGCGAAATTGTGGCCGATCAGGTGAACAGCCTGGTCGGAACAGCCGGCATGGGCGGCGCCGGGACCGGGATGGGGGGCGATGGCGGTTTAGGAGGCGGTTTCAGCTTCCTCGGAATCGAGACCGATGCCAAACGGGTCATGCTTCTCTTCGACGTCAGTTCTTCCGTCGTGAATAAGGCGGAACGTTCCGGCATGTCGCTGAGTCGATTGAAAGAGGAGACCAAACGATTGATCGAAAAGCTCTCGATCAGCACCCGCTTCAATTTGGTTCAGTTCACACAGAATTATCAATTTTTTCAGCAGGAACTGGTGCCAGCGAGTGACCCAAACAAAGAGCTCGGGCTGGACTGGATCGAGAAAGAATGGACTGACGCCGGCACGTTGTCCTCGCGCAAAAAAGGGGTGGTCTCCAACGATCGCGGCCTCGTGCAAGTGTTGGAACGTGCTTTCGCCATGCAACCCGATGCGGTCTTTCTCATTTCAGATGGCAGCTTTCAATGGCGTGAAGGGGGAGGAAACGGCGATATTCCTTATCGAGAAATCACCGGCCTCATGCGGGATGCCCAGAATGAGGAGGGCCAGGATATTGTGCTTCATTTCGTTGGCTTTCAGATGGATAGCGAAGATCGCGGGGAATGGAGCAAGATCTCGCGTCGATCCGGCGGTAAATTTCGCGAAATTGAATAGCTGGAAGATTTCGTTTCCCAATTGACCCCGACGCCACTTTTGCTAGCGTTCAACTCTCATGGATTTGCTTGGCAAACTATTTTGGGTAGCCCTCTACCTCGTTCTCACCTTCGCGTTCGTGGTGCTCTTCGAGTTTGGCCCGGACAATTACGCTGCCAATGCGCGGCGTTCGTTTGACGCGTTGGTCGTTCAGATCAAGAATCCTGGTAGCGTGAAGCCCGATCGCTGATCCCCATCATCTTATGTTTCGCCCCTTTCTAGCCGCCTTGACGTTCATTGTTGTCTCCTTCTCCTCCGGGGCACTGGTGGCCGACGAGATCAAAGCCACCCCCGATCTTTTGCAGGTGACGGAAGCCATCACCTCCTTTCAACAAGCTCCCCTTTCAGGTAAAGGGATCTCAGCAGCCAATGTCATTTTGGCCTTTGCTGAAAGTAGCGATCAGGTTGAGGTCGAGCTTTACCCACCCGTTTTTCCCTGGCTCGGGACGGAACATTATCCTCCCTTGAGCGATGTGTTGACGACGGCGTATGTCGCCGGGAGTATCCAAGACCAATTAGCCAATGACCGCAAAGGAGACACCACCATGCCCGGTGTCCTGATGACCTTGCGCGTCTACGAAAAAATTAAGGCGACCCACAGCGACTATTCCTTGCCGGTGATGGAAACGTTGAAGGAAGCCGAAGCCGAAGGTAAGCTGCGCGAACTGCTGCAGTTGCCCACCGAATAAAAAAAAACCAGCCGTTCAAGCTTCCGGCGGTTTCTGCCTGAGGATCGCTTGCGCGGGAATCCGATCATCGAGTTCGAACACCTGCCGATGGTCCGCAAGACGTTCTCCAACCATGGTTCTTCGGCTGAATTGCCCGCGGAATGTCCGTAAATGACGGACGCGTTCGGGGGGAATCGCCATCAGCTCGCAGCAGGTCGCATCGACCGCTGGCAAAGATCGGCCCACGACAACGACTCCAGCCTCGCGCGGGGGCCCCATCAACGGTCCGTCTCCCTCCATTCCGACCACCCCATCGACGATCGTCAACTGCGGCCGGACGACCTGGTAAATATCGACGATCGACTGTTCCAAACCCGCCCAATGCAAGACATTCTTCGGCCATCCATAACAACCGCCCGGCATGACACCGAACAAGTTTTTCATGCCAAGGGTGACGCCCGCCCAATGGTGCGTCTTAAGTTTTGGCATCGAAACGACCAAATCGACGTCAAATAAGGTCTGTGGTAACAGAAGATAAGGCAGCTTCGAATAATTGGTCTGCTTCGGGATCCGGACAGGCACGTCGTAGTTAAGATCCACAAACCGCAGTTTCTCGCTGATCAATACCTCTCGTAACCCGCTGTTCTCGACCACTTGATGGGTGTCTCGCGAATGGCCCGAGCCTTCCCCGATGAGAACTTCACGGACCCCGAGTTGCCGCAGAGCTGCCGCTGCCCCCGCGACCACAGCCGGATGGGTATTGATGTGAAGAGCGTCCCGAACCGTTTCAACAAGATTCGGCTTCAGCAAGACTCGCTTCCCTTTCAAAACGCTTTGGTCGAATCCGCATTCCACCATGGCTTGCCGGATCGGAGCTGCGAGTTCGTCGCGGTATGCATCGATACTGAGGATACTCACCCGTTCGGCAGGCGTCCCACCTCCACACCCAGCCAAGGTGGTGCCCAGACAAAAGCCTCCGGTCGATTTGATAAAGGTGCGACGTTTCATCATGAGGTGCTGGGAGTGGGGGTCAGCAGACCCTGCGTGGACCGTTCTGCGATGGTCAACAACGCCAACAGGTCGAGTCGATACGGATAACCAGAAAATTCTCGAGCCAAACAGGCTGCCAGCATGCCCTCGTCCTCAGCCGGGCGAAGATCCCAAGCCGACAATGCCAACAAACCCCACGCCACCGTCAATGGCGTTGACACCTTCTCCAGCGCTTCCTGCAAATAATCGAGGCTGGCGGCCACATCCGATCGATCAACCAACCCGGCCAACGCGGTCAATGCCTGAGCCGTCGACTCCGTCATGGGACGCAGTTCCACGTCGAACACAATCGTGTTGCCATAATTCCACCCGCCACTGGGAAGTTGGCGTTCCATGAGAAAATCGCGCGCTTCAAGCACCCGCGGCCTGGGCTCCACGGAAAAAGCACGCAAGGCCAGCATTGCGAGCGCCGTCGGTTCCACCCATCCCGCTGTGCCAACCGTCCATGGCCATCCGGCAGGGCCGGCCCGCAGCGGAATCCGAGCTACATTCTCTGCCCAAATAAGTTCCAAAAACCGCGTCGCCGCCACCATCCGGTCATAAAATGCCTCATTGCCGAACCAAGCAAGCATGGCGATTGCCGTCGGCCAGGTCGCGATCGGCTGCAGTTCTGAATAGGAAAGTAAGCCATCTTCCGCCTGACGCTCCGAGAGCCAGGTCAAGGGAGCCGGATCCGCGGGCGCTCCTGCCAGCAGGCTCCATTGGTTGGCCAAGGCGCTCCAGGCGGTGACATCCACCTGAGCAGTCTCACCCGGGAAGCCAGCATAACCTCCGTCCGGCAGGCGACAGAGCTCCGACCGGCGTCGCCATTCATCTTCAACAACCGCCATAACCGATCCTTGCACAGAACCACCCAGAAAGACAGTTCAATCAAGACGCTGTCCGGAGGCGATCTGCCAAGCGCGCCGGGCGGCTCCATAAGCCCCCGCCCAATCGGTCAGCTCTGGCCGAATCAAGCGGACCCGATGCCCGTTCGGGCGCCATTCCACCTCTTCGAGGGCCTCTTCCAGTGGTTCCCATAGGATCGCTCCCGCTTCCGCAATGCCACCGCCAATAATGATGGCTTCCGGATCGATCATATTCCCAATATTGGCAATGCCACAGGCTAGGGCTCGAATCCCGCGCTCCCAGATCGTGCGGGCCATCGCCTCCCCTGCCCTGACCGCTTCCACCAATTCACGTGTATCCTGAAAGCGACCTTGGCTACGTTCCGGGACTCCGGCATTGCCGATATAATTCTCAACCACCCCAGGCGTTTTGAAAATGCCGGGCGTCCCGTTCCAATCAACGCAGCAATGACCAAAATGACCCGCCCGCCCGAACGCTCCCTTAATCAGCCGCCCATCCAACATCATTGCACCTCCCACACCCGTCCCCAAGGTCAGCAAAGCCACATCCCTCATCCCCTGCGCCGCTCCGACCCACGCCTCGCCCACCAATGCGGCTTGCCCATCATTCAACGTCGGCACAAGCAATGAACGCTCGAAATAGGCCGTAAAATCGAACCCCACCAATTCCTGCATACGTCCTACCATGAACACGATCTGGCGGTCGTTCTTCGCGGAGACACCGGGTGCCGCCACACCAACAGCAGAGGCCGACCCCAACTCATCCGACCATTGTTGCAGGATTCGGCGGCATTCCCAAGCAAACGCCGGGGCTCCGTCTACCCATTCCCCATCGCGTGTTGCCGCAACGCATTCCGCTAATCGTTCGCCACGCTCGGTCAGCGCGATCGCCTTAATTCGGGTTCCTCCGATATCAAAGCCGACTGCGTAAGAAAGGCCGTGCGGAAGCGACGCCATGAGTCGTCAACCCGCCCGTCTCAGGCTTCCCGCGCCAACGCAATCTTGCCCGTCCGGGTCAAAGCGCGAATCCCGAAATTTTCCATCAACAAAATGAACTTCGAGATTTTGCCTTCATCTCCCGTCACCTCAATCGCGACATTGCTCGCCTGCACATCGACGATTTTTGCCCGGAAAATATCGCAGATCTGCATCACCTCGGAACGAGTCGATGCATCGGCGTTGACCCGCATCAGGACAAGCTCGCGATCGACCGATTGGCCATCCTGAAAATCCTGAACTTCGATCACGTCGATCAGTTTTTTCAATTGTTTGGTGACCTGTTCCAGAACGGTATCATCCCCACGAACCACGATGGTCATCCGGGAGGCTGTTTGATCGAGAGTCGGGCCGACGTTTAAGGTATCGATGTTGAAGCCGCGGCCGCTGAACATCCCTGCAATCCGGGTGAGGACTCCGGAGCGGTTTTCAACGAGGACAGAGATGGTGTGACGCATGGTGCCAAAAAAGGAGCCGCATCATGCTGTCGCTCTGGGAGGTCGTCAAACGGAAAAGCAGTTTCCTTTTGTTCCGTCGATCCCCCGGTTTTTCGACTTCTTCACACCTCTGAAGAAGAAAAGATTTCTTTAAAGACATAAAACCTCTTCTTCATAATCATGTGGATAGATCGCCAAATCGGCCGCCAGTCAAGCAACCATCAGGCGGCGCGGCCAATAATAACCCGTGAATATCCAGGAAGCGATGACCATCAACTACGAGCAACTCGCCTTTTTCCAAATTGCTTCACAGTCGTTCGCCGTTGTTCACACACCGCTCACAAGGTCATTCGCATGCTGACAGACCCCGATTATTCGCCTAAATAAAATTTTTATGCACCCCACGCTTCACGCTTCCGACCTACTCGACCTGAAACACCAACCGGCGTTCGTAGAACTCGATGGAACTTCCGCGGCTTGGGAAATTCTCTCACGCCTGGCGGACCTCTGCCAGGGAATCCGAGCTGAGATGCAAGGCCGGACAATCGGCGCCTCCTTCATCGGCGAGCAGGTCTTCGTGGGCCGAGGAACGGTCATTGAACCGGGCGCAGTCATCAAGGGGCCCGCTTGGATTGGCAACGATTGTGTGATCCGGCCTGGCTGTTTCATTCGCGAAAATACCGTGGTCGGAAATGGGGCTGTTCTCGGGAATTCCTGTGAATTTAAAAATTGCGTCGTGTTCGATGAAGCGGAGATCCCTCATTTCAATTATGTCGGCGATTCAATCGTCGGTTACAAAGGTCATCTGGGTGCCGGCGTCATTCTCTCCAATGTCCGCCTCGACCGGCGAGAGGTGAAAGTCGCTTTTGACGATGGAAGCCGTGTCGACACGGGTTTGAAAAAATTCGGCGCCATCATCGGCGATCAAGCGGAAATCGGCTGTAATGCGGTGATCAGTCCGGGAAGTGTGATCGGCCGCCGGTCGATCATCTATCCCTGCGCACCGTGGCGCGGGGTCTTGGCCCAGGACAGCGTGGTCCAATATCAACCTTCCCTCCGGATTCGACCCCGGCAGTCGTGAAGTGGGGGGAAAGGAAAAAGCCGATCAAAGCACCGGCGCAGGCCGTTTATCCGAGGCCGGTTCCGCTCCAAACACTTCATCCAGCCACTGTTCCAGCTCGAGCAAGACATTTTCGCGACCAATATCGTTGAATGGTTCGTGCAAAAGATCGGCGAAATGACAGTAACGCTTCCGCTCCAGCGATAATGTCTGGAAAAATGCCTGCGACCATTTCGGCGGACAGATTCGGTCTTTGCCGCCATGAGTCATCAGCAATTCGAGATCGCCGCTCAAGCCCCCTTTCAAAAGTTTGGGAGCCGCGCGCATCAACATCCGCATCAGCGAAACGGAGACGCATCGGTGGACGAAAGGATCCGCCAACGTCTCGGCAATCGCGACCGGATCTCGTTTGCAAGATTGCGACCGTGACCGGCTGCGAATCGTTAGGGTCGGCCAGAAAAAACCAGCCACATGCACCAGAGCCCGTATGAGCACATTGCCATGGCGACGAGCATCGATCAGAGGCGAACTGATCCAGGCATAATCGAATTGGTCGGGCCGTTGCGCCAGAAAATAAAGCCCCAGAAATCCTCCCATCGAATGGCCCACAATACCGATCGGCGCGCCTGGCGGGAGTTGCTCGCGCAAATGTGCGACGGCTTCATCGAGCAATTCGAGGATGGTTTCAATCTTATCGATATGCCCGCGCCGACCTTCCGACCGACCATGCCCAGGCAGATCGATGCCGGAACAAACCACGCCACGCCGGACGAATGCTTCCAGATGGCGATCGTGGCGAGCCACATGATCGCCGAGACCGTGAATCACCAGCACACCACTACGCACCGCACCGTCCGGCACAAGAGTGCGCCGAAAGATCCGATGACCCGTGGAAGCGGTGAGAAAGGTTTCAAAAGTTTGCATAAGCAAATTCCACCTCCAGGTTACGAAATTGTCACAGGAACGCAACCGAGTCTTTTCAAGAACTTTCTGGAATTTGGCCTATTTCAAAGCGGATAAGTGCGATGACGCCTGAGCCTACGGAGAATGCGGCCGACTTAGGGCGCGTTGCGATCCGCGATGGCGCGCGCTTTTTCTCCTTCACCAGCCCCTTCCGCGCGACCGGCGAACACGGCATTTCCCTCTTTCAGATGGAACACCAGGAGCCGAGTCCGATCCTGCCCCGTTGATTCATCCGTCCCTGCGATTCGATAGATGATGGCGTAGGGAGTGAACGTCTTGCCCTGATGGGTGCCGCGCCATTCCACGACCTCATTGGCTTTATGGGCAAAAGATCCCGGCGCATGCTCCATCGTGACGGAAAGGAGATCCGAGACCTGATCGTCATGCACCACATTCAGCCAACTCCGGGCGTCCCCGGCGAGAAAGAGCAAATCATATCCGCCAAATCCTTGAAAACGCATCCGGATCCAATCGCCACCCGGCTCATCGGGATCTCCCTGCTCAAGCTCGATGGCATTGGCGCGATTGGTTTTTGTGTATTCCGAAGTGACCTGCCCCCAGAGAGGGGCAGCCAAAGTGACGAGAAGACAGACTCCAAAAAATCGCGCATTCATGACCGAAATCTTCATGGAAAACCAGGGGAAAACAAGCGTCGGTATTGCGAGAGGCATCGCTCACCAGGCACTTGCAATTTCTCTGCATGGTGCTTTATTGAAGTTCTCTTTAATGGGGGCGTACTGGTTTCGACTCAATGTCTGAATCAGGGACTGCATGCCGAGGACGATTCGTTGGCCTCGTAAAAAAACGGATCAAACTAAATAAATGCAGATCACCAAGATCTCGCTCTTGCGGCTTAATTAACCGCAACGTGCCCTTGCCAACGCCTGCTAGGCTTGAGCACGACGACAGCAGGCTGGCCCTTGGGTGGAGTGACCGCGCCCGGGGCGAGAATTTACGTGGACACTCGGTCTGGTGACTTTGGTTCGCTTGATAGCCAGACCTAAATCCAAAGGGTTCTAAGCATGTAGACGTTCTTGTGGACGGCAATGAGGACAG
>JGI12210J13797_10364295_pt1 | contig 16150 bp, 10 predicted proteins | sample ElkSlonscriptome_3_FD_13797 | JGI IMG/M metagenome (IMG submission 13797)
GATGCACACCAGTCCGTAGCGACGGGCGACCCGACGCATGACGGTCATCGTGAGCTGCTGATGGTCTGCCGCAGTGTTGGCGTCCTCATAGACCGGGGCCATCTCGAACTGCCCGGGAGCCACCTCATTGTGCCGGGTCTTCACCGGCACCCCGAGCTTGTAGAGCTCCTCCTCCATCTCGTTCATGCAGTCCAGAACCCGCTCCGGGATCGACCCGAAGTAGTGGTCGTCCATCTCCTGCCCCTTAGGGGGCTTGGCGCCGAAGAGCGTCCGCCCCGCAGTCAGGAGGTCGGGACGCCGATACGCGAACTCCTCGTCCACCAGGAAGAACTCCTGCTCGGGACCCAGCGTCGCCCGGACCCGACGGGCCGGCTTGTCGAAGAGATCGAGGGCCCTCAACGCCTGGTCGTTCAGCGCCTGGATCGACCGCAGCAGGGGTGTCTTCTGGTCCAGGGCCTCGCCCGTCCACGAGGCGAAGGCCGTGGGGATGGCCAGGTAGGCTCCGGCGGGGCCCTCCAGGAGGAACGCCGGCGACGTGGGATCCCACGCCGTGTATCCCCGGGCCTCGAAGGTGGCTCGTAGCCCCCCGGACGGAAACGACGACGCGTCGGGCTCACCCTGCACGAGCTCCCCTGCGCTGAACTCGTTCAGAGCCCGCCCGTCGCCCGTGGGCGAGAGGAAGGAGTCGTGCTTCTCGGCTGTGGCGCCGGTGAGGGGCTGGAACCAGTGGGTGAAGTGCGTCGCCCCGTGGTCCAACGCCCAGTCCTTCATGGCCACGGCCACGGCCTCGGCCACGCCGGGATCCAGAGGCCGACCCTCTTCCAGCGTCTTCAGCAGAGCCTTGTAGACGACCTTGGGGAGGCGCGACTGCATCTCCGTCAGCGTGAACACGTTCTGGCCGAAGATCTCGTCGAGCCTCACGCGTGTGCGGAGGCCATCCCGCGCAGCAGGGGAATCCTTCACGGCGCGGAGGGCGTCGAATCGGGGAGAGGGGAGAGTCATGGTCGGGGATACGGTTGGATGGGAAGAGGCTGGCACGCTCAAGCCTCGTGGGCTGGACCGACACGATCAAGCGGCAAGTGAGGGCAATTAGCATCAAAACAATTAGGTTAAGTTTTGATATGTTCTTAATGCACCAGGTCGAGCTCCGAACCCTGCAGCGGGAGTTGCTGGCCCCGGGCCCCAGAGCCGTCGTCGTCTCGGGTCCTCCGCAGATAGGGAAGACCACCCTGGTCCGGCGAGGCATGAGGGGCCGAGAGTCCCTCTGGTTCCGCGGGTCGACCCTCCCCACGCCCCTCCTCGCCAAGGAGCACGGAGCCCGGATCGGCGACCACGGGGGACGGGGTGCCGATGCCCGCGACTGGTCGGACTTGTCGACCGCCCTCAGGCATGGGATCGACCTGGGGAGGTTCGACGGATCCGTCATAGTCTGGGACCGGGCGGACCGACTCCTCCGCGACCCCCGTTGGCGGAAGATGCTCGAGGAGGTGTGGAGCGACCTCAGGGCTCGGGCCCGCCCGGTGCACATCATTGTCATCGCCCGGGCGCCGCCGCCGCCGGAAGCCACGGACTTCCTGGGCTCCCCCTCGACACCGCTGGCGTCGATCCGCCTTCGCCCCCTCGGCCTCCGTGAGGCGACAGCCCAGGTTTCGAGCTGGTCGCCGTTGCAACGACTCACGGGGTACGCCCTCCTGGGCGGCGAGCCTGCGGTGTGGGACCGCGTCGACCCAGAGGTGCGCCTGTCCACGAACCTGATCCGCCTCGTTCTGGAACCAGGGGCGCCGTTACGGAGCTTCGTCGAGGAGCGATTTCCGATTCCGGGACGGAACCCGGAGCGGAGTCTGGCCCTCGTCGATGCCATGGCCCGGGGCGCTCGGGACTGGGGTGAGCTCAAGGAGCAAGCTCGGGTCTTCAAGGCGAGTAGCGAACTCGGGCCCTACATGAAGAGTCTCCATCGCCACGGGCTGATCGAGTCCCGGCGTCCCCTGGACGCTCGACCCGCTACCCGCCGGCGACGATACCAGCTCGAGGACCCGCTCCTGGCCACCTGGCACGAACTCGTCCGACCGCACCTCGCAGGCTTGGACGGTGGCGCTTCGCCCCGGCGCATCTGGACGGAGCGGATCAGGCCCGGGGTTGCGCGGCGTGTAGCCCGGCGGCTGCCAGGCCTCCTGGCCAACCACCTTCGTCGACACGGTGAGGAGCAGTTCCACGCCCGGGCCCGGGAGACCGGGGGGCTGTGGGGAGACGGCATCGACATCCCCGTCGCCGGGATCCTCACCAACGGATCCGCCGTCTACGGAACCACCAGCTGGGACGACCCGGGGCCATCGGCCGTGGGCGCACTGGCGCAGCAGGTCTCCGAGACCCGCTACGGCTACGGTCGTGAATCCAGATCGCTGGTCATCCTCTCGGCCCAGCCAGTGGCCTGGGAGGTCCAGCGCTCCGTGACCCGACGAGGCGACGCGGTGCTGCTTGGCCCCGGCGCGTTGGCCGGGAACGGATCAGGTAGTGGCGAGTAGGCCGTCTCTTCGCCACTCTGGGCCGATCCAGCGCGGGGCCCCAGGCGCCTGATCGCCCGACGGCGTCACGGCTTCTGCGGCCTCTGTTTGGTCCACATTTACCGATTGGAGACACCCCGATGGACGTACCAGTACTTCTCGCAACGCTCCAGGAACTCGCCGCGACGTGGGGCCTCCGGGCTCTGGGCGCCCTCGCCTTCCTCCTGGTGGGCCGGATCGTGGCCCGATCCGTAGGCCGAGCGGTGGAGCGGGCGCTGAAGCGGAGTCACTTCGACGACACTCTGACTCCCTTCATCGGGAATATCGTCTACACCCTGGTCCTCCTGGCGGTGATCATCGCTGCTGCCGGGATGGTGGGGATCCAGGCTGGCAGCTTCATCGCCATCATCGGTGCCGCCGGCCTCGCCGTGGCGCTGGCCTTCCAGGGAACGCTGTCGAACTTCGCCTCCGGGATCATGCTCCTGACCTTTCGGCCCTTCCAGGTGGGCGACTTCGTCGACGCCGGGGGAACCATGGGCTCCGTCCAGGAGATCGGAGTGTTCACCACGACCCTCGCGACCCCAGACAACGTCAAGATCATCATTCCCAACTCCCAGGTTTCCGGCGCGATCATCAGGAATTACTCCGCCAACGAGAATCGCCGGATCGACCTCGTCGTTGGCGTGGGGTATGACGACGATCTGAACGTGGCTCGAGACACCATCCTGAAGGTGATCCAAGCCGACGATCGGGTCCTGGAAGACCCGGCGCCCACCGTGGCCGTGGACAACATGGGAGCGTCCTCCATGGACTTCGTCGTGCGGCCCTGGGTGAAGGGCGCGGATTACTGGGAGGCCAAGTGGGCGTTGACCAAGGCCCTGAAGGAAGAGCTGGAGGCGGCGGGGTGCAACATCCCCTATCCCCAGCGGGACGTGCACCTCTACTCCCACGACACGGCGGCCGACTGACCGAACGATGGGCTGGAGGAGGGTGGCGCGCAGCCCGTCGCTCCGCGCCGCCCTCCGCCCTCGAAGCGAGAGCGCTCGCCGGGGTGCTCCGGTCGACGGATTCCGCGGTCGTCTGACCGTCGCTCCAGGCTAACCGCCGAGCTCGTCGGTCAGACTCCCCAGCTCCTCTGCCAACTTCTTGCCGAATTCGGCCATCCGTTCGTCGTCGGAGGGCGGCGTGATCCCGAGCACCCGCCAGACCGCCCAACCGGCGGCCAGGATTCCGGCGAAGACGGAGATGCCGTACGATCCCACTACGCCCCGGGACAGCTCCAGCCACCAGAAGACGGCGAAGACCGCGTTCACCATCGACTCGAAGACCTCGGTCACAAGCCACGAGATCACCGACCTCACCGGTTCGTTCAACAGCTGGTCCAAGACCAACTCCGTCTCGGCCAGGGAGGTCGCCTCGGCCCGCAGGAAGGCCGTGATCGAGGCGATCCCGTAGAACTCGACCCCGTAGTCCCGTCCCAGGTCGCGGATGCGCTCCGCCACCCAGGACAGCGCCCTGCCGCCGGTGCCCGGGGGAAGGTCCTCGAGCCATCGGACCACCAACGCGACGGCCAGGAAGAGGAGCGCCACCGGCACCGCCGCAGCCGCCGGCAGGGCGACGCCCAGCACCAGAACCGCCGTGCTCACCCCCGCCAGGCCCGTGGCGGCGAGGTAGGGGAGCGGGCCCGCCCGGGGACGAACCGGTGGGCCCGACGACTCCTGCGAGACGGGGGTCGGGGGTGAGTCGGAGGTCATGACAGTATCGATACGAATCGAGTAGCGTTCGGCTTCTCCGCCAGGGCTCCTCGAGGGCCCACTCGGCGGGCGTCGGCGACGGGCACCCCGGGAATCCCGCATTGCTCCGTCACGGGACCCGTCTCGGAATTGATACCATCCACCGGCCTCGCCATCCTAGGTGGCCTCCCCCCCCCCACGCCCCACCTCAGGCAGCCGTGAGCTTCGTCCACCTCCACACCCACTCCGAGTACTCCCTTCTCGACGGCGCCAACCGCCTCACCGACCTGGTCCACCGCGCCAAGGAGTACGAGATGCCGGCGCTGGCCCTCACGGACCACGGTTGCATGTTCGGGGCCTGGACCTTCCAGAAGGTCGCCCACCAGAACAACCTCAAGCCGATATTGGGGATGGAGGCCTACGTGGCCCCCGGGGAGCGGGGCGACCGGATCCGGAGCGAGAGTGGTGGGAAGAACTATTACCACCTCGTGCTCCTGGCCCGGGACCGGATCGGGTACAAGAACCTGGTCAAGCTCTCCTCCATCGGGTACACAGAGGGCTTCTACTTCAAGCCCCGGGTGGACCGGGAGGTCCTGCGGAAGCACTCCGAGGGACTGATCGTGTCGTCTGCGTGCCTGGCAGGCGAGGTGGCCCGGAGTCTCATGGCCGACGACTGGGACACGGCCCGGGAGGCTGCCGCCTGGTACGCCGATGTCTTCAGGGACCGGTACTACCTGGAGGTCCAGGGCCACGACTCCGACGGGCAGTCGGAGCTGAATCAGAAGATCATCACACTCGGCGACGAGCTGGGGCTGCCGGTGATCGCCACCAACGACGCCCACTTTCTGAAGGATGAGGACCACGAGGCCCACGACGTCCTCCTCTGCATCGGCCTGGGCAAGGACCGGAGCGACCCCGACCGGATGCGCTACGACGACGGGCTCTACTTCAAGAGCGGCCCGGAGATGGCGGAGCGCTTTCCGGACCATCCCGAGGTGCTGGAGAACACCCTCCGGATCGCCGACGAGGTCGATCTCCACTTCGACAAGCAGTACCACCTCCCGGAATTCCCCCTTCCCGAGTCCCACTCCGACGAGAACGAGTACCTGGAGTTCCTGACCCGGGACGGTGCGAAGGAGCGGTACGGCGACCCCTTGTCCCAGGAGGTCCAGGAGCGCCTGGACTACGAGCTGGAGGTGATCAAGGGGACGGGGTACGCGGGCTACTTCCTGATCACCCAGGACTTCATCCGCTGGGCCCGGGACCACGGGATTCCCGTGGGGCCCGGTCGAGGCTCCGCCGCCGGCTCCCTGGTCGCGTACGCGCTGGGGATCACCAACCTCGACCCCCTGGCCTTCGACCTGCTGTTCGAGCGCTTCCTGAACCCGGAACGCGTGTCGATGCCCGATGTGGATATCGACTTCTGTTACGAGCGACGGGGCGAGGTCATCGAGTACACCCGGCAGAAGTACGGCTCCGACGCCGTGGGGCAGATCATCACCTTCGGGACCATGAAGTCCCGGGCCGTGATCCGGGACGTGGGTCGAGCCCTGGGCTTCGAGCCCTCCGAGACGGACCGTATCGCCAAGCTCATCCCCAACGCCCCGGGGCAGAGCTTCACGGTGGCGGAGGCGGTGGACCGGCTCAAGGAGGTGAAGGCGCTCTACAAGCAGGATCAGCGCCACAAGCAGCTCTTCGACTACTCCAAGACGCTGGAGGGGCTGTCCCGTCACTCGTCGGTCCACGCGGCGGGCGTGGTGATCGCCCCGGGTCCTCTGGACGAGTACGTCCCGGTCTGTGTCCAGACCGGGAAGAATGGCGGCGACGACGCCATGGTGGTGACCCAGTACGACATGAACTGCCTCGAAGAGGCGGGCATGCTCAAGATGGACTTCCTGGGTCTCAAGACGCTGACGGTGATTCACGACGCCGTGGAGATGGTGAAGGCCCGGGTCGGCGCCCTGCGGCACCCCGTGACGGGCGTCGACTACCCGGACATGGACGCCGTCCCCATGGACGACCCCGCCGTCTACGAGATGCTCGCCCGGGGCGGCACCAGTGGAGTCTTCCAGTTCGAGTCGACGCTGGCCTCGGAGAAGCTCCGGGCGATGCGCTGCGATCGCTTCGAGGACCTGGTCGCCACCAACGCTCTGATCCGACCGGGTCCGCTGGACGCCGGCATGACCGACGTCTACATCCGCCGGAAGCTGGGCCAGGAGAAGGTCAGCTTCCCCCACCCGGACCTGACCGAGACGCTGGAGCCGACATACGGCATCATCGTCTATCAGGAGCAGGTGATGCGGATCGCCAACGTCCTGGCGGGCTTCAGCCTGGGCGAAGCGGATGTACTGCGGAAGGCGGTAGGAAAGAAGAACGCCGAGCTCATCGCCGAGCAGCTGGGGACCTTCACGACGAAGGCCGTGGAGCGAGGCGTCGACAAGCGGGTCGCCACGGAGCTGGCGGAGCAGATCGAGACCTTCGGTCGCTACGGCTTCAACAAGTCCCACTCCGCCGCGTACTCCCTCCTGTCCTACCACACGGCGTGGCTCAAGGCCCACTACCCGGCTGAGTTCATGGCCGGCCTCCTGTCCTCGGTCCTCGACAAGACCGACGACGTGGTGAAGTACATCGGCGAGTGCCGGGACCTGCCTCGGTATGTGCCGAGCCTGGAGCAGGCCGTGGAGGTGCTTCCGCCGGATGTGAACGAGTCGGGTTGGAAGTTCACCGCCATCGGCGGGACCCAGATCCGGTTCGGGTTGGGCGCGGTGCGGGGGGTGGGATCCAGCGCGGTGCAGTCCGTCCTCGCGGCCCGGGAGGACGGCCCCTTCGCATCACTCTTCGACTTCCTTGAGCGGATCGACGTCCGGGCCTTGAACAAGCGGGCCTGCGAGGCGCTGATCGCCGCCGGGGCCCTCGACGCCTTCGGGCACCGGGCCCAGCTCCTGGCCGGCCTCGACACTGCATATCAGGAGGTCCTGGCCCGGCGGGCGGAGGAGGAGGCAGGGCAATCTTCACTCTTCGGCGGACCGGAGGAGGGGGGCTTGGCCCGAGAGGCGCCTCCACTCCCCCAGGTACCGGAATGGGACGAGGCGGATCGCCTGACCCGTGAGAAGGAGGCCCTGGGCTTCTACATCTCGGGGCACCCCCTCGATCGATTCCGGGACGTGGTCGAGGCCTTCGACCACGTGAACTCCCGCAGCCTCCAGGACCACGCCGGCCAGAAGGTCGAACTGGCTTGCGTCGTCACCAACGTTGCTCGACAGATCTCCCGCCGGGACAACTCAGAGTGGGGCAAGATCACCGTGGAGGACTTCCACGGGACGGCCACAGTGCTCGCCTTCAAGGACGTCTGGCAGAACAGCAAGGAGCGGATGGGCACCGACGCGGTCATCCTCCTGCGCGGCCAGGTCAGCGGCCGGGAGCGGGACGAGGAGGATCCCCCCATCTTCCTGGACGAGGTTCAGCTCCTGGAGGAGCTCCCCAGAAGCGGCCTGGTGAGCCTCCAGATCGAGCTGCCCCTGGGCGTGGAGTGGGGACCCGCCGAGTTCGCCCACGCCCGGGCGATCCTCGCCGCCCACCCCGGGCCCACGCCGGTGGAGTTGACGGTTGGAGTCGACAACGGGGCCCCGGCACCGCGCCTTCGCTCCCGGACCCTGCGTGCCGACGTCTCGAATGGGACGCTGGACGAGCTCCGCGAAATCTTTGGACCGGGTCGGATCCGGCTCGTACGTTGCGGAGGCGTGGAGGTCACTCCCCGCTGAGCCTCACTCCCCGCTGAGGATGTCCCTGAGCTCCACCCGGGTGGCCTGCCGGCTGGGAATCCACGCCGCCGCGAAGACCGTCGCCCCGAGGAGGGCGATGGCTACGACCCAGGTGGCCGGATCCGTAGGCTCCACCCCGTAGAGGAGCCAGCCCAGGGGGCGGACCAGGAAGTAGGCCACCGCCGCGCCTCCCAGCACACCCATCAGCGCCACGCCCATTCGCTGCCGGACGAACCGACGTCGGATCTCCTGGGGTCGGGCCCCCAACGACATGCGGATCCCGATCTCCCGAAAGCGCTGTCTCACCTCGAAGGCGGTCAGTCCGTAGAGTCCCACCAGGGCCAGGCTCCACCCGATCACCGCGAAGGCTCCGAGGATCAGGAGGTTGAACCGGGGCTCGGCGAGGCCTCGATCCACGTACTCCTGAAGCGGGCGAACCTCCGGTACCGGCAGCCCAGGCGCCGCGTTCGCCACCGCAGCCCGCAACGGCGCCTCCACCCCCTCGACCCCGGGCACGATGCGGACCATCAGCGTCATGTTGGCCCAGGGGATGTCGTCGTAGAGGCGGAAGACCATGGGCTCCGACTCCCGGGCCAGCTCCACATCCCGGACCGGCTCCACGACTCCCACCACGGTCAGGCGAGAGCCACCGGGGTCACCCCAGACCAGAGTCTCCCCCACGGCCTCGGCAGGATCGGTCCAGAGACGACGTGCCAGCCCCGCGTCGATCACCACCGTGCTACTCCCGTCGTCCCTGTCCGCCTCCGTGAACACACGACCCGCTCTGAGTCGGGTAGCCATGGCCTCGAAGAAGCCGGGAGTCACGGTACGCCAGTGGATCGGCTGGAAGTCCGCAGCCCGATCCGGAAGGCGATCCTGTCGTGCGACGAAATTCGCCAGGGCGTATCCAGAGAAGGGGTCGACGCTCGTGGCCCCGGCCCGGACGACCCCGGGTACCGCCTCCACCTCCTCCACGATTCTCTGGACCAGCGGCCCACGGTCCCGCCAGTCCCAGGTGCCGTCGGGCATGAGGAGCTCGACGGCCACCGTCCCCTCGACCTCGAATCCAGGATCCACCTGGGTCAGGGCGACGAAGGAGCGGAAGAGCAGCCCGGTCCCCATGAGGAGGATGAGGCTCGCCCCGACTTGAAGCGCCACAAGCGCCCGCCGTCCCCCCGCCCCCGAACTCCCTGGACCCCGGGAGCGGGCCGACGACGCCGTGCTGCGGTGGAGGGCTACGATGGGTGCGCTACCGAACAAGAGCGTCGCGCCGCCTGCGAGGAGGCCGGCCCAGAGGATCGCCTGAGGGTCCAGGGCCGCATTCTCGATCCGAGGGATCCGCCCCTCGACCAGCCGCTGGACCGCGGGCAGCGCCAAGCGGGCGGCCAGGAGCCCCATCCCACCGCCGGCTCCTGCGAGCACGGCGCTCTCGGTCAGGAGCTGACGAGCGAGGCGCATCCTGCCGGCGCCCAGCGCCATCCGCACGCCCATCTCCTCCCGTCGGGTCGTGGCCCGGGCGAGGAGGAGGCTGGAGACGTTCACACAGGCCATGAAGAGGAGGAGCCCCGCAGCAGCCAGGAGCACCCAACCCGCACGCTCGGTCTCCTCGCCGATAAGGCTCTCCCGGAGGGGGGTGAGGGTCGCGCTCCAATCCCGGTCTTCGACGTAGGTGTCACTCTGCCAGGCCGCCATCGCCTGCACGTCGGCCCGGCCCTCCTCCACCGTAGCCCCAGGGGCGAGGCGGGCCACCACCGAGAGGTAGTGCTCTCCCCGATCCATGGTCGGCGTGGCCCGAAGAGGGGTAATCACCGCAGCGTCACCGAAGAAGAGGCCCATGGACGGCGGAAATACGCCTAGCACCTCGAAGGAGCCCTCATCGAGGCGCAGCGTGCGCCCCACCACGTCCCCGCCTCCCCCGAAGCGGGACTTCCAGAGCTCTTCCGACACCAACGCCACCGGCGCTCCCCCAGGAAGATCCTCCTCCGGCGTGAAGCTCCGACCCACCGTAAGCTCCACGCCCAGGACCTGAAAGGTGCCGGAGCTGGCGAACCCCCTGGTCACACTCACCGGCTCCCCCGGCTCCCTCAGCGTCGCCCCCTGGGCGTGTATCGCCCCCATCCCTTCGAAGCGGTTGTTCCGGTCCTGCCACTCCAGGAAGGCGGGCTCCGAGACCGAGAAGAGTCCCTCCTCGGGCGTGAGCATCTCCAGCTCCACCAGACGATCCGGGTCGTGGAAGGGGAGGGGCGCCAACACTACGGCCTGGACCAGGGCCAGGATGGTCACTGCGGCTCCCAGCCCCAGGGCCAGCGTCGACACGGCCACCCCAGCGAAACCTGGTGCTCGCCCCAGCTGACGTAGGGCGTACGCGAGGTCCTGCCGCATCGCACCGATCCAGCTATGGAGACCTCGGCTACGACGCTGTCTGCGACGGACCTCCTCCACCGCCCGACCGATCCGGGCTGGATCCCCGAACTCCTGACGCGCGCGACGCTCCGCCTCTTCCCGGGGCAGACCCTCGGCCTCCAGATCGTCGGCCCGGTGGGCCATGTGGGCGGCCATTTCGTCTTGTAGCTCCTGCCGTTCCCGATCGCGGCCCCCGCTGGACCCTCCCTTCAGGTCCTCGCGGTTCAACGGTCCATCCCCCCACATCGGCGACATCAGGCGTCCTCCGCACCCAGAACCCGCCCGACGGCGTCCACGTAGCGGGTCCAGTGCGTCTGCTCCGCCTCCAGCGCGGCCCGCCCGTCTTCGGTCAAAGCGTAGAAGCGGGCCCGGCGGTTGTTTTCCGAGATGCCCCACTCGCCCTCGATCCACCCCTTCTCCCGAAGTCGCTGCAGGGCGGGATAGAGGGCGCCTTCCTCCACCTGGAGGGCATCCGCAGAGAGCCGCTTGATGGCTCGGGCAATCTGGTACCCGTGCCTCGCCTCGCCAGCGAGGGTCTTGAGGATGAGGAGGTCGAGCGTGCCTTGGATCAGGTCCATCGTACCCTCTGGAGCGGCCATGGGAGTGAGGGGGGGCGACCCATCCGGTCGGCGAGATCCCGCGTCGGCGACACAGATGTCCCGGTGATGTGCATCGAAAGCGGTGAAGCCTTCAGCTGCGTGACCCTCCGTTGTCCACCAGTCGGTCGGTGCTCCCCTAAGGTGCTAATGGAGAGAAGCTACACTTCCATAAGATGTCAAGGGGAGAGTCGGATTGCTTCGGGGCTGTGAGGTCGGTGAGAGCTCGAGGACGACTTCAGGCGCTGGGGTTCGGGACAGCGGCGAAGCGCGCCTCGACCACGGCGGCCGGGGCGGTCGAGGGAGGCTGGAGGGCGGTGGCGGGATGGGTCGGCGCAGGGGTGCCTTCGGGGCGGATCTCCACCTCCAATCCCAAGCGTCCGCGCCCCCGTCGATCCAGGGCTCGGAGAAACCGTTCCAGGTGCTCCGCCGCTGGAGGGAGGCAACGGGCGATGCACGGCCCCTGAATCGGTCGAGCAAAGGTGGTCCGGGCGTCCTGGACCACGACGGGCACCGATCGGCCCCGAGCTTCCAACTCCAGGCGCAGCCACCCCCAGCCCGCGAGGATCCCCAAGGCAGCGATCCCGCCTCCGAACATGGTGCCGTGGACGTTGGCGCTGGGACCCGCCGGTACCCACAGCTCGAGCCCGGCCTCGTCCCAGCCACGAGGCTCCACGCCCATGAAGGCGGCCAGGGGAAAGTCCTCCTGGATGAGAGCCCGCAGGCTATGGAGCGGGGGGGACTCCCCCTCCGACCGCATCGCTGAACCGGACGTCCCTCCCTGGGCCGGCTCCGGTGCCGGACCTGGATCTCGCCCCTGGACGGACTCGCTCATGTCAGACCGCCGCCTGTTCCGGATTCAGCGGTACGAGGCGGACCGACAGATCTCCGGCGGACGGCACGGTCAAGCGTGCGATGGTCACAGGCAGGTCGAAGCGTCGGGGGCCGCAGCTTCCAGGATTCACGAACAGCACACCATCTCTCTCATCCACCCGGGGTCGGTGCGTATGCCCATACACCACGACGTCGACACCGGCAGCCACCGGGTCGACATCCAGATCCTCGAGGATGTGGATCATGTACAGGGTGACCCCCCCGACCTCGACCATCTCGGTCATCGGAAGGCTCTGCCCCAGGGTACCCCGATCCGTGTTGCCCCGCACCGCATGGACCGGCCCCACCGACGACAGGGCGTCGAGAAGGTCCCTGGATCCGACATCGCCGGCGTGGAGCACCCGTTCACACCCCGCCAATGCCGGAATCACCTCGGGGCGCAGAAGCCCATGGGTATCGGAGATCAGCCCGATGTCCATCCGGTCCTCACGTCAGCGGTCGGAGGGGGCGGCCCCGGGAAGGCTCAATCCTCGAGCTCCTCGACCATACAGTACCCCCGACCACGGACCGTCTGGATCAACCGGGGCTCTCCCTCCCCCTCGAGCTTTCCCCTGAGGTTCCCGAGGTGGACGTTCAGGACCCCGGTCCCGGGATCGAAGGTGAGCCCCCAGACCATGTGCAGGAGCTCCTCCTTCGAGAAGATCCGGTCCGGCCGGAGCATGAGCGTCTCGAGAAGCTTGAACTCGATGTTGGTCAGGGAGATGTCCCGACCGGAGCGCCGAACCTCCCGCTTGACCCGGTCGAGCTCCACGTCGCGGAGCCGGAGGACCGTCTTGGACTCCATCCCGACCCGACGCTTGAGAGCCATTAGATGGGCCTCGAGCTCCCCGATACGGAACGGCTTGGGCAGATAGGCGTCGGCGCCGTGGGTCAGCCCCTCGACGACGTCGGGCTCCTGGTCCCTGGCCGTGAGCATCAGGATGGGGGTGGTCACCCCTCGGTCCCGTAGCTCCCTGGCCACATCGAAGCCGTTCATTCCGGGGAGCATGACGTCGAGAACGATGGCGTCGAAGGACTCCGTGGAGGCCCGCGCCAGGCCCTCCTCGCCGGACATGGCGGCGTGGACCGTGTGGCCGGCCTGCTGCAATCCGCCTCGGATCACCTCGACTACGTCGGGCTGATCGTCGACCACGAGAATGTCGAGAGGGAGGTCTGCCATCACTTGCGAGTCGCAGGAGGGTTCGTCGGAGGCTCGCGCAGGTTATTCGGAAGATGCGTCAAGCCTCGCCGGCGCACCAGCCGTACGCCCGGCTGAAACTCCCTGGACGCATCTGACGTAACGTCCACCGTACCCCTCAGTAAGTGAGTGGACTCACAGGGTGAGGTGTTATGGGCGATCGAATGAAAGGCGGCGTGCTCCCCGGGACGGCGGACCTGGTGATCCTCAAGGCGGTCTCGGAGGGTCCGATGCACGGCTTCGCGATCTCTCGGCTCCTCCGGGAGCGATCCAACGGAGCGGTTGAGCTCCAGGATGCAGCCCTCTACCAAGGCCTGCACCGCCTCGCCCGCAAAGGGTGGGTCGAGGCAGAATGGGGCCTGTCGGAGACGAACCGACGAGCCCGCTTCTACCACCTGACTCCTCGAGGCCGAAAGGAGCTATCCCGGGAGGAGGCCCTCTTTCGGCGCTACGTGGACGGGGTCCTGCGGGTCCTTTCCCCCGAAGCCGGGCGGGCCGAGGGATGAGAGACCGACCCGGACTCCGGCGGGCCTTCCGGCTCCGGAGCAATACCCCGCAGCAGGTTCGGGCCGAGGTGGATGAAGAGCTGCGGTACCACCTGGACCAGCGCACGGAAGAGCTGGTGGCCCGGGGATGGACGAGCGAAGAGGCCCGGGCGGAGGCGATCCGCCAGTTCGGAGATCTGGAAGAAACGAGAGACTACTGCGCCCGGGAAGCCGGTCGGGCCGTGAGTGAGGAGCGGCGGACGATGTGGTGGGATGACCTCAGGCAGGACCTGACCTACGGGCTTCGCGGACTTCTGCGAAGCCCGACGTACTCCGTCGTGGTCGTGGCAACGCTGGCTGCGGGGATCGCCGCCAGCACCCTCGTCTTCAGCCTCATGAACCCCTACTTCTTCAGGAGCCTGCCCTTTCCGGCGCCAAAGGAGTTGGTGCAGATCGGCGGTGTGGATCCCGTGGCAGGATGGGACGGAGGCCGCTTCTCGATTCCCCAGATCGAGGACCTGGAGGCTCGTTCCCGGGCATTCGAAGAAATCGGGGCCTACCACTACGGGAACGTGAACGTCCGGGAGCCGTCGGGAGAGACCACCCGTCGCACGGCGAGCTACCTCACCGGCGACCTGATGGGCATCCTCGGGACTACGCCGCTCCAGGGCCGGCCCCTCGTCGAAAGCGACGCCCGGCCCGGAGCGGAGCGTGTCCTGGTCATGGGTGAGGACCTGTGGGAGCGCCGGTACGGCTCCGACCCCGACATCCTGGGCCGCACGGTGGAGCTCGACGGGGTCGCCCACACGGTAGTGGGGATCATGCCGCGGGACTTCGTCTTTCCCTTCGGCAACGTGCACCTTTGGCTCGCCATGGAAGACGACCCGGTAGGCACGCCCCGGGGCTCCATGGGGTCGCTTCCGGTCGGACGTCTCGCCGACGGGTGGACCCAGGAGCGGGCCGCCGGAGAGCTCTCCGAAATCCTCAGCGAGCTATCGGCACTGTACCCAGACGCCGACGGGAGATACGAAGGCGTCTCGGTGAAGCCTCTCCGGGAAGCCCTCAACTTCGCATGGGACGTCCTGCGCACCGCCTTCTTTCTGCTCCTCACCGCCGTGGTCATGCTTCTGGTGATCGCCTGCGTGAACGTCGCCTCGCTGACGCTGGCCCGGGCGACCTCCAGGGCACGGGAGGTCTCGATCCGGGCGGCCCTGGGCGCCGGCAGAAGCCGGCTCGTTCGCCAGCTCCTGGCCGAGGGGGGCGTCCTGGCCCTCCTCGGCGGGACCGCCGGGATCGCCCTGGTCTTCCTGCTCGGACCGATTCTCTCGGGGATGCTCCCCCCGGAGCTGTATCGGGTGGGAGACGTCACCGTAGACGGCAAGGTCCTCGCCTTCTCGGCCCTCATCACCCTGATCACCCCGTTGGTGTTCGGGTTGGCCCCGGCCCTGACCCTGAGCCGGCAGCCTCTGGCCTCCACCCTTCGCAGCGGACGGTCCGGCGCCGGCGCCGACCGGGGAGGCCTCCGGGGTCGCCGAGCCCTGGTGACGCTCGAGGTGGCCCTCGCCATCATCCTGGTCACCGGGACGGGCCTCATGGCCCGGAGCCTCCAGGAGGTCCTCTCCGTCGACCTGGGATTCGAAGGGGACCGCATGTTGGTGGCAACGCTCTCGCCCGGCACCGAGGCCTACCCCGAGAGGGGTGACGTCGGGGTGTTCTGGGAGACGGCACGATCCAGCGTCGAAGGCGAAGCCGGGGTCGAGGGGGTCGGCACGGTGTCCCACTTCCCCCTCAACCACGAGACCTTCCCCATCCCCTTCCAGGCGCCTGGGGCCGAGGATCTTCCGGTGGAGGACTGGCCCACGGCCCTCACCTCCCAGGCGGGACCGGACTACTTCGACGCGATGGGGATCCCCCTCCTGGCCGGCCAGGCCTTCGCCCGGGGAGACCAGGGTGAAGGCAACCCCGTCCTGATCTCCAGAAGCATGGCGGACCGACTCTTCCCTGATGCCCAGGCTGTCGGTCGGACCGTCTTCTACGGCTCCGGGGAGGACCCGGTGCCGGGCACCGTGGTGGGGGTCGTGGGTGACGTCCGCTACGAAGACCTGACCTCCCCGATGCGTCCCCACCTTTATCGCCCTCTCGAGGGCACCGGCGCGCGGCGCAGATTCCTGGCGATCCGCACGCCGGGCGATCCCGCAGAGTCCGCAGCTGCGGTACGGCGGGCGCTCCAGGGCGTGGACCCCTCCGTCGCCGTCACCCTGAGACCTGCCGTGGAGATCGTGCGGGAGAGTACTCTGCTCTGGGCCCTGAGCTCGGTCTTCCTGGGTGCCTTCGGACTCATCGCGCTCCTCCTGGCAGCTCTGGGTATCTACGGCGTCATCGCCTTCTCCGTGGCCCAACGTCGCTCCGAGATCGGACTTCGGATGGCGTTGGGCGCCGATGGCGGAGCGCTGCAGCGCTCGGTGATCGCCGACGGACTCCGGCTCACCGGGCTCGGTCTGGTGACCGGGCTGGTCCTCGCCGTCGTCCTGGCGGGCCTGGCCCGGAACCTCCTGTACGGAGTCTCGATCCTGGACCCCGTGACCGTAACGGTGGTCGTG
>JGI12210J13797_10010324_pt1 | contig 16139 bp, 11 predicted proteins | sample ElkSlonscriptome_3_FD_13797 | JGI IMG/M metagenome (IMG submission 13797)
GGGGGAGTCCAACGTCCTCCTGGTCTTCTACAGGGGTCACTGGTGACCCTACTGCGCCAGCCAGCTCGGGGAGCTGGGAGAGTTGCTCGATGAGGAGACCGGTCAGGATACCCGCATCGTCGCCGTGAGCGTGGACGACCGGGAGCGACAACGGATGATGATCGACCGGGTGGCGGAGGAGTACGGCGTCGATATGACGTCCATCACCCTCCTCTCGGATCCGAACCACGAGGTCATCGACCGTTACGGCATCTTCAACGATGCAGAGCCTCGGGGACGCCCTGTGCCTCACCCCACGACGCTGGTCATCGACACGGAGGGTGTGATCCGTTGGAAGGTCACCGAGGTGGACTACACCATGCGGCCCGAGAATGAGGATATCCTGGCCGGACTGAGGGAGGTGCGCTGAGGGGGGTCGTCGGTACACATTTGAAGTTGCCGCCGGGCCGAGAACGTCCCTCGGCGGATGTGACCCCTCACCTCAGCACCTGGGCACCTACGTTGGACCTTCGTTCCACCAAGATCCTGTACCAGCGCGAGCTGCGCTCCGCCCTCAGGGAGCGGAGCGTGGTCGTGAACGGGATTCTGATGCCGATCTTCCTCTATCCCTTGCTCCTGTGGGGGATGTTCAGCGCCCTGAACTTCGTGCAGGGGCTGAACGACGGGGTCAGGTCGCGGGTGGCGTTCACCGGACCGCCGCCGGAGGTCCACCGGGCGCTGGTGGACACCATCCTGGCTCGGCAGGATGTCGAGGCGGTCGATGTGGGACGCGCCGACGGCGGCGGTATTCCCGGCCTGGTGCCCATGGAGGCCGCAATCGTCGGGCTGCAGGATGGCCGCATCGACGCCGTGGTCACCTTCGAGATGATCCCGGACGGCGGCTCGACCCTCCCGGACAACGTCGGGATCACCGTCCGCTTCGATCGGACCGAGACCCGGAGTGCGGGGGCCAGAGATCGGGTGGAAGACGCGGTGGCCAGCTACAGGAGCGGTTGGATCGATCAGGAGGTGGAGAGCCTGGGGATGGAACGCGCCGCCCGGACGCCCTTCGTCATAGACTCTGAGAATGTGGCCAGCGGGGAGAGCGTCGGTACGCTCCTCCTGGGCCAGATGCTCTCGCTCTTCATCGTCATCATGGTGGCCCTCGGGTGCTTCATCCCATCGGTGGACACCACCGCTGGTGAGCGGGAGAGATCCACCTGGGAGACCACCCTCACGGTCTCGGCCCCCCGTTCCAGCGTGATCGCGGCCAAATACCTGTCGGTGGCCACCCTGGGTGTAGTCGCCGGGGTCCTGAACGTTCTGGCCCTGTTCCTCTCCATGGGGGCGGTGGTCCGGCCCCTCATGGCCGAGTCCGGGGACATCAGCTTCTCCCTGCCTCTCCTCTCCATCCCCGTCATGATCGCCGGCGCCTGCGCCCTGGCCCTCTTCTTTGCCGCCGCCATGATGCTGCTGGCCTCTTTCGCCCGGACCTTCAAGGACGGACAGGCCATGATCCAGCCGGTCTACTGGCTCGTCTTCCTCCCGGTGCTCCTGGGGAATCAGACCGACCGCACCCTGACCCCCACGATCGCCTCCATCCCCGTGGCGAACGTGTCGATGATGATCAGGGACTCCATCAACGGCGTGTTCCTGTGGCCCCTCATCGCCCAGACGCTCCTCGTGACCCTGGCCACGGTGGCCGTGCTCCTGCTGGTGGCCCAGTACATCCTCCGTTTCGAAGACTTCCTTCTGGGGTCGTTCGACGGGAGCTTCTGGCGCTTCGTCCGTGCCCGCCTCTCCTCCTAGACCATCTAGCCCGTTCATGAATCCATCCACTCCGACTTCCCCCCCGACGCCCGTCCCGGGGGAGGCTTCCGTGGAAGGCGCCCCCGAAGCCGTGTCTGACGCCACGGTCCGGGTGCGACAGCTTCGGAAGGACTTCTTCGACGAGGCGCGCGGCGAGGTCCACGCTGTGGACGGGCTCGACTTCGAGTGTCACAGGGGCGAGGTGTTTGGGCTGCTGGGCGCGAACGGCGCCGGGAAGACCACGACGCTCCGGATCCTCTCCACGGTGATCCGTCCTACCGCCGGGTCGGCCAGCGTCATGGGACACGACGTCCTCGAGGAGCCGGAGGCGGTGCGGAGGAGTCTTGGCTTCTACTCCGCATCCACGGCGCTCTACCCCCGGCTCACAGGGAGGGAGACCCTTCAGTTCTTCGCCCGGGTGAACCGATACCCCGAGCCGCAGGTCGCGGCACGGGTCGACGAACTCGTCCACCGCTTCGGCATCGGCGAGTACCAGGATACCCGGGTGGAGAAGCTCTCCAGTGGGATGAAGCAGAAGGTGTCCATGGCCCGTACGGTGGCTCACGATCCTCCGGTGCTGATCTTCGACGAGCCCACCGTCGGCCTGGACGTCATGAACGCCCTGGAGATGGTCCGGGTGGTTCGAGAGCTTCGGGACGAGGGGAAGACGATCCTCTTCTCCAGCCACATCATGAGCGAGGTCGAGAAGCTGTGTGACCGGATCGGGATCATCCATCGCGGGCGCCTGCTGGCCCTGGGGACTCTGGAAGATCTCCGCCAGGAAACGGGGAAGCACTACCTCGAGGACGTCTTCGTGCACTACGTCACCGACGCCGAGGGCGAGGGCGCGGTTCTGGGGCCCATGGGCGCGATCCGGAAGGACGGCTGAGTGGTCCGCCCCACCGGTCCGCTGTGGACCATCTTCCGCTACGAGCTCGCCATGCTTCTGCGGGACACCCGGACGCTCATGATCGCCGTGGTGGCCCCACTGGTCCTCTTTCCCCTCTTCATCTTCATCACCAACCGGGTCGAGGAACGGGAGGAGCAGCGACTCGACGAGGCAGAGTACCGCTACGCCGTGGTGGGGTCCGAGGCGGAGTGGGCCCGGGCCAGGGTCGATCGGGCTCTGGAGGAGAGCTCCGCTGACGTGCAGGGTCAGGCCTCCATCCGCTTCGTGGAGTCCTCTCAGGTCACCGACCTGGCGACCGCCGAGGAGGAGCTCCAGGAGGGCAACCTTCAGCTCGTGGTGGAGTCCTTCTCCCGGACGGAGTACCGCGACGTCCTGAGGGAGGAGCGGGACTCGGCCCTGGCAGACTCCCTCGCTACCGTGCAGGGTTCCGAGGAGGAGGCGGTCCAGCTCCCGCCCGATCCCGTACCTGCCGTGCCGGCCCGGGCGATGCGGCTCCGGTACCGCGCCGACAGCGACTTCTCCCGCCGGGCCCGTGATGGCCTCGGTGCCCGACTCAGAGACGCCCGGGAGGCTGAACGGGACTCGCTCTTCATGGCCCGTGGCTTCCCCGTGCCCGTCGATCGGGTGATTCCCCTCGAGTCCCAGAATGTGGCTTCGGCGCAGAAGGAGGGAGGCGCCATCCTGGGCCTCATTCTGACCCCGCTCCTCCTCCTGCTCATGCTCACGGGCGGATCCATCGTGGCCGTGGATGCCATCAGCGGTGAGAAGGAGCGGGGCACGCTGGAGACGCTTCTCACCACGGCGGCAACCCGGGGTGAGATCGTCTGGGCCAAGCTCCTGGCCGTGGTGGTGGTCGGGCTCGCCGTGGCGGCGGTCAACGTCGCCAACCTCGGAGTCTACCTCGGCCTGGGGATCCTCGACCTGCCCCCGAGCATGGAGATAAGCCTCGACGCCGGCCGGATCGTCGCCCTCTTCGCCCTCTTCACGCCCCTGGCCGTGGTGGTGGGTGCGGCGCTCCTCCTCCTCTCCGGCCTGTCCAAGAGTTACCGGGAGTACCAGATCTACTTCTTCCCGGTCTTCCTCACCTTCCTGATCCCCGCCGCCGCTCCTCTCCTGCCGGGGATGGAGCTCCGTTCCGCCATCGCCCTCGTTCCCATTGCCGGCGTGGCCGTGGCGGTGCGGGAGATGATGGTGGGACCCATCGACTTCGTGTTCACGGCGCTGGCATTCGCCTCCACGGCGACGGCGGCGGCGTGGTTGGCGTTGTTGACGGAGAGGACCCTCTCCAACGAGAGGCTCATCTCCCGACAGGAGCTGGACCGAGCAGACCTCGAGGGGGGAGCCGCCCTCTTCCCCAGGCACGTCTTCCGTTGGTTCCTCGGATTCTGGGTGGTCTTCTTCGTGGTGAGCCTCTGGTTCGGGGAGTCCCTGGGTATCCGCGGCCAGATCTTCGTGAACCTGGTCCTGATCTTCCTGGGAGGGAGTCTCTTCCTGATCCAGCGCTACAAGCTGCCGATCAAGGCGACGTTGTCCCTGCGCATGCCGCACCCTTCCGTCTGGCTCGCCACCCTGATCGGAGCGCCATCGGCCCTGATCCTGGGCATGGGGCTGGCGCAGCTCGTCGACGCGTATCTGTTTCCCGTCCCGGAAGCCATGCTCGAGGCCTTCGGTGAATCCCTCACTGAGCCGGACATGGGGATGTGGCAGCTCCTCTTCTTCCTGAGCATCATGCCCGGTGTACTCGAGGAGATCGCCTTCCGGGGCGTGCTCCTGAGCGGGGTCAGGAAGAGGTTGAGCCCGATCCGCACCGTACTCACCGTAGGGGCGATCTTCGGCTTCTTCCACGTCTCGCTGTTCCGCATCATCCCCACCGCTTGGCTCGGCGTGCTCCTCGCCGCCGTCGTCCTCCTCTCGGGTTCGATTCTACCGGCGATCCTCTGGCACATCCTGAACAACGCCCTGGCCATCGTGCCGGCCATGAGGGGCTGGGTCTCCGAGGACTTCACGCCTTCCGTCATGATCGTGACCCTCTCGGCCGTCGGGCTCGCAACGAGCTTCGCCATCCTCTGGGTGACCCGTGTACGTACGACGCCCCCGCCGGCTCGAAGCCGGGCGGGGGCGTCGTCGAGGGCCGACCCTGGGCGGGAGCCCGAACCTCTGGAGCCGTCGCGAGCCTGACGGGGTTTCCCCGGCGGGGCCGCGTCAGGCTCGCTTCAGCCCGTGACGTTGATGTTCTGCTCCAGCGTCACGTTGCAGACCACACCCGAGGCCGACATGGACAGGTTCTGCCCTTCCGTCTCGATGTCGAACTCGAAGTCGATATCGCAACGACCAGATCGGTCGCCGGAGGTCCAGTCGAGGGCGCCCTCGACGAAGCCCAGGGCCATCATGTCACCCTGCGGGTCCATGGCGAGGTAGAAGTCGCTCACGACGCTGGGGGCGCTGTTCAGCGTGAACGAGAAGTCCCCGGACTCCCCCTGAGCCGCGCAGGCGCTGTATACCTGGGTCTGGGTGGCGTCGATCTGGAACTCACCGGTCTCGTCGTCGGAGAAGCCATCCACAGCACCGGTGACCTCCACTGATCCTCCGAGCGGGCAAGCGCCGGTCTCGGTGACGGTCTGATCGAAGTCGATCCGGGCCCTGGCCAGGGGGGGACGGGCGCCGGGATCCATCCGGGCGATCTCCTGAAAGGTCACGGGCATGCCCGTGGCGCCGAAGGACTGCCCCATGAGGAAGGAGGCGAGCTCTGCGGCCTCGGCCTCTGTGATGGGGTCCATCTCCGGCTCCGTGCTGTCGCTGCACGCCCCCAGTGCGATGGCGGCGGCGAGGGTCAGGATTCCGACCTTGTTCCTCTGCATGGCTCGACTCCTCTGATTGGACGATCCCGGCAAAGATGTTCTGCCGGTGGCACGAGAATCCCACCGCCCTGCGCTCGTCCCAGTAGAAAGGGCGGGAGGAGGGGCCTCATGACCTTTTGAAGGGTAGCGCCTTCCGGGGTGTACGGAGGGCGGTCTCGACCTACGGGATCCGCAAGAAGTGGGCCGGGGTGCGAGGAGCCGGGACCGGTGCCGGGTGACCGGGGTTGGAAACGTTATCCCTCTGGGATTCGTAGGAGGGACACAATCAGTCATCGACGCCAACGGGAGTCATCATGCTCGAGATCATCGCCGCTGGAGCCCTCGGGGCCGCCGGCCACCTGAAGTCCAAGGATTTCGTCCGTCGGCGTTTGCGGTTCACGAACTGGGTCGAGCGCCCTGGGCTGGGCCTCTTCTCCGGAGCCGCCACCGCCGTCGTCACCGGTGCGGCCGTGGCCGCACTCCCCTTCATCGGAGTCGGGGCCGGCATGGCCGTCGGGATCGGGATGGGCGTAGGTGTGGGGACGGGGATCAGCCGTGGGGCCCAGCAGGCCCGAGACGGCTGGCACCCCGACGACGAATGATCTTGTGACGCCGGGGCTGCATCGAACCGGGGCTCTGGCGTCCGAGGTGTCTACGATGTAGACTTATATGTACACATTGTAAACTCACGTAGAGACGAAGACCATGAGCCCGAACGCCTTCCTGGGCGAGTTCGAACAGATGGTCCTCCTGGCCATCCTGCAGCGCCGAGACGCGGCCTTCGCCCTGGAGGTCCGACAGCTTCTGGAGGAGCGAGCGGGACGGACCGTGTCCCGGGGGGCGTTCTACACGACCTTGGACCGACTGGAGCGGAAGGGCCTGGTCACCTGGACTGCCGAGGAGGCGCCGCCCCGGCGGTCCGGGCCTCTCCGGCGATTCCAGGTGACGCCGGACGGAGTCGAGGCGCTACAGGAGTCCCGGCGTGCCCTGCAAACCCTCTGGCGAGGGCTGGATGTCTTCGTAGAGGAGGGGTGAGGGCGTGACGCCGGGCCCACCCGGAACGGTGCGGCGCATCCTGATCTCGCTCCTCCCGGGCGGCGTCCGGGGACAGTCCATGGTCGCCGACCTGGATCAGGAGTACTGCGCGCGCGCACCGGGCATGGGGAGAGCTCTCTGGTACGGCTGGGAGGCGCTCCGGCTGATCGTGTACTATCGGATGCTGACTGCGAGGGCGGGCGTTGGCCAAGGATCGGATCCAGGACGAGGAGGGGGGATGGGTGGGATTGCACGGGACCTGGGGTACGCGCTTCGGAGGCTTCGCCGGGATCCACTTCTGGCCGGGGTTGCCGTCGCGACGACGGGACTCGGGATCGGCGCCGCCGTCGCTATCTTCGCCGTGGTGGACGCCGTCCTGCTCGAGCCGCTCCCGTACGAAGACCCCGGGGAGCTGGTGGCGATCTTCGAGGCGGACCTCGACCGAGGGGTCACCCGAAACGTCGCCAACGCTGGAAACGCCCGGGAGTGGGGCCTCGGCGCCCCGTCCATAGAGGAGATCGGCGGCGCCGTTCTCGCCATGCCCACGGTTGTGGAGGGTGTGGGCGAGCCGAGGGAGGTCGTGTCGAGTCCCGTGACCCCGAACTACTTTCAGGTCTTGGGCCTGGAGCCTGAGATCGGGCGGTTGATGGACCCCGACGCCGGCGGGTCCGGCGACGCGGAACTCCTCCTGAGCCATCGGTTCTGGGCCACCGCCTTCGGAGCGGACCCCGGGGTACTGGGGCGGGTGTTGAACGTCAACGGAGCCCCCCACGAGGTGGTCGGCGTGCTCCCGCCGGAGTACGTGGCCTTCGGGGAAGGCAGCGCATTCTACCGCTCGGTCCCGACGGACCTCATGGGCGATCAGACCAACTCCGGCCGGTACCTGTGGGTGGTGGCTCGTATGGTCCCCGGTGCCACCGCCGAAGGCCTCCAGCAGGAGCTCGACGGGGTCTCCCGCGGGCTGCAGGAGGCCTACCCGGATTTCAACGCCGGGTGGACCACACGGACCGTTCCCCTGCAACAAGATGTGATCGGAGACGCTGCCGTCGGGCTATGGCTCCTGCTTGTGTCGGTTGGCCTCCTCCTGGCCATCGCCTGTGGGAACGTAGCGAGCCTCCTTCTCTCCCGGGCCACGGCCCGACGACCGGAGATGGCGGTGAGGAGCTGCCTGGGAGCCACGGGGCGGGACCTGGGACGCCAGCTGCTGGTGGAGAGTTCGGTCCTGGCTCTGGCTGGAGGTCTTGCCGGGGTGGTGCTGGCCTACGGAGGCACCTGGCTCCTCGCCGGCCGTATGCCCGACGCCTTCGCACTTCCGCGGTTGGACCAGGCTGCCGTAGACGGAACGGTCCTCGTCTTCGCTCTGGCCGTGTCTGCTCTCACCGGGCTGGTCTTCGGGATGATCCCGGCTCTTCAGGTCCGCCGGTCCCCACCGGCCCGGACACTTGGTGCCGAGGGCAGGGGACCGTCTCGGGGGGCCAGCCGTGCCCGGAACGTCCTTGTGGTGGTAGAGGTGGCTCTGAGCCTGGTCCTTCTGGTGGCTGCGGGGCTCGTGGGGCGCAGCCTGGCCGAGCTGTCCTCCGTGGACGCGGGTCTGGAGCCGGAGGGAGTTCTGGTGGCCCGCGTCAATCTGCAGGGTGGCTCGTATCCGGAGACCGCAGACCGACAGCGATTCTTCGCCGCGCTCATCGACCGGATCGAGGGTGAGTCGGGGGTGGAGGCGGTGGGGGCGAACACCTTCCTGCCCATGCTCGGCTCGGGGGCGGCGACCTCGTTCCACGACGCCGGGGCCCCGCCACCTCCCCGGGAGGACTGGCCCACGGCCGACATTCGCAACGTGGAGGGGGACTACTTCTCCGCCATGGGGATCTCGCCTGTCGAGGGTCGACTCTTCGAACCTTCCGATCGGGACGGCTCGACCCAGGTCGTGGTGGTCAACGAGGCCCTGGCACGAGAGCTCTGGCCCGGTGAGTCGGCGCTGGGGCGTCGGCTGGCCATCAACTGGGGTCCCTTGGAGGAGCCGTGGGAGGTGGTCGGCGTCGTGGAGGACGTCCGGATGGTGAATCCGTCGCAACCGGCGCGTTCGGCGATCTACCACCCTTACCGCCAGGCAGCGTACTTCCCCTTCATGCACGTCGCCGTCCGGACCCGGGGGCGCCCCGCCGACTTCACCCCGATCCTCCGGTCGATCGTCACCGAGCTGGACCCGGCGGTGGCGCTGGCCCAGCCCGTCACCATGCTCGAGGTGGTCGGGGACGCCGTGGCGCGGCCCCGCATGACCACGACGCTGATGGCCGTGTTCGCCCTCGTGGCGTCGGCCCTTGCTGCCGTCGGCCTGTACGGGGTCCTCTCCTACGCCGTGTCACGGCGGATCCGTGAGATCGGGCTCCGCATGGCCGTCGGTGCCGACGGGGCCCGGGTGTTGGGAATGGTGGTGGCGCAGGGTATGGGGATGGTGGCCCTGGGGCTGGCTCTGGGGACCCTGGTGGCCTTCCTGGGCGCCCGGTTCCTCTCGAGTCTCCTCTTCGGGGTCTCGCCTCGGGACCCCTGGAGCTTCGTTGTCGCCATCGCCGGGCTGGCCTTCACCTCGCTCCTGGCCAGCCTGATCCCAGCGTGGCGTGCCACCCGGGTGCAACCCGCTGCGGCGCTGCGAGGGAGCTGAGGGCCGACCCCCGCAGCACCTGAACGACCCCTCGCCGCCACTATTCCTGGGCAGGCGGTGCTGGGGAGAGGAAGAAGGTGGCCAGGACTTGCCCACTCTGCGCCGTGGCCTCCACCACGTAGGAGTTCGCGAGTACGCCGTAGAAGAGGACCGAGGTGAGGCCCTTCTTCTTGTCTCCCGTGGAGTTGGTCGTCTCTTGCACGATCGAGGAGCGGCTGAAGGAGCCCGTCACCGGGTTGTCCCCGTTCTCGGAGACGATGGTCCAGGTCACCTCGACGTCATCGACCGGATTGCCGCCCTGAATGGCCCGGACGACCAGCGCCAGTCCTCTGGTGTGGTACTCCAGGTTCTGGAAGTCTCGACCGAACTGATCCCGGTCCGTGGCGTCCGGGATCCGCAGCTCGAGGGCCGGCGGGACGTTGGTGATGATATAGGTGGCGACGATCTCGCCTTCCACCGTGGCTGTGACGACGTGATCGGCGCCCATCGCCGAGAAGGTGACGGTGGAAAAGCCGGCCTCGTCCGTGCTGGACGTGGTCGTGCTCCCGCCGTTGGGCGCAAAGGCCCCGCCGTCTCCGGTCGTGGACCAGGACACGTCGACCCCGGGGACACCGATGCCGAACTCGTCGGAGAACGACACCGCCTGAACCGTGAGGTCGAAGCTCCCGAAGCCAGAGTAGGAGAGGGAGAGGGAGTTCCCGACACCGGCACCGTCATCGATGATGATCAGGTCATCGACGAAGGGCCCTTCCTCGGCCGTGGCGTTGACGAAGACCTCACCGACGGGGATGAACTGCTGGGTGTCACCCTCGGGGTTCCCCGAGTCCCCCTGGTGAAGGAAGAACTCGTCGTCCTCGCCCAGAAGCCCCGTTCCGAAGAGGCGGATGGAGTTGGCTCCCGCGTCCCCGAGGATCCAGTCGCCCACGGCCGCCACGCCGGTGGGAGAGGCCGTCACGTCGGTCAGGACGCCGTTGCCGTCGTCGAAGCCACCGACCGGGGGCACCAGTGAACCGTTACCGCCGTCGACTTCGAAGCGGATGCGGGCACCGTTGACGGGCTGCCCGTTGGCCGCCGTGCAGATGGCTGCCGGGGGCGTGGCTACGGGGGTGCCCGGCGGAGTGGTCTGATCGTCCACCCCGTCGAGGACCACGATCTCGCAGGGTAGCGACCACTGGAAACGGGAGAAGCGGCGGGTGAGGCCGCCGAGCCCGAGGTCAGCCGCATACAGGGGACGGGGCGCCAAGAGGGCCTCCACGGACCGGATCACCCGATCCACCGCGACGGCGATCGGTCCCACCTCAGCCCCTCCGGCCGGTGGCGCGGCACCGCAAATCCCTTCGGAGGAGTTGGCGAGGATCTGTGTCTCGGTCCCATCGTCCGTCTGACGATGGATCTGGAGTAGGTCGACCTGGCCGCCGGTGACGAGGGCGAATTCCGGGCTTTCCGTGTCAACGCAGATGGCGACGGTAGCGCCGAGCTCGAGGGGCTGGTCCAACTCCGGCGTGGTCGTGACTCGACCGCACGGGCCGAACACGGGAGTGTCGATCCCTTCGATGCATTCACCGTCCGGAAGGTCGAGTCGCTCGAGGGTGACGTTCAGGAAGTCGATGCCCGGCGGCAGGCTCCCGGCGGGAACCTCGACACCGATGCGATCCCCTTCCTCGTCGATGAAGGCCGAGAAGTCCTCGTCGTCCCGGATCGTGAACTCCTGACACTCGATGACCGTCGAATCGCGGCCCTCGCACAGGGCTCCCTCACCGATCCAGAAACTGATGGGAATCGTTCGACCGATGCGGAAGTCCAGGAATCCGAGTTTGCGCCAGACCGCTCGACGAAACCGCCGCAGTCGCGCGGGCCGTCCGAAGAAGCGGGGATTCACATCCGCGAAGCCAAGCTCCTCGTCGCCAAGGAACACACGGATGCGGTAGAAGGCGAAGGGATTGAGGGCTTGAGTCTCGGGTCCGTTCGTATCCCAATTCACCACGAACTGCCCATCGTCGACCGACAGATCGTCGGCGTCGAAGGCGGCCACCACGTGGGGATTCGCCCCACAATCCCGGCCCGTGAGCCGACAGATCTCGATCCGGGGCGCGACGCCCTCGTTGAGGGGGCCGGGGAAGTCTCGCCCCAAAGCGAGCGGGCGCCCGAACAGGAAGTTCTCATTTCCTCCGGTCAGCCCGTCCGACAGCGCTTCAGCCACTGGAGGAGCCTCCAGATCCGCATCGGGCTGGGTCGGCGAATCAGAACAGGCTGCGAAGACCGCGGCAGTCGCGGAGAGGCAGAGAGCGGTGCGGAGGGGACGCATGATGCGGTGCCTGAGCGGGGGGGGCGAAGGTGCGGAAAAGATTGCCGGCGGGTCTGCCGGCGGACCAGGCCCGAATCGAGCGCACAATTCATGCCGCATCAGGGCGTTACGGAATCATGACGCCACCTCGGTCTCGGAGGCCGGAAAAGATTGCCGAGTAGCGCGATGAAGAGACTAGTTCAGTCGCCGGATTCGTTCGAACTCGGGATTGCCTTGAAGGGGGCGCCACCACCAGGCGAGCCGACCGCCCTCTCCGAAGTGACCGGGGTTCGCAGCGCTGTACTCCTGCAACAGGTTGAGGCTCTCGCGCTCCTCTCCGTTCATCAGGCGCATCGCCGCCTCGACAGAGAGCAGCTCCCCTGAGGGGTCGGCCTCCTCCGCCACGGCAGCGTCGAGCCGAGCTCGGTCCAGGACGACGGACGCCGAATCAGACAGCGCCGCACGAGCCAAGACCCCCCCGACCATGATGCTGCCGAAGGATTGGTAGTAGGCCCTTTGGACCGGGACCATGGCCACGACAGAGTCCCTCAGCTCCCAGGCCCGGTCCACATCGGGCTCCACGCCGGGCATGGTCATGACGACGAGCTGACATTCCACGAACGCTGGATCCCTGGGGAAGCGACGGCTGCCTTCCTGGCACCACTCCTCGGCCTGCCGGGCGTTTTCCAGGTCGTAGTTGGTATCGAAGAGCCGCACCAGGACGCCATCCGCCGACTGAAGGAAGGCATCCTGGGTGTATGCCTCCCGAGCCGCCAGCGCCGCGCTGTTGAGGTCCCCGATCTGGTAGTAGTAGTGGCTCAGGGTCGCCGGGACCTCCGCCATGTCGGCATCCAGAGTACGGGCCGTTTCCAGGTCCTCCTCGACGGCCCGGAGGGCCGACTCCTCATCCTCTTCGAACCCGAAGATGACCGACTGGTAGAGGGCCGTCCCTCTCAGGTAATGACCGAGCGCCGAGGTCCCGTCCCGGGAGAGCGCCTCGCCGGCCATGAGCCTGGTCCGCGCCAAAGCCCTCTGAAGTGTCTCCAGGTCCTCGGCCAGATAGCCCTCCTCGTAGGCGACCTGGGCTCTGAGCGCCCAGGGATGCCCCCAGGCCGGAGCCGCTCGGCTGGCCTCCTCGAACTGCTCCTCGGCCCGCTGGAGCGCATCCATGGCTGCCGCAGCGTTCCCCCGGCCGGCACCGGCCGTGGCCTCCGAGATCGCCCGCTCCCCGCGAGCCACGGCGAGCCAGGCCCCGTCGTTCGGTGCCTCGGCGCGGTTCTTCCGCAGACGGATCTCCTCGCCGAGGGCGGCGCGGAAGGCGTCCTCGACCTCGGTGGCGACTCGCTCTTCCAGGGCCAAGAGGTCCCCCGCGGGAGCCTCCACCGAGATCGGCGCGCCGATGGGGGTCCCGGATCGATCCCGGACCCGGACGTCGACCTGGTAGCGGTCTCCGAAGCGCTCGACGGCGCCGGTCAGAACCGACCCCACATCCAGCGCCTCTGCGGCCTCGGCCGGAAGGAGCTCCTCTGCAGCCACCTGCCGGGAGCCGTTCCTGGATACGACATCCAGCTCGTTGACTCTGGAGAGTCGACCGATCAGGTCCTCCGTGATCCCCTGGGCGACGGCTGACGCATCCTCTCCGACCCCGTCGAAGTAGAGGACGGCCGTGTTGCGAAGGTCGACGCTCCCAGCCTGGAGCTCCTCCAGCGAAAGGGCCTGACGCACCACCATGGACACGGCGAGCGCTGCCCCGACCCCGAGGAGGGTCAGCAGGCCGATCTCCAGGGGAGGGGCCTTCTGGTCCCCCCGTTCACCATGGAACCAACCGATGATGAGCGCCGCCGGGATGCCGAAGGCGAAGACGATGAGGGCGGACCAGTAGACCCATCCCGGAAGCACGTCCCGATCAACGACCTGATCCACCACCTGCAGTACGAGCCAGCCCCCCACCAGGTAGGTGAAGAAGATCTGGGTGACCCGACGCTCCTTGATGTCGTTCCAGAGTCCCACTTCGGGCGCACCGCTTGGCGAGGGGGCTGTAGGAAGCTGTGCGGAATGGACGATCCAGGCGCTTCTCTGTCAATCGCCCGGCCGCTGGCGACCCTTTGAGGCCGACGGGTGCGAAACGCCCTGTCAGGCCAGGAGTTCCCTCGCCTGGGTCAGCGCCGCGTCCACGAAGGCCCGGGCGCGGGCCTCCTGTTCAGGGCCGGACCCCGGGACGAGCTCCCCACCCGGGAGTATGGCTCCGACCCACCCGAGCTCCTGCCAGCACCCGGCCGGGAGCTCCTCGTTCGGTGTGGTCTCCGGACGAGGCCACGGCGCCACGTACAGGTAGGGCTCGTTCCGCCCGTCGTCCCCTGGCGAGAGCCCGACACCGATCGTCCGAGGCTCACCGTCGGGTCCCGAACCGAAGTCGAGGAGGGTGGCTATGTCGAAGTGGTGCGGCCACGATCGGATCGGTGAGGCCTCCTCCGGACACTCCCTCTGGACCCGCCCGAGGATGATCGAGGCGTCGTCGTACCAGCGGGACAGCTCCTCGAGCGCCGAGGGGTTGGCGTCGAAGAGAGCATGGTGGGCCACCCGGTGGTCCGGGATCTCGAACTCAGGGCGCTGGAGCTCCACGTCGGACCGGCCCAGAAGCGCTGCGAGCTCCCGCTCGGCCCAGTCCCACGCCTCCCCCAGGGTGTGCCCGGGAAGTACGTAACGGTGCAGGTCTCCTCCAGCGCGAATCTGGATCTGAAGCGGGAAGGGGCACACGACCATCGAGACCGGGCCGGCGATCTCTGCCACCCGGGACTGGAATCCACCCATCTCTGGAGTCCACGTCGCGGCCCGGTGTGAATCATCTTCCTCGGCTTCGGCGAAGGTCCCACCGAAGGCGGCGAGGATCTGCACGAGGTGGTGGAGCTGCAAGCGGGCGTCTGAGAGCTCGTCGGGGGCCCTCTTCCCCAGGGGCAGCCACTCCTCCGGGGCATCCCGGAGGTTGTAGTCGTCCAGCGTGAGAGGGGTGGGCGGGGGAGGCGGGGGCTCCGCCTCAGGGTTCTCGGGATCGCCCGCGCCTTCCTCTGATCGGGCCTGGCCGGATTCCGGCGCCGTTGCCGCAGCCCGCTCGGCAGCGGGCGCATGGGCCGATCTTTCGTCGGGATCCCCGGCGGACTCGTCTGCTGATGGAGGCGACGGTGGGCTCGGGTCCGGGTCTGCCTTGCGGCGTCGGGTCAGGAGTCTTCGAAGTATGGACATGATCGTTTCGTCGTTCAGCTTCCGGCGTACCGCACGCCGGTGAGGTCGGCAATCTCGCGCTTCCAGGCCGTCAGGTCCCGGGGCTCGAATCCGGAGAGGGTGTCGTGCCCACAGGCTCGGGCCAGAACCTTCATCAACTCCACCGTGGCCTCGAACCAGTTCGTGAGGCGCTGCGCCGATGCCTCCACGATGAGTCGAGAGCGCAGGTCGTCCTTCTGGGTGGCGATCCCCACCGGGCAGTTGTCGGTGTGGCAGGCCCGCATCCCGAGACAGCCGATGGCCTGGATGGCGCTGTTCGCGACGGCGACGGCGTCGGCTCCCAGGGCCAGCGCCTTGACGAAGTCCGTCTCGGTCCGGAGTCCGCCCGTGATCACGAGGCTCACGTCGGTGGCCTTTCGGGCGTCCAGGTGCCGACGCGCTCGGCCCAGGGCAGCGAGGGTGGGGATGGAGATGTGGTCGCGGAAGATCAGGGGTGCGGCGCCGGTACCGCCGCCTCGCCCATCGAGAATCACGTAGTCCACCCCCACCTCCAGAGCGAAGTCCAGATCCTCCTCGATGTGCTGGGCGGACATCTTGATTCCCACGGGGATTCCGCCGGAGGCATCCCGGACCTCCTGGGCCATCTCCCTGAAGTCTCCTGCGGTGACCAGGTCGTCGAACCGGGAGGGGCTGACGGCGGCCTCACCCACGTCCAGCCCCCGGACCTCGGCGATGCGCTCCGTGACCTTGTGCCCAGGCAGGTGGCCGCCGGTCCCGGTCTTGGCGCCCTGACCCGCCTTGAAGTGGAAGGCCTGGACCGTCTTCACATGATCCAGATCCCACCCGAAGCGGCCCGTGGCGTACTCGTAGAAGTACCGGCCGTTGGCGTCCCGCTCCTCCGGGAGCATCCCCCCCTCGCCGGAGCAGATCCCCGTTCCGGCGGAGTCGGCTCCCTTGGCCAGCGCCACCTTGGCCTCGGGGGAGAGAGCCCCGTAGCTCATGTCCGAGACGAAGAGGGGGATGTCCAGCTCCAGAGGCTGGGCCGCGGCGGGTCCCAACACCGTCTTCGTAGCGACGGGTGCGTCGTCTGCCAGGGGACGGCTCATGAGCTGTGCCGTGACGATCTGGATGTCGTCCCAGCTCGGGAGCTCGCTCCGGGGCACCCCCATGGCCTGGACGCGACCGTGGTGACCCAACTCCGACAGCCCCTCCCGGGCCAACCGCTGGATGTAGGCGTTCGCTGGCTCCTCCGGGGCTCCGTGGGGATCCTGGTAGAGGCCGAGGTAGGCATCCCGATCCCACGGTTGCGGGTTCTCCTCGGCCCAACTGCGCACCTGCCCCGAATCGACCAGGACCTCGTCCCGGCCACGGTCGATGCGGGAGGCGAATTTGAAGAGGGCTTCCTCG
>JGI12210J13797_10730660_pt1 | contig 16138 bp, 17 predicted proteins | sample ElkSlonscriptome_3_FD_13797 | JGI IMG/M metagenome (IMG submission 13797)
AAAAATAACGCTATCTGCTGTCGTGGCGCGAAATGCACCGGACACGTTTAATTGAGCATTTTCACCAAAAAAGATACCATTGGGATTCAGTAGAATCAGGTTCGCGGCTCCATCGACGCCTAAGGTTCCCAGAATATTCGTTGGACTGTTTTCACCAGTGACGCGAGTGAAAATGGTTTCAATCCCGCCAGGATTAGCGAAATCAACTCGTTGTCCATTTTCCACATTGAATTGTTCAAAGCTGTGGAATAGGTGAGAATCCCGTTGAGCGCCACCTTGAATCAGAATGTCTATTGGGTTATCGCCCGGTGTCAATTCCGACGTTTCACTACCCAAAGTAGCATCAGGAATAATTTGCGCGATCGCAGGCTGAGTTAAAACAATGCCAATCCAGCATCCCAATAGGCTTGTCGCGGTCAATGCCATTCTAGGGAAGCTAACGCGATCGAGGCTTTTTTGATTTAGGTTTCGTGCCACCGCACCATTACGTCTCAAGTAACACCAAACAAGTTATCGCTGTATTTGGCTACAATAGCATCTTTCTACAGGAAGATAGATCATCCGCGACTTTGGCGTAGTACGGCTAGCTGCTGTAATTGTTGGCTTTGCTGCTCCACTTGCATCGAGAGAGTATCACAGACTAGATCGCACAATTCAAACAGAAACGGGTTGGCTATTTTATAGTAGACACAAACCCCTTGCTGTTCACGGGACACAATTCCCGCCTGGTTGAGTATTTTTAGGTGCTTCGATACGTTAGCTTGTCCCAATCCGGTTTCTTCGATAATCTCCGTGACGTTCTTTGCACCTGCTTTCAAGCCGCAGACAATCTGTAGCCGACTGACTTCCGAGAGTACCTTAAAAAAATCTGCCATCAAGGTCAACGCCACAGGAGAGAGTTGGGAGATGCCGCAATCTGTTGATGAAGTCGCTTTCTTGGTCTTGGGTTTGGTCGCTGTGCGATTAGGCATAAGGAGTAATGCTGTGCGGTTCGGTGTTATTTACTAATTAGTCATATTATTACATACCATCACATACCCATACATTGTCTTCGCTGTCATGGCGAGAGAACCGACTGTAGGGGCGGGTTTTACAGGTAGCTTATGCCACAAACTGATACCTTGACTAAACCCGCCCTTGGCAAGCAGGTGAGTAGAGGGCAAAATTGTCACCCGCAAAATTTTTTTGGATAAACCCTTGACACTATATAACTAATTAGTCATATAATAAGTTCATCGACGAGAGGCGTCACTCAGTCGCGCCAGTCAAAGGGGTTTTCCGATGGGCAAACTATTTAATCAGCTAAAACAAGACATTTTGTATCAACATGGCATGAATGCCTGCCTGAATTGCGGTGTATGTACTGCCGTTTGTCCGGCAGCCGAGTTTAATGATTACTCTCCCAGAGAGGTAATGAACATCGTTCAATCCGAAGATGACGAACTGATTGAAGAATTACTCAAATCCGACAAGATTTGGTATTGCGGACAGTGTTTCTCCTGCAAAACCCGGTGTCCCCGAGGCAACAGCGTCGCCTCAGTCATTCTTGCCTTACGCCGACTCGCTATTCGTTACGGTTACTTTGCCGAGTCGGAAAAAGGACGACAGCAATTAATTGCCAAGCGGGTGTTTGGGGAAAATATGCTCAAACGCGGCTATACCTTACTCGCCCAAAACATCTCCCCATCCCATTTCCCTGAACTGGGTGAGAACTGGGAATACTATTACGACCATATGCAAGAAATGCGCGAATGGTGGGGTGTGCCAATGGATTTGGAAAATAGCCCCGGTTCCCACCGGATGATTCCGGAACAAGACATGGAAGAAGTGCGGACAATTTACCAAAAAACTGGTGCCGTCTCCTTAATGGATGCCGTGGAAAAAGGCATGGAAAAGAAACTCGGCAGCAAAGCGGAAGTGGAAAAATACTGGCAAACCTGGTTAGAAACTGGGGATAGCCGCAACTACGAAATCAAATAAATTAGGATAAAAATCATGAAATTAGCCGGAAAAAACCAAGCCTGGGAAAGACACCAAAAACAAGTCCCCAGCGTCGATGAACCAGGTGGAAACTTATGGGGATGCTTCCGCAGTTGTTTCCTCCAAAGTGCCGCCCCTTATACTGAAGGCATCGCCTATAAAATTTTAAAAAATGACCTAGGCATCGAACTGCGGGAAGCCCCTGGTCATACTTCCTGTGGGGCAATTGGATATCACGGCGATGTCACCAACCTAGAAACCCAGATGGTGATTGCAGCACGAAATTTTTCCATCGCCCATTATGAACAAGGTGTGGATAATCTTTTCTCCTTCTGTGTTACCTCCTTTGCCAACTATACGGAAGTGATTAAACTCTGGGAAGAAGAACCAGAGTTACTGGAATACACCGCGGGGAGTGTTTATAAGAAATTAGCCAGTTTGAAAGAGGCACACCCAGATTGTAATTTAATCTTAACCAACTGTCCGGGTTGTACCGTATTCCTGGATGCCGAACAAGGAACGATTAAGGAAGTCTTGGAAGAAGAATTTAACGTGTCTATTATTGACTACGCCCAACTGACTGGACTGCTGTTAGGCTATGACCCCTTTAAAGATTGTGGACTGAATGCCAAAGCCGTTCCGGTCGAACCGTTACTGGATAAAATTGGTATTCCTTATGACAAATCTAAGACGGCTGAAGAACGGAGACGACCGTTTTAGTTTGTAGTAAGCGCTTTAGCGCTTCTGGTACTAAAGTGCCTACTACGAACCCAGCTTAAGTCAGTGACATTCGTTTTAAGTTTGCTGTACCAATGCGGTGAAGGTGGCAATTGAAATTAAAGAACAGATCCCTGATTGTGAAATTTACAGTCTGTATATGGACATTCGGGTGTTTGGTCGCGGTTATGAGGAACTGTACCGAACGTCTCAGGAAAAATATGGGGTTCAGTTCATCCGAGGTCGGCTGTCTGAGGCGAATGAGAAAAATGATGGCAGTTTATTGTTAAGGGTAGAAGATACATTAACAGCAAGACCGATGCGGTTAACGGTGGACTTGTTGGTATTAATGGTGGGGATGTGTGGGAATACGGAACTGGCAGAAATTGCCGATTTAAAAGTGGGTTGTGATCGGTTCTATGAAACCGCCCATACTCAATATTCTAACAATTATTCGGCGCGAACAGGTGTTTTTCTGGCGGGGACAGCAACGGCTCCGAAAGCGATTGCTGAATCGATTACAGATGGGCGTTCGGCGGCGGCAGAAATTGCCGGGTTTCTCGCTACTAAGGTGGGTTCTCTCTCCCCATTTGAATCAGCGATCAATGGGCATTTTGCCAGTCAAAAGCAGGTTGTACATCAGTGAGGATTAAATCAATGGTCGCCAAAAAGAAATGCTTCTTTGGTATCAAAACCGATCGCCAGGTTGATGGTGATAAAATTAGTCAGAAGTTTATAGATAACGTGATCGCTGAGGGGGGTGAGAATGCCGCGATCGCGAGTTGTATGCAATGTGGGACGTGTAGTGGTGGATGTACCAATATTGACCGCATGGATATTTCCCCCCGGAAGCTGATTCTGTTGCTGCAACGGGGTGAATGGGAAACGATACTTAAAAGTAACACCCTCTGGTTATGTACCTCCTGTTACACCTGTACATCCCGATGTCCCCGTGGAGTACGACCAGCAGATGTCATTGAGGCGGTTAAAGCCCTTGCCATCCGCGAAGGAATTCAGAATGACTCGACCCGATTTAATCAGATCTTTGTGGAGTTAGTCAAGAAACGCGGGATTGTCTTTGAACCGGAACTCATGCATCAATATGGCGGGATTGAAGCCATGTTGGAACAAGCCGAGTTGGGTGTTAAATTAGCGCTTCGGGGTAAGTTGTCGCCCTTTCCGGCTAAAGTTAAAGACCCGAAAACCTTTAATCAAGCATTAGAAAAGGCGAGTAAAAAATGACATTTTGACTCGACCCCAGGAACTAACGGGATGGGATTCTCCAGTTTTTCCCATGTCGATGGATAAATTATCTGAGATTTGTGGGGCGGAGGTGGTTGATTTTCGGTCAAAGACCAAATGTTGTGGGGGACCGATTCTTGTTCCTCAGGAAAAGGTAGCGTTTGAACTGACGAAGCGCCTGTTAGATGAGGCAAAATCCCTAGGGGCAGATTGTATGGTGTTGGCTTGTCCGTTGTGTGTTAATAATTTAGAACTGAGACAGCCGGATATTGAGAAGGCGTACAATGTTTCCTATAAGCTGCCCATTCTTTATATCACGGAAATTATTGGCTTGGCGTTAGGAATTAAACCGATAAAACTGGGAATTAACAAGCACGTTGTTTCACCTAAACCTGTTTTGGCTAAATTGGGATTCTAATCGGATAACTATACCACCACTCCTGGCGTGCCACAGTTAAAATCGTGAAATAGATTTGACCATTGAATGGGGCAGATGTCGGTGTGGTAAAAGGGCGCACGTCTGTGCGCCCCTACAGTTCTAATCCATCCAATTAGGTGTGCTATACAAGTAGTGCCGTGACCCAACTAAAATGGGGCTTTGTTTGTAGTGAGAACTTTAGTTCTCTAACGCCTAGCTGGAGAGGGCTGAAGCCCTTACTACGAACCCAATTATTACCATCAATTTAGGCTTGTTACACCACTATGAACCACCACTTGATATTAAGCAGACTTTCCCCGCGCCAATGTAGAGGTATTGTCAGCAATGTGTCTACTACCTTGCATTTTTAATTGCACAAACAACTATATAGTGATATATTCACTTAAGTAATTACAAGGTTCCCTGGCAAGGCGGGAAACACTCTCAGCCAATAACCAAGAATTGCCGTCACCATTGGGTAATCGGTTCAGAGTGTTAGAACGCCGAAAAATCCACTGTTCGTTTACATTAGGTATCATGTTCAACAATGTCGGACGCTTCGATCAAATTGTTCGCTTACTTTTAGCAGAAATTTTGCTTTATGCCGGGTTGAGTGTTTATCAAGATACTGGCTTAGTGGTTGGATTGGATATTGCCGCTGCTTTGCTTGCTTTCAGTGCGGCAATTGGCTTTTGTGGCATTTATCGCTTACTCAATATCAACACTCGCCCACCTCACGATCATCCACCTGTCTAACCTTTACGCCAGTTCTAGCAACCATTCATTTAAAGTAGGAGAAACCATGAAAATTGCTGTCGCTAGTCAAAATAAAACCAACATAACCGAACAGGCTGGACATTGCCAGAGGTTTTGGATTTACGACATCAAAGACAATGAAATAACCGCTAAAACGCTTTTGGAATTGTCACCTGAACAGTCGTTTCACAATAGCAAACCCAATCACTCCCATCCGTTAGATGATGTGCAGGTTTTGATTGCTGGGGGAATGGGAAAGAAATTGATGAGCCGTCTGGAACAGAAGGGAATTGAACCCGTGATTACTAAAGAAACGGATCTAGATAAAGCGGTTGACGCCTATCTTAATGGGTCTTTGGTCAAAGAAGATAGCGAATGTCATGATCATGAACATGAGCATCAACACCGCCATCAACACCGTCACGGAGGTGAAACGTAAGTGAGATTTAGAACGGAAACCGTAGGGGCGCATGGCGTGCGCCCGATTCAATGGTAAAAATTCCACCATTTTAGCTGTGCCACGCTAGTAGCAACGGCAGATGAATTTTAAACAGTGGTAAAATAGACGAGGAGCCAATCCAATTAATTACTGTAGCCGCTTCGCTTGAATCAGGGGATCTATCTTATCTTATGCAATGGCTTAAAGTTGTAGCTGCGTCAACGAGAAAGGCGTTGATGTCGCTTAAATTGTTTTGGAATTTACCGCAATGTCTATTCTCTCCACTCAACAGAATTGCCAGATTTTACGCAGTATCTATGAAAAAGTCGATCATCCTATTTTCGTGATCGATATCGATGAGCAAGGACATTACCGTTATACCGATTTTAATCCCGTGGCTAAAAAAATTTTGGGGTTAACGTCAGATAACCTACGTGGACGTTTACTGCGCGAAATCTTGCCACTTGAATTAGCCGAACCCTGTATAGAACTTTATAATGAATGCGTTAAAGCGGAAAAAACGATTCACTACGAAAAACTCGTTACTCTAGACGGAGAACAAATTTGGTGGTTAACAGGACTCACCCCGCTCAAAGATGCTAATGGGCGCATTTATCGACTCGTGGGAACCTGTACCAATATCACCAAACGTAAGCAATTTGAACAAGCGTTGCAAGCATCGGAAACTCGATATCGACAACTAGCGCAGCGAGAATCACTGCTGAATTGTATTGCTAGTCAAATTCGTGCTTCCCTTGATTTTAATACGGTGGTGGAAACTGCCGTAGATAAACTTTATCACTTATTAGAATTGGAACGCTGCGTCTTCCGATTATATGTACCCGAAGCGATTCCTCCCGTAGCAGAAGTTATCGCTGAAGCCAAGCACCCTGAGTTACGTTCCTTAAACGGAAGTCGAGTTCCCGTAGCCGAAATTACTCCCTTAATTGCCAAAATCACCCGCAAGGAAGTGACTCGCATTGAAGATACTCTGACGTTACAAAATCCAGTTGAACGCCAATTTTTTCTGGAGACATTAAACTATCGTGCTGTGGTTTTTGTCCCTGTTCACACTCAATCGGGGAAAATTGGCGCTATCTGTTGCAGTCATAGTCGGAAAACGCGACATTGGAGTGACAGCGACGTAGACTTGTTAGAACGGGTAGCCGATAAACTGGCGATCGCGCTTACGCAAGCGGAACTCTACGCCCAAACTCGCTCAATTGCTGAATCAGAAGCCCAGAAAGCCATAGAACTGACAGCGGCTTTGCAACAATTGCAACAGACGCAAGCTCAACTCATCCAACAAGAAAAAATGTCCAGTTTGGGACAACTGGTGGCGGGAGTTGCTCATGAAATTAATAACCCAGTTAGCTTTATTTATGGCAATATTAATCCGGCTAAAGATTATATTGACGATGTTTTGGAATTGGTACAGCTTTATCAGCAATCCTATCCCAATTCTACTCCCCTGATTCAAGCCAAATTGCAGCAACTGGATTGGGAATTTATTCAGCGAGACTTTCCTAAATTACTGGACTCGATCAAAATCGGAGCTGATCGGATTCGTAAAATTGTGCAATCATTGCGGAACTTTTCGCGACTCGACGAAGCCGAGATGAAAGCGGTTGATTTGCATGAAGGAATTGATAATACTCTATTAATTCTCGAAAATCGTTTGCAATCGAATGCCAACCGTCCGGCTATCCAGGTGGTTAAAGACTATGGTGATTTGCCATTCGTTGAGTGCTATGCTAGAGAAATAAATCAAGTGTTTATGAATCTGTTAATTAATGCGATTGATGCGTTAGATGCCGATTTATTGAAGCCGCCAATGATTCAGATATTGACTCAAAGAGTAGACGATGAAACTGTGACGATTCACGTTCAGGATAATGGTGTGGGAATACCAGCAAAACTAAAATCACGAGTGTTTGAACCGTTTTTTACCACCAAACCTGTTGGCAAAGGAACGGGATTAGGATTATCAATTAGTTATAAAATTGTCGAGAAACATGGCGGCACTCTCGACTATCGTTCCCAACTAGGGAAAGGCACAGAGTTTGTGGTGAAACTTCCGCGATCGCAGAAAAAATCCTAATTTATAGAATAACCTATGCAGACTATAAAAAACCCCTGTCAGCTTACCGTTTTAGTCGAGAATACAGCTTATGGGCGAGGAGTTTTAGGGGAACATGGGCTGTCTTATCTGATTGAAACCGATTCCCAGCGCATTTTATTTGATACAGGAGGGGGGTTAACATTGCGCCACAATGCTCAACAGTTGGGAATTTCACTACAAAATTTAGATGCGGTGGCGCTGAGTCATGGTCATTATGATCATACAGGTGGTTTAATCACCCTCTTAGAAGACTGTAATATTGCTAAACTCTTTCTGCATCCGGCGGCGCTACAACCCAAGTTTAGTCCCAGAGGGAATATTGGCTCTCCAATTCAAGATGTAGATAGGCTCAAACAGGCGATTGATCAGTTAGTTTGGACAGATAAACCTACAGAAGTTATCCCTGGTATTTACTTGACGGGTTCAATTCCCCGGCGTCATCCCCTGGAAGATACGGGAGGTGATTTTTGGCAGGATTCCCAGCAAAATCAAGTGGATTTGATTGTGGATGATCAAGCCTTGTTTCTGGATACACCCGCAGGAATGGTGGTGATTTTAGGCTGCGCTCATTCAGGTGTGATCAATACCCTCAATTATATTGCCCAAATCACAGGCATCGACAAATTTTACGCCGTAATTGGGGGAATGCACCTGTTACGGGCGAGTCGCGATCGCGTGCAAGCAACGGTGGAAACCTTGGCGAACTATAAGGTTCAGTTGTTAGGGGCGAATCACTGTACTGGAACCGCCGCGATCGCGTTTTTGTGGCATCATTTTCCCGGAGACTGTATTAGCTGCCATGTGGGTACTCGCTTAGCGTTTGGCCTGAAGGGGTGACAAACCGTCTTACACCCTTGAAAATGAGGCTTTAAGCGACATTAATATCTCCAAAGATGAAGCCTTATTGACATTCTTATTGACAGATGAAGACCACCAGATGAGATATATTCAAGCGAAGCGTTGCGCAGGGGGTATGGGGGAGGCGCTCGTCCCCCATCGGGGGGTCTGGGGGGCTGGTCCCCCAGAAACAACCGCTATCTTTGACCTTATCTGTGACGAGAAGAAATGGTCTAAAAGCGGGATGGCTCAACACTTCAGCTAGCTTGTCACCCCTTCAGGTTTGGCACTTGAATAATGGGCAGGGTGTAGGGTGTGGGGTGTGGGGTGTCGGGAACAATTGAACCCCTCTCGCCCCGCTTAAAAATGATTAAGATAACCAAAATTGGCACTTACCGCCAAAGCACGTCTAATTTAGAATGTCTGCCCTGTGTAAACAGAGCGAACTTCTCCATTCCGTCGAATAATAGCTTCTCCGTTGTTCACTTCAACTAACATCCAGCCACTTGTGCCAATGGCTTCACCAATGTTAATCCGCTGAGTAATCCCATCAATTTCAAATAAGGCAGCAGAAAGTTGCTCTGACTCTAGCACTCCCACCAGAGTATGGTTTACAGGAGGCGGGGGTGGCGGTGCTGGTGGCGTTGGCGATGCTGATGCTGTAGGTGAAGTCGGAGCAACTGTTGGGGGTGGTGCTGGCGGTGTTTGAGCCGTGACTTGAGGAGGAGGTGGTGTGGGTGCAGGTGGATTGGCAGCCGGTGAAGGCGCTGGGGCTGGGGCTGGCGGAGGGGCTACCGAGGAGTTAGCAGGGGGTACAGGGGGTATCCAGGAACTCTGGGGGGGATAAACTGGATAGTATATTCTTTCCAAAATTGTACCCGGTGGATTAGCACCCATGGGACGATTGATCGCACCGGAAGAGTTAGTCGCACCTGGCGGTAGATTAGGATTACCTGTTCCACCACCTGCCATTCCAGCTTGTTGTCTGGCTTCAGCTTTACGGTCAATAGCTTCTAGCGCCTCCAAAGCATACTCTCCAAACTTGTAATCGGCTTCTGAGGGGAGTTGGGTGTCAGTAGACGGTGAGCCAGTAAAGTTGGGCAACCAGGGTGCAAACCGTTGTTTTTGAGTAATCAGTAGCAACAGTGCAGTTAGACCCACTGAAATTAGAGCCATTACCCATAAAAATCTATCCACAGACCAACCAGATTTTTTGGAATGGGAACGGCTACTCTTGGTTCCTTTCGTTTCTGAAGACTGGGTTTCAGACGAGTCTTGGTTCGTCTCAGAGGGATGTTCCACCAAGTCTTGAGTCGGTATCACAGCAGGTGGCGCAGTGATGGGGGGAATCACAATCGACTTTAAAGATACATAGTCTGGCTTAGTCGGTTCAGTTGGTAATTTGCTACTCCCTTCCAAGATGCGGTCAAGATCTGCAAATAAATCATCCATTAACTTATCTGCATCGGCTTCGGCTGACCAAGACTGGAGCGCAGTGGAGGTGGTTGATGGCTTGTTTGCCTTGTCGTGAGTATTGATATCCTGAGACATAATGGCTCGCTCTGATGGCTATAGAATTCTCTATATTAAGATGCTCTAAAGCATTTCCTATCGCTTAGATTAGCAATCAAATTACCGATCTGAGAAAAAATTCTCATCTTTTTATCAAAATTCTGTACGATTTTAAGTCCAATGGCGATATTGTGGGTCTACTTCTGTTGATTGGCTTGGGCATTGCGTCGCCACATCTGAGGTTTGATACGTCGCAACGCTGATGCCGGAAATCGTTGATGCCATTGGTGATCTGAAAGTGTCGCCAGTTCCGCTAAGGTGGGAGCGACATTCCCAGGATAGGGTTCAAAGTCGGCTACATCTGTTGGTTGAGCAAAGCGTTGGTTCCAAGGACAAACATCCTGGCAGATATCACACCCTGCTACCCAACCCTCTAAATGGGGGGTAATGGATGAGGGAAGTTCCTCGGCTCGGTTTTCAATTGTATGATAAGCAATACAACGATTGGCATCTACGACAAAAGGTTTAACAATTGCTCCGGTCGGACAAGCCTCCAGGCAACGGGTACAGGTTCCGCAATGCTGGGTATGGGGAGTATCGGGTGTCAGAGATAAGTTGGTTAAAATTGCCCCTAAAAACACCCAACTCCCATACTCTCGCGTAATTAGATTACCATTTTTTGCGATCCAACCAATTCCAGCACGTTCTGCCCACACTTTATCCTGCACCGGACCGGTGTCTACGTAGTAACGAGCTTTGATTCCTTCTCCTTGGGCTTGTAGCCAGTGGGTCAAGGCTTTGAGTTTTTTGTGCATCACCTTATGATAATCTCGTCCCCAAGCATAACGGGATATCTTCGCGTACTCGTTTCCTTGAGGGCGTTGGTGAGGGGTGTAATAGTTGAGGGCAACGGAAATAACGGATTTAACCCCTGGCATACAGGTATGGATATCTAAGCGGCGCGGATTCTGCATCCAATCCATGTCAGCATGATAGCCCTGAGCCAACCAAGTTTTCAGATGTTGAGTGGCTTCGTTGTCAGTATTTCCTTCTACCGCTGCAATACCACAGTGATGAAATCCGAGCGATCGCGCTTTTTGCTTAATTTGATTGCTTTTGTCATTGGTCCTTTGTCCTTTGTCCTTTGTCATCATAGGCATACTTTGGCAAGTTTCTCTATGATGAATGAAAGTTATCCCGACTAACAACCTGAAATGACTATAGAGGGCATTACCCAGTCCGTGATTTTGCGTTACTTTGAAACAATGAATGCTGGGGATTATGACGCAACCGCCGCATTGTTTACGGATAACGGTGTGATGCAGCCACCGTTTGAGGAACCCATCCAAGGGCAAAAGGCGATCGCAACCTACCTAAAGGCTGAAGCCATTGACATGCAACTATCGCCCAAAACTGGAAGTGTGGAACCCCAAGAAAACGAGGATACTCAAATTCAAGTCAAGGGCAGAGTACAGACACCACTATTTAGTGTCAATGTGGGCTGGATATTTATTCTCAATCCCGAACAAAGGATTAGTTTCGCCAGAATTAAGCTGTTAGCCTCGCCTCAAGAACTCCTCAGCTTAAGACGATGACGAATGACAAATGACAAATGACAAATGACTAATGACAACTAAGCCGCCACTTGTTCCCAGGAACGAGCGAGCAACTGACGCCCCAACTCAATATCTCTAGGCGCACAAAGCCAATCGGGATGAGCTGTCATTAACAAACTTTCTAATGCTTCTTGATCAAACAAATGCCAGACAGCCGCACCATCAATCTTGGTTGCGATCGCGTAGCAATTGGCGCTGATACACTGAATGGTTGAGGTGTTGGCAATTCGCCGCAGTTCCATGCGATCGCCCGATTGAAGACTTCGGAACCGCCATAATATTTGCTTCCATTCCTTGAGTGATGACACCGTTAATCCTGGAATCGCGACCTGGATATCCGGATCTCCATTGATGGTAATCCAATAGTGGCGTGATGGATCAATTCCTTCTAACCATGGAGAATCATCATCCAATCGGTAGCGGGGAGACAAGATAAACGGCTGTGTCATAGGAATGATGGGTTGCACTAAACTTAACAGCTAGCTCTTGGTTTCGGAGGCTCACCAGTCCTCGAAACAAGGGCATCCTTAACAGACAGATAGTCAAGTCGCTCTTTCGGCTTGACTTATTTAAAATCCTATAGATTCAGATATCTATATCAAGTAAATTTAACAAAGCTTATAGATTTAATTAGGATCATGACTGCTTTTGTAATATCTCGTAACAATTTCCGTAGTCTCGGACATTATACTACAGACGTTCCGGAAATGGGATACAATTATCTAATCATTCGTCAGCCTTAGGTAAGCTCGTCTCCATCTTCAGACAATTACGACCATTGATCTGCAAGCGATACTCGACTCGATCCATCAGCTTTTGCATAATCAGCCAACCATATCCGCTTTCCTGTTTCGCCTCTGGAGAGGGTTGATTATAGTTGGTGATGTCATACCCTTTGCCGTGATCCCAAATTTCCAAAGCAATGTCCCGCTCTTTGAGTTCCAAGCGAATCAAAATCGGTAAATTGGGTTGATCTCGATGAGCATGACGCACCACATTGGAATAGGCTTCAACTAACGCCAGTCTTAACCGACTCGATTGATGTTGCCAATCCACTGAATCTCCTAACGCTACTTCCAAACTTCCCAGTAACCAGCTTTCGACAATCGTCAAAAACTTCAAGTCACTTGGTACATGCAGCTCCGTTTTCATCAACTATAGAACCTCCATTGAGAGAATTGTTTGGTCATCTTCCTGAACATTATTCGTCTCCTCGCGGATATGAACTAATAAATGGGGTAAATTAAAGGGAGCTGGCTCATGAAGCAGAAGTTGCCAAAGACCCGATGTCCCCAACATTGAATTCGTCAAGGATTTACTATTTTTAGAGTTTTGAGAATGGGTGTCGTGTTTTACGTCCTTGTCCTTAACCGTTGCTTCTGTAATCCCATCACTGATCAGCAGCACAACATCCCCTGAATGTAACGTCAACGTTCCGGCTTTGGCTTTCCACTCCGGAAGAATACCCAGGGGAATCCCCCGAGTTTGTAGATAATCCGGTTCTACAGTTACAGATGATTCCGGTGCAGATTGTTGCTGAACAACTAAATGATGCGCCCAAACCAACGGATAGATGTGACCCGCATTCGCATAGACAAGCTGTCGCGAGGTTGGCGTATACCGCGCTAGTACCATCGTGATAAAACAGTTAGTACTGAACAGATCATCTGACATAATGCTGTTCAGGTTTCGCATCACTACCTCCGGTTCGGGAGAGATTTCTTGAGCCAATTCTCGGCGCAAGATAGAAATCGCACTTGCCATAAATAAAGCCGCAGGCACTCCCTTTCCCGACACATCACCAACCGCCAGCCAAACATCGCCTTGAGGATGCAGGTAGACTTCAAAAAAATCACCGCCAACTTCTCGTGCGGGATAACAGTGGGCTTGAACTCTGACCCCTTCCACCTCAGGTAAACTTTGGCGCAACAAATTATTTTGAATCTGGCGAGCTACCTCCAATTCAGCCCGCATCTGTTCGGCTTGTAATTGAGTGCGTTGGTAGAGTTTTGCCTGAGAAATGGCTAACGCTGCCTGTTCAGCGACAGCTTCGATGAGTTTAATATCCTCTGACATCCAAGGCTGATCACACTGTTGTTTATAAAGGGATAACACGCCCAATAGCTGTTGTTGCCAGATCAGAGGAACAACTAGATGCACCGAATGATTACCATCACTGAGCTGTTGAATAAGCTGGGTTTTCCAGTTTTCCAGCACATTCTGCACAATCGGTTCAACATCAGGTAACGATTCAGAATCTTTTGTTGACTTAGCTTGGTAAGAATATGAGTCTGAAATCAGGTGATTACCATCGACAGGTTGCAGGATACAACTCGTCGCCTCGAAGGTTTGACCAATTGTGGTGACAACGGTTTGCAACATACTGCCATAGTCTAGCGACTCACGAATGGCTGTTGTCACGACATTAAAGAGTTCTTCGCGGCGTAAAGCGCGACTCAGTTCATTAGTTCTTTGTTTGAGAACTCGGTACGTATCGGCTGCTTGTTGAACGATGACTTTCAGACTTTCCGGATTCCAGGGTTTGGTAATATACTTAAAAACTTTGCCGGAGTTAATGGCTTCGACTAAATCTTCAACATCGGTATAGCCCGTTAACAGAATCCGAATTGTATCCGGGAAGCGATCAACTGTTTTCCCTAATAATTCTGTACCATTCATCACGGGCATCCGTTGATCAGAGATAATGATCGCCATTTCTCCCTGTTCATCCAAAATGCTCAGAGCGCTCATCGCCCCATCCGCTTTATAAACCCGAAACTCTCGTCGGAAGGTTCTATATAATAAATCTAAATTGTCAGGCTCATCGTCCACTATCAATAATTTGAGTTTATCTGCCTGACTCATTCTGTGTACTCCGGTCTCTGCTTGAGTTAGAAACAATAAGGTGAACTACTCAGGCTTACTTCGTAGAAGCCTGAGCTTCTGATCTCACAGGGGATTGCGTCAGCTTGGATTTACGCCCAAGCTTCGGTCTCACATCCCCTCCATCAGCAGCAGTCCCAGTCCCTGAGACCGATAAATGTTGCTGAGCCTGTCGAAGCATTCTGATGCCTTCCGCCCTGATATTTGCTGAAGCGTTACCGTCTCTATCGTGGTGAGTGCCACAGCTAGGGCAAGTCCATGACCTAACCTCTAAAGGCATCTCATCAACTTGATAATGGCAGTTTGAGCAGAGTTTTGAGCTAGGGAACCATCGGTCAATTTCCACCAGTACCTTACCTTCTTTTTCGAGCTTGTAAGATAAGAAGTTGACAAACATACCCCAGCCAACATCAGAAATAGATGCAGCTAGTTTGTGGTTACGAACCATGCCTTTGGTATTTAGACTTTCGACTACGATGACTTGGTTTTCGTCAACAAGCTTTCTGGATAGCTTATGCAGGTAGTCTTGACGGACATTACTAACTCGCTCGTGAACCCTAGCCACCAGTTTCCTGGCTTTATCTGTTGACTTGCTTCCCTTCTCCTTTCTATCTAATTTCCGTTGCTTCCGCTTGAGGTTGCGCTCATGTTTGGCTAGGTGCTTAGGGTTGGCAAACTTAGAGGTCTTGACCCCATCGTTAACAATGGCAAAATCCTTCAGCCCTAGATCAATCCCAGCTACTTTGCCATCGGTGCTAACAGGTGGGTTATCCCCTTCTACCTCGGTCAAGACGGACGCAAAATACTTCCCTGATGGCGTCATGCTCACCGTTACCGTCTTGATTGTTCCTTCTATGGGTCGGTGTAATTTAGCCTTGACTACGCCAACGCGACCCGGAAATTTGAGGCAATCACCTGCAACCTCGACTGATTGAGGATACTGTATGGACTGCCTATTCTTTTTAGCCTTGAACCTTGGGTATTTGGCTCTACCATCGAAAAAGTTCTTATAGGCAGTCACCAGATTGAGCGTAGTAGCCTGTAACACCTGAGAATAACACCCAGATAACCAGGACGTTTCTTCCTGTCTCTTTAGTTTAGGTAAAAGTGCATTCAATGCAGAACGGTTCAAGCCTTTGCCCGTTAACTGGTAGGTTTCAATGCACAAATTAAGCGCATAATTCCACCACCAACGGCTACAGCCAAAGTGTTGAGCTAGTATCACTTGTTGTTCAGTTGTCGGGTATAGCCTCACTTTGACGGCTTGATGTCGCATTGTTTTCACCTTTTCTTACCAGAATATACTATTTAAGGTAAGCTTCTCCGGAAGATTGGAAATTATTTTTGCTAATAAAATTTATCATCATACCATATCTATTTTTTCAGGGGAAGAAATCAGCCATTGATTTTACCAAGAGTCCGCGCTCTGCACCGAGCCAGCTATTGAGATTGCCTTTTTTCCCTAGCTTAACCTTCTTCTGGGGCAATGGGGTTGCTACTCAGATGGGGGAGCTAGGGGAGCTAGGGGAGCTGGGGGAGCTAGGGGAGCTGGGGGAGCGGGGGGAGCGGGGGAAGTTAACTCAAAACTCTACCTTACCTATTGCCTATTGCCTATT
>JGI12210J13797_10068216_pt1 | contig 16131 bp, 12 predicted proteins | sample ElkSlonscriptome_3_FD_13797 | JGI IMG/M metagenome (IMG submission 13797)
AGATGGTGGACGTCGTCGAGGACCAGGACGGCACCCGCCGATGCCTGGTCGAGGGTCCGAATCAGGTCGGTGCCGAGATCGGTGCCGGGGGCCGAAGAGAATTCCGACAGGAGGAGCGCGGCTTCGCGAAACCCGTCCGCCTCGGACTCCCGAAGAGCGGCGGCCAGGTGCCGAAGGAAGCGGTCCGGCTCGTTGTCGAGCGTATCGATCGAGAGCCACGCCGCAGGTCCCTCGTGGCCGTCGAGCCAGTCCTGTACGAGGACGGTCTTCCCGAAACCGGCGGGGGCAGAGACCAGGACGATCCGCGCGGTCGGGTCCGCGAGCGCGGTGGTGAGTCTGGGGCGCTTCACCATGTCCGTCCGGAGCGTCGGAGGCCGGACCTTCACGGGTACGATCCCGCGGTCACGCGCCGCGGTGCGGCTCGACTCCCCTGCCTCGCCGCTCGTATCCGTCTTCATGGGGGACCCTCGTCGGGTGCGGGACTCCTTCCAGGGTATGAGAGTACGGCTCCGAAGGCGCTCGGACGAGGACCGGAGAGTAACGCCCTCCGGCCGGGAGCAGCGGGTCGATGGGGCCGCAGTCGCGTCTGCTCGGGTGGGCCCGGCAGGGAGCGGATGACCCTCGGGCGACCGACGACCGTGCCGCTACGGCAGCCCGAGCACGTTCCAGTAGGCGAGCACGGGAATCAGCATCATGATCGCCGATGCAGCGCAGACCAGGTGGATTCGCCCGGCCAGTGAGCCCAGGCCGTCCTTCCACACGATCGCAACGTGCGGGACAGCGAGCAGGCCGAGTACGACGCCGAGCAGGGGAAACAGGAAGAGCGCGCGAAACCAGGGCGGGAAGGGCTGGAAGATGCCCTGCACACCCAGCGCCATGAACGCAGCCACCACACCAGCGCCGAAGAGGAGGAAGCAGCCGGAGGAGGCCGCGACCAGACCCCTGGCTCGCCGAAGCATCGGCGGGATCTCGCGTCGCCGGAACCTCGCAACGAACCACGCCCCGACTGCCGAGATGAGTACGATCATGCCGACGGTCAGGGCCACGTGGTGCAGACCCGCCGTCTCCCACCAGGCGATGCGCTCGAGCGATGCTGTCGTGGCGTGGAGCCGAACCGCCCGCCCCTCGGCATCCGTCTCGAAGTGGAACCACTGCGGGTCGAGCCCGGGCTCGACGAACACGAGGGGCTCCACCTCATACGTCCGACGGACCACCTCACCGCTGACCACCAGGAGTGCGGAGTCACCTTCGATCGACACGCGGAAGTCGGGGGCCGGCATCCCGAGGAGCGCTGCGACCTTCCCGAAGGTTCCGTGGTCGTGACGGGCGAGCCGGTAGCTGCCGACCAGGCCTCCGGCACGCGCCACGAAGCCTGGCGACTTCACCGCGGGGCGGACCTCCGGCCCCCCGAGCACGTCGGTCGCGAACTGCTTCAGAAGGGCGTCGACGAGACCGTTGTCGTCGGTATTGACCGCCACGAAGAGCCCGAGGTCGAGGTCGGGCACGAGGATCAGCTGTGCCACCCATCCGGGCCAGCCGCCCCGGTGTCGGAGAGCACCGTAGCGGCCAAGTCCCGTCCGGAAGAAGCCGTACCCCATCCCGCGCATCGCCGGGTGGGTTCGCCAGCGGGCCCCCTGCATGATCCGACGTGTGGAGTCGGCGAGGATGGGGCCGCCTCCAGGCGTCGGCCCGGCGACGTGGAGGGTCATGAAGCGAGCCATGTCGGCCGCTGTCGTCGTCAGCGAACCGGCAGGACCGAAGGCGACGTAGTCGAAGGGAAGCGGTGCGTAGCCTCCGTTCACGTGGGTGTAACCCGTGGCGAGGTCGTCGGCCAGCTCCGGCGGCGGCGGCTGGGCGAACGTCGAGCTGCGCATCCCGAGCGGCTCGAAGACCTCTCGACTGGCCACCTCGACGAATGGACGGCCCGAGATGTCGGAAGCCAGCACCCCCAGAAGGCCGTAGCCGTGGTTCGAGTAGAGGTGGAGCTGACCCGGCGGGGTGACCCTCGGCGGAAGTGTCTCGGCGATGAAGCTCTCGAGGTCCGGCGCGGCGTCACGAGCGCCGACTCCGAAGATGCGCTCGTCGAAGCCGGCCGTATGCGTGAGCAGGTCGTGTGCCGTGACCGGGCGTCCGAAAGCTTCGGGGACCCGGACCCGCCGCAGGAGGCTGTTGACGTCGGACTGCAGGTCGATGCGGCCCTGTTCCCAGAGCCGCATCACCGCCGTGGCGGTCACCAGCTTGGACAGGGAGGCGACACGGAAGAGCGTTCGCGTCGGATCGACCGGTGTACCCATCTCGAGGTCGGCGTAGCCGAAACCCTCGAGGGCGAGCGTGGAGTCCGCATGCACGACGGCGATCACGGCTCCGGGCACGTCGAAGGAGTCGGCGAGCGCGGGAAACGTCGCCACGGCAAAGCGCTCGGCAGCCCGCGCTGCATCCGGCAGAGCTGACGGTGCCTGCGCCGACAGCGGTTGGATCGTCAGGAGCAGCGCGAGGGCGGCACACGGGCCGGACGCCATCGATCGCATCTTCATCGTGTCCCCTCCGGTACCATCCAGGACAATCCGAACCCGATCCGCCCTCCGCTCGACAGGGCCGCGTCTTCCACAAGGAGGCCCCGGCTGTCCTCCACCTCGAGCCGCCGGAGGAAGGAGATGCCCGCCGACGCCGAGATCCGCAGCCTCGGTCCGATGTCGAACTGGACCGCGGGTCCGGCGTCGGCTCGGGAGTATCGAACCCGCCCACCTTCGAGGGTACCCGTGCGGCCGAGACCATAGACGTTGCCGTCCACCCGGCCCTGCACCCCTACCGAGGCTCGATCGCCGAGCGCCCAGAACAGGCGCCCTTCGGCGGGCGCCAGAAGATCCAGACGCATCCCGCGGCCCTCCCACTGGAGCAGAAGCAACGGGATGACTCTCGCTTCGCCCAACGAGTTCGTGAAGCTCGCGCCTCCGCCCCATGTGGGGCCGGCGGGACTGCCTCGCGTCAGGAGCACGGTGCCCTGGAGTGTCAGGTGGTCGGACCGCGTACCGCGAAGGTCACTCGCGAGCCCGGGCGCGAGCACCGCGGAAAGCCGCGTCCGATCCGACATCGCGACGTCGGCGAGAATCTCCAGATCGAGATCGAACAGAGCCTCGACCCAGACCGGCTCGGCGGGATCGATGGGATACGGTGCTACGCCGACCCGGCTGACCGCGATGCGCGGAGCCAGCAGGACGACACCCCGGCGGAGGACCAGCGGCAGCAGGAAGAAGCCACGGACGGTACGCACGCTCGCCTCGGCAGCCGGACCGGCCAGGGAGCGAGTGACCTCCGAGGCCGGCATCCACTCCACGACGACTTCGGCCACGGGCAACTGAGCACGGACCGGAACGCTGCCGAGCGCGAGACCGACGGCTGCGAGTCCGGCGGCGCCGAGCGTTCGTGAAGTGCGCGACTTCACGAATGCCCCGGAGCCGGCGGCCCAAGCGATGAGGGCGAGCGCCAGGAGCGCGACGGCGAAGCCCAGCCAACTCGCAGCGGACGGCAGGATCGAGAACATGAACAGGTATTCCTGTCCCGACGCCCACGCCACGCTCCAGAGAAGCCCGAACCCGCCCGTGGCCGCGAGAATTCGGGTGGTCCGTCGAGGCGCGCGCGCCCACTCGGCTGCACCGCCGCGCGGGTGGCGACGAATCGACCGCCGGAGGAGCGCCCCCGAGCCGAGGACACACAGCCCGATCAGCACCCATGCGATAGGGGCCGCCCACGTCACGCGTGACATGCGGACGGGCTCGACTCCGATCGAGGCCGACCAGGCACGCAGGATGTGGCCGAAGAGGGGCCAGGCTCGCTGGCTGTTCGCGAGAAGGACGATGCCGTCTCCCGTTTCGGGAACGAGGTGGAAGTGCGTCATCCACCCGTAGCCCTGTCCGCCGTGCCAGACCGCCGAACGGCCGTCCGACAGCATCTCCGTGAAGTGCCCGAGGCCATACCCTTCGGACACCAGGCCGTAGAGGCCGACCGTTCGGACCACCGGGCGGTGGAGAAGAGCGACGCTCGAGTCGGCGAGGACTCGCTCCTGCGAACGATCCGCTCGCACCCCTTCGGCGTGTCCAGCCGTCACCGCGCCCGCCTGCACGAACCGGCCCACATCCCCGATCGTCGCGACGAGCCCACCGGACCCGCGCCCGGGATAGACATATGGCTCGACCGGACGGCCCCTCAGCGTGTGACCGGCCGGCACGCGAGCTCGAAACGCCGGATCCCACTCGTATGCAGCGTCGGCCATGCCGAGGGGGTCGAGAACGGTCCGATCCATCCACGCCGCGAAGTCGGATTCCGCCCTGTCCTCCAGCAGGTACTCGAGCAGGTTGTAGCCGGTGTCCGAGTAGGAGAACCTCTCCCCGGGTGCATCGATCGTCTGGAGCTCGGCTCGCAGACTCGCCTCGAGCGTCGGGATGGCGTCATCCCCCGGGGCGTAGCGCGCCGTGTAGTCACCGAGGCCCGCGCCGGCCGTGTGGCTGAGAAGCTGGCGCGGCGAGAGGGGTGGGGATCGAGGTCCGAGAACCGCACGGCTGAGCTGCGACTGTACCGGAGCGTCGAGATCCAGGATATCGGCTTCGGCGAGCTTCACGATGCCCCACGCCGTGACCGACTTCGAGATGGACTCGACGCGAAACAGAGCATCGAGCGTCATGCGTCGCTCCTTCGCCTGGTCGGCCCATCCGAAGGGCGCCTGCCATACGACCTCGCCGTCTCGGAGGATCAGGACGTTCAATCCTGGCACCTGGTCCGCCCGCATGCGCTCGGGGATCATCCCCTCGAGGTCCGCCACAAGAGCGGCGTCGGCGTCGGTCCCGGTGAACCCCGGACTGCCCCGAGCCGGCGGCACGGACCGGCTGGGCGCGTCCGTGGCTTCGGCCGTCAGCAGCCCGACGACTCGTCGCACGAGGCCGTCCAGCATCGATCGCCCCGACGTGCTCGTTACCGCCGCCGCCACGAGGAGATCGACCTCGGGACAGTACCGCACCAGCGTGCCCCAGAAGCCGCCGTGGCCGAAACACTCCACCGCGCCGTACTCGACCCTCGCAATACCCATCCCGTAGCCACCCTCGATGGCCGATACGCTCGCGGGAGTCACGGCGAGCATTCGAGGCAGAGTCTCTGGATCCTGGAAGACGCCGCCCTCGAAGAGCGCGCGAACGAAGGCGCTCACGTCTCGAAGGCTGGAGACGAGTCCGCCACCTCCGAAGAGGTCGAAGGAGGGGTCGAAGCCCCATGTGTCGACGGTGTCGAGGTATTGGTGCGCACGGGCCGAAGCACCTGGGGGAGGGGGTTCCGCGCCCTCCATCCATGTCGCGTTCAGGCCGAGTCGCTCGAACGAAAGCAGCCGCGGAAGCGCGGCATGCAGCGGCTCTCCGGTCACCACTTCGATGAGCTCGCCGAGGAGAATGTATCCCGTGTCGCTGTAGTGGAATCCCTGTCCGGGGGCACCCGCCGGCGCAGAAACGTCCATCGCGAGCCGCAGCTGCTCTTCGCGGCTCCACCGGTGCGAAGGGTCGCCGAGAACCCGGTCCAGGAAGGCATTCTGGGTGGCATGGTCTGCGAGGCCGGCGGTATGACGCAGTACCATCGAAACGGTCATCTTCGACGGGTCGTAGCCTCCTTCCCGAAGCAGGCGCACCGTGGAGGGACGGAGGTGCGCCCCGACCGCCTCGTCCAGTTCGACCCGCCCTTCCTCGACGAGTCGCAGGACCGCCGCCGCCACGTAGGTCTTGGTCATGCTGGCGATGCGGAGCGTGTGCTCCGGCCGGAGGTCCGCCCCTGTGCCCGACTCGGCTACGCCGACCGCCGCCTGCCAAAGAACATCTTCACGGGGCGCTTCAATGCGGAGGATCGCGCCCGGTACCGTCGGGGCCGAACGGAACGCGGAGTCCAGCAGCGCCGCGAGGGTCGCCTGCGGCGTGACGCCGGCTGCTCCGTCATCAGCCGGATCGGCGCACCCGGCCGCGCTGGCCGCGAGCATGACCCCGAGCACGATCGCGCGCGTGACCAGCGCCCGAGAGGCCGACCCCGATTCGGCGCCCCCGGCGCGGACGGTTTCGCGGAAGTTCGAGCTCATTGGAACGGCCGAGGCCGGACTCGAGCGAGGATCCAGCTGGAGATGGCCTCGATCACATCCGGCGAGACGTGCGGCGGGAGCGTGACGTACTCCTCGACGGCACCCGTCTGCGCACGCTGGAAAAGATGGTTGGCCTGCGGAACGACCCGCACGCTCCAGTCGTCCACGGCCGACCGCCGCAACGCCCGCTCGAGGGGAGCGAGATTCAGGTCGACGGACACCTGAACATCGAGCTCGCCCAGAAGAATCAGGCTCGGCGCTCGTACCCGCGCCCAGTCGTCCGATGGATCGTGTGTGACGAAGAACCGAGCCCAGTGCTTCATGCGGCTCAGCTCTTCGTCGATGATGTCCTCTTCGGTCCCGAGTCGGGCCCGCGCCTCGGGGGACATCGATTCGAGCTGCGCGGGCAGCACCTCCCGCACCATGGATTCGAGCTTGGCCCAGTCGCCGTCGCGGACGAGCGTGTACTGTTCCTTCACGGCGGCCATCGCGGTCTCGTACGCCTCTCCCTCGAGGCCGGCCGCGCGGAGCGCATGCTCGCTCTGTGCGAGCCCGAGTTCATACCCGCTCACGCCCGGTCCAGCGAGCGCGACGATGAAGGCGACGTCGGCGGTCCGCGCCGCGACCATCGCGGCGATACTCGCACCCTCGCTGTGACCTACGAACCCGACTCTCTCGCGGTCGATGTCGGGGATCCTCCGGAGGCGCCGGAACGCCGCCGCCGCATCGTTCGCGAACTCCGACCCCGATGCGAGGGCATGGCTTCCCGTCGATTCCCCGACCCCCCGCTCGTCGTATCGGAGTGATGCGATACCGTGCCTCGCGAGACCCATCGCGAGATCTCTGGACGGACGATATCCCGGGAAGAAGCCCTCGATCGCCCCGTCTCGATCCTGCGGGCCACTGCCCGATATGAGTACGACGGCGGGGAACGGTCCGTCGGTGTCCGGGATGGTGAGGTTCCCGACGAGTCGGACGCTGCCAGACTGAAAGCTGATCGGCCGCTCGATGGGGTCCCCGGCCTCGGGGAAACGAGACCCCTCTTCGGCTGCATGTGGGGCGCAACCGAGCGCGCCTACTGCGGCGACGGACCCGTAGAGGGCGGCGAGCAGGATCGTGGACACACGCGTCTCCCGCGGCGACGGGCCAGAGACGACAGAACGTCGCCTGCGACCCCTGGTGAGCATCGACGTCTACATGGTCAGAATACGCCCTTCCCTCTCGGTCCGAATCACCCGTTCGGGTGGTTTCAGGGGTGATCTGTGAAGATGGCGGCAGACGGGGTCGTGCAGCTCGCCACTCAGCCGGACGGGGGATGAATCGCAGCCGCGGCCCGACTGGCGCGCCGGGTACCCCGATCCGCATCCTCCCGGGCGAACCTCTGCTCCATCCGCCCCGAGAATCCGTGCCCCACGACCACGCCGCCGACGTCCACGCGATCTGCGAGGCTCTCGACTCCCTCCTCGATGGTCCGGGCCGCCGGGATATCATCGACCGGGTGACCCGAGGCGGCCGCCTCCCCGACGCACTGCGCCGGCTCCGAATGTCCATGTCCGCCCATGGCTTCGAGGGGCTGCCGACCGACGTCGGTCGCACGATCCGGCACCTCGACCAGCGGACACGACAGGACGGATTCCGCGCGCTCCACGCCTGGAATCACACCACGCACGCCTTCACCGACGACCTCGTGCCGGTGCTGATGGTCGACTTCTTCGAGCGGGCCGAAGTCGAGGACGCCGACGTCAGCACGACGGTCTCCATCCTGCTCGACTACTACCTGCTCCACCTCCTCGCGCTCGCCGCGATGCGGGCGTGGGACACCGACGACCCGGGTGTCGCACTCGACCGGGTGACCAGGCTGCTGGAACTGCTCCAGGGGCCGGACGGGAGCGGGCACCGCTTCGTCTCGGACTCGGAGACCCTCCTGATTCATGCGCTCTCCCAGTTCCACCCCGAGGAGCAGGCGTACGATCGCATCATCGAGAAGGTGGACACCCTCCCGGCCGGGAACCGGGTACGGTTCGCGCGGGTGAGTGCCGCGGTCCTGGGGGCGCATCTCCGCTGGGGCTTCTGGCTCATGTACGAGCGCGACGTCCAGCGCATGCGGGACGACAACGTCGGCGACTATCCCTGGCTGCTCTGGACGGTGACCACGCTGCTGCGGGAGTGGGTGAGACTGGTCGACGAGGGCGGGAGTGCGGAGGAGCGTCGGCCGCTCGCCGGCTCGCTCCTGCTCGCGCTCTCCGCCGACCCGTGGGCGTTCGGGGGACGTCCGCCCGCCGCCCTCGAGCCGCTCGCCGATACCTACGCCGAGTGCCGCGCGCTGCTCGAGGCCCACGCCGATCGACTGCTGAGCGACTTCGAGGCGCTGCGGCCGTCGAAGGACGCCTACGCACCGCTCTCCCTCCTCTTCAACTTCCCGCACAACGCGCTCGTGGCCGGTGTGACCCTCGCTCTGCTCGAAGGGCGGCCGCGGACCCTGAGCCTCGACGATCTCTTCGAGGAGGAGCGGGCGGAAGGCACGTCGGAGGAGGGGGAGGGGGAGGAGGCGGCGCGGGTGTCGAAGCAGGACCTCGCCCGAGCCCTCATGGAGTTCTCGCGGGGGAGTTCCGACCGCCTGGGCTACCGGGGAGCGATGCTCGTGGCCTACGATCCACTCACGGCCATCCGGACCTTCTCGATGACCCGCAAGGCGCTGAGAGAGGCCCTGGACTGACGCAGGGACGGGCCCGTTCGCGGCGCTCGCCGGCACCGGCCGATCCCGAAGCGCCGTCCTTCGGGTCAGGCCGGCGGCCTCCACCCCGCCAGCATCAGCGCGACCGGGACGCGACCCGCCCAGAGCACCGTCCGGATCCAGTTGGTCCGGACCAGCCGACGGTGCGTGCCCGCCTCGAACCCGTCGAGCAGACGACGATGGCAGGGCACGGAGGCGACGGCGGTGACGATCCAGATCCCCACCAGAAGGACCAGGCCGATGCGTGCCGCGAGGGCGAGATCGGGCGCCGGCGGAACGGCCACCAGCCAGACCGCGGCGGCGAGCTCGGGCAGCATCAGCGGTCCGACGACCACCCCGGTGCGATCGGTGTGCGCCTTGGCGTAGGCGGCCGAACTCTCGCGCCCCACCTTCGCCATCAGCGGATAGTGCACGATCTGCACGAAGAGGATGAGGCCGAACATCGCCAGCGTGGTCACCAGATGGACCGCGACGACCGCGCTCATCGGGGTGCGGGGCGCAGGCGAGGGAGTGTCGCCTTGGGGCGCGGACTCCTCTGCCCTGCTCCGCGCCGCCCTGCTCCTCGCCGGCCTACTCCTCGCCGGCCCATGCGTTGGCGCGCAGGTCGCTCAGATCCGCGAACTCCAGTGCCGAGGCGTGGGTCGCCTCCAGCACCACCGGCGGAGCCACGCCGGCCCGATGCGCCTCGGCCCAGCGCGACGCGCACAGACACCACTGGTCCCCGGGCTGCAGGCCCGGAAATCGGTACTCGGGGCGCGGTGTGCTCAGATCGTTCCCGGCGGCGCGGGAGAACTCGAGAAACTCCGCGGTCACCCGGGCGCACACGACGTGCACGCCGCGATCGTCTCGGCCGGTGCGGCAGCAGCCGTCCCGATAGAAGCCGGTCATGGGGTCGTGCGAACAATCCTGAAGCTCGGTGCCGAGCACGTTTCGGGGGCCGTTGCGGGGGGTCATCCTGGATCCTCGTCCGGGGTGGGTCGGGCATCGAGTTCGCGTGGCTCCAGCCTACACCGCAGACCGTCGGGGGGCTCCGATCGGCCACGGACGGACCCGGCCTCGGCGCTCCGCGGCCGGGTTGCCCTCGTGCCTCTGCGCCCGGTATCGTCGGAATCCGTCTCCCCCTGACGCCGACCCCGTCGATGGTCGGCCCGCACCCGCACGCCATGTTCTACCGATCCGCGACGCTCCCGACGCTCCTCCTCGGACTCGGCGGCCTGGTCCTGGCCGCTCCGACCTCCGTGGAGGCTCAACTGGCGGCGCGGGCCCAGCAGGCTCCTGCGAATCGAGCCTTCGCGCTGACCCCACACTCCGCCTGCCTGCACCTCTCGACGATGCAGATCAGCACCAACTCCCAGCAGGGCATGCGGTCGGGTGCGCAGAATCACAACTCGAGTCGATCCAATCGCACCAGCGCCGTCGCGGTCCAGGGGAACACGGGGGTCGGCGGTGGGAGCACCGGTGTGACGACTCGGGCGCAGAATCACAACTCCTCGAGGTCGAATCGGACCCAGCCGATGGCGAGCCCGACTCTGGTGACGGGGGATGACGACGGCGATGGATTCCCCGACATGTTCAGGAGCGCGCGGATCCGGATCGTGGAGCCGTCCGGCCGTTCCGCTGGTGCAGCGGCCGGCCCCGAGGTGCAGCTCGAGATCCGCGATCCCGACTCGGACGGCGATGCGATCCCCGACCTGGCGGCCGCAACCACCTTCCGGGTCACGCGTGGCCAGTCGGGAAATCCCCTGCACGTGGAGGCGGCGACCGAAAGCCAGAGCCCCCTCTTCGAACGGGCCGGGGCCGGGGATGACGGGCCCCTGCGGGTCTGGACCTACGCCCTCGTCCCCGTGGCTGGTGGCGGAGACTACGATCAGGACGGATACGGGGATGTCGCGCTGCGAGGGGCGACCGTGCAGGTGTCCGAGAGGGGTGGCCGCTTCCACGTCGACCTCCAACTCGCCGCATCCGAGTCCGGCACCGACAGGGCAGGTCTGCTCGAATCGCCGACGTTCAGCATCAGCGAGGCCGACGCACGCACCCGCCGTTGAGCCCGGAGTTCGGCGCATCGGTGCGCCCTCGCGAAGCGTCGCCGAGGGCTCTGCCTCACGTTCCGCAGAACGTCACGTACGGTCCGAAGTCGGAGGGCGCGGGCTCGGTGTAGCGCTCCAGCCCGGGACGCATCGTGAAGGGGTCGGAGAGTACGTCGAGAAGTGTGCGCGTCGGGCCGAGGTCGAGCTGCTCTTCCGCCGCGTCGAGGGCCTCTTCCACCAGGTGATTTCGAGGGATGTAGATCGGATTGGCGCGGTCCATCGAGGCGGCGTGCGCCTCCCGGTCCGCACCCTCGGCGTCGAGGCGGTCCATCCAGCGTGACAGCCATGCCTCGAGGGGGTCAGGGTCGTCGAACAGGGCGGACAGCGCCTCGGGGTCACCCCGCAGCACATCCGACAGGGAACGGAACGCACGGGTGAAGTCCACACCGTCGTCCGCCATGAGATCGAGCAGATCGGCCGCCAGCTTCGCGTCTCCGCTTCGCGTGTCCGCCAGCCCGAGCTTGCCGCGCATGACTCCGGTCCACTGCTCCAGGAACATCGGCGCGAAGTGCTCCACCTCCTCCGTGGCGAGCGCGACGGCCGCGTCGGTGTCCTCCACCTCGAACAGGGGAAGCAGCGCCTCGGCGAGACGGGCGAGATTCCACTGCATGACGGAAGCCTGCCGACCGTACGCGTAGCGCCCGCCCCGGTCGATCGAACTGAACACCGTGGCCGAATCGTAGGTGTCCATGAAGGCGCACGGACCGTAGTCGATCGTCTCGCCGGAGATGGACGTGTTGTCGGTGTTCATGACCCCGTGGATGAAGCCGACGCCCATCCAGTCGGCGACGAGGGTCGCCTGCCGCGCCCGCACCGCCCTGAACAGTTCGAGGGCTGGATCCTCGGCCTCCAGCAACTCGGGGTCGTGCCGCTCGAGCGCGTAGCCCACCAGCGTTCGAACACGGTCGTGATCGCCCCGGGACGCGAAGTACTCGAAGGTCCCCACGCGGAGATGACTCGATGCCACGCGGGCGAGGATGGCCCCGGGCTTCGGGCCCTCCTGACGCACGATCTGCTCGCCCGTCGTGAGCGCCGCAAGCGCTCGGGTCGTGGGGATGCCGAGCGCGTGCATGGCCTCCCCCATCAGGTACTCGCGCAGGATCGGGCCGAGCACCGCCTTCCCGTCGCCGCCCCTCGAAAAGGGTGTGCGCCCCGAACCCTTGAGGTGCAGATCCCAGGCTCGCCCCTCGGGACCGCGGACCTCGCCGAGGAGCAGCGCCCGGCCATCCCCCAACCGGGGTGAAAAGCCCCCGAACTGGTGCCCGGCGTAGGCCTGCGCGACCGGCCGTGATCCCTCCGGAGTGCGCATCCCGGCAAGGAACTCGGCTCCCTCCACGGACTGGAGCCACTCTCCGTCGAGGCCCAGATCGCCCGCGAGCGTGCGGTTGAACAGGACGACCCGGGGATCGGGCACCTCGGCGCCCTCCCAGGAGATCCAGAATTCGTCGTCCAGATCGGTGGCGTAGCTGTGCTGGAGAGTGAGCATGGGGTGGAGACAGGGGTCGGAGGGGGACGCAGGGATGCGTACACCTGGAGAAGTACCGAGTGTCCGGAAGGGGACGTGCGGCGGGGGAGCTCCCCGGTCGGACCGCCGACAATGCTCCGGGATTCAGTCGCTCCGGACTGCGCCCGCCTCGCGCATCCTGCTGCGAACGTCCTCCATCCGGTCCCGGTTCGTACCCATGTCGGACCTGCCGATACGGGACGCCGAGCGCATCTCGATCTGGCCGGCGTCGCGATCGAGCAGGAACTCGACGTCGTCGGTGAACCGCAGGATCCGCGTGGTCGCTTCGGCGCGGATATAGTGCGGCGCGCTCGCGGTGATCTCGAAGCTGCCGTCTTCGACGAGGAGGTCCCGCAGGGTCTGCCACGCCGCCTCCGGGTCACCCTCGATCGTGAGGGGGGCGATGTAGTGGGAGTCGGCGGTGTCGGCGCTCGAGACGCAGTTGGGGGTCGATGGGCAGGGGGCCAGCTCCGTGACCGTGGCTGGATCTGCCTCATTGCCCGGCGTCCCGGTGCATGCGACGAGCGACAGGGACGTGATCAGCGTGACGACGGATGGCTTGTTCACGGGATACTCGGGTTCCTGAGTGGAGATCGATTCTCGAAGCGCGGAGGGGCGGGTCGCGGCCCACGACAAACGTATCCGATGTGCGCACGGTGCGCGCCGGAATTGCCCGCGGAGCCCGTCCGCCTCAGACTGCATGTCGGCCCTTCCACCCCTCCTGCTTCAGGTCTCTCATGGTACGCTCGCATCGGCTGTCCGCCGCCCTCGGCCTGGTCCTCGTGGCCATCTCCGGTCCGATCCACGCGCAGGACTATCCCGAGGGCTTCCTGGACCCCATGCCCCTGTTCGAGACCGCGCTGGGCGACTTCGCGCGACCGATCACCTCGGACTCGCCCGAGGCGCAGGCGTACTTCGACCAGGGCATGGCGTTCATGTACGCCTTCACCCCGTCCGACGCGGCCCGCGCGTTCCGTCAGGCCCAGATCGCCGACCCCGACTGCGCCATCTGCTACTGGGGGGAGGCGTGGGCCTGGGGGCCGTACCTGAATGGGGCGATGGGCGCCGACGACGCGCCCCGGGCCTACGCGGCGGCGCAGCGCGCCGTCGAGCTGCGGGATCGGGCCGGACCGGCCGAGCGGTCGCTCATCGACGCCATGGCCCGGCGCTACGCCCCGACCCACGATCCGGATCGACGACGTTCGCTCGATGAAGCCTATGCCGAGTCCATGGCGGAGGCCTGGGAGGCGCATCCGGACGACCTCGACGCGGGCACCCTGTATGGAGAGGCGCTCATGCTGCTCCAGCCGCGACGGGGGAACTGGGATCTGGAGAACCCCGAGGTGCAGCACATTCACGCCGTGCTCGAAGACGTGCTGAGCGAGGACCTCACCCACCCCGGTGCCTGTCACCTCTACATCCACGCGACCGAGTCCACGACGCAGCCCGGCAAGGCGGAGGCCTGCGCCGACCATCTCGGCGATGCCATCCCCGGCGCGAGCCACATCAACCACATGCCGTCGCACACCTACAACCGCATCGGCCGGTGGGGCGACGCGGTGCGCGCGAACATCCAGGCCTGGCATTCGGACCTGAAGTCGGAGATCGGCGAGGGCTTCGCGATCTACCCCTCCCACAACCTGCACATGCTCCTGTTCGCCGCGTCGATGGACGGACAGGGCGCGGTGGCGATCCAGGCCGGGAAGGACTACGGCAAGCTCGTCCCCGGCGGTGTCTTCTACGAGGGGCTCGCGCTGGTACGGTTCGGGCGCTTCGACGAGGTGCTCGAGATCACCGACCAGCCCGAGAATCCGGTATTCCGCGGTCTTCTGGAGTTCAGCCGCGGCTACGCGCACCTGCGGCTGGGCGACCGGATCTCTGCGGACGCCTCGCTCCGGCGGGTCCGACAGATCGTCGACGAGACCCCCGACGCCCAGTTCCGCGGGCACTCCGCAGAGGACCTGCTCGGTGTCGTGGGAGGCATCCTGGAGGGCGAGATGCGGCGCGCCGACGGCGATCTCGTCGGCGCCGTCGAGGCGCTGTCGGAGGCCGTCCGCGTGGAAGACGGGCTTCGGTACGACGAGCCCGAACCTCTCAACTTCTCGGCGCGCCACTGGCTGGGCGCCGCACTGCTCGAGGCGGGGCGGTACGTCGACGCCGAGCGGGAGTACCGACTCGCCCTCGAAGACCACCCCCTCAACGGATGGTCCCTCTTCGGCCTCGAGGAGGCGCTGACGGCCCAGGGCCGCGCGGCCGAGGCCGACGAGGTCCACGAGATGTGGGAGGCGGCCTGGGCGCGGTCCGACACCTGGATCCGGGGGTCGCGGTTCTAGGGCGTCTTCACACAACGGGTCCGTGGCCCTGGAGGGCGTCCGGGGTCAGCCCCGGGGGCGCGCGTGACGATGATCACAACGGTCGGCGTCGTCGCGCCTCCAATGGCGCCCCGGGACCGACGCCGGCGTTTCACCCACCCGGATGCACGTGAATGCCGAAGTCCAGCGAGAAGCTTCGTACATCCTCCTCGACGGTCACAACGCCACCCGCGGCGTCGAAGTCCGCACCCAACGCCTGGTAGCGCAGCGCAGGCGAAAAGCTGATCGTCTCGCCGAGCGGAATATCCAGACCGATGGCGGCCTGCAATCCCAGCGACCGATCGGATTCGGCCTCGAACGCACCCTCCTCGAACCTGAGCGTGTTGAAGATCGCCCCGACCTTCGCCCAGGGCAGCACACCGGACTCACGGGCGAACAGGAGCTTGGCCCCCGCCTCGAATCCGCTCGAGGTGAATCCATCCCCGTCGCATCCGGCGCAGTCGAACATTTCGTACTGATATCCGCCGTAGATCGACACGTTGGGGTTCAGATTCAGAAAGACGTCACCGGCGAATCCTGCACCACCATCGGCGGCGTCGCCGAAGTCTCCGGTGGGGAAGGCCAGTCCACCACGACCCTCGAATGAGATGTCCTGAGCGTTTGCCGGGAGTCCTGCGAGGGAAAGCGCCATGAGAGACGCCCCAATCATATGTAGATACTTCATTCGTATTTTACCTGGATCGAGTCGAGTTCGGATGCATTCATTCGCTGCGGCCCACACCGGATTCCGTTCGAAGTCGGATATGCGCCGCGATCACTCCGAGGATACTCGGAATCCGGGGCGTGAGGTCCGCGCCGGACGGAACTGGCACGCCTTTTGTAAGTATCTTTATGGCAAAAGCTTACACTTCGTTCCATGCGGAAATGTCCGAGTGGTTGTCGGATTTTCCGCCAGACAGGAGAGTTCCAGCATGAAAAACACGACGTCTTTTCTTCTCGCCGCGCTCGCCGCACTCACGGTGGCCGCACCGGCGCATGCACAGGGCGCGAGCGCGATCGACGTCCGGACAGAGCTTCGTAACATGGTGACCCAGCCGAATGCGGCGGAGCAGAATCGCGATGCCATCCGCTCCTTCCTCGAGCGAAGCGATGTCTCGAGTGCTGCCGAAGCCCACGGTCTCGACATCGAGCTGCTCAGCGACGGCGTCGGTACTCTGGGTGCGGAGGCCGCAGCGAATCTCGCCACGCGCGTGGAACAGACGATAGACCAGCTCGATCAGGTGGGTGGAGACACCTTCGTGATCTCGACGACCACGATCATCATCGCTCTTCTGGTCGTGATCCTGATCGTCGTGGCTTGACCACAGGCTTGACCACAGGCTTGACCATGG
>JGI12210J13797_10851032_pt1 | contig 16110 bp, 7 predicted proteins | sample ElkSlonscriptome_3_FD_13797 | JGI IMG/M metagenome (IMG submission 13797)
TGGATCGATCGGCAATTTCGTTCCGTCGATGTATGGCCCCGCCCATTTACGAGCGAGTCGTTCGTCGTCCGGAGCTTGCAAAAGCGCCTCCAAACCATCTTCGGTCGCTGGAAATACCTTCATGTCGACGACGTACATTTTCAATGCCGACTCGAGGTTGCCGATTTGGACTTCCGCCGTGCGGATGTCCGCTTTTTGTTGCGATCCCAACAAGCGAGGGCCGACCATCGCGATCAATCCAACTAAAATGATCAACACGATCATTAATTCAAGCAGTGTAAAACCACTGCGCCGATTGTTTCGTTTTCGATTCATCATCATTTCTCCTACGTAGAGCCTATCCAAAAAGGGGTCTTAGTTTACTGTTGCATTTAAATCGAATACCGGTAATAGCACGCCCACGATCACAAACATGACCATGCCGCCGATCAGTACTAACATCAATGGTTCAATCATGCGGACCATCACATCAAGTTGCCGCTCGACCTTATTATCAATCCGGTCCGCGATTTTCACGAGCACGTCGTCGAGTGAGTTGGACTCCTCGGCAATCCGAATCATTGCCATGATTTGTGGCGGAATCAAACCGCTACGAGCAAGTGGTTTTGCGAGCGTGTCGCCGGTGGTGACGTTCTCGGCTGACTTCATCATCACGTCTTGCAGGAGTCGGTTGCCAGTCGATTCGCTGCTGATCTTTAACGATTTTAAGAGCGGTACACCGTTTCGCAGCAGTGTCCCTAACACCCGGCATGCTCGCGATACCGCTGCGTCATGAAAAATGTTTCCCATCACCGGGATCTTCAGTTTCCATGTGTCCCAATTCATCCGTCCACGTTCGGTATTTAAGTATTTCTTCACTCCAAACACGATCGCGGCAACCGGTATCGGCAATAGCAGACCATAATTCATCAATCCGTGGCTGACCGTCAACAGGACGACCGTGATCAAAGGTAAGCCCGCCCCGGTTGCTTCCAAACGATCGAAAAAAGGTTGAAACTTGGGCACCAAGAATACCATCATCAACGAGGTAATGAGCGTACCGACGACTCCTAAGATGATTGGGTAGGTCAACGCCCCGATGATCTTGGACCGCATTTCGTCTTGCTTGTTCAGGAACACACTGGTTCGTTGCAACGATTCTTCCAAGAACGCACCCTCTTGTCCGGCGCGGACCATGCTAAGGGTCAACTCAGAAAAAATCGCTGGCTCCGCTGCCATCGCTTGATCGAGTGTCGCCCCTTCGGCGACAGCGTCATGAATCCGTCCCATGGCCGCTTTCAATCGAGGATGAATCGTGACATCGGCTAGGATCGAAAGCGACTCCAGCATAGGGACGCCGTTGTTGAGCAGGTCTGCCAATTGGGTGCAGAGGTCAGCAATCTGTTCTTTCTTGATTCGTTGAGGAAGTTCGAAACCGCCGCCGGCTCCCAGAGTCGGTTTGACATCGGAAACGGTCACAGGGTAGAGCGTTTGCCGGCGCAATTGCTGCATCGCAGCCCGTTTGGTTTGGGCAGCAATGGTTCCTTCGCGACGCTCACCGGTCGCCGTCTTAGCCACATACGCAAAATCGGGCATCGTCAATCCGCCTTGGTAACACGAAGCACCTCTTCGATGGTCGTTATCCCACTGATCGCTTTGTTCCATCCGTCTACGCGTAGCGTCTGCATCCCCGCCCGCATCGCTGCGGCTTTGATCACGTTGGAGGCACCACGCTGAGTCGCCAATTCGCGGATCTCATCGTTGGTTACCAACAATTCATAGATCCCCATCCGTCCTTTGTATCCCGTTCCTCGGCATTGTTCACAGCCGCGCGGTAGATACAACGGGCCATTGAGTTTTTCAAACGGGAAATCGTCCGCTAGATCGCATTTTCGAGGCTCGTAGGATTCGCGGCAATTTGGGCATAGCCGCCGTACCAATCGCTGTGCCATCACTCCTTCGACCGTGCTGGCGACCAGGAACGGTTCAACGCCCATGTCACATAGACGCATGAACGATCCGGCGGCGTCGTTGGTGTGCAGCGTGCTGAAGACCATGTGCCCGGTCAACGAGGCCTGCGTCGCATTTTCAGCTGTTTCCAAGTCGCGAATTTCACCAATCAAAACCACATCAGGATCATGCCTCAGAATTGCTCGCAGGCAAGCTGCAAAATTCAAGCCGACTTTCTGTTGAACCTGAATTTGATTGATGCCATCAAGTTGGTATTCAATCGGGTCTTCCGTCGTAATGATCTTGGTATCTTCGGATTTGATCTCGTTGAGCGAACTGTAAAGTGTCGTCGTTTTCCCCGAACCGGTCGGCCCCGTGACCAACACGATTCCGTGAGGCATGCGAATCAGCTTTTGATACTTTTGGTATGTGTCCTCGGGCATCCCGATTTGCCGCAGGCTAAGGCTCAAGTTCGACTTATCCAAAACCCGCATCACGACGCCTTCTCCGTGAAGCATGGGGATAATCGAAACACGCAAATCGACTTCGCGGCCCGCTACTCTAAGCTTGATACGCCCGTCTTGCGGAACTCGCTTTTCGGCGATGTTCATCTTCGACATGATTTTCAACCGGCTGACAATCGCCGCTTGAAATTGGTTCATCTCCGACGGAATACTTTGGGGCTGCAAGACACCATCGATTCGGTATCGCAGCTTCAATCGATGTTCTTGGGCTTCGATGTGTATGTCGCTCGCTCTTGCTTCGACCGCTTCGCTCAAGATCTCGTTGACCAATCGTACTACGGATGCCTGAGTTGCCGCTTCCGCGTCTTCCGATCCGTCAAGATGCAATTCCTCTAGCATCTGCACGTCGCCCGATTGCTGCTTTTGCATTGCAATCAAACCGTCAATCGTTTCCGCACCGACGCCGAGATGCTGTTTGATCAGTTGGCGAACGGTTTCCGGAGTCGCCACGACCGGTCGGACTTCCAATGACAAAGCGGTCGCGATGGTATCGAACGTGCTAAACGCGAATGGGTTGCTAACGGCCAAGCGAATCCAGCCGTCCGCTTTTTCGAGCGGGAAGACTTCGTAGCGGTGGATCATCTTAAGTGGAAAACCGTCGAGCGCCGACGATTCGACTTCCGCTTCTTCGGCATCGAGCCACTCCAGGCCAAGAACACGAGCGGTTTCAGCCAGCAGCGCTACGCAACTCTCGAAATCCCATTGGATTGCCAATGCACCGAGGTCCGAACGACCGAGTTTTGACCGGTCGCGGAGGGAATCGGCAACTTGCCTAAGTTGAAGCGCAGTGAGGGCTGGAGCGATGTTTTTCGACTGTGTAATCACGTTTCGTCGCCTGTTTGATAGCCAATCTCAGAATCTTTTTCAGAATCATCGCGGAAAATGACCGGCGGAACGGCTATTGCCGATCGCGATTCGGTCACTCATAGACGCTAATGGCTAGGTTTAAGGTGGGTGGCTAGGTTTAAGGTGGGATCGGAGGGTTCTGCGGCAACCATGCCGCTGGCTTCCCCGAGATACTTTCGATGCTGTGACTATCTAAATTCTAGCAGACCGTCTCGATCTCGTCAAAGTGGCAATGATCGCGCTCCTGGCGTGGCGCCGGCGCCTGGGGGGGGGCATGACGAACGTAACGTTACCGCCGTCTGCTTCGAGATTGCCCCCTCATCAATTGTAACGCTCGCTCGATCTGGTCCGCATTGGTTTGTTGTAATTGGATGATTCGCATCCGACCGGTACGGTTCGTGTCTGCTTGTGTATCGACTTGTTCAATAAACGTGCGAATTTGTTCCGATAGCTCGGGTGGAGCACGCATGACGATGGAATTACTGATCTCGTCCACACTCAACGTCAGTAGCGGCCCCGATACCTCGGCGTTAATCTGTTCTAACATCGAAGCGACCTCCTCCGAAACACCTTCTGGAATGGAGATTTGAGGTCGTTTGCTACCTCGCGACAACTGGCTGCTGTAGACCGTCCTCAGTAACACCTCGACCCGCTCGGCATCAGTATGCTCGATCGGGATCAATTGCGGGGCTGCGAGTTGTAAAGCGTCAACGAATTCTGGCGAATCGAGTACCGATAGTAAATCTTCGATCACGCCCCGATCGGCTCTTGATGCTTGCACAATCAAGGCGTTGATTCGCGTGTCGGCTACAATCCGGGTCTCGAGGCTACTCGGCGACAATCGGCTGCGACTACTTCGATCTTGACGAAACAAGTTCTGAAGTAGATTCTCGAGGTCGTCTGCGTTGCCGTGCTGCAGAACATAGATTGACAAATTGCCATTTTCGGCAACAGGCGTCATCGGCGGGGAAACCGCAATCTCCATCAACTCAGTCAACCTTTGAAGCGCTTCGGTATCCTCCGATGCAACAACCCACCGACCTTCGCTTGGGAGAATGATGATGGCGGGCGGAGCGTTTTCAGACGTCGGATTCTCGTCTAAGGCTGACTCGTCACTCTGCATCGCAACAAACGTGTGCGCAGGCTCACGGCTGTGTTTGACACCTTGTGTCCCCTCGTTCAAAGTGTCATCGGGACGAATCACCTGTAGCGGATTCTTGCGGATACTCGGCCAAACTTTTTGTAGTTGTTCAAGTAGTGATTCCGAATCACGCCCGATGATAATCGTTCGCACTCGAGTGTTTGTTTGAACGGTCGGCGAAGTCGCCGTGCCCAGCTCTTGAAGCGTCTCGCCCAACCGCGCGAGCAGGTCGCGAATCTCTACCATCTGTGCGGACGTTCCGCGAATCAGTAATTGTTGGCGATCCTCGTCAATGGTGATTGTCGGTGTCTCTTTGCTGGGCAAATCGGCAAACAGAGCATCCACTGCGTCACGGACGGAATTCGGATCGTTTTCTTGCAAAGGGAAAATGGCCAATTCACGATCAGGTGGCTCGAACTGCAAAAGCGTTTCTTCAACCAACTGCAATTGTTCGGAATTGCCGATCACGACCAATTGGTCATTGTAAAAGTCGTAACGCACTTCCACTTCGGGCCGCGAATGGAGGAACAGACTCTGGACCGCATCAGCAACCTCATCCCCATCGATCCCTGAAAGTGCAAAAGCTTTCAGCCGACGATCACGAGCCAACGGATCGATTCGGTCCATTTGCTCGATCACTTGCTTGGCGATCTGTTGGTACTTCGGCAATCCGACAACGAACACGGTTCCACCTTCTTCATCGGCACTCACACCGACACCCGACCCTCGGCCAAACGCTTGCTGTAGTGCTGCAGCGACCACTTGCGGGCTGGCCTTTGACAACGAATAGGCCTGCATCGCTTCGGAACGCCCCGGTGCCGAATTGATCTGTTCGACCAACTTTGCAATCTCTAAATGTTCTTCGTCGGTTGCCGAGACGATCAAACTATCATTCACTCTATCGGCACCAATCGTCGCTTGGGGATACGTCGATTGCAATGCCAACCGCATCGCGTTCGGGTCACCATTTTCCAGCACATAACTTTCGGTCGTGTGTTTTGCGCCGGTATTAAGATCTTCGACAAAGGCAGCGATTTTGGTTTGGTCTTCCGCCGTTGCCGACACGATCAGGCTGTTGCTCGTGTAGTCCGCCGAAATCGTTGCCTTTGGAAAACTCGCTGCGACGGCTGAGCGAATCGACGCAGCACTACCACTCTCAATCGCGTAGCTTTTGGTCGTCTTAAGACCCTCCGAATTAAACGAATCCACTAATTCAGCGATTTGAGTGTGTTCTTCTTCGGTCGCTGAGACGATCAGGCTGTTACTGGCAGAATCAGCTCCAATGGTAGTCTTGGGAAAGCTAGCCAGCACTGCCAATCGCATGGTATTGGCGTTTCCCGATTCAAGTTGGTAACTTCGTGTCACTCGTTTACCACCCGAATTCATGGAATCGACCAACTTGGCGATCTCTTTGTGCTCTTCTTCGGTCGCGGAGACGATCAACGAGTTGTTCGTGTAGTCCGCCGAAACCGTCGCTCGAGGGTAGGAAGCCCGCAGCGCCGCGCTAAGCGACACCGGGTTGCCGCTTTCAAGGCTATAACTGTTGGTGGTTTTGCGTTGACTAGGATCGGAATCCATATTCTCGATCGCCTCGGTCACCCTCGCCAAAATATCTTTTGGAGCCGTGACGACCAATCGATTGCTGGCTCGATCCGGTGTCACCCGAGCGGTCGGTGCCATTTGCGTTACGGCTTGCGACATCGACATCGCATCGGCATCGCCAAGCTGGAATACTTTCGTTTCGGCGTCATCCATTTGTCGATCATCGTATTGTTGAACAAATGCTTTGATCGTTGCGTGGTCTTCTTGTGTCGCCGTTGCGGCAACCGATTTTCCCAATTTGTCGGCTGCAAACACAACTTGGGGTAGCAGCGTTTGTAAAACACGAACCGCTCCGGTCGGGTCACCATATTCCAATGGGTAGACTTCTGATGTGGTTGCCGCAGGCTCCGGGACTTGCTCTTGCAACTGTTTCAGCCAATTGTCGAATTTCGTGTGCTCGGTTGGCGACGCCAGTATCACGATTCGTTCGGGATCGTTGCTGGGCATCAATCGTGCTTGGGGAACCACCGTCTTCAACCCGATGACGGCTTGCTGGGTCAAGTCCTTGCGGATGGGATAGACTCGTAAATCTTGCTGTCCCGCCTCTGCGAATGCAGTCTCAAGCTCATCAATTGTTTCTCCGATGGCCGCGTGATCGTCTTCGCTCGTTGCAATCACCAACCGGTTGGTTTTCGCACCACTCAAGACTTTCGCGTTGGGATGCCTCTCGCTTAACATCGTCCCAAACGCAAGCGGATCGGTCTCGTTCAATTCATACGCTTGGACAATCGACTCGGCCACGGGACCGGTTTCATCGGACAATTTTGCCAACAAGCTGGCAACTCGCTGGTGATCTTCGGGTGAAGCCAAGACCATGATTTTGTTCGGGTCGTTGGCCCCGGTCGTGACAACGGTCGCCCGAGGCAGCGTGGTTCTTAGCACCGAAGCAAACGCCGTTCGTATCGACTCGGGTGCATCGTACAAACGCGGCTCCAATTTGGATCCCTCTTCCGTCGCTCGGTTCGTCTTATCGAGTACCTCGGCAATTTTTGATTGGATGTCGCTTGATGCCAAGACGGTCAATTGCCCGGTGGTCGCGTCGGCACCGACAGTCGCCGTTGGGAAGAGGGAGGCTAGCACACCGCGGATAATCGCCGCCCGATCGGGTGGAACTTCATAGATTTCGATTTCGCGTCGACCTTCCGCCGTCACGGTCAATTGCTGAATCGCCGAGGCAATTCGCTTGTGTTGGTCGTCATTGGCCCAGACAAAGATTGCACGGTTGATCGCATCGGTACTGATGATCGCTTGCGGCGCGATTTGGGTAAGCACCGTTGGCAGCGTTCGCAAATCGCCCATTGGCACATCGTACGTCACCACACGCATTTCTTCGCCCGACGGCGATAGGTTCAGCCGTTCGATCGATTCCTTGAACGATTCGTGTTCGTCGGCATTGCCTGATGCAACGATTTGATTGCTGGCCACATCAGCGGACAATTTCATCTGTGGCCACATCGATTGTAGGGTTGTCAAGATCGTCGTCGCTTTCAAGTCGGTCAGTTCGTATGCTCGAATTTCATCGCTCGCAAACTTGGATGCGGGCCGATCTATCTCGCTTATCAGTGTTTTGATCCGACCGTGCTGGGCCAACGTCGCTGTCACGATTAATTGGTTGCGCCGATCATCGGCAACCACTGTTGCTCCTTCGACCGTTTGATCGATCAGCGTTTTGACGTCGGCGGCCCCGGCTTCGTCGAGACTGTAAGCCAACAAGATTAACTCCTGCTCCGGCGGCATCGGCTTGTCCAGCTCCGTGACAAATGCTTCAATCTGTTCGTGTGCCTGCTCGGTTGCCATAATCATCAATCGCCGAGCGGCGTTGTCGACGGTGATCGTCCCGATAGGCTTGAATGTGCCTCGGCTTTGAGTCGTGTTTACCGATGCTAGCACAGGAGAAATCAATGATTGCAGTTCGCTGGGTGTACGGCCTTCGAGTCGGTAGGTTTTCATGGTCAACTCAGGCTCGGACGGCAATTCGTTTGCGATTTGAGCCAATAGTTCGGCGAGCTCTTCGTGAGTGTCTTGCTCGGCCCATACCGTCAATCGATTGGAAGCAGCGTCGATGGTGATACGGATGCCAGGGAACCGTGATTGGATCAGTTCGCTAAACAGGGTTGGATCCTGTTTCCCAAACTCATAGATTTTCGGCCACTTCCGTTTCGGCGTCGGCGTTGCCTGTTTGACCTGTTCCAACGCTTCGGCAACGTTAGCTTGGTTCTCTGCGGTCGCCCAGACCAACATTTCCGCTGAACCATCCTCACCATCTTCACGAATAATGGGACGAATTTCGGGAAATGTTTCCGTCAATATCGGTTGCAGACGATTCCACTGTTCAAGCTCGCTTGCTGACAAAGAATAGGTCTTTAGCAGACGATCGGGCGGAGAAGGTAGCGCGGTTAGCAGTTGCGGCAACATGTCTTCAAGCCGCGTTTTTTCCGCTTCGGTCCCCAGCAAGATCAATTGTTTTGCATCGGCATCGAGCCAAATCTTGGCTTGCGGTACGACTTTGGCAACGGTCGAAAGCCAAGCATTGGTACCGCTTCTCGGCAGTTCAAATGCTTGCAGCGCTGTCCCGCTTTCCAGGTCCGTACCCCGCCAACGCTCGATGACCTGTTCCGCCAGTGCGATCTCTTGCTCACTGCCTCGAACGATCAACGTACCGAGCGACCGATTGCCAACCACTTGCGCCGCCGGAATCATGTCTTGTATCGCCGCCGCAATGATGGTCGCTTGCGCTGGCTCGACTTGAAACGCTTTCACCGCAATGGGTTCATCAATTGCAGAAATCCCCATCGCCTTGAACGCGGTCGCGATTCGCTGTTGATCTGCGGACGGAGCCGTGATCAACACTCGCATTGCCTTTTCATCAATACTGACAACGGCATGCGGTGCAATCGCGGTAACTTGTTCACGGATTTGCTCTTCGCCGCCACTACGAAGTGGATAGGCGACCGAGACCGAGACCGGTGCGTTTGACAAATTGTCTCGCATTTTTTCGATTGCCGATTGGATCGCGGTTTGTTGGTCGGGCACAACGTAAGCGGTCAATAGCCGTGTCTTCACGTCGACAGCAATTCTTTCGCTGCCGACCAATTCCTTCACCGTACTAAGCACCAGCTGCGGATCCAGGTTGCCGAGTGTGTAAGCTGCGAAGACGGGTGCAGGTGGCTGTTTCGGTGCGGCTGCTTTCTCGACCGGTTTGGGTTCCGGGACGGTGTTAATCAAAACGTTGATCGTATCCATCTTGCCAGCTGTTTCGATTACCAATAGCTGCTTACTTTGTGGCAACGCAATCGCCCGGCCAAAGGATCCAAGATAGGGCTGGACTTCTTTGATGACTGCGTCAACAGGACGGTTGCCAAGTGGAAACAACACGCTAATCAGTTCAAAGCGTCCACGGCTCGGAAGCTCTTCAAGCTCCACCCGAGGGACCAATTCAATGGGTATGGAATTGGACAGTTCTAGGACAGTTAGCATTTTCTCGCGGCGCACCAAGGTGTAACCGTGAGTCAACAAGACGCTGTTGAGTAAATCGATCGCTTCGGCTGCCGAATAGGATCGCGTGTCCGTGTAGGTAAACGTACCCGGCGGAACTTGATTCATCACTAATGTCAAACCCTCTTGGCGAGCGAACCACTGCAGTACGTCGCCCCAAGGTTGTTCGCGAAACTGGAATCGCAACTTTTTCTGTGGAGCCTGGTCGGCCCAGGCATCAAGCTGAGCATCGTTGAGGACGTTTCGAATCTGCCCGTTTAAGTCTTCGATTTGTGCCTGATTGGACTGCTCGGCTTGCCGATCTTCACTGCCTGCTGAAGCCATCAGTTCGGTACGATCGGCCAGCAGCGATTGAATCAAAGCCCTTTGCTCGTCGCTAAGCCCCAATTCATCAGCCACTTGCGGGTGAATCAGCCGGTTGTAGTCGCCCGTCGGCGGCGTCGCATCCTCAGCCTCTGACGGAGCGGTTGCTGACTGCGGCGCCTGCCCCCTCGCCACGCTACCTAGAAAACAGTTCGATAAAGAGACAAACAGTAGCGCAAAGAAGATCCGGAGCAGATTTTTGGAGGCAAGCATTGGTTTGAGATCCAGGCGGGAGTTTTGCATATCGCAAAAACTGGTTCATGGGGGGTGGTCCGCTATTCAAAGCGTTACCCTCTACTCTAACCGCTCCCGCCCAACGGTCAAGCGAACGTACTCTCTCTCCGAGCGGTTTGCCTCTGTCGCTCCGCTCTCCGAGCGGATAGCGTGTGTCGCTCTGCTCTCCGAGCGGAATGCGCGCGGCTTGGGTGCACGAAAGTTGGGTAGAAGCCATCCGCTCGGAGAGCGGAGCGACATTGCGACTTACTCTCCGATGGCAAAATCGATGACAACGACGCGCCTACCGTTTTGGCCGATCACGGATATGGTCTTGTCATGTTGCCAGCGGTAGTGATCGATGCCGAATCGACTGTCGACGCACAGCGATTCGATCGATTCACCGATTCGACTCAGGGTGCCGAGTTCGCTCTCCTTGGCTCGGTATAGTCCCTCTTCGGAAACCACTAGCAACCCAGACGGCGTCGCAACCAAAGATCCTAGAACCGATCCTTCGCTGCGACCCCAACGTCCCGTTGCCACGTCACGACGGGCAACCATGGGTCGCCCGTTTGGACCCTTCATCAAAACAAAGACATCACCCGTTTCGCCGACCGTCATCGATCCACCGTTAACGAAGAATGAGCCAGTCGCGAGCTTGATAACGGCAATTCCCGTCGTATCCGCGGTGATGAACTTTTCGGCCCGTTTTGCGACAGTCTTACCGGCACTGTTTTTCCAAGTCTCGCCATGGTCGTCACTGTACGCATAACACAGATCATGGCTGGTACGTGCATCAGGCGTATCACGCCAACTCCATGTCAAGTGTCGGCGTCCGTTGTGGACGAAGATCGTATGAGGATAGGCGTTGACGGTCCCGTTGCCACGCGACCAATGCTTGTCGATCAGTTTGCTTTCAGCGGGATCGTTGATGATCCAGCTTCCCGATTGGTATTCGAAGAGATGTGAATCCGCACTTCCAGAACCACCATTGAGACGTAGATACAACGACAATCGATCGCCATCACGAACGAAATTCGGATACGTAACACTATCGATCATCGGCCCATTCCTATTGTTTTGGGGCAGATTGTCTTGCGTTTCCCCAAACAAGTTCTCGGACCATTCAACTTGTTTCGGTGTGTTTGCAATGCCGTTTTTCGTGCACCGATAGTGTAACGTCGACACATGATGATCGAACGCCAAGTGAATTACGCCATCGCTTGAGATCCCCATCGCGACCTTTTCATGTCCATCACCAAACCCTTGCGAAATCGGTCCCCCTTTACCACGGTTGATGTTTGTCGTTCGCTGGTAACCGCCCAATGAGACACATTGCCAAACGCCGTTAGGCAACTCGCGCCTAGCGACCGACACTTGCCTGCCTGCGTCCCAAAACGCAGCATATTGCCAACCCCGATACGTCTGCAGAGCACTAGGTCCAAAATTCCATAGTGCCCCCTTTTCAACAATCGTCTTAGGCATCCCGGTCGTGGAAACAACTGAGACCTTCATCGGTACGACATCGTCGCAATGAGCCGACGTCCCGGCGAACCAGGTGAGACCAACCGAAATTATGAGAATTGGACGAACAGGTATCAATCGAATGAGCATGATGGAGTCAAATGGTTTTCAAGAATGTCTTGCGTATCTCAATACTACTTGGAAGTGTTAACGTGCGGTTTAATATCCGTAGGGATCAAATCGAACCTTGGGTCGTTTTCGATGGTGCGAATGGCCCGGTTATCGCCCAAGTATTGACGGCGGAGATCAACGAACGGACGCTTGCGAACCTCCTTCGCCGGATCGTAGTCAGGATTGATGGCAGGCGTGTATTTTACGTCCACGTTGTCATCGATCCAATCGTTCAATTGAACAAACATCTGGCGTGCCTTCTCGGGCATCGCCTCCGACAAATCATTCTGCTCATAGGGATCTTCGGCAACGTTGTAAAGCCGTAACGCACCCGACCAGTCAAAGATCAATTTCCAATTGCCACTTCGGATAGCCGACGATGGTGCGGACGGCAAACCGTCTTCCGGATTCTTGACGATGACGTTGAGCGGGTAATGTTGGAAGAACGTATCGCGAGAGTATTCACCTTTTGCATTGGATGGATCTTCGATTAGCGGCGCGATACTGCGGCCATCGATGCCATCCGGTTTAATGTAGTCGGAAACACTGTACCCAGCCAACTCTAATACAGTTGGGAAGATATCGTTGCAATCGACTGGCACGTTGCACCATCGATTTGCCGCAACATTGCCTTGGTGGCGAATCACCAACGGCACGCGAATTCCACCTTCGAAGTGCGTTCCTTTGCCACCTTTAAACGGAGCATTGTTGGTCGCAACCGGATCGGTATACATCACGCCTCCGTTGTCGCTCATAAAGACGATGATCGTGTTGTCGTCCAAGCCCGTTTCTTCGAGTGTATCGAGAATCCGACCGACCGAAACATCCAACCGCCGGAGCATTGCGGCATAAACGGCATTGTTATGCCCGTTCCAACCCCTTGAATCTTTTTGTTCAAAATAGGCGACCTCCTCGCTCGGTCCTTGGAAGGGAGTGTGGACGGCAAAGTGGCAAAAGTACAGGAAGAACGGCTTGTTTGTCTTCCTTTGCGAATCGGCTTGGCGTTGCAGGTAATCGACCGCATGTTCGGTCAGTTCGTCCGTCAAGTAATCGTTGCCGAGATAACCACCCGATTTTCCTCGCAGCAGTTTTGATTGCGGCATCTTTGGATACAACTTTTGATCGTTGTCCCAAACCCCTCGCCAATTGAAGTACGGTGAACCTCCCTCGTCAAAGTAAGAGATTTCTTCGAAACCTTGATCTGCCGGTTGCCAGCCTTTCGACCCGTGACCCCCAACATGCCACTTACCAATGAATGCCGATTCGTGCTCGGTCATCGCTTCGGCAAGAGTGGTTTCATCTTGCCCTTGATCGGATGGGTGTCCCGACGCTAAGGCATCACGTGTTGTCCCGTTCAGTAACGCTTGTTCAATTTCGATTTTGTCTTGCCAAACCAAGGCATCCTGCGCAACATAGCCGGTCGGCGGCTCGATCGCTTGGTTGTAAAACGTGCGCACGGTACCGCCCACGGCGGTGGTGAAGCCGACGCGAGCTGCGTACTTACCGGTCAGAAGGCTTGCGCGTGCAGGTGAACAGAGATGGCAAGCGTAGGCCTGTGAAAATGCCAATCCTTCTCTCGTCAATCGATCCAAGTTCGGTGTCTCGTAATACATCTGCGATGTGCTTGCATCGGTAAATCTGGCCGCATAGGCGTTGATGTCGACGATCCCAAGGTCGTCTGCCAAAATCACAATGACGTTTGGTTTTTCAGCATGAACACCGGTGCTCGAGGTGAGGGTGAGAAAAAACAATAGAATATAGAACCGATTCATGTTAGAGACCTCGCGAAAGTTTGTATTGAGTTTCATGGTTGTTTCTAACCTTGGATGTTAGCGTTTGCAGCGGCATAAGCTTCGTGGCCCGTCGAGTTGCCTGGCAAGACCTCGTGCGGGTCCTCGGGCAGAAACGCGGCATGTTGTTCAATGATATCTTGGTATTCTGGCCTCAACGCAAGATTTGTCCATTCGTGAGGATCGTTTTGCAAGTCATACAATTCACGCGAACCATCGTAGTACTCAATGAACCGATATCGCAGCGAACGAATGGCAACATTGCCAAGTCCAAAACTTGTGATCGCCGGGTGGTCCCAATTTTGGTCAGGATTCTGCATGAGCGGAACGAGGCTTTGACCTTCTTGATCAGAATCCTCAGGTAATCCTGCCATTTCCAAAAGTGTCGGAAAAATGTCCAACAACTCGACTGGCTGAGCCGATCGCTGAGTTACTTGGACTCCCGGCCCGGCCATGATAATCGGAACTCGCGTGCCATCTTCCCAAAGCGTCCGTTTGGCCCAACGTTGTTTTTCACCGAGATGAAAACCGTGGTCTGAGTACAGAACGATGATCGTGTTGTCGGCATACTGGCTTGATTGCAGTGCGTCCAATACCATTCCCACACAATGATCCGCAAAACTGACACAGGCCAGATACGACTGGACCGCATGTTCCCATTGCCCCGCAGCGGTGATCCAATCATGGGTCGGCGAAACGTGTTTGAGGTTGGTCAAGTCGATCGCATACTGGCTCAAGTCTTCACGGTCATCCACTTTCACCAACGGCAGTTCAATGTTGTCGCGAGGATGAATGTCGAACCATTTTTGCGGTGCATACATCGGCACGTGAGGGCGATAGAAACCGACTGCCAAGAAGAAAGGTTGTTCGTGTTTCTGTTTGAGTTTGCCCTCGGCCCATTTCGCTGCTTTCATGTCAGGCATTTGGTCATCGTCTTCGGGGTACGCCCCCCAATCCCAAAGCGGATGACCGTGAGGCTGCGAGATCTTTTTTTCTGGCGTCGGTCCGAAGCCGCCTGACGGTTGATATTCTTGGAAGAACCGTTTGTCACCAGTATGAAAGATCTTTCCGGTTGCCATCGTCTTGTAACCGTTCGCAGCAAAGACCTCTGGCATCGTTTTGATACCCGCTAACGCCGGTGCTTGTTTTAAGTCGGGTGACAAGAAATAGACGCCTGTCGAATGAGGATAGCGACCCGTCATCATGCTCGCTCGCGATGGATTGCAAACCGGCGATTGGCAATGCCCGTTCGTAAACAAGGTCCCGTTATCGGCAAGACGATCAATGTTGGGCGTCTTGGCCTGAGGATGTCCATCGAGACAACCTACCCAGTCATTCAAGTCGTCAATCGAGATCAGCAACACGTTCGGTTTCTCGGCGTAAAGATCCGAAGCGTAAGCCATGCTTAGACAAAACAGCAGACACCAAGGTAGGAGTCCGCGACCCGATAGAGAGAACAGCATCGATCTTTCCCATTCAAGAATTTGTAAGCGTTGATTTTTCGTTTGAGTAGTTCGTTCGAAGCTGATCCAAACGCGAAGTGATTTGCGATTGATTACCTACAACTAACCAATAGCGGTATCGATAGGTTGATTTCGGACCCATTAATACGCGGTCGATCGGAGCGATGTGCATACAAGGTCCATCGGTAGGCTCGCTGCTTAGACCATAGCCGTGCGGCCCAAAGTTCCAATGCGCTCTGGCGGTGGGTGAGAAGACGGCGATACCCTGGCCCGATGCTTCGAAGACTGCCATCGCTTTGCATGGCGGATTGACGTGACCCCACGGGGGTCCAGGCACCTGATGCTCTGGACGCCAATTCCCTTCGCCAAGATAGGTCTTCACGGTTTCAAAACTCCGGGTGAAGTAACATGCCGGAATCTCTTGTGGACTGTTGACCGCTTTCCCCCAGCGATCATCGTGGCTGCGTGTTACTTGAATTTCGCATTCAACTCGAACCACGCCAGACATATTCGGCTCAAACGTCGTCCATTGCCGCATCACCGCTTCCGCCTCTTCGTTCGGCATGTCCCAAAGTTTTGGGATGGTCTCCGAATACAAGACATTTCCCTTCCGCTCAAAAACGGTCACGCGAGCCCACGATCCATTTTTGCCCCCCCTGCCAACGCCACCGCCTTGGATGGGGTTCCACGCCCATGGACTCCACGCTTGACTTTGCCCCTCTTCGGTTCGGTCAAGCCGCTTGCCCGCGTAATACGATTGTTGGATCAGTCGCCCGGGATCAGCAATGTTGACGATGTTTTCCGGATAGGCATCCGATGACAACCATGTGATCGAGGCCCCCTTGGTTCGATCGATACCAATCCGGACGGTTCCATCGTCAATCGTCAGTAGATCAGCCGCTGGTAATGCGCTTGCGACCAATGCGGTTGTAGTTAAGTAGCAGCAAAACAGGATCGTCCGTACCAGTCGCGTGACGCGCTGCACTGAATCACTCGACATCTTGATCGCCTACCGAATTAACTTTACGCGATTGGACGTGATACCAATCATCGAGCAGCTTACTTAGCTCTTCCACCCGTTGCGGCTGGCTTTCGGCCAAATTCACTTT
>JGI12210J13797_10212873_pt1 | contig 16095 bp, 5 predicted proteins | sample ElkSlonscriptome_3_FD_13797 | JGI IMG/M metagenome (IMG submission 13797)
CGCTCTTCAGCTCCGATTCCCGGATAGGCTCCTGGAGTGTCGATGAAACAAATGAGAGGCATTTTATATTTTTCCGCCAATCGCATTTTGACCATCGCTTTGCGATAGCCTTCGGGATGGGCGCAGCCGAAATGACAAGCCGCTCGCTCCTTGAACGTACGGCCTTTTTGGTGACCAAGAACCATGACTTTAAAACGGTCGAGTTTGGCGAAACCCGACAACATCGCACGATCGTCACCGAAATGTTTGTCGCCATGCAGTTCGACGAATTCATCAAACGCCAAATTGAGATAGTCGCGGGTATAAGGTCGGTTTTTGTGCCGAGCGACTTGTACGGTTTGCCAAGCGTTCAGTGATCCGTAGACATCACGAACCTTGTCGAGCCATTGCTTTCGAAGCGAACGGATTTCTTTGTCGACGTCATCGGTCCGCTCGGTCTGTCGTTCCAAGCTCGCGATACTACTTTCAAGTTCCGCGATCTCGTACTCGAATTCTAATCCAGGGCCTGCGCTCATTCGTCTTCTATCGTTGGTTAGTTGTTTTTAGGTAGCGGAACTCGTCAAGAGTTTCGACCGCAAATTGTTGACCGACGAAAGTCTTGACGACTTCCGCTACAGCCTCTAGTTGTCGTCGTCATCGAGTCCAGCGTCTTTGCGAAGCAAGTCATCGGCACCGCGCATCCCAGGCATGTTGTCAAAGACGCTGACATCAGGGACTCGGGGGCGTTTTTTAAAAAGCTCGATCGAACGAATCTGTTTCAGTATTTCCCACATCGATGCGGGCCGACTATCCGCTTTCTTCGCCATCATTTTTCGAATCAGATCGGCAAAATCCTTACTGACATTGCTATTGTGCACAATTGGGCTCGGGATCGATGCCGTCAAATGTTGGCTCAGCAAATCGTTTGGCGTGTTTCCAGTGAACGGCGGTTTGGCTGTACAAACTTCGTACAGCACGCAGCCAAACGAATAGATGTCGCTACGTTCGTCGCAGACCTTGCGGCGAATTTGCTCGGGCGACATGTAACTTCGTGTTCCCTTTGCCATCTTCGAACTGTGGAACAACTTGGTCAGCCCCGTCTTTTTCTTTTCGGCAATGTTGAAGTCAATCAGCTTTACCTCCCCTTCCCTGCTGACCAAAAAGTTGTCGGGCTTCACGTCCAAATGCAACCAATTCTTGGTGTGCATGAAGTACAGCCCTTCCGCCGCTTGCGTGATAATTTTTTCCAGCATATACGCCAACGATTCTGGTCCGCGACGAAGTGCTTGTTTCATGTTCAGTTCGCTGAATAGCTCCATCACGACGAACGCCGTACCCGATTCGATACGAAACTCGTGGAACCTAATAATCCGTGGACTATTCAATTCGGACGCGACCGAATACTCATGTTTTAGCGCAGCGATTTCGCTTTTGTCCTCTCGAGCATTAGGTTTGAGAAGTTTCAGGGCGAACCGCTCTTGGTCATGTTCCTCGATCGCTTCCCAGACGTCACAGGTACTGCCCGCCCGAATGAGCCGGGTCAATCGATAGGGACCAAGAAAATCGCGAGTTTTTGTCATCAGGGATTCACGGGGATTCGGTGGAATTCATATCGTGGCAAACGAAGCAGTTGCTACCTATCATACCGGATAAACCGGTTGGGTTGAAAGGTAGGACATTCAACTACGATCAAGCTCCCAAATCGGCAAGCCTTCGTTTGGTGCCAGAACCGGTCCACAAATCGCTCCCGCCCTGCCCTGCCCCGATTCTGTCTGCGATCGCTGTCTAGTCGCGTCCAGTTTTGAATGGGTCGACCCATCCGCATCCAAAGTCCGCTGGATGCTCGAAGAGTGACGCGTCAGTCTGTTTGCCCAGCCGCTCGGAACGTCGATCAAGATCTCGCCACAACGCTGCGAGAAGAAGATTCTCTAATATCTTCACAAAGATACAGGTCGGGAAACGGTTGATCTTGATACTGCCGGGCGGTAGGATCGGGGGGGCCACACGATACCCTGACGAGCCTAACCAATGAAGAAACAACGTCGGCAATATGGGAACGGGAAACGACGCTCATCGATCTCGTTCGAACAACTCGAAGCAAGACATCTACTGGCGGCCTCTCCATTCGGGACCAATCCGCTTCAGCCTCTTGATGTCAACCGCGATGGAAACGTCTCCGCTGTCGATGCCTTGCAGATCATCAACGCGATCACGGAATCCGCTAGCCGAAGTGTGGATCCCGCTAACAACATCGGTAGCTTTATCGATGTCAGCGGTGATGGACTTGCGACAGCATTTGATGCGTTGCAGGTGATCAATGCACTCAGTGCCGATACGCCGCTGATCGCGGCGACCTTGCCTAACGATTCGAGTCCTTCGGCTCGATCCGATTTAGCTTTCGATCTGCTTACCAACAACTACGCCATTGATTTGAATGTCAGTCTTGGCGAACTCGGCAGTGAACGCGTTCGCATGAGGGTGGGTGACACTGCAAACCTAGTCGATATCACAGATCGATTTACGGATGGATTAGCCCGCTTGACGACCGATGATATCGATACCTTTGTGGGTGGCCCGCTTTCCGACGGTGAGCATAACATCTTTGTTCAAATCGGCGACAACGGCAATGCAATCAACTTTCCTTTGACCGTCGACCGCATTGCCCCGCGACTGAACTTGCAATCGATTCGCGAAGAGATGAGGGTCAGCCCCGAAATCCGAATGGTTGGCGAACAACGAGACGAGAACCCAGCGGGCATGGTCCAAGTGACGGTCGGTTCGCAACAAACCGTCACGCCAATCAATCGTGACGGAACCTTGGATGTTCCGCTAGCGGACCTGATTGCCCCTGGAAGTAACACGATTCAAGTACGATCAACCGATGCGGCAGGAAACGTCACCGAGTTATCGCGTCAAGTGACACGAAGCGAGGACTTTGAAACGGGCGCAAACGATGCCGAAGGGTGGGTTTCGCAGAACGATGAGGTGATCGTTTTAGGAGGTCGAGATAGTTTTGTACTGCAAGCGGATCATTCGGTATTCCGCGATCGAAGCGTCCCTCAGCGGCTTGAATTTGATTTAGACGTTCGTGACTCGGCAACCGGTCGGACCTCACTGCTGGCTTATCTCGTTGATCCCAACGCTACGAATCGTTCTGCTCTACCATCGGTTCCCGATGGGGATCCGGTTTTCCGCCTGCACAGCGATTCGGCTGCTGACTATCCGCCTGGCTTGGTCCAGTTCGATGGTTCGCGAGTTTCGATTGATCTAAGTGAGGTCAGCATCTCGCGTCCGCTGCTGCGCATTCAACGCATCTCGGACCGCGTCGACGATGCGTCTTTGATTCAAATCAGCGATATTGACGTTCGCGAGTTCGAGAGTTCTCCACTACGTTCGATGTCGTCGCGGCTTCCGACGTCGGCGATCGGTCCGGAGGTCGAACTGACCCTTTTCGAGGAAAAGGATCGATTGACCGCTGATCTTCGCAACCGTCAATTCGCGTCGGACGACGGCACCTTTGTCGTCGACCTATCGCTGCGAGCCATCCAGTCGACGCCGCGAAGTTCCGTGGTGGTTCAGTTTCCCAACTTGCCAGATGGTGTTGCGCTCAGTAACCCCAGTGGCACCGATGGCGACGGGGTGCCCTATGTCAACTTAAGTAATGCGATTCCGACTTCTGGGTTTGCAGTTGGACAAAGTTCCGATGTGGTCCAGCTTCGTCTGAGCAATCCCGATCGGCTGCAGTTCGAGCTTGCGGCTCGCGTTTTGATCGGTGCCGAGAACCGACCGCCCGAGCTGCAACCGGTTGAAGCGGAGCAAACGGTTCGTCCAGGTGAAGTATTAAGAATCGATTTCGCAGCAAGTGATCCCGAGGGCGATCGCCTTTCCTACCGACTCTTGCCGCGTGATTCAGCCGTGCTTCCAAGTGGCAGCATCGATGCAGCGGGCTTGCTTTCGATTTCACCGCGACCCGAAGAGATCGGCAGCTATGAGTTCGACGTGATCGTCTCCGATGGTGAGTTGGAAGTTCGCCAGCCAATGATGGTGAACGTTGTCGCTGATTCGATCACGACGACGCGAGTCAGCGGTCAAATACTCGATGTCGATGGTTCAGCGATTGCGGGGATGCAAATCGATTTGGGTCAAACCAGTGTGCTGACGGACGCCACGGGACGCTTCACGATTGACATGGGCGATGGGCCACTATTGACTGATGTGTTGAAAGTTCGAGGCGAACTTTACAGCGGCAGTGACGTCTACCCTTACATTGCCGAACGGCTATTTTTGGTGCTCGGCCGCGACGCGATCCCAGGCGTCAATAACGTCATCGCCCGTCCGATCTACTTACCGAAGATCGACGTCGCCGGCGGTCAAACGATCGACCCGATGGTCGACACGGTGGTGACCGCCGCAGCCATCCCTGGTGTCAGCGTCGAGATCGATGCGGGGACATTGGTTACCCAGCAAGGGCTCCCCTTCGAAGGCGTGCTGAGCATCACCGAAGTCCCCGTCAACCTAACGCCAGCCTCACTGCCGCCCAACTTTCAGCCCGATCTGGTTGTCACCATTCAGCCCGGTGACATGCGGTTCACCACGCCGGCACCGCTGACGCTGCCCAATCGAGCTGGCCTACCCGCTGGCGAAATTGTGGATCTGTGGTCAATCAACCCGGCGACGGGCGAGTTCGATGATGTCGGGGACATGCGAGTCAGTTTTGACGGTCAAACCTTGGAGACAATTTCTGGAGGGATTCGAAACAGCAGTTGGCATGGTGGATTTGCCCCACCAGCACCCTTGGCCCGACTGCTGGACACCTTGGTTTCCAACAAAAAAGAGGGCTGTCCGGTCGGTTGCGAGGCCAAAGCGGAAAGCAACTCGCAGGTCGAACTTCACTCCGGCGCATTGCGCGAGCAACATTCACTGGTCAGCTATCAATCACTCGGTGAAACTCGCGGACTGACACTTCACTATGACAGCCAGCGGGCCGACCCCAGGCCCATTGTGACGTTTGGCTATGACAATGTCCGGGCTGTCCCGAGCCAGCGATTAGTCGGCTCGCTGACTGTTTCTCGTGGTGGCTTTCAAGCTCAGATCGACGGAGCCAGCAACGGCACCGAGGTCGTCCCCGGCCAGCACTATTTCTCGACGCCGGAGGCTGGCAGTCTCTTCGCATCGATTCAAGGCGACATGACCGCGTTGCCCACGGGCACCTACCAGTACCAGCTTCGCCAAGGACTGATGCAGCTTACCGATGACCGCGTCGTCGGAACGACCGAGGTACAGCGGGGCGAAATCATCCACGTTAATGCGAGGGACAGCGAGTTCGGTGCCGGGTGGCAGTTGTCAGGATTGCACCGCTTGGTCGAAAACCCGGACGGTTCCGTGTTGTTGGTCGAGCCGACGGGCAACACGCGTCAGTTCCTGCCACAAGTCGCCGAAGGCGAATTTATCACGCCGCCCGGCGATTTCTCAACTCTCGTGCGGTTGGCCGATGGCACGTTCCGGCGAACTATGAAGGACAGTTCGTTCTTCCTTTTCGACACCTCCGGCCGCCTCACCAGCTTCCAGGATCGCAACGGCAACCAAACCATCCACGTTTACGAAGATGACCGATTGGTACGAATTACTGATCCGGTCGGCCTCGAAACTAAATTCGCGTACAACGACGACGGCTACGTATCGTCGATCACTGATCCATCCGGTCGCGAGACCAACTTCGAGTACGACAATTTCGGGAATTTGCTTCGAATTACCGATCCCGACGACACCAGTCGTACGTTCGCTTACGACAACAGCCACCGGTTAATTCAAGAGATTGACAAGCGGGGACAAGTCGAGCAAACCTTGTACGGTTTCCACGGTCGAGTCGAGCGTTCGATTCGCAAAGACGGTTCGGAGATGCTCTTTCAACCACTGCAAACCCGCTTGTTGCACCCACCGAGCGAAACCCTTGACCCAGTCGACCCGGCACCCGCGCAAATCCTTGAAGATGCCAACGCGACCGTCGTGGACGGCAACGGCAACATTCGCGAAACGGAGCTGGATCAATTCGGCCAGACGGTCACGACCATCGACACGGAAGGCTCGTCTTCGTTCGTCCAGCGGAACGTCAGCAACCAGGTTGTTTTAAGTCGAAACACACGCGGCTTCACCGACCAATTCCAGTACGATTCGCAAGGGAATCTGATCTCCGTCGATCGACCATCAACGGCCAGCGGTCCGATGGTGCCACTGCGGCTAACCAGTGGCCAGACTGCAACGGGGCTTGCGGGAGACTTTGAACTACAGCAATCGAAAACCAACAATTATTTTGACTTCGATCAATTTGTAATCTCTGCAAACACTGGCGATCGACTTGTTGTATCTTACGGACTTGCGTCTTTCAGCGAGTTTAGCGATGTAGCCATCATCGCACCTTCAGGCCAAATCGTACCCGTTGAAGTTCTGCATGACCTTGGTGGTCTTGCGGGATTGTATTCATCGGGCGCGACTGTCCAAACCGATATTTTGACAGAATCAGGTGATTATTCTTTAGTAATTCAGCATCCATTAACCCGACCAAGCTTTGTAAATCAGTACTATCTCACTCCTGCCGTGATAACTCCGAACGTAATGGAGTTTGCTCATGAAATCGTAAACGGAAGCACTTTTAGTGGTAGTGTAGCCAATAGAGGAGAAATTCAAGCGTTTATTTTTGATGCACAGGCCGGACAGGACCTACGAATCTGGCGTGATTTCCTGAATTCGACAGTCGCGCTGCTCTATGGACCGGACATGGAGTTCATTCAGAACGACCAGAGCAACTCCGGTACAAATCAATTTAGCTCCCAGGCTCATGTGTTCAATGATCTCCCAACAGACGGACAATACACTCTGATCACTCAGGTCGATGGGCCGTTTTGTTGGCAGCAATGTACTCAACCGCCGTTCGAACCGATTCCGTTTGAGTTAGGAGTTTACCTATTTGATGACATCATCGAATCTGATCAGGGCCTAATTGCCAGTGGCGAAACGATTACAGCAACTCTGCAACCAGGAGAGTCCGAGGCATATCACTTCAATGTCACTGAAGACTCCTTCGTGCACCTGGCTACGAATGAAGTTGACGCGAATCTATCTACTAGCCGCTTCTTGGTTCGGCCAGATGGATTCGTTCAGACACTTCGCTTTGACAATATTGCTTCCGGTAACCGACTTAGCTCGCCTGGTGTATACACACTCGTCTTGACAACATCAGGGGCGAATCCAGACGCCACAATTGAATTTGATATCTCACTCGTGTCAATTGATCCATCGATTCACACCTTTAGCGACAATCTAGAACCGGGTGAGTTCATTGATTCGACGTTGGAACGGAGCGATTTCGACGTTTACTCAACGGACGTTCGGGCGGGTGACAAATATGTTTTGTCAATCGTCGGTGACGCCAACGCAACTGCTTTTGACCTTCGCGTCTACGAGCCATCTCGGGAGTTCCCCACGCAAGTCACCGCATTCCCTTCGCGGACGACTCTTGTTAAGGACATCCTAGAAGACGGCACACTTACGGTCGTTGTCCAGGGGGTGGAAGGTGGCAGTCTTCAAGACTATTCTCTCCTGGTGACTACGGGTGATGAGGACAACCAGACGGTAACAGATCGGCACAATGACCTACTTAATAATGAGGCGACACCAAGGCGTACTGTCAGTGATTCGAAACGCTCAGTTGATTACCGTTCCACACCAATTTTCGATGCTGCTCCTGTTCAGCTTGTCGAAGTTCGAGATACTGGACTTAGCAGCAGTCGATCGTTTTCGGTAAGTCCGGAAGTTGGCCCTGAGATTGAAGTATTCGAGTTTCCAATCGACGTTGCCTCTGGTGGCACCATTCTTACCAGCTATGCAGTGTCATTTGAATTTGAAACTACTCTCCTTGCACCTGACGGAACCGAACTCGTTGGATCTACGGAAGTACGAAGCAATCAAGGCATTCGAGCAGTGTTTGAGGACTTGCCGCAAACAGGGACATACAAGTTGCGTTTTGTCGTCGATGGCACTAGACCAATCGGATTCGCTGGTTTCTTCGAAGTCATCGTGGCAGCATTTGATGCAGCCTTTACAGATTCATTCGGTCAACCGATCAAGATGACCTACGACGACACATTCGGCCAACTCACCTCGATGACCGACGAATTAGGTCGTCAAACGCATTCAACACTTGATCCAGCGACGGGCAACACCGAAGTCATTCGGGAAGTCGTAGGGTTGGTCGATGATGCGACCAATGGTGAAACCGATGATTTGGTGACTTTCATCTCCTACACCGACAACGGTTTGATTGATGAAATGACCGATCCGCTAGGGCGGATGACAGACTACGAGTACGACACAATTGGTTTGTTGACTAGCGTAACCTTTGCGGCCGGTTCGGCGGTCGAGGCGACTCGGCGGTTTGAGTATGACGATCGAGGTAACCAAACGGTCGTCATCGACGAAAATGGCAACCGCACGCAATTCGAGTACGACGATCTGGATCGCTTGACTCGTATCATCGAAGCCGATCCCGATGGCGACGGTCCGTTGGTCTCGCCGGAAACGTCGTTCGCATACGACGCTGCCGGAAATCTGATCGAGACCACCGATGCGGCGGGCAGCGTGACGCAAGTCGATTTTGATCCGCTCGATCGGCCCTCACTAATTCGCGATGAAGTCGGCAACGAGACGACGACGCAGTACGATCGGTTTGGTAACGTTGCTTCAGTAACCGATGCCAACGGCAATGTGACTCGGTTCACCTACGACGGGCGGAACCGACGAACCTCGACCACCGATCCCGATGGCGGCGTCACGCGGTTTGAATACGACGCCGACAACAACTTGACCGCGCTGATCGACCCGGTTGGCAACCGCACCGAGTTCGCTTACGACGGTCGGGATCGGCTGGTTCGCGAAACCGATCCGCTCGGTGCGGTCACCAGCTACACGTACGACCCCGTCGATAATCTGGTTCGTAAGACCGATCGCAACGGACGGTCTACCGAGTTTGTTTATGATGAGTTGGATCGGTTGGTTGGAGAGCAGTGGTATGTTGGAGTCCAGGCTTCAGCCGCTTCTTCGTCAGGCGACCCCGATCCGAATCGGCTAAAGCCTACACTCCAACATTCCATCGATTATGAGTTCGACAAGCTGGGGAATCTGCTATCGATCGAGGATAGCTTTAGCCGTTACGACTATGCGTATGACGAACGCAACCGAGTCACCGACGTCGATGCGAGGCTTACCGCAAACGTTGGAGTCCAGGCTTTAGCCGCCATCGAGGCGGGGGATCCGGATCGGCTAAAGCCTACACTCCAACATTCCCTGACTTATGCGTATGACGATGTGGGGAATGTGGTTGGCGTGACGGAATCATCGGGAGCGACGACATTGACTCAGTATGATGCTTTGAATCGACCGATCTCGATGCAGCAATCGGGCGGCGGCGCGACCGAGAAAGCCGTCGATATGGCGTTTAATCAGATCGGTCAATACGAGTCGCTCACTCGCTACTCGGACCTCGGTCGTAACTCGCTCGTGGCTCGAACGGACTATACCTATGATGCGATCAACCGGCTGACGGATCTCGATCACACCGGTGCGACCGATGCCGTCTTGGCGTTCTATGACTTCGACTACGATTCGGCCAGTCGCATCACCGCGATCACGGATGTCACCGGTCGCACCAACTACCGCTATGACGACCGAGACCAATTGACCGGCGCGGTGCGATCCGCCTCGGATGTCCGAGGCGATGAAAACTACGCCTATGACGCCAACGGTAACCGGCTTGATTCGCATCTTCACGGAGAAAACTATCAAACGGGTGAAGCCAACCGTTTAATCTCCGACGGCACGTACTCCTACGAGTACGACGACGAGGGCAACATGGTCCTGCGAACCGAAGACGCCACGGGTGACTACCGCACGTTCGAGTTCGATCATCGCAATCGCTTGTTCCGCGTCACCGATTTTTCTTCCGGCGACGTGATCCTCCAGGAAGTCACCTACACGTATGATGCGTTGGATCGCCGAATCGCACGGACGGTAGACTCAAACGGTGATGAAGCGGGCGGTGAGTCGACCGAGATGTACGTCTATGATCGCGAAGACGTGTTGTTGGATTTTGTGGACGCGGATGGTTCGCTGGCGACGGCGTCACCTGAGCTTGCGATCCGGTATTTCCATGGTCCGGGGATTGATCAAGTGCTCGCACGTGAGATCATCGCGACGGGACAGAATCACTGGTTCTTGACGGACCATCTCGGAACGACGCGGGAGCTTGTTGGCGATGATGGTGGTTTGCTCAATCGGCTGACTTATGACTCGTTTGGGAATTTGGTGGCGGAGACGAATGCAGGCGTGTCGACTCGGTATCAGTTCACTGGGCGTGAGTTTGATGAGGCGATCGGGCTGCATTATTATCGGGCACGGTTCTATGACGCAGGGATCGGACGGTTTGTGAGTGAGGATCCGATTGGGTTTGCCGCTGGCGACACACAACTTTCAGGCTACGTTTTTAACTCCCCTCAGATGTATACTGATCCGAGTGGCGAAATCGTACCTTTCGTTGGGGGTGCAATAATCGGGATCGGTGCGGTTATTGGAGGCGTTAGTGAAGTAATCACTGGAGGTGGCTTTGACAGCGCTATTGAGAATTTCATCATCGGTGCGGGAAAGGGCGCTGCGACGACGGCGGCTGGTCTTGCGTTGATTCCAGTTGCGGGTGGTGCGGTCGCTACAGCGGCTGGTGTTATCCTCACTTCAGCCGTTGGAGCAGGGCTAAATCAATTGGTGGAAACAGTTGACGATGACGCCTGCAATGACGATTTCAGTTTGGCATCATTTGCTTTCGATACTGGTCTTGGAATAGCAACTGCAGGCTTTGCAAGATCGATTCCTACGCCTAAGAGGTTCATCGAGAAGCCGGGAACTTTTAAAGCATCGTTGTCATCTCCGTTACAACGTGGTGGAAGGTTTCAGCCCAATGCTGTAAAGCTGCTTGGACAAAATACGTTTGGTTCGGGCGCCGCTTCTCTGGCTGTCTCCACAGGGAACCGAACAGCTCAAGAAGTTCGCAACTATACTCGCCGCTAATCAACGCTCGGCGGAGGAAGGCCGCCTGTGTGTATCATGCTGGAAAGGCTTTGCCGGGATCAGACGCGGGATTCGTGATTGACTTCGGTGACAGAAAGATAAGGCGGCTAAAGCCTGGACTCCAACGGTTGGAGTGTAGGCTTTAGCCGATTCGGGCTTGGAAAAGAGGAGACACACGAATGCCGCGCGAACCTGAGACCATGTATCGCTGGCGGAAGATGACCGACGAACAACGTCGCGAGGTGCTCGTCGAGCGTCGCCTGCATGACCGACCTTCTCACAGCATTCCCCACGCTCAAAATGATACCCGAACGATCTACCTGATCACCGCCGCCTGCTTCGAACATGCTCACGTGATCGGTAAATCGCCCGCACGAATGTCGCAGTTTGAATCGGATCTTGTGGGGCTTTTTGATGAGACTTGCCTACAAACCTTTGCCTGGACCGTGCTTCCGAATCATTATCATGCGCTGGTGAAAACGATGGATGTGACGGCACTGCTTGGACGACTCGGGAAATTGCATGGCCGTTGTTCGTTCTACTGGAACGGCGAAGACGACCAACGAGGCCGTCAGGTTTGGTGCAATGCCGCTGAGACGGTAATGAAGTCCGAAGGACATTACTACGCGACGATCAACTACGTGCTCAATAATGCAGTCAAGCATGGTTATGTCAAAAAGTGGACCGAGTGGCCGTACTGCAACGCAACGGAATATCTCGAATCGATTGGCCGTGAAAAAGCACTACAGATTTGGAAGTCCTATCCAATTGACGATTACGGAAAGGACTGGGATCCGCCTGATTTATAACCGTTGGAGTATAGGCTTTAGCCGATTTTCCACAGCGGACCAAGCCTTGCTCGAACGGCTAAAGCCTGGACTCCAACAAGTCATACCCGAACGGCTAAAGCCTGGACTCCAACAAGTGACACCCGAGCGGCTAAAGCCTGGACTCCAACGGTTGGAGTGTAGGCTTTAGCCGATTTTCCACGAACAACCATGAACACCTTACGAAATCGACCGATACCGCTAAAGCTTGGACTCCAACGGTTGGAGAACCGCTGGTGCATGGCATCGGATTGGACAAACCCGAATATCCCACTCGACGTCGATGATTCGGGTTTGGCGACGGCGTCCGATGCGTTGGCAGTCATCCATTATCTTAGTCGTACGACAGACAATCGGTTGCCTGAGTTGCGTCCAAGTGATGAACCGTTTGTCGATACAAACGGCGATGGCCAAGTCAGTGCTCTCGATGCGCTCGCGGTCATCAATGCGTTGATTTCTTTTCCCAATGCCCCTGCATTGGTTGTTGGCATCGCTCCCGAAAGCGACCCCGATGCAAATGGTGTCGTACTCGAGTCATCGGTTACGTTCCAAGGACAAACGACGCCAGGCGTTCAACTGAGTATTTCGTCAACCGATGGCCAGCCGCTCGGTGATTTGGCGATCAACGATCCGTCGGGACGCTTCGAGCTTTCTACCGTTCTTGCTATGGGGCTTCAAGAGTTTCAGTTCTCGGCAATCGACCCGCGAGGTCAACGGACCGCGACCACTCGAAGCGTTCGGCAAGGCGACATCATCACCAATTGGAATGCGACCGCACTGAACGCCGTTCGTGAATGGACGACCGTTGATAACGACCCTTACGAGGGCCGGATCGTACCATCGGCACCCCCGCGTGTAGCTCGAAATCTTGCCATGATTCATACCGCTATGTTCGATGCTTACGCGGCGATCGAAGGTGGCTTTGAGACTTATCTGCCGTCGCTGGCCCCGCCAGTCGATGCGTCGGCATCGGCGGCAGCCGTGGAAGCGGCTTTCACCGTATCGACGGCTCTGTATCCCGACGCGGATTCGATGGCGATTTGGAATGCGGCACGCCGAGAATCGATGGCGGAAATCGAAGCAGAGGCTGGGTTGGAAGCGGGCGTTGCGTTCGGGCGTGAGGTGGGGATGCGGATGCTGGCAGAACGGGAAAGGGACGGTTCGTCGGACCCGTTGGAGTCTAGGCTTCAGCCGATTGGGGATGGGGATGATGGTGGGGAAGTTGCGTTTGAGTGGCTAAAGTCTGGACTCCAACTTGAACCGGGCGTTTGGCAGCGGACGTTTCCAGGTTATCTGCCGCCGCTACTGCCGCATTGGGTCGATGTCGAGCCGTTCGTTGTCGATGACGTGACCGTGTTTCGGCCCGAGGCACCACCACCGTTGACGAGTGAAGCTTATGCGGAATCGATCGACGAAGTCATGCGGTTGGGAGGACTCGAAAGTGATATCCGAACAGCGGATCAGACCGAGGTTGCGATCTTTTGGGCTGATGGTGGTGGGACATTTACACCTCCAGGTCATTGGAACCAGATTGCTGCGGATGTGTTGCTCACCCAGCAACGCACGACACTGGAGAATGCTCGCGTGTTTGCGGTCTTGAATTTAGCGTTAGCCGATGCTGGCATTGCCTCATGGGACGCCAAGTATCATTACGATCTGTGGCGTCCCATCGACGCGATTCAGCGAGCCGGTGACGATGGCAACCCTCTAACCAGGCCCGATGAAGATTGGCGTCCTCTGCTGATCAACCCGCCGTTTCCAACTTATACGTCGGGGCACAGCACGTTTTCGGGAGCCGCCGACGCAGTCTTGACCCGTCTGCTCGGTGACGATATCGGCTTTTCAAGCCAAAGCGATGCGTTCGCTTCTCCTGGTCAAAAGCCGCTCGATCCAACGCTCATTGTGACGCGTTACTTTGCGAGTTTTACGGCTGCGGCGGAGGAAGCGGGGAAGAGCCGAATTTACGGGGGCATCCATTTTGACTTCGACAATACTGCCGGACTTCAAGCCGGACGTGCTGTCGGGACGGAAGTCGTGCGTACTCAGTTGCGTCCGGTACTGTTTGCATCGTAAGCGACTTCCGGTGACCGAGCCAAAGGCTGTTTCATCTTTGTTCTTGTTCTGTGACACCGGACAAAGAATAGTAAAGCTCTCGAATTTGGCGGGTCATTGTTTGGTGCCGGAACTGGTCCGTAAATCGCTCCCGCCCTGCCCTGCCCAGCTTCTGCCGCAGCTCCGAATCGCTGGCCAAGCGGATCATGGCGGTCGATAATTCCGCAATATCCCCCGGTGGAACCAAGAATCCTGTCTCCCCCGATATTGCCACTTCCCGAGCCCCGTCGATGTCGTAACTGATGACCGGGCGGCCCGCGATCAGCGCCTGCGGCAGTGCTCGTGCCAAGCCTTCGCGGTAAGAAGTGTGAACCAATGCGTCCATGGCACCGATCATCGCTGGCACTTCACTCGGTGGAACGAGCCCTGAAAACACGAAATGGTCCTTCATCCCGAGCGAATCGATCCGCTCGCTGAGCTGTTTTCGCAGAATTCCGTCACCCACCAACAAGAACCGTACGTCAGGAATCTGCTTGACGACTTCGGCCGCAGCCGAGATCAAATCGTCGTGTCCTTTCAAATGAAACAGCCGAGCGATTTTTCCGATCACAACATGCTCATCCTTCAAGCCGAACCGCTCGCGAACTTCGGTTCGATGCTCGTCCGCTTTCAAGAACGGCTCGACATCCATGCCGCTATAGATCGTCGTGAATTTTTCGCGAGGAGCAACACTGGCGTCGACGAGCAAGTCGGTCATCGCATCGGCCACACTAATCAGATGATGACACCGTTTTGCCGCCCACGTTTCGCATTGGCGATAGGTTTGGCGAACGAGTGCCGATTGATACGGATGAAACGGAGCACCGTGAACACTATGGACGATCACCGGAACCTTTTCGCGTGCAGCAGCCGCACGGCCGAGCATCCCACCTTTGGCACTGTGCGTGTGAACGACATCCGGTCGAAAATCACGAATAGCCTCTCGAATTTCGTGAAACCCCTTGAAATCACGAACCGGGTGAATCGAGCGGCGCAGATTGTCGAGCTTCAAAATCGGCAACTCCCCTGCCCTACCCTGGCTCAACAAGTCACCCTCCGGCCCCACCTCCGGCCCCGTCAATAGCAAGACATCATCGCCATAATCACGAATCAAGTCGAGACAATTCAGCAGCGTATTCTCTTGCGCCCCGCCGATAATCATTCGGGTGATGATATGACAAACTCGCAATAGAATACTCCTCGTTCATTCTTTCCTGGATCTTCATTCCGCTTGTCGCTGCCATCGTGTTTGGCCGCCGCGTTGAATGTGTAATGCCAATTGCTTTTGCAATCGCATTGCGATTTGGGGATGAGTGGCAATCACATTTTGGCTTTCGCCCGGATCGTTTTCCAAGTCGTACAGTTCCAATGGCGAATAAGGATCGTTTTGCATTAGTTTCCATTTGCCTTGAATGATCGCTTGATATGCCTTGCCCCCGTAGGTTGGCCCTCCTTCGCGACGAACAAAATAGAGTTCTCGTTGTTCTAGCGTGCGCTGGCCGGCGAGTATGTCTCTCAGATCAATGGCATCGAAATTGTCAGGGATTTTGACGCCCGCATAGGAGAGGAATGTTGCCGCCAAATCAAAGGTTAAGACTGGTTGATCGTTTTTGATTCCAGCCTCGATTTGCGGAGGATAACTCAAGAACCCCGGAACTCGTAACCCGCCATCGTAGTGACTTTGTTTTCCTCCTCGCCAAGGATCGTTGTTCTGAGCGTGCGCGAGTGATCCGCCATTATCCGAAGTGAACGCGATGACCGTATTCTGCCGAAGGCCAAGTTGCTCCATTCGATCGAGCAATCTCCCCACCTCCGAATCAAGATGTTCAACGAACGCAATATTCTTCACGCGTGCCTCGGGAAGTTCAGGAAAACGAGACCGCGTATCTCGTTCCCATGCTTCGGGAGGCTGAATGGGAAAATGAGGTGCGTTATACGCGAGGTATAAGAAGAAAGGCTTTTTCGTGTCGCGATGTTCGCCTTCGAGATACTCGATCGCCCACTTGGTAAACAACTCGCTCGCATGACCCTCGGGATCGATCCTCTGTGAGTCAAGCCGCATATAGTTTTTCCCTTGACGACGATG
>JGI12210J13797_10321506_pt1 | contig 16080 bp, 14 predicted proteins | sample ElkSlonscriptome_3_FD_13797 | JGI IMG/M metagenome (IMG submission 13797)
GACGGCAAGAGCAAGGCGGCGGCCAAGGTCGAGGGCAAGGGCAAGGCCGAGGCCAAGGTCGAGGTCGACTGAGCCCGCGGGTCGGGCCCGAGGGGAGCCGTCCGTGGGATCCACGGGCGGCTTCTTCGTGTGGAGCGCAGCAGAGGTGGTGGCGTCATGATGGTCTCCAACCGCGGGTCGATCCTCCGGCTGTTGTTCTGGCAGTGGAGGCCCGTCCTGATGTTCATCATCGGCGGGCTGCTCGGGGTCGCCGTGTGGCAGTACGAGAAGCTGCACATCCTGCACATCCCCACCACGCCGCTAGCGGTGGTGGGCGCGGCGATGGGCATCTTCGTCAGCTTCCGGACCAACTCGGCCTACGACCGCTGGTGGGAGGGCCGCAAGCTGTGGGGCCGCATGATCAACGTGTCGCGGCTGTTCGCCACCCAGGTCATCAACTACCTGCCGGCCGACCACGACGAGGCGCGCCGGCGGATCGTGCATCGCCACGCGGCCTACGTGCACGCGCTGCGCTGCATGCTGCGCTCGCAGGACCCCCTGGCCGACGCGGACTTCCAGCGGGTGGTGCCCGACGACCCCGAGGACTACCGAGGGGAGAGCAACATCACCCACGCGGTGCTGCACCGCCAGCACGCCGAGCTGCTCGCGCTCGACACCGCCGGGCACATCAGCGAGTTTCGCACCCAGCTGTTCGACCGCAGCATCGAAGAGATGCTCGCGGTGCAGGGCGGCTGCGAGCGGATCAAGAAGACCCCCATGCCCCGCGGCTACGGCTTCATCGCCGAGCGGCTCATCCTCGTCTATGGCCTGCTGTTCCCGCTGGGGCTGGTGGACACGCTGGGGTGGCTGGTGGTGCCGATCAACGTGCTGGTCTGCCTGTCGTTCACCCTCATCAGCGAGGCGGGGCGGGTGCTCGAGGATCCCTTCACGATGTTCTGGAACGGCCTGCCGCTGTTCAACATGTCGCGGACGATCGAGCGCAACCTCGGCGACCGGCTGGGCGACGACCCGGTGGAGATCCCCGGCGTCGACGAGCGCGGCATCTTGATGTGAGCGGGCGAGGCGGGCCCGCGGCGAGGGTCGGCCCGCGCGACGGGCCGGGCCGTCGGGCCAGCCGCCGCGCGGAGCGGCTCACGACCGCTCAGGCGGCGGTAGAGATCAGCCCGGAGCGCTCCAGGCTGACGTAGCGGACGAGCACGTCGCGCTCGGGGCGGGCGACCTCGACGACCGGCGAGGTCACCACGTCCTTGTCGCTGCTCCAGAACTGCAGGCGGCGGCCGACCCACTTCTCGTCGTGCCCCATGGGCGGCAGCTGGATGGCCCGCAGCCGCAGGGCGGCGTGGTGGCGCTGCCAGTCCCCGGTCTGCAGATCTCGCACGCCCACGCACTCGTCGAGACGCAGGTGGTACTCGGTGTTGCGGGTGACGAACATGCGATGACGACGGCGGTTGATCGGCATGCCCCACGGTTGCCCGCTGCCCGCGTGCGACACAAGAAATCGGCGAGCCTGCCTACATGGTCCCACCTTTCGCGGGCTTGCCGCAGCCCGCGAGACGTCGAGAGCGGCTCGGTCGTGGGGCGGGGCTGCTAGACTGGCCTCGGTGGCCAGCAACCGCCTCTTCTCCATGCTCCCGCGGTTCCGCCGGGGGGCCTTCTCGCTGCTGCTCGTCACGGCGCTGCTCACCGCGCTGTTGGCCGATCAGCCGATGGGCCAGCGGCTCCTGCTCGATCCGGGCGGGGTGCTGCGCGGGCAGGGCGTGTGGCAGCCGTTCACGGCCAACTTCATCTTCCCCGACGGGCGGGTGGGCTTGGTGCTCGGCACGCTCATCGTGCAGTGGTTCCTCGCCGGTCCGCTCGAGGACTTCTGGGGCACCCGCAAGTACCTCACGCTGGTGATCGGGTGCGGCATCGCGGGGTACGGCGCCTCGGTCTTGCTGGCGATGGCCGTGCCCGCCGTCGCGGCGGTGCCGGTGGGTGGTTCCACGCCGATGGATCTGGCCGCGGTGGTCGCGTTCGGAGCGTTCATGGGCACGCGGCCGCTGTCGCTCGCCGGCGTGCTGCCGATGAGCGGACGCACGCTCGCCATCCTCATCGCGGTGCTCGCCGTGGTCTCTCCGCTCGCGCGCGGCGCCGAGTGGCCGGTCGTGGTGCCGGGCGCGGTATCGATGCTGGTGGCCCTGCTGGTGGTGACCCAGCCCTGGCGCCGTCTACGGAAGTCGGGCAAAGTCGGGGGGCGTGGCCGTAAGAAGCGGGCGGCTCACCTGCGGGTGATTCGCCCCGACGACGAGCTGCTCAACTGACCTTTCCCCAGCTGAAGCGACGGTGTCGATCGAGGAGCAAGATCCGGGCGAGACGTCGACGTCGATGACGACGGCCTTCTTTGCCCCCGAGCACACGCACAAGCGCCTGCGACGCGTGATGCTGCGGGTCAAGGCCGGGCCCGACATGGGCTCGCAGAGCACGGTGGCCCGCTCGCGCGTCACCATCGGGCGCAGCGCGGTCAACGATCTGGTCCTCACCGACTCGTCGATCAGCGGCACCCACGCCGAGATCGTGCTCGGCGACACCGGGGTGCAGGTCCACGACCTCGACAGCACCAACGGCACGTTCGTCGGGCCCATCCGCATCAGCTCGGCGTGGATCGAGCCGGGCATGGCCATCAAGCTCGGCAAGACCGAGATCGAGCTCATCCAGGCCGACGAGGTCCAGGTGCCGATCTCGGGCGAGGACCACTTCGGGGCGCTGTACGGCAGCAGCCCCACCATGCGCGAGGTGTTCGCCATCCTCGAGCGGGTGGCCCCCACCGAGATGAGCGTGCTGATCGGCGGCCAGACGGGCACCGGCAAGGAGCTGGTGGCCCGGGCGATGCACGACGAGTCGCCGCGGCACAAGGGCCCGTTCGTGGTGCTCGACTGCGGCTCGCTGCCCCGCGAGCTGGCCGAGGCGGCCATCCTGGGCCACAAGAAGGGCTCGTTCACCGGGGCGGTCAACGATCGTCCCGGCTGCTTCGAAGAGGCCGACGGCGGCACCTTGTTCCTCGACGAGATCGGCGAGCTGCCGCTGGACCTCCAGCCCAAGCTGCTGCGCGTGCTCGACCGCCGCGAGGTCCAGCGGATCGGCGAGAGCCAGGTGCGCAAGGTCGACGTGCGGGTGGTGGCGGCCACCCACCGCGATCTGCGGATGATGGTGGGGCAGGGCTCGTTCCGCGAGGATCTCTACTTCCGCTTGTCGGTCATGTCGGTCGACCTGCCGCCGCTGCGCGAGCGGGGCGACGACGTGGTGATGCTCGCCGAGCGCTTCCTCGACGAGTTCGTGCGGAGCATGGGCGAGGTCGGGCCGCGGCCCACCTTCAGCGATGCGGCTCGTGAGGCGCTGCAGGCCGAGAAGTTCCCCGGCAACGTCCGGCAGCTCAAGAACATCGTGCAGCGAGCGGCGCACCTGTGCCGCAACGGCATCATCGAGCCCAACGACCTGCACCTCGGTCGCCGCGAGGATCGGCCGGTGTCGTCGTCGTCCTCCGACAAGGGCTCGGGAGGTGCGCCCGGCATCGACCCGGTGCTCTTCGAGCGGCCGTTCAAGGAATCCAAGCAGGTCATGGTGGACACCTTCGAGCGGGCGTACTTCAAGCGCCTGCTGGCCAAGACCGACAACAACCTCAGCCGCGCGTCGGCGGAGGCGGGCATCACCCGCTACTACCTCCGCGAGCTGCTCAAGCGGCTCGGCATGCACAAGTCGCGCGAAGAGGCGGCGGGATGAGTCGCTTCGGGTGGTGGGCCGCGCCCCTGGGGGTCGCGGTGGCGCTCGCCGTGGCGTCGTGCGGCAGCGACGAGCCCCCGGCCGTCACCGCGGCGCGGGCGTTCGTCGACGCGGCGCGGCTCGGCGACGTGGAGGAGATCCTCACGATGGTCGACCGGGCTACCGCAGCTCGAGTGGCCCAGGCCGCCGAGCGGGCCAGCGATCAGGTGGGGGGCCGGCGCAGCCTCGAGTCGCCCGAGATGCTCCAGGTGGTCGACGTGGACCCGCGCTTCCAGGTGGCCGAGGCCGAGCTGAGCCACGGCGACGACACGCAGGCGGTGGTGCAGCTGACGGGGGCCGACGGCTCCACGCACGCGCTGCAGATGGTCAACGAAGACGGGGCCTGGCGGGTGCGCCTGCCGGCGCCCCAGGGAGCCATGGGTCAGCCATGAGCGAGCACGACGAGGACAGCGACGAGCGCGTGGTGTCGAGCGTAGACGCGGAGGGCTCGGCGGAGCCGGAGATCCCCAGCGCGGATGGTGAGGGCTCCGAGGCGCTCGTGGACGGCCCCGGAGGCACCGGGCGAGCGGCGAGCTCCCGCTGGCTCACCCTCGGCCGGCTCCTGCTCGCGCCGGTGCTGGCCGCCGGGGCGGTGGGCGTGCACTGGTGGCTGAACGTGCCCGAGCACATCGTGGAGTCTCCGCGCGATCAGGGCTCCAAGAAGAAGAAGCCGAAGCCGAAGCGCGCCAGCAATCGTGCCCGGCCGGCGCGTCGCGATCGCAGCGCCCGCAACGAGTCGCGGACCCCCGCGCAGCTCGATCGCGACTGGGTGCGCTACAGCATCACGCCCTTCGAGGAGGAGCCGACTCGGGCGGGCTGGGCTCGTCAGCACCAGGCGCTCATCAACCGGGCCGTGATCATGGCGCGGCGGGATGCGTTCGAGGGCGCCCCGGAGCGCCCGCGGGTGGTGCAGGCCGACACCCACTGTCGCACGGTGCGGTGCCGCTTCACGCTGCGCTCGCCCTACCGGCACGAGCTCGAGGTCATCTCCGGGGCGCTGGCTCGCATGGAGGCCGGCGGAGAGCCGCTGTGGCGCAGCTACGCGGTGACCGAGGTGCCCGATCCCTCGGGCGAGGGCGCGGTCGAGGGCGCAGGCGCGGCCGACGACGGCACCGGCGAGCACGCGCTGGAGGTCACGGTCGCGTTCGTGATCGACGCGCCCGACTCGAGTGCGCTGGAGATTCCCGAGGTGGCCGAGGACGAGGGCACCGAGAAGGAACCCGCGCCGGCCTCGACGGTGGCGACCAACGCCCGACACCGCGCGGCGAGGCCGTAGGCCCGAGGCCGCCGGTCTCGTCACGGATGCGAGGTCACGCCGAGGCGGCTCAGAAGCGCAGGCCGCCGCCGATCGACAGGCCGCCCTCGGGGTTGGGAGCGACGCCGAGCTGAACCTGGTGCCGACGCATGGCGGCGGCGGCGGGCTTGCGCTTGTGGACGAACATCAGGACGGTGAAGGCGATCGTGGCGGCGCCGAACACCGCGGTGCTGATGCCCGCTGCGAGCTGAGCTTGTCGCACGTCGTCTGCATCACCGCAGAGCCGTACGATCCCAGCGTTGCGAACCTGCCCGGGCTCGCCCAGCGGCTCGCCCGTCTCGGGATCGACCGGTCGTGCTTTTGCGTAGTCGCAGAGGTTGGTGGTCTCCGGCAGCGATGTCGGGACGTCATTGAGCGCCTTCTCGTCCATGACGCTCTCTTCCGCCATGGCGAGCAGCTTCTTGCGGAAGCCGACGCTCTTCGCCCGGAGGTACACGGCCATGCCGATGGTCGTGCCGCCGGCGAGCACCGTGAGCCCGAGGGACGTGGCGAACCCCGCCTTCTTCCAGGTGGGCAGCGGCCGGTCGAACCCGAACTCGTATTTCGACTCGCGCGGCTCCTTCTTCTCCTCGGGCGGATCGGGCTCGATCTCGGGCTCGTCGATCTCGGGCAGCGGGTCGGCCCGCGGGGCGATCTCCGCGTCGGCCGTGTCGGCCGGCATGAGCGTGTTGACCACGTCGGTGGCCGTCTGCTCGATCGCCTTGTCGGAGAGATCGGCCTTGCTTAGCTGGAGGCTGGCGTTGGACTCGAGCTTGCCGCCCTCGACCTCGAGGATCTGGATGTCGAGCTGGTACCCCCCGCCGGTGGGCTCGAGGTAGCCGAACACCAGCCGGCGCACGCCCAGGGTCCGGCCGCCCTGGCTGAGGCACGCCACGCCGTCGTTGTCGCAGCCCATCGTCAGCCGCAGCTCCTCGAGGCTGATCTCCTCGCCGCCGCTCAGGCCTCGGTTGGCAAAGGCCTTGCGCAGCGCCGCGGTCAGCTTCTCGGCGGCCTTGTCGTCCTTGCCGTCGAGGCCCAGCACGCTGGCGGGGGCTTCCTGCGGCGCGAGGCGCAGCATCGGCCGGGGGGATGCCTCGGCGGCCGATGCCGCCGTTGGAAGCAGGGTTGCGCCCGCCAGCACCGCACACAGGCCCGTGGACAGGGCGCGCGTGAACAGGGAGGAGCGAAGGGCTCGCGGATGAGGGTCTCGGGAGGTCCTCGACATCATGGGTCGTGGGGGGCCGCGCGGGCACGCGGGCTTTTCGCGGGGCCAGGGGAGGCCCGGTACGAGGTTCACGTTGGCATGGCGGGGCTGGTGCTGGGAAGGCTAAATTGCGAGGGTGACGCGCTCGACCCAGGGCATGAGCCCGGATCCGGCGCCTGACGACTCCGACGACGCGATCGGAGCCTCTCGCCCGATCGAGCCACCCCCGCGGTCGAGCAGCCGAGCCCGTCTGCGCCACAGCCTCGCCGCGCGGATCTCCGCATTGATGCTGCTGGTGCTGGTGGCGGCCGCTGCGTCGGCGGCGGTCTCCTTGGCGCAGCTGCGGGCGCTGCAGCAGGGCTTCGACCGCTTGGTGGAGGTCTACGTGGTCTTCAACCACCGCCTCGCCGAAGCGCGCGTGCAAGCGGTGCGCGTGGGGGTGCAGGTTCGAACGTGGCAGCAGAGCCAAGGCGAGCCCGGAGGATCCACCACCCGGCTCCAGCTCGATTCCGCGTTCGAATCGAACTTCAAGGCCGCGCTCTCCACGCGCAACCAGTACATCGCCGAGGCCCGCGCGCCGATCGACGAGGCGCTCGCGGAGGGCGAGCACGGTCAGGGCGACGAGGCGCTGGTCGAGCTGCGGGAGATCCGGGCGTCGCTCGAGCAGCTCGAGGCGCTCGCCGAGCTCGACGAGATGGTCGAGCCCCGCGAGGTGCTCGACGACATCCGGCTGCAGACCCAGATCGAGCAGCAGTTCAAGCGCGTGGCCGACCAGAGCCGAGCGGCCATCAACCGGCTGCGCACCGAGGTGCAGGCCACCCAGCGCCGGGCCGAGCGGCTCACGCTGGGCTTCACCCTGGTGGTGTCGGCGCTGGGGATGCTCGCGGCGGCGGGCGTGTTCTTCACGCTGCGGCCGCTGCGGCGGCTGACCGAGGGCGTGCGCAAGCTCGGCGGCGGCGACTGGTCGCAGCGGGTGTCGCCGACCGGCCCTCGGCGCGAGGACGAGGTCAGCCAGCTCGCCCGCGAGTTCGACCACATGGCCGCCGCGCTCGAGGAGCGCGAGCGTCGGCTGCTGCGGGGCGAGCGGCTGGCGGCGGCGGGCCAGCTCGCCGCCCAGATCACCCACGAGATCCGCAACCCGCTGTCGAGCGTGGCGCTGAACGCCGAGCTGCTCGAGGACGAGCTGTCGGAGGCCAGCCCCGAGAGCCGCGAGCTGCTCGCGAGGATCTCCAAGGAGGTCGACCGCCTCACCGCGGTGACCGAGGACTACCTCTCGTTCGCCCGCCGCCCCAAGCCGCACCTGCAGCCCTTCGACCTGTGCGACGAGCTGCACGACCTGCTGGACTTCATGGCCCCGCAGCTCGAGATGGCGGGCATCGAGGTCGACGCCCAGCTGCCGCCCACGCCCGTCGACGTGCGCGGCGACGCCAACCAGCTGCGCCAGGTGTTCATGAACCTGGTGCGCAACGCCCAAGAGGCCGTGCTCGACGAGGAGCAGGAGCCGGAGCGCCGTCCGCGGATCGAGGTGGAGATGCGGTGCAAGGGCGGCCAGGTCACCGTGGTCGTGCGGGACAACGGCCCTGGAATTCCCGTAGCACCCGCCGAGGTCGACCGGATCTTCGAAGCGTTCTACACCAGCAAGGCGCAGGGCACCGGCCTGGGCCTGCCCACCGTGCAGCAGATCGTGCTCGACCACGAGGGCTCGGTTCGGGTGGCGGAGACGGGCCCCGCGGGGACCGCCTTCGAGGTGATGCTCCCCGCTTGCGCTCCCGAAGGTGGCTCCGTAAGCTCGCCCGCGGCCTCTGTGGCGCAGCCCAGCCCTCCGAGCAGATCATGACGATGTCGCGTACTCCCGTTGTCTTCGCCCTCGCGCTCGCCACCTTCGCGGTCTCCAGCGTCTCGTGCACCGCCATCCTGGCCCCGCGCGACGACGTGCAGCGCTGCGGCACCAAGGACGACTGCGATCCCACCGGCGACAACCGCTACGTGCCGGCCTGCAAGTTCGACGACGCCAACATCGACCTCGACACCTCCGAGGTCGACAAGATCTGCGTGGCCGACTTCAAGCCCAACGTGGGCTGCAACCCCGACACGTACACCGCCCCCGAGCACCCGTACCGCGTCGCCTACGACTCCCTGGCCGTCGCGTCGCGCTACGCGGTGTGCGATCCGATGACCCAGCTGGGCACCATGGGCTGCCCGCCGGCCAACGGCACCTGCAACCAGGGGCTGGCCGTGAACGACGCGGGCCTGTGCGACGACGACGATCCCGGCACGCCGATGGCGGTGGAGATCACCAGCGAGACCCTCGGCCAAGACGTGCGCGATCAGTTCTGCCGCTCGTTCTTCTGCGACGACCGCTTCGTGTGCGACCCGGCCACCAACTTCTGCGCGCTGTGTGACGAAGACGAGGACTTCGGCGAGGGCGGCTGCGGCGAGGTCTACATCGCCGGGGCTCGCTCGTGCGTCTACGACGACGGGGGCGCCTGCGAGGGGGCCGACGCCTCCGACGACGCGGTCACCTTCGGCGCCTGCATGTAGCAGCCCTCCGGGAACGCCCCACGGAAAGCGCGTGCGCCCCTCGGGTCGCGGTGCTATCCGTAAATTGGCGACGAAATTGGCCGAGCCGGTCCCACGGTCCCCACCGCGAGGAATGGCAGCCGATTTCGACTCCGCGGCGGACTCGTTCGCCCCGTGAGCGCCCGCTGGCCGCTCGTGGCCGCGTCACCTGCCCCTCGCTCGTGGTTCTTGACCCCATGCCGAACGATGTCGCCGTGCCCGAAGCCGAGGAGGAACCTCCATCGGGATCCGACGTCTTCATCCGTCATCCCCGCCGTGGGGCTCGTCACGAGGCGCGCCGCGGGGGGCTCGATCGCCGGCAGCGATCGTTGCTGCTGGCGGTGGTCTTGCTCGGCGCGGCCCTGAGCGCGCCCCTGGCCTTCATTCGCTGCACCGGGTGCCTGAGCCTGGACGTGCTGTACACGTGGCCGGTGGTGCTGGGCTTCTCCGCGCCGGCGGTGATGCTGCTGCGGGAATTGCGGATGCTCGAGCCCCCGCTGCCGCTCGCGGCTTGGCTGCCGGTGCGGGCTCGCGATGGCGCTCGCAGCCGGCGGAGGCCGGCCCGCCCCGGGGCCCGCCGCGGAGAGCGGGTCAGCGGCCCGCATCGCGGCACAAGCGATCGACACGCTTGAGCAGGGTGGGCAGGCGGTGGGGTCCGCTCATGCGGGCGACTCCGGCGGCGGCGACCCGGGGGTCGAGGCCCGTCGCGCTCACGTAGAGCGGCCGGCGGCTGTCACCGCGGTGCACCTCGATCGCCGCGCTGTCGCGGAAGAAGTTCTTGGCCACGCCCACCACGGGCGTGCGTCGGTTCAGGGCCTCGAACAGGTGCGCCCCGAGGCCGGGGCGGCCGCGGGCATCGAGCACGGCGTAGCCGTCGACGACGATCATCTCCAGCGGGCGGGTCACGCGTCGCAGCACCGCGAGCAGGCAGGGCAGCTCGCGGCGGTAGAGCTGGCCCGGCACGTAGGGCGCGATCTGGTCGATCGTCTCGACTTGCTCTTCGGCCGGCGCCTCGGCGGCCCAGCCGTCGAACACCACGCAGGCGGCCACGGCCTGGGGGGGATCGCGGTCCTCCCGGTAGTCCACGTCGACGCAGGCGATCACGGCCAGGGAGCGTACCGTGGGTCAGTTGAGCGGCCCGCGACCCTGCCCGCCCCGCATCGGCGGCACGGCGTGCTCGCGCAGCTGCTCGAGCTCGACGATCCGCAGGGTGTCTTCGTGGGTGGCCTCGAGCACCACCGGGGGCGCGACCCCGGCCTCGAGCGCTTCCTTCCAGCGGGCGGCGCACAGACACCAGCCGTCGCCCGGTCGCAGCCCGGGGAAGCCCATCGCGGGGGCCGGCGTGCTGAGATCGTTGCCCTGCTGCCGAGAGAAGCGCAGGAACTCCTCGGTCATGCGAGCACACACCGAGTGCACGCCCCGATCGCTCGGGCCGGTGCGGCAGCAGCCGTCGCGGTGGAACCCCGTCATGGGCGAGGTACAGCAGGTCTCGAGAGGGCCCCCCAGCACGTTCTTGTCGTCGCTCACGGCGGGCGTTTGTAGATCGGCGCGGGCGCGCGAACAAACCCGAGCGCGGGCCGCCGGCCATCACCCCCCCGGGGTGTGCGCAGCCCGAGCGTGGGTGTTTCCACCACCGGCGATCTCAAAGCCCGGCCAGGCGCTTGCGCGCGACCTCGGGGAGCTCGGGATCCTTTCGGGCGGCCTCGGCGAGGGTCTTGGCGTCGGCGGTGGAGCCCACCGCCTTCGCGGCCAGGGCCGCGACCACGAAGGTGTCGGAGGGCCCCCGCCCGGGCTGGAGGTCACGCAGCGCGCGGCGCAGGGCCTTGCTCGCCGCGGCCTGCTGGCCCCGCTGCTCGGACAGGTGCAGCGCCTGCGCGGCGAGGCTCATCGGGTGCAGGGGGGCGATCGCCTGGACCCGCTGCCGGGCCAGCTCGGTGGCGGCCGCGTCGTCGGTGACCAGGCCCAGCATCAGCAGCCGCGCGGCGGGCTCGAGGCTGTCGCCGTCGATGGCCAGCGCCTCGCGCAGGCGGGCCTTCTCGTCGGCGGGGCGGTTGGTGTCGCGCGCGAGGTTGGCCAGGCGCACCAGCGGCTCGATGGCCTCGGTGTGGTGGCCGCGGGCCGCCTCGAGGTGGCGCTGGGCGGCGGAGGGATCGGGGCCGTCGAGCAGCAGGTTGGCGAGCATCATGCGCGGCACGTAGCCGTCGCCGCCCTCGGCGATGAGCTGCTGGAGCGTGCGGGTGGCGTCTTGGGTCTTGCCGCCGCCGGCCTGCTCGATGGCCTGCTTCAGCAGGGCGTCGCGCTGGTCCTCCTTGCCCGGCTCGCTGGGCTCCCAGCCGCCGATCTTGGCGTCGAGCTGGGCGAAGAACCACGCCTCGAATTCCTTCTCGACGGTGGCCATGTCCTTGCCGAGGTGCTCGCGGAACAGCGCGTCGGTGTGGGCGCCGGTGCGGTAGCCCCGGAGGATCTCGATGAGGGCGGGCCGGCCGTAGGTCTGGCCCAGGTAGCGCATCGCGTAGGCGGCGGTGGCGTAGGCCACCTCCATCATCATGCCGTTCTCGGCGCGGATGAACGCCAGCTCCAGCTCGCCGAGGCGCCGCAGCTTGCCCGCCCGCCGGGCCTGCGACAGCAGCTCGGCGCTCTCGCGCGCCCAGGCGGGATCGGCCACCTCCGACTCCCACTCGCTCAGCCCCTCGGTGAACCACCGGGGCACGCGGCCGCCCGAGAGCGCAATCGCGTAGGTGTGCCCCAGCTCGTGCCGAACCACCATGTCGATGTTGTAGGCGCCGCTGTAGGGGCCCATGAAGGTGATGACGGGGCCGAAGCAGACCGCCAGCGCGCCCAGGCTGGGCACGCCCACCGTGCGCACCGAGAACGACTCGGCGTCGGCGTAGAATTCCAGGCGCAGGGCGCCGGCCTTCATGCCGTAGTGGGCGTCGAGCTGCTCTCGGGAGCGGCGGATGGAGGCGACCAGCCCCGGCTCGATGAACTCCCGGTCCTCCTTGGGCAGCCGCACGGTGAGGTCGCCGACGGCCCGCTCGTCGTAGTGGGGCTCGATGGTCTGCTCGTAGAGATCGAGCATGTTGCGGGTGCGCTCGTTGAACTTGTCGCGCGACCAGGCGCGGGCGAGGGCCTCGCGGCCCTCCTTCTCCTTGCCCAGGCGCAGCAGGTTGAGGCCCAGGGCGCTGGCCACATAGGGGTCGTCGGGGGCGAGGCGGGAGCCCTCGCGCAGGATCTGGTCGGACTCGGGGTAGAGGTGCAAGAAGCCCAGGATGTCGGCCAGCTCGACGAAGAAGTCGCGCCCGCGGGGGTCGAGGGCCAGGGCACGATCGCGGAGGCGGGCGTAGGCCGGGTCGTCGTCCTCGGCGATGGCGAGGCCGGCGAGCACGGCCAGGCCGCCCACGTGGTGCGGGTTGACGGCCAAGGCCCCGGTCTCGCCCCGCTCGCGCGCCTCGTCGCGGCGGCCCTCGATGAGCGCGATGCGGCCGAGCGCGGCGTGGGCATCGGGGTGGTGGGGGTCGACCTGCAGGGCCTCGAGGGCGTAGCGCGAGGCCTCGGCGAAGCGCAGGCCGTGCAGGTGCACGCCGGCCATGCCGGCCAGCGCGTCGGGGTGCCACGCGTCGCGCTCGAGCACCAGCCCGAAGGTCTGCGCGGCGTCTTGCTCGGCGTACTTCTCGAGGAACATGGCCCCGCGCAGCAGCAGGACGTCGTCGGCCACCCACTGGCCCTCGCCGGCGGGGGCGAGGGCCTCGGCGTCTTGCAGCACCATGTTGGCGTCGTGGAAGGCCCCGCCCGAGCCGCGGGACAGGGCAGCCTGGGCCACCGCGACCAGGTCGGCCGCGGTCTTGGCCTCACCGGCGTCGTAGGCGTCGTAGAGGCTCTCGCGCAGGGCCACCGCCGCGGGGCCGTCGGCCTGGCCCTGGCGCGTCATCAGCCACAGCGACGCGCCGCGCAGGGGGAGGTCGGCGGGGTGGGCCTTGGTGCCCTGGTCGAGCAGGGCGCGGGCGGCCTTGGCATCGCCCCGGCGCCACGCCAGCCGAGCCCGCCGCAGCAGCACGCGGGGGTGGGCGGGGGCTCCGGCGGCGTCGGCCAGGGTCGCCTGCGCGTCGTCGAGGCGGCCCACCGTGATCTGGGCGCGGGCGAGCGCGAGGCGGGCGTCGAGATCGTCGGGCGTGGCCGCCACGTGCGGGGCGAGGAAGTCCGCGGCGCCCTCGGGGTTGCCCCCCGCCACCGCGGCGAGGGCCGCGTCGCGGTCGCTCACCGGCTGGGGCGGCGGCCGCGTGCGCTCGTCGGCCCCGGCCGGGGAATCGTCGTGGTGGCCGTAGGCGGCGGAGGTGTCCCCCAGCGGGGCGGGGGCCGGGGCCGGGCCGGGGGCGACCGAGGGCGGGGTGGCCTGGCGGGTGCACGCGGCCCCCAGCGCCAGGGCCACCGCCCAACCCCACGAGGAACGGGGCCCGGCGACGCGGCGGGCAGGGGGGGAGACGGCTCGCGCGACGGTCCGCATGCAGCCCGGAATTGTCGGAGGGGGGGCCGGGGGTGTCAAACGCGAGGGAGCGGTCATCCTCGGCTGGAACGCACGGACGGGGGATCGCGCTTCGTGGGCGGCCGGGGCGTGGGGCGGGCGGGGCTCGGTCGTGGCGGGGCTTTAGTCGGTTGGGGTCGGTCGGGGTCGGGTGGGGCGGGCGCGGTGCTATCCTCCCGTGCGCATGGCCGACTCGGACAAAGCCAACACCGCCTATCCGGCCGACGTCTACGAGACGTTCGACGCCTTCATGCAGCAGGTGATCAAGGACGTCTACGACAATGGAGCCAAGCGCGCCGAGTTCGTGGGCCTGGTGATCGCGTCGGGCGAGCTGCTGCCGATGGCGTGGGGGCGCATGCGCAAGACGGGGGTGAAGGAGCTGGCGCTGGGGGCGGCCGGGGTGGTCGCGCTGCGGGTGGGGCTTCGCTACCTCATCGGCGGGCCGCTGGGCCTGATCATCACCGGCTTCACCGCGGCCACGCTCATCTCGTTCTTCTGGTCCAACCAAAAAGACGTGATGCGGCGGGTCAAGCCGTACAAGCAGGTCATCCGCGACAGCCACGAGAAGTTCGACGACATCCAGGCCCGCTACCAAGACGGCCGCTACGACGCGGGCGAGCGGGCGCTGTTGGTCGAGGGGCTGCTGCGGCGAGTGATCGGCGAGATCGAGACGCCGATGCCCGAGCCGGTCGAAGAGCCCAAGGCGTAGCGCCTCGGGTCTCGGGCCAGGGGCCAGACCACAGAAGAACAGACGAACGAAAGGGCCGGTCGTGGTGACCGGCCCTCGGCTACTCGACCGGGGTGAAGCCGGACAGCTCGCTGTGGCTGACGGTCAGGGCCGCCCGGCCGCCGAAGGAGCCCGCATTGCCGCCCGCGTTGTTGTTGCAGGGAGCGGACGAGGGGTTGCCCAGCTGCGGGCCGCAGTCACCCTCGGGGCAGTTGCCCGAGCCGATCTGCTGCACCGACGCGAGGGTCAGGCCGGTCTCGAAGCCGGCCCCGAAATCGGCCGGCCCGCCCCCACCTCCGCCGCCGCCCCCGGCCCCGTTGACCAGATCGAAGCCCGAGGCGACGTCGGCGGTGAGGCGGAAGGTGATGACGTAGGTGGCGCCCGGGTCCTGGAACCACTGCTGCGTGGTGGGATCGTAGAAGTTGGGGTCGCAGATCGCCTGCGGCGGCTCGTAGACCGTGAACTCCACGAAGTACACCTCCACCCCGTCGATCACGGTGGGGGGCTCCTCGCCGCCGGTGGTGCTCTCGTCGACCACGCCGGTGACGAAGATGCGGGGCGCCCGGAGGGGCCGGGTGGTTCGATCGAAGGTGCGGACCTCCGTGACCTCGTCGCCCTCCGGGAAGGGCACGAACCGGCGCTCGCGCTCGATGTCGGAGATGGCCATGCGCATGTAGCCGGGCAGGATGCCCGGGTCGGACTTGGGCGCGCCGGGGGGCACGTCGAAGCCCTCGCTGGCGACGGCTTGGTGATCGTCGACCAGCAGGTAGAGGCTGCTGTGATACTCGGCGCCGTCGCCCTCGCTCAGCGCGTCGTCGGCCGGGCTGCCGCCCACCATGGCCAGCAGGAACTGGTTGGAGGGCGTGAGCGGCTCGGCCGCGCCGGCCGAGGTGATGTCGTCGAGGCGGTCGGTGGAGGTGACCGCGGGCGGGAAGGTGAAGGTCTCGGCCGGGTTGCCGGCGCCCACGGTGCAGGTGTTGCCCGGGCCCGCGCAGGCGGGGATGGGCGCGTCGAGGGCCATCTGGGCCGCGTGCCCGACCCAGGGGCCGTTGCTGTCGGCGGCGTGCTCGGTGTCGCGGCCGAGGTCCCAGCGGAACAGGCGACCGGCCGGGTCGGCCACGTAGACCTCCTGCATCTCGGCCCACAGCCGCGACAGGCAGTGGGTGCCCACCGCGGGGTCGACCACGGTGCCGAACACGTCCTCGTAGGTGTCGGAGGCGACGGGCGGGAGCACGGCCCAGTCTTCGATCTCTCCGGTGAGGGCGTCGACCTGCAGGAGGGTGCGGCCCTCCTCGGCGCCGCCATCCACCTGGTAGCCCGAGCCCATCACGAAGTAGGCCTCGGGGACCTGGGTGGAGGTGTCGCCGGGCACGTGGTAGCCGAGCGCGGGGCGAGCCCAGGTCTCGCCGTTGTAGGCGTCGAAGCGCTCCTTGATGCCGCCGGCGACGCCGGCCTGGTCTTCGGTGGTCCACAGGACCTCGAGCGGTCCGCGGGACGACAGCGGGCTCATGTGCGACAGGTCGAGCACGACGTACTCGCGGCCGCCGGGGCCCATGCCGATGATGGAGACCAGCCGCCAGCGGGCATCGACCTCGTCGTAGACCCAGCCGCGGTTGAGGGTGGCGGCCAGGCCATAGTCGTGGTCCTCGAGCTCGCCGGTCTGGCCGTAGCTGCCCGGACCCACGGCGGCCTTCTGGGCCAGGGCGAGCAGCGAGAAGCGCGGCACGAAGCCCCACAGCTCGTTGCCGCTGTCGAGCTGGAACGCGTGGAGCACCCCGAAGTCGTCGCCGATCACCACGGCTTCTTGGGCCTCGTAGTGGGCGGAGGGCAGGGCGATCCGGTTGGACTCCTCCCACGTGTCGGCGGCGTACTCCTCGAGGGAGGCGGGGACGCCATCGGCCGCGCCCAGCAGCCGCCCGCCGCAGTGAGGATCGCGGACGGCGACCGAGGGGATCCGCTCGGGGTCGTAGGGCGGCACGCGG
>JGI12210J13797_10367484_pt1 | contig 16080 bp, 15 predicted proteins | sample ElkSlonscriptome_3_FD_13797 | JGI IMG/M metagenome (IMG submission 13797)
CCGGGCCGCCAGCGAGCTGCTGTGGCTGCACGGGACATGGCTGCACGAGCCCGACGAGGGGCGCCGCTGGGGCAAGGCGGCGTGGACCTTCCTGGAGCGCGGGGGGGACTTCGTCGACGCAGGCCCCCTCGCCTATCGCCAGGGCGTCCTGGCCACCGAGGAGGGTGAGCGCGAGGCGGCGCGCGCCCACTTCGAGGAGGCGATCGCGTGGGATCACGGCGAGCTGAGCGGCTCGGGTCGCGACGTCGCCCGCACGCACCTCGCCCTCGCGAACCTCGACCTGCTGCGCGGAGATCCCGACGCCGCCCAGGCCAACGTCGACCAGGCGCACGCGCTGCTGCTTCGAACGAGCGCGCGCGCGGACGGGATGCTGGCCGGCATGCACTCGCTGGCCGGGCAGCTCGCCCACGTGCGCGGCCGCTACGGCGAGGCGCTCGAGCACTTCGACGCCGCGGCGGCGATCCGCACGCGCACCACCCCCTCCGCGGCCCCGTACGAGCTGTGCAACGCCGCTCGGGTCTCGATGAGCGCCGGGCGCTACGAGGACGCCCGCGCGCGCGCCCGCGAGGCGCTCGAGCGCATGGAGGCGAGCTTCGGCGAGTCGAGCGTGGAGACGGTCGTGCCGCTGAAGGTGCTGGTCGGGGCCCTGGTTCGCCTGGGGCGCCTCGACGAGGCCGAGACCTACGCGTGGCGGGCCGTGCTCGTGCTGGAGTCGACGGGGCCCCGCGACGCGGCCGCCCTTGCGGGGCCCCTGATGAAGCTCGGCGAGATCGCGATCGAGCGGAGCGACGAGGCGCGAGGCATCGAGCACCTGGAGCGGAGCCTGGCGATCCGTCGACAGCACGGTGATCGCCCCGCGGCGATCGCCGCGACCCTGATGGCGCTCGCGCGGGGGCTGGCCGAGGCCTCCCCCGCCGCGGCGGCCGGGCGAGCCCGCGAGGCGGTGGAGGTGCTCGAGGCGGCCGGCGAGGACGCGACCGGCGAGCGCCGCCTCGTCGCCCGCCTCCGACGCTCGTCGGGGCGGTGAAGGCCCGTGTGGATCACCTCGTCGGCCGCTGCACTGAGCGCCTGACGAGGGGCTCCGCCCCAATGTCACGAAGCCTCGATCACGCTAGTATCGTCGCGTGTCCGCGAGCACCCCGGCGTCCACGTCCGCTCGTCGCGGCGCTCCGAACGCGCTGGAGCGACGCCCGGAGGCCCGGCCCTACAGCATCGAGTCGCTGCTCCAGCAGGTCGTGGACGGCAGGATCCGCGTTCCCGCATTTCAGCGTGATCTGCGGTGGAAGGTCGAGGATGCCATTCAACTCCTCGACAGCATCCACAAGGGGTACCCGATCGGGACTCTGCTGTTCTGGCAGCGAGCGGCCGAGTCGGCCACGTTGCGGTACGGTTCGGTCGCCATCGATGGTCCCCAGACAACGGATGCGCTCTGGGTCGTCGATGGTCAGCAGCGTATCACGTCGTTGGTGCGGGTCCTCCTCGGCCAAGGCCATCCCACCGAGGAATTCGCGCTGTTCTTCGATCTATCCCAGGGGTGCTTCGCTCACCTGCTCCCTCGGGAGACGGCCCCTCGACACTTCGTTCCTCTGACCGAGGTCGTCGACTCCGAGCGACTCATCTCGTGGCTCCTCGATCACGGCGAGGGGCTCGAGCGTGGTCCGGCCATCAGCCTGGGAAAGCGGGTCCGCGAGTACCAGGTACCTGCCTACATCGTGCGCACCGACGACGAGCACGCCGTACGAGAGATCTTCAGGCGCATGAATTCTACGGGGAAGCGCATGGAGGATGCCGAGGTCTTCACTGCTCTCTACGGTGCACGAGAGGGCAACTCACCGGCAGACCTTCGAGCCGTGTCGAGAGCGCTCGCCGAACTGCAGTTCGGTACACTCGAGGTTGGCGTGCTCCACACGATGCTCCTGGCCACGCTCGGAACGGACATCACGAAGAACAGGGTTCCCGATCTCACCTCGTCCGAGGCATCCGAGGCCATGCGTCGACTCGAGCAGATCGGTCGAACGATCATTACCTTCCTCCGGCGAGACGCACAGATCCGACACGTGGCGCTGCTGCCTTACACCCAGCCTCTCGTAACCCTCGCGCGCTTCTTTCGCTATCATCCCGAGCCTCATCCCCGATCTCGTAGGCTGCTCGCCCGGTGGATCTGGAGAGGAGCAATCACGGGACTCCACCGAGGTGACAGCGTCTCGACGCGAAGGAACCTCGAGTTCATCGCCGACGACCACGACGAACACGTCACGGTCCAGGCTCTGCTCGAGTCCGTCCCGCAGCGGCAGGCCAAGCCGATGACGACCGAGAGCTTCAATTTTCGCTATGCGCTCAGCAAGGTCCAGACATCAGCCCTCTGCTCACTCCGCCCCCGACACCTCGAGACTGGCGAGGTCCTCTCCGTCACGGGCTCTGACGATGGAGGAGGCCTGTTCCCCCCTGCGGTGCTCGTCACGCGCAAGGGAGAGCGGTCTCCGCTCGCCAGCCGCATGGTTCACCCTCCGGTCCAGGGTGGTGGCTTGCGGCAGTCCCTCGTCGCGACCGACGATCCAGCGATCTTGGCGTCCCACGCCATTACGCCAGAAGCGCATGCCGCCCTTCAGAGCGGAGACATCGACACGTTCCTTCGCCTGCGGGCGAAAACTCTGGATCCTTTGGTCGAGGACTTCGTAGATCGCCATGCCGACTGGGGCGACTCGGATCGAGCCCCCATCAGCCAGCTCGTCATTGGCGACGAAGATTGACCGCTCGATGGATTTCGAAGTTCGACTCGGCGATCTCCCCGTAGGGCTACTCTCGGGGCGTGAAGGCAGCGACACGACGAGTTTTCGCTTGTTCGACAGCTATCGTGAGATGCGTCGTCGACCCATCCTCGGGCAGGTCTTCGAGGATGAACCCGACCGCATCTTTCGTCGAACGCTGAAGCTCCCCCCATTCTTCTCCAACCTGCTTCCCGAAGGGCCGATGCGAGAGTTCCTCGCCGACCGGGTGGGTGTTCACCCCGACCGAGAGTTGCTCCTGCTCGCTCACCTCGGCGATGATCTGCCGGGCAATGTCAGGGTCGTGCCCAATACCACGGATGACGTCGTCGACGCGTCGGAGGGCGCTCCGCAGCCAGGGGCGCCGCCCCCCGAGGATGAGACCGGGCTGCTGCGCTTCTCGCTTGCTGGGGTACAGATCAAGTTCTCGATGGTTCGCGACGATCGTGGCTTGACCATCCCGGTGCGCGATCAAGACGGATACTGGCTGGTCAAGCTTCCAGACCAGCGCTACCCGAGGGTGCCCGAGAACGAGTGGTCGATGATGACGTGGGCTCGTCATGCGGGCATCGACGTGCCCGACATCGAACTCGTCGAGATGAGCCAGCTCCGTGGCATTCCCGAGCGCTTCCATCATGGCGAGGAATCCCTGTGTTATGCGATCCGCAGGTTCGACCGACCGGCACCCGGCCAGCGAGTGCACATTGAAGACTTTGCTCAGGTCCTCGATCTCTACGCCTCGGAGAAGTACAAGAAGTACAACTACGAGACGCTGGCCAACCTCGTACTCCGACTGTGCGGCCGTGAAGACCTCCGGGAGTTCGTCCGCCGCCTCGTCTTCGTCATCTTGTCCGGCAATGCCGATGCCCACCACAAGAATTGGTCGTTGCGCTACGAGGATGAGCACCACCCTCGGCTCAGCCCAGCCTATGACTTCGTCTCGATGCTACCATACGCGTCGGTGAGTCAGCGTCTCGCACTGAACTTCAATCGCTCCAAGGACTTCAAAGACGCAACACGCGCTGGTTTTCGACGCATGGCCGAGAAGCTCGACCTCGAACCGAGCGATATGATGTCGTGGCTAGACGAGGACATCGGGAGTGTTCGGGATGCATGGCGTCGTCTCCGGCAAGACCTTCCCTTGCCCGACTCCACCTGTCGAGGGATCGACGCCCATCTCCAAAGAGTCCTCATTCGTTGAATTCGAGCACTACGACTCGCTGACCGTGCAGTTCGACCACGTGCGCAGCCGCCACGGCGAGGCGCCCGCGGCGATCGCCGCGACCCTGATGGCGCTCGCGCGTGGGCTGGCCGAGCCCTCCCCCGCCGCGGCGGCCGGGCGGGCCCGCGAGGCGGTGGAGGTGCTCGAGGCGGCCGGCGAGGACGCCACCGGCGAGCGCCGCTTCGTCGCCCGCCTCCGGCGCTCGTCGGGGCGGTGAAGGCCCGTGCCGGCCCGAAGCGCGCCGGCGGGGGCATCCGACCGGCCGGAGCCCGAGCCCTGCGGTATCGTGGCCGCGGTGCGCAGCGACTACGAGGTCCTGCTGGCGTGGAAGGACGGCGACCGCGAGGCGGCGGACGAGCTCATCGGCCGCTACTTCGATCCGGTGTGCCGCTTCTTCCGCAGCAAGCTCGGCGACGACGTCGACGATCTGATCCAGCACACGTTCCTCGACTGCGTAACCTCCCACGAGCGCTTTCGCGGCGAGGGCAGCTTCCGCGCGTACCTGTTCTCGATCGCGCACAACCGCCTATACGACCACCTGCGCCGGGTGCATCAGCAGCCGAGCTTCGACTCGGTGGGCGCGCTGTCGGTCCGCGACCTGGGCACGACCCCCAGCCGCGCCGTGGCCCGCGACGAGGAGAGCACGGTGCTGCACGAGGCGCTGGAGCACCTGCCGCTCGATCAACGGCTGGTGCTCGAGCTGTCGTACTGGGAGGAGATGAGCGGGCCCGAGATCGCGGTCGCGCTGGGCGTGCCGGCGAACACGGTGCGCAGCCGGCTGGCACGGGCTCGGGTGGCGCTGCGGGAGACGATCGAGCGGATCGCGGGCGACGAGTCCAGCCGCCGCGAGGGCCTCGCCGCGCTCGAGCGGATCACCCGCGGGCCGTCGACGTAGCCGCCGCGACGGGCGGCCGATGCGGCTCAGTTGTCGAACTGCGAGATCACCAGCTCGAGCCCCGCGTCGACCCGCCGGTAGTACAGCACGAAGCTCGCATCGTCTCGATCGCGCCAGTTGGCGACCGCATACGTCTCGCCGGTGGTCGACCGGGTGAAGCTCCCCACGCTCAGCCTGCCCACCCCCTCCGGGCCGAGCACCACGGGCGCATCGCCCTGCACCTGCTGGCGCAGCGGCAGCTCCCACAGCTGGTCGATGGCCGCCGTCGCGATCTCCCGCAGCTCGAGCGGCAGCGCCGGGTCGCCGAATTCGATCCGCCCCAGCAGCACGCCCTGCGGGTAGACGCGCGTGCCGTCGAGCGCCGCCTCGCCGGCCCAGTCGGCCGGGGGCTGCCCCGCCGCGGCGCGCTCGTCGGGCTCGGACAGGCCCTCCTCGGTGACGAAGCCCGCCGCCCGCGTGAAGATGGCCGACAGCCGCACCCGCCCGGGGAACTCGTCCCACGCCAGGATCCGGTGGTCGGACAGCCGCGCGCCGTGCAGCGAGGTGCCCGCGTCGTCGAGGATCTCGAGGTAGGCATCGTCGCCGTCGGTGGTGACGTAGACGACCCAGCGTACTCCGTCCTCGGCCTCGGCCTCGCTGCGGTGGAGGCTGACCGAGCCGTAGTCGGATGCCTCCACCCGGTACATGAAGTCGAACGCGACGAGCACCGGCGCGGGCACGTCGGCCCGACCGGGCTGGCCGGGCCGGGCGTCGATCCGATCGCCCCCGGGCACGCTGTTCCGATGGAGGCTCCGCTGGTCGAAGTCGTAGGTCTCGAAGTAGGCCCGCAGATCGGCCGGCTCCTGGCCGTCGCCGCGCAGCACCCGAGCGCGCTCGACCGCCTGCTGGGTCAGCTCGCCCAGGGCGGGGTCGATGGCGGTGATGGCCGCGATCTCGTCGAGGGCAAGCCACCGATGGTCGCGCGCGGCATCGGGCGGGTTGACGCGGTCCCACACCGCCATCGCATCCCCCATGGCCCGCTCGACCAGGTCGCCCACGCGCACCCGCGTGCCCGACCCGCCTTCGTCGCGCATGCGCTGCTGAACGGCAAACAAGTAGGAATGGAGGTCTCCCGCCTCGTCGCGGGCGACCAGCACGTTCTCGTCGGCCGCAGCCCGAGCGTTGGCATAGAGCAGCTCACGCAGCGCGGCGGTCACGGCGGTGGTCTCGATGGGGCGACGGCGCATGCTCCCAGCATACGAAGCGATCGCCGCCCCGCTCGCCGATGATCCCGCAGGGAATCACACGCGCAGGACCCCGCGGCTACTCGCAGGGATCACAGGCGAACAGCGTGACGAAGATGGCACAGACCGAGTCCCACTCGGTGGTGCAGCAGAACTCGTCGATCGCACACACGCAGGCCTCGATGGCCGGGTCCCCGCAGCCGCCCCCAGCCTGGGCCTCGCAGCAGGGCGACACGCCGGGAGGCGGAGGCGGAGGCTCGACGCCGCCGCACGAGCCACACATGAACATGTCGACCTCGTCGACGCACAGCTGATCCCAGGTGTCGTCGCAGCAGAAGGCGTCCTGCATGCACACACAGTCCTGGAGGGCCGGATCCCCGCAGCCGGGCGTCACCTGGACCTCGCAGCAATCGCCGGTGGGCGGCGGCGGTGGCTCGCCGGTGTCGCCGGTGTCGCCCACGGGCGGCTCGCCGGTGTCGCCGGTGTCGCCCTCGCCCCCGCAGTGGCCACAGCCCAGCGCCTCGACGGCGGAGCCGCAGACCTTCTCCCAGCCGGTCTCGCAGCAAAAGCCGATCTCGGCGCACACGCACGCCTCCACGGCCGGATCGTTGCAGCCGGGCGCGGGGCCGCCCCCGCAGCAGTCCTGGGTGTTGGGCGGGCCGCCCGAGTCGTCGGGGTCGTTCTCACCCGTCTCGGGGCTGCCCACGCACTCGCCACAGCCGAGCTGATCGACCAGCCGCGCGCAATCGCTGGACCACTCGGTCTCGCAGCAATCGGGGGCGTCGAGGCACACGCACGCGGCGAGGATCTCGTCGTCGCAGCCGGGGCTTTCGTGGGCCACGCAGCACGCGTCGCCGCCCTCGCCCGCGTCGACGCCGAAGGTGCCCCCGCCCCCGCTGGTGGCGGTGGAGGGCCCCGCGGGGCCGGCGGGGGGATACGGGAAGGCGGGGACCCCTCCGTCGCCCTGGCTGCACGCGCCGACGAGGGCCAGCCCGAAGCCCACGACCACCCCGGGCCATGAGCGACGACGCCGAGGGAGGATGGTCGAGTTGCCGTTCCGCATTCCGCCGACATCATCCCACAACTTCGCGAGGGCGCAGGCTCGGATGCCGGCGCCCGGATTCGCGACCCGCGAGGGCCGCAACCCCGCTAACGACAAGAACCGCAGCCGAACCGCTCGACTCCGCCCCCGCAGCTGCCGCAGCCGAACGACTCGACCTGATCGGCACACAGGCCGTCCCAGTCGGTGGTGCAGCAGTAGTCGATCTTCGCCTCACCCCGCGGCGAGCTGGTCCATCAGGTCGTCGAAGTACGGGGGCAGCGTGTCCCAGGGGTTGGGGAGCATGTCGTCGGTCACGTAGATCCAGCCCACGTGGTCGAGCGCGGCGCCCACGAAGCCCGCGTCGAGGGCCGGCACCGAGTGGGGGATGATGGCGAAGTTCTCGCGCGCGTGGTCCTCGGCCCAGCCCCCCAGCGTGTCGGGAGCGGGCAGGCCGATGTCCTCGTAGATGAACAGCGTGTCGACGGTGCCGACGAAGCTCTCGGGGACGCCGATCCCCGGGTTGCCCACCGTCAGGCCGAACCCGAGATCGGTGGCGAAGATCGACAGCCCCGCGTAGTAGCTCTCTTCGCCCACCGTGTTGCTCATCTCGTCGAACATCACCCCCTCGAGCTGGGGGTAGAAGTTTGCGTAGGCGGCCATGTCGGCCTCCACGTCGACCGAGGGGCGCACGGCGTACGACGTGTAGACGTAGCCGATCACCACCACGCCCGCGTCCTGGAGCATCGTGATGCCCTCGTCGTAGGTGGGATCGGCGGCCTTGCCCGGCCCGCTGCCGGGGTTGATGATCGCGACGATCTCGACCTCGGGGTGCTCCTGCTTGGCGTCCGCGACCGTCGCCCACGACGGATCGGTGGGATAGGTGTACAGCGGGATGATCGTGCCCCCGGGCGGCAAGACCTCGCCGGTGTCGGTGCTCTCCTCGGACGTCGTGTCCTCCCCCGTGGTGAAGCCGGTGGTGAAGCCGGTGGTGAAGCCGGTGGTGAAGCCGGTGGTGGTGGGATCGGTCGCCGTGGCGGTAGCCGTGGTGTCGCCCGTGGTGTCCCCCAGCCCGGTGGTGTCCCCCGTGGAGGCGGGGGGGCTCGTGTCCTCGGCGGTCTCGCCGACGGCCGTGCTGCCCATGGTAGAGCCGGCGTCGTCATCGTCGCCGTCGTCGGGGCAGCCGCCCAGCGTCGTCAGGGCCAGCAGCGCGAAGAAGGGCAGGGTCTGGTTCGAAGGGTAGGGCGTACGCATGTCGATCGACGACCTACCGGATCGGCACCGGATTGCTCACCGGACCGCTCGAATTCTTCCTCACGCCCGCGGTGGCGCCGGGGTCAGAACGGCGAGCCGAAGGTCTGCGTCCAGTAGTGGGGAAACGCCCCGTCCGGATCGACCACGTAGCCCACGCCAATGTGGACGAAGCCGGGATCCATGATGTTGGAGCAGTGCCCGGGGCTGTCCATCCAGCCCGCGACCACCTCGTCGGGGCTGACCTGGCCCGCGGCGATGTTCTCCCCGGCCGAGGCGTAGGTGTAGCCGGCCTGCTCCATGCGCACGAACGGATCCTCGCCGTCGGGATTGACGTGATCGAAGAACCCGCGCATGGCCATGTCGAGGCTGTGCACCCGCGCCGCGCAGCGCAGCGCCGGGTTCATCGTGAGCGGGCCGGCGGAGCCGAAGGGCCGGCTGCCGCAGCTCGCCCCGGCCGAGCGCTCGGCGTTGACCAGCGTGAGCACCTGCTGCTCGAAGTTCTGCTCGAAGGGGAGCCAATTGGTCACCCCCGCGCAGTAGTCGTTCCCGGGCACGTCGGCGGAGGGCGAGCCGCCGCTGTCGGTGCCTTCGGCGCTGGAGGTCGCGCCCGCGTCGTCGGCCGGGTCGTCATCGCCCACGCATCCCGCGGACAACACCAACCCGAGCCCGCTCGCTCGCACGACCCCACCCCACGCGCTGGACTGCATCCCTGCGACGGTAGAGCACCGAGCCCACCGGCGGCAATCCGACCGGTCTGCATCACATCCATCCGCGACGCCCGACCCTCTCGGTGAGCCCACGCCGCACCCGAGGCCACGGCCCGAGCGCTCTGTACCGCGCCTGGTCTCGCCTCGCCCTCGTGCGGGCGCGGGTCCCCCTCCGGACGGCCGCTCAGCGGCCTTCATCGGTGATCCGCCGGCTCTCGCCGCTCGATCGACCCGGGCGTGCAACTCGATACCGCTCGCCCCGTCGTTCTCTGCGGGGGATGCGACCGCTCGGGTTGCTCCCGCCGGTGCTGGCCATGACCGCGATCCAAACCCATCGACTCCGCTCCGTCGCCCGCAACCTCTCGCTGGGGCTCGCCCTCGTGGTGAGCGCGTGTGCTTCGTCATCTCCGCCGCCTCCCACGAAGGCACCGGAGCCGGTCGCCGCGTCGGTCCTGCAGCTGAGCTACGCGGTCGAGGTAGCGGCGGTGGACTCCGATGCGAACCTCGGCGACCTCCACGAGATGATCACCCAGTCCCTCATGGAAGGCGGCTACGCGATCGCCGACAGCAGCTCCAGCGCCGACGTGGTGCTCGAGGCCTCGCTCGTGTCGACGCGCGTCGAGGGGGGCATGACCGTCTACGTCAACGGCCAAGAGCGGGTGCAGCGGGACGTGAAGCTGACCCTGCGCGCACACCCGCCGGGTGATGGTCGCGTGGTCGATCAGACCACGCGCGCGTTCTCGATCAAGGAGCCGCAGCTCCCCCGCACCGAGGTGGCCGGTGCGGTCAACGACATCGGTGCGAGCCAGCACCTCCAGTCGTATGCGGCCAACCTCGCCGTGGAGGCCGAGAACGCGGCCGAGGCGAAGGCCGCGGCCGAGGCGAAGGCCGCGGCCGAGGCAGCGGCGGCCGAGGAGCTCGCCGCCAAGACCCGCGGGTGCGAGCAGCTGACCAGCGACAGCACCGAGCGCTTGCTCAAGGCGTTCAAAGGCGACCTGGAGGTCTCGCTGCGACAGGTGGCCGGCATCTACGGCGACACCCAGACGTGGTGCGACGTGGAGGAGACCACCAACAACCGCGAGGCGCTGTGGGCCGCGATCGCAGAGGCACCGGCGCCCTCCAGCGACAAGGGCACACCGAGGCTGACGGAGATGGCGAAGAAGTCGCTCACGCGGGCCGACGTCGAGGGCGCCACCTTCATTCGGGCCATGGCCACCGGCAAGAAGAAGAACCTCGTCAACGAGTTCGGCTTGTCGATGGGGACCACGCGGAGGGTCGCGCTCATCGTGAAGGTCGGCCGCGAGTCCGCCTGCTTCGAGGTCCGCGGCGACTGGCGCATCTCGACCCTGCACGAGGACCGAGACGAGCCCGAGTACGTCAAGCTCGACTGGTACAACGGGTCACCGGCCGCGCACCTGGTCCAGTGCCCCAAGCGCTGACGCATCGCGCCCCTGCCTCCTCGTAGGCCGGGGCGTCGACGGAGTTCGTCACCACCGGGCCGATGCCGTGGGAATCGGCGATCGACCACCGGCCCCCGCTCGCCTTCGCTTGACACGCACGAGGCTCCGACCGGACGATCGTCCTCGTGTCCGAAGGGATGGCTCGCAGGGCGGCACGGATCGGCAAGCGAACCGCCCTGCGCCTCTGGGGCCGGGTTCCCCGCTCTCGTGTGCGCCACGCGGTCGAGTGGAGCTACACCCCCAAATTCCTCGTCGATGGGGTCGGGGTCGTCTTCGACGACCGGGCTCGCGTGCTGCTGGTGCATCACACCTACAAGCAGCCGTTCCCCTGGGGGCTGCCGGGCGGAGGCATGGACTACGGCGAGACCATCGAGCAGACGGTGGCCCGGGAGCTGCTCGAGGAAGCCGGGGCGGTCGTGCGGGTGGAGGAGTGCGTCCGGGTGACCACCGATCCCGAGCGCCGGCTCATCAAAGTGTACCATCGGTGTGCGCATCAGCACCAAGACTTCCGCCCCTCGGCGGAGATCGACGCCATGGGGTTCTTCGAACCTCATGCCCTCCCCGCCGACACCGATCCTTCGGTCGCCGATCTGCTGTCGACGCTCCACGGGCCACCTCTCGCTGACCGGATGCCGGAGCTCGAATGAGTACCGAGCGATCCCCCTCGCCCCCTGATCCCAGTGAGGACGAATTCCTGGCGATGCCGACCCCGAGCGTGCGCGCTTTGGTGGCACCGCATCGGCTGAGCATCTCGATGCTCCTCAACGGCACCCGGCGGCTGTACCTGGCCACCCAGCTCGATGCTCCGCCCCGTGACCTCGAGTTCCTGCCCGACTGCCTGGAGTTCATCTGCCGAGCCATGGCCGACCTGCTGGAGCGGCTCGTGCAGCACGGCGTGTACCGGGTGTTCTGGCCGGCGTACTCCGAGGACCAGCTCGAGCGCGATCCTCGGTCGCATCGCTACCTGATCGAGGGGATCGGCCAGGTGACCTCTCATCCCGAGCTGGTGCGAGTGTACCGAGAGCAGAGCATCGCCGTGCGCTTCTACGGCCAGGCCGAGGGGCTCCCCGAGGAAACGCGCGCGTGCCTGACCCCCCTCGACTTCGGCCCCCCGCGCGCCTTCGTGCACTTCGGGATCGACAGCGGGGATTCCTACCACCACCTGTTTCGCGTGGTCCACGAGCTCGGTGTGGCGCTCGGGCGCCCTCCCAGCCGGGCGGAGGTGATCGCCCGCTACTACGGCGAGCCGGAGGTGGAGCGGCTCGACGTCCTCATCGCGTTCAGCCGCACCTACGCCCGGCTCGGCATCCCGCCGTGCCTCGACGGGCAGGATCGCATCTACACCACCGCCGTGTCTCCGCTGGCCCTGACCACCCGGATGCTGCGGCAGATCCTCTACGACCACCTGTACCGAGCCCAAGATCGCGGGCGCAACTACCTCGACATGGACGTGCCGCAGCTCCAGCGCCTCAAGTCGTTCTATGCGCAGAACCGAGAAGAGGTGATCGGACTGACCGACCACGTCAACGGCCTGTGCTTTCCCCGTCCATCGATCCGCCGACCCGCCGACCCGCCGACCAGGAGGCATGAGCGATGACACCACCTAGCGCTGCGCCCCCGTCCGGTGCCTCTCCCAAGGTCGTGGTGTTCGGCAGCAGCGTGGTCCCCTCGGGCAGCGAGGACTACGCGCAGGCCCAGCGCCTGGGGATGCTCCTGGCCGGGGCGGGCTTCGAGGTCTGGAACGGGGGCTACCTCGGCACGATGGAGGCCGTGGCCCGAGGCGTGCAGGAGGCCGGAGGCCGGTCCGTGGGCGTCACGATCGAGGCATGGGACCGCTTCCATCCCGGCAACACGTGGCTCACCGAGACGGTCCCCACGCCCGACATCCACGAGCGGCTGCGCCGGCTGACCAGCGTAGACGCCGCGATCGCGGTGAACGGGGGGATCGGCACGCTCACCGAGGTCGCCCTGTTCTGGTCCAAGGCCCAGCTCGATCGTCTCGTCGACCTCGCCGTCAGCGGCGCTCAGCCCGAGCTGGAGAAGGCCGCCCGTGCGGGGCGCACCGTGGAGGCCATCGCCCACCACCTCGACGCCGCGAAGGCGAAGGGCCGCCGGCCCCTGATCCTGGTGGGTGCGCGCTGGGCCTCGCTGATGGATGCGCTGAGCGAGTCGCTCGCGCTCACCCCCACCGATCGGGACCTCGTGACCCTCGTCGACTCCGTCGAGGACTGCGTGCCGGCGCTCCGCCGGCTGTTGCCGGCCGCGAGCTAGCGGCGCGAGGTGAGGCCGCGGGCCGCTAGTCGGCGACGAGCTGGTCGCGCATGCGGTTGAACGCCTGGGTGATCGACGCCCGGCGCTCTTCGGCGACCGCGAGGAACGCGAGCGCGTTGTTGGACTTCGACCACGAGAACGCGCTGACGTTGGCCCCGATCCACGACACCGCGGTGACGAAGCCCCGAACGATCCGATCGTCGGTGACCACGGCGACCGGGATGCTCCGGGAGCGGATGAGCTCGGCGCCCTCCTTGCGCTGGACCGCGGTGCTGCCCGCGCTCCCGATGAAGCCCGCCATGTAGATCCGAACCTTCTCCGAGCGCAGGGACGCCATGAGCCGATCGATGTCCTCGTTGCCGAGGACCCCGCCGTCCGTCGTGCCAGCCACGCTCACGGAGAGCAGAAGGTCGTCCATCACCTCGAGCGCGAGTGTCGTGCGGCTGCGGGCCATGACCCATGCTCTCCGATCGGGGGGACTGGGTGACCGCGGTGGTGCGGCCGTCCTCCCTATGCGGGGGGCAGTCAACCAGATCGCCCCGCGGTAGGCAAGCCCTCGCGATCATGTCCCGCTCAGAACAGCGCCTCGAGCGGGCCGTGGTTGTGCTGCGGATCGCCCCAGCCGGTAGGATCGATGCCGAACAGCTCCAGCACGGTGAGGAAGAAATCGTTGTGCGAGACCGTGCGATCGGTGGCGTAGGTCTGCACGTGACCGCCCCGGAGCTGCCGGGAGCCGTCGATGACCAGCGCGGTGTGGTCGGCCCTGGCCAGGTGGTGGTTGCGACCGCCGGTGTTGTACCAGACGATCACCGAGCGATCGAACAGCGTGCCCTCTCCCAGGGGGATCGACGATAGGCCGTCGGCGAGGTGCTTCACCATGTTGGCGTAGAAGTGGTGCATCGCGGTCAGCCCCGCCGGGTCGCTGTGGTGCTGAAGCCCGTCGTGGAGGTTGCCCGCCTCACCGTTGCCGTAGCCTACCCGCGCCGCGGGGATCGATCCGCGCAGCGGGTTGACCATGATCTTCGCCGAGGCGCGCACCGCCGAGCAGATCGCCGCCGACTGCGGCCCCGCGTGCTCGCCGTGAGCGGCCCGCCGCCCAGCGGCCGGCTCAGCGACGTTCGCCCTGGCAGATCGGCTCGAGTGCCTGTCTTCTTCGGTCCTCGATGCTTCGCGAGCGACTCTCGCTCTCGCTCTCGCTCTCGCTCTCGCTGCCGTCGCTAGCAGCCCGGAATTCGCCAGCCCTCGAGCATGCGGATTGCACCGTAGGGCGTTGGCTGAACGCTTACGTTTCCGCAACATCCAGACTCGGAAGAACGGCGTCCGACGACCAACGGCGGAAGGCGGCCGGGAGGCATGCAGACCATGCCACGGCGGTGACGCCGGTCGATGGCCTGCAGCGCGGCGAGGCCCGCCCCTACGGGTACGCGCTCTTGTAGAAGGTGATGAGGTCGGCGCGCGAGGGCGTGATCAGGTTGAACGAGAGCGACGCCTGGCTGTCCGAGACCGCCGAGAGGTCGGCGTAGCGATGGGAGCCCTTGTGGATCCCCCGCACCACCCAGCCCAGGGTTTCGTCCTCTCGGTAGAGCGGCGAGCCGCTGTGTCCAGCGTTGGCATCACAGGAGTGGTAGCCGTAGTAGGAGTACCCGTCCGAGTCCTTTGCGGCGGAGTATCCGCCCGTTCCGCAGTCGTTGGTGTCCCCGAACATGTGGTTCGGCTCGCATTGGGGCGGTGGAGACGGGGCCGTGCAGCTGGGGTATCCACGATTGTACATGTCGTCGTGGGAGGTCTGGCCGAAGGCATACCCGTACCACCCGGTGCCCGATCCGATGTGGTCGTCGGGCGTCACGATGAGCGCGATGTCCCACGCGAGCGTGGATCCGCCGTTGTCCACGGCGTCCTTGTAGAGCGACGAGATCCAGTAGATGTCGCCGTCGCCGTCGGTGTGGGTCTCGCCCCCGTCGTCGGGACCGCCAGACACGGTCACGGAGTCGTACCAATCGGATCCGTTGCGCCCGACTCGGAGCGTCCTCCCGACCCAGCCAGTCGACGTGTACACGCAGTGCGCGGAGGTCAGCGTGTGGTGGCGACCCACGAGCACGCCGCTGCAGCCGCTCACGCTGACGATTCGGCTGAGGTTCGTCGAGGCGAGGCGAGTGTCGATCGCCCCCTTGAGCACCCGGGTGTCCTGCGAGCCGACTTGGTGCCGTGCGCGCAGCTCGGGCTCGCCAGCGCGGGAGGACGCGGCCTCCCGGTTCGCGCCGCGAGCTTCGCCCTCCGTGCCCACGAGCGCCAAGAACTCGCGGGGGATGCGAGCTTCGAACACCGAGCCGGTCGAGGGGGAGAAGCCGGTGATCCACGTCGCGTCGTCGCGGTACTTCTGCGGCACCTCGAGCCGCTCGCTCGCCGGGTCGAACCCGAGCTCGACCTCGACCTCGACCTCGTCCGACTCTGCGAGGGGCAGCACCTCCTCCTTGCCGAGGTAGGTCAGCTCGATCGGCTCTTGGTTCGCGGAGCGGGCTGCGAAGTATGCTGCCCCCTTGGCCTCCACCAGCGCGTGGGCGAATCGAAGCTGGAGCAGTTCCGCCTCTCGCGCGACCGCGGCCGGGAGCGGAGCGTCGTCGGCCGCGCCAAGCTCGACGACCTCGTCCGCGATGGCACGCGTCGCCTCGTTCGGGGCGCGGGGGTCGAAGGGCTCGTACACCGACGTGAACTCCGCGGGCTCGCTCTCGGCCGCGTCCTCGGGCGCGATCTGCTCGGCGTCCGCATCGACGCCCGGCGAGCCTTGATCACACCCGGGGCCCGCGGCCAACAGTGCGGCAACGAGGGCCACGTTCCTCTGCATTGGTCTCATCATCTCTCGGTTACTCCCGCCCGGTCAGGGCTTGCTAATGTAGTGTGTTCGGGCCGTCGATTTGATTGCGGTGGGTCGACCCGACGCGGTCGGGCCCCCGAGCCCCGACCGCGCGCGCGCGCGCTCCGGTGCCGCAGCCCGAGCATGCACAGCAGCAGTCCGATCCCCAGCTCGCAATCTCGCGCGGCGTGGACCATGCATCCAGGCGACGACTCGGGATGCTCGCAAGGGTCCGCGTCGTCCTCCGGCGGCGGCCGGCAAGCCGTGCTCCAGTCCGCGCGGGCGGGCGGCTCGCCCGAAGGCGAGGCACACCAGTCCGTGACGACCCGAGCGTCGAGCCACGCTTCGTGAAGATGAGGCTGGGTGTACCAGCCTCCGTCGCCACACTCGAAC
>JGI12210J13797_10104468_pt1 | contig 16070 bp, 12 predicted proteins | sample ElkSlonscriptome_3_FD_13797 | JGI IMG/M metagenome (IMG submission 13797)
CCGTTCGCGCTGGGGGTCGGCGAGCCGGCGGGCTCGAAGCCCCACGGCCGGCGAGCCCAGCGAGGCGGGCGTGGGGACGGGCGTGACCACGACCACGACCACGACCACCACGGCCCCTGACCCCGCGCCCTCGCGCCCTCGACATGCGCCCCTTGCCCGAGGGTCAACGGCGTTTCCCGGGAGGGGGGGCGCGCGGCGGGCGAGGCCCCGAGAGGGCGGGGATCCGGCCGGAGGTGCGTACCCGACCCCGGCACGGGCTGATAAGGTCGCGTCGATGACGGCGTCCCCCCTGCGCCAGGCGTTCTTGGCGGCCCTCGACGAGTCGGCCCGGGAGGCGTTCCTCGACCACCCCGGCCTCGACGACGAGCTGAAGGCGATGGCCGAGGCGTCGGTGGAGGCCCGGGGCGAGCTGGCGGTGACGCCGACGGAGCTGATGGAGCACATCGCCCGCGTGGCTGGAGCCAAGACCGAGCCGAGCGCGCTGGGCTCGCTGCGCGCGGGCGATCTCTACCTGGCCCGCGCGTGCGCCAACGGGCAAGACCGCGCGCTGACGATCTTCGACGCGGAGTACGGGCGCGACATCGACCTGGCCATCGCCCGCTCGGGCAACGTGAACCTGAGCAAGGACGAGTTCCGCCAGCTGCTGCGCGACAAGCTGTTCGTGCCCCGCGGCACCAAGCCGCCCAAGATCGCCGACTACGCCGGCCGGGGCGACCTGCGCTCGTGGGTGCGGGTGACGGCGCTGCGCATGATCGTGGACATCGTGCGGCAGAAGAACGCGGGCAAGGAGATCTCGGTGGAGGCCGAGATGCTGGGGGCCATGCCCTCGCCCAACGAGGACCCGGAGCTCGACTACATCCAGCGGGTCTACAAGAGCGAGTTCCGCGACGCGCTCCAGACCGCGTTCGGCAACCTCACCCCGCGCGAGCGCAACCTGCTGCGCCACCAGGTGATCCACGGGCTCAACATCGACCAGGTGGGGGCCATCTACCGGGTGCACCGCACCACGGCCTTCCGGTGGATCGAGAAGGCGCGCAAGTCGCTGCTGCGAGAGACCCGGTCGTCGCTGATGAGCCGGCTTCGGGTGGGCAGCGGCGAGTTCATGAGCATCATGCGGGTGGTGCAGGGCGATCTCGACGTGAGCGTGCGGCGGCTGCTGGTCTCGGAGATCGAGGACGAGCCGGGCGCCAAGGGCCAGTGAGGCCCCGCGCACGTAGCGCTTGACGGCCCGCGAGGCCGGGTGCTAGGCGCGTGGGCGCCGTCATGTCGAGCCTCACGAACAAGTCCAAGCCGCGCATCCTGTCGGGGGTCCAGCCCACCGGGGGGATCCACATCGGCAACTACGTGGGCGCGCTGAGCGTGTGGCGAGAGCAGCAGGACGCCTACGACTGCCTGTTCTGCGTGGTCGACCTGCACGCGCTGACGATCCCCGAGGCCATCGAGCCCGAGAAGCTGCGTCGCGAGACGCGGGAGGTGTGCGCGCTGTACATCGCGTGCGGTATCGACCCGGAGCGCTCCACGATCTTCGTGCAGTCGGAGGTGCACGAGCACGCGGAGCTGGCGTGGGTGCTGGGCTGCATGACCCCGCTGGGGTGGCTGCACCGCATGACCCAGTTCAAGTCGAAGTCGGAGCACCGCGAGAGCGTGGGCACGGGGCTTTTGACCTACCCGGTGCTGCAGGCGGCCGACATCTTGCTGTACCAGGCCGACCAGGTGCCGGTGGGGCAGGATCAGAAGCAGCACATCGAGCTGGCCCGCGACATCGCCCAGCGCTTCAACCAGCTGTTCGGCGAGACGCTGACCGTGCCCGAGGTGATGATGCGCCGCACGGGCGCGCGGGTGATGGGGCTGGACGATCCCGCCGCCAAGATGAGCAAGAGCACCGGCGAGCGGGTCAAGGGCCACGCGGTGGGGCTGCTGGACTCGCCCAAGGCGATCCGCAAGGCGCTGGGGCGGGCGGTGACCGACTCGGGCCTGGAGTTTCGCTTCGATCACGCCAGCCCCGGCGTGCTCAACCTGCTGACGCTCTACGAGGTGTTCACCGGCCGGCCGCGCGACGAGATCGAGGCCCACTTCCAGGCCAAGGGCGGCTACGGCTACCTCAAGGTCGACGTGGCCGAGGCGATCATCGCCACCCTCGAGCCGATCCAGCAGCGCTTCAAGGAGCTGATGGACGACCCGACCTACCTCGACGGGGTGCTCGACCGCGGGGCCGAGCGGGCCCGGGGGATCGCCTCGACGGTGCTGAGCGACGTGAAGCGAGCGGTCGGCCTCGGCCGCTGAGCGGCTCGGTCGAGCGAAGCTCCGTACCGAGCGCCGCGATGCGAGCAGCCGGTGCGTCGCTCGACGCCCTCGCGGAGACGATCGTGGGTGGAACTCCACGGCAAGCTGCTAGTCTGAGGCGGCAGCGAGCGTCGTCTCGTGGGAGGATCGTTCGTCATGCAACACGACTGGAGTCGAACCGCGCTCATGGCCCCCGCTCTTGCGTTGCTGCTCGCAATGGCGGCGGCGTGCGGTCCCACGATCGAGGATCCGGAGCAGTCCGGCTCCGGCTCCGGCTCCGGCTCCGGCTCCGCCTCCGGCTCCGCCTCCGGCGAGTCGGCCGACGGCGAGTCGGCCGACGGCGAGTCGGGCGTGCCGGCCTCGGGCTGCGGGATCGGCGACGACGCGCTGTTCGGCGGAGGACCGCCGGGGCCCCTGGGCTTCCCGCCCGGCTGCAACCCCAGCGTCGATCCCGGGGTCAATGGCTACCGCTGCTGCTCGGACGACCCGGCCGCGGTGGGCAGCGCGCTGCCCGACTACCAGGGCCGAAACATCCCGAGCGCGGACCAGCCGTACTTCTCGGGCGCCAACAACGACCTCAGCGACTCGGGCCAGTGCATCCGGGTGGGGGACATCGCCGGGCAAGGGCTCCAGGAGGCCGCCGCCATGGACTGTCCGATCCCGTGCAATCCCACCTGGCCCAGCGCCTCGATCAACTCGGTGTGTGGGCAGGCGCGGGTGTGCTGCCAGACGACCCCCCTCGGGCCCGGTGACTGCGTGCAGGATGCCAGCACCGGCCTATGGCGCCCCGTGAACGGCGACGACATCGGGGAGCTCACCCAGTGGAGGCCGAGCGACCACGAGACCCACCAAGATCCCAACGGCACGAGCTGCCTAAGCCTAGCCGGAGGCGACGCCAGCAGCAGCAACTTCCAGGACTGCGTGCGCCAGCTGAGCGTGGCCGACCAGCGCGGGTTCTGCATGGCCCTGGGCGCGGGCCAGCTCTGCCCCGCCGAAGATCCCGCCTACGTGGACGCGTGCGAGATGCTCAACGGCGGCTGAGAGCGGACGTTCACCCGCCCTCAGCGTTCCTTTGCCTCGTCGTCCTCGTCCCCGTCACGGAGGGGATGGGTCTGGCCCGCCACGTAGGCCAGCGAGCGGCGGGCGTCGATCACGGTCCGCTTGGCGCGAGCGAGGTTGGTCTCCAGCTCCGCCCGCTTGGCGACCGGCTCCTTGCGGCCGAAGTGCCGGGCCAGGTGAAACAACAGCGGCATCAGCAGCACCTGGAACACGGTGAGGCCCCCCGCTCCGAGGGCGGTGAAGAACCATACGAGGATCGACAGCGGCGCGGGCACGCGGGCGAGCGTGCGGATGCCGTCCAGCTCCACCAGGGGAGCGACCTCGGGCCTGGCGGCGGGCAGGTTGCTGGAGCGAGGCTCGCTCGCGGCATGCCCCCGGCCCGAACGATCCGCCCGGCCCAACTGGGACCCGCCGCTCCCGCCCGCCGAGCCGGTCGCCCCCGCTCCACCCGAGCCGAACGCGGCGGCCCCCAGCACCTGGCGAACCTCGGCCACGCTCCGCACCCGCTGCTTGGGGTCGGGCTCGAGCATCCTCTTCAGCGCCTCGGCCAGCGCCTCGGGCACGTCGAGCGCGGCCAGGTCGATGTTCAGCCCGTCGTGGGGCAGCTGATCGGCCTCGACCCCCGTGTGCAGGGCGACGATCGTGGCCCCGAGGGCGTAGAGATCGGTCGACGGCCCCGACTCGCCGTGCAGCTGCTCGGGCGCCATGTACCCGAACGTGCCGATCATGGTGGTGCTCCCGCCCGCCTGCATCGCTCGTCGCACGCCGCCGAAGTCCACCAGGTGCAGCCGCCCCTGGGCGTCGATGACCAGGTTGGCGGGCTTGATGTCCCGATGGATCACCGGGGGCGACAGCGTGTGGAGATAGTCGAGGATCTCCAGGGCTTGATCGACGAGGTCACGCAGGGCGGCCGGAGCCAGCCGCTGGTGCTCGCGCATGCGTTGGCTGAGCGGCGTGCCGTCGACCAGCTCCATCACCAAGAAGTAGTCGCCCGTCGCCTCGCTGGAGTAGCTGTCGATGTAGTGGGGGATCCCCGGGTGCGACAGGGCCCCGAGCACCGCGACCTCGCGCTCGAACAGGTCGAAGCGCTTCCAGTCCCCGCCCACCGAGCGCAGCGACAGCACCTTGATGGCGACCTCGCGCCGGGTGGCCCGATCGATCCCACGGAACGTGGTCCCAGAGCCCCCACGACCCAGGGGTTCCATGACCTGGTAGCGCTGGAGGGGATCGTCGAGTGCGTCGGCCATGGTGGCGAGACCGGGGTTCTACCCGGAAACCACCGGGGCGGTCAGGAGGGGCCGGGCATGATCCCACGAACTTCGCTCTCGACGAAGCTGGCGATGAACTGCTCTTCGCTGGGCACGGCGGCGTTCGGGTGCTGCTCGCTGATGCGACCGGTGATGAGCAGCATGGCCACCCCATGGTTGGCCGCCCACAGCAGGTAGGGCGCGGTCGCGACGTCGATGTCGGTGCGCAGCTGGCCCAGCTCGCGGCCGCGCTCGAAGGAGCGGCGCATGGCCCGCTGCGAGAACGAGAGCACCTCTCGCTCCTCGTCGGAGAGCGACTCGAAGTCGACCTCTTCGCCCTGGAACAACAGCCCGTACAGCCACGGGTTGGAGCGAGCGAAGTCGATGTAGAGCACGGCGCTCTGCCGGATCTGCTCGAGGGGCTGCTCGACCTCGAACGCCGGGGTGAGCGCCTTGTTCATCAACCGAAGCCCGTGGAAGCGGATCGCACGAAGGATGGAGGCCTTGCCCTCGAAGTGCTGGTAGAGCGCGGTCGCACTCACCCCCAGGCGGGCGGCGATTCCGCGCATCGTGAGACCCTCTTCACCGAGCTCCGTACCGAGCTCGATCGCAGCCCGCACGATGGCGTCCTTCAGCGAGCTTTGATTGGCAGCCGTGGGCTTGTCGCTCCGGCTGGTGTCATCTGGTTGATCACCATTCGCCACTGTGACACCGTACCATAGTGGCCCAGTGGTTGAAGGGCTGCTTTCAAACGGCGTTCGATTTTCCTGGCCAATAGCGAGTCCCCCCAACTAAATTACAAGGCGGACCATTCTGGTACATGACGTGGTCCTGACCGACCGACCAACTGACTGTCAGTTCGATGACTCCGAGACGGTTTTTCATGGTCCGATCGGGTCGTTGTTCGCTGTCAGGATCGGCCTGACGGCCGGTTCGTTCCTGCTAGCCTCCCCGTCCCATGGCCCTCGCGGTTCTGCACAGCGTTCCGCTCGCGCCCCGGACGAGCCTCGAGCTCGGGGGTCTCGCCCGTCACCTGGTCGAAGCCCACGACGAGGAGACGCTCGTGGAGGCGCTGCGCTGGGCCGAGCGCGACGACTTGCCGGTCTTCGTGCTGGGCGGAGGCTCGAACGTGGTGGTGGGTGACTCGGGATGGGACGGGTTGGTGGTGCAGATGGGGCTGCGCGGGATCGAGCCTTCGATGAAGCGGGGGGAGATCTTCCTTCGGGTCGCGGCCGGTGAGCCGTGGGATCGGGTGGTGGCCCGGGCGGTCGCCGAGGGCTGGGCCGGCCTCGAGTGCCTGTCGGGCATCCCCGGATCGACCGGGGCCACGCCGATCCAGAACGTGGGGGCCTACGGCCAGGAGGTCGCGCAGGTGATCGCGGCGGTGCACGTGTGGGATCGCCGAGCGGGCGAGCGCCGCGTGCTGACGCCCGAGGCCTGCGCCTTCGGGTACCGGGACAGCGCGCTCAAGCGAGACCCGAGCGCGGCGGTCGTGCTCGCGGTGGACTTCGTGCTGCGACCCGGCGGCGCGCCGACCCTGCGCTACGGCGAGCTGCGGCGCAGCTTCGAGGGCGAGCCTCCTCCTACGCTGGCCGCGGTGCGCGACCGGGTGCTGGAGCTGCGCCGCAGCAAGTCGATGGTGCACGACCCGGCCGATCCCAACCGACGCAGCGCCGGCTCGTTCTTCACCAACCCGGTGCTGAGCCCGAGCGAGGCCGAGGCGCTCGTCGAGCGGGTGGTCGGCGAGGGCCTGGTCGACGGCCCCGACGCGGTGCCGCGCTACGCCACCGACGACGGTCGCGTGAAGCTGCCGGCCGCGTGGCTCATCGAGGCGGCCGGGTTCCGCAAGGGCCAGCGCGAGGGCGCGGTGGGGATCTCCAGCCGACATGCGCTGGCCTTGGTGCACCACGGAGGCGGCACCACGCGCGAGCTGGTGGCGTTCGCCGATCAGGTCCGAGAGGGCGTGCGCCGGCGGCTCGGGGTGGAGCTGCACCCCGAGCCGGTCTACGTGGGCGTGGGCTGACCCGGCGGCGCCTTGCTCGGCGTGGGCCTGCACGACCGCTTCGGCCCACGCGGCCCCGCTCGCTCAGGAGCCGGGGGCGGTCGTCCAGCTCGGCGGGCGGTGGATCACCCCGCCCTTCATCACCATCGCCGGGCGCTCCAGCACGTGCACGTCGCCGAGGGGATCGCCGTCGACCACGACCAGGTCGGCCCGCATGCCCGCTCGAACCTCGCCCACGTCGTCCAGCCCCAGCAGCTCGGCCGCGCGCGAGGTGCCGGCCACGATCGCGTCCATGGGCGCCATGCCCAGCTCCACCATGGTGGACAGCTCCTTGCCGTTGTCGCCGTGCTCGAACACCCCCGCGTCGCTGCCCAGGGCGATCTTCACCCCGCTGCGGTAGGCCAGCTGGAAGCTCGAGCGCATGCGGGGGGCGATCCACCGGGCCTTGGCCGCGGTGTGCTCGGTGAGCGTGCCCGCGTCGGCCTGGGCCTCCACCGCCGCGGCCACGTAGACGGTGGGCACCAAGAACGTGCCCCGAGCCTTCATCATGCCGACCGTCTCGGGATCGAGGATGCTGCCGTGCTCGATGCTGTCGACCCCGGCCTCGATCGCCTCGCGGATGCCCTGGTTGCCGTGGGCGTGGGCCGCCACCCGGCGCTCGGCCCGGTGGGCCACCTCGACCGCCGCGCGCAGCTCCTCGGGGTCGAGCTGGGGCACGCCCACCGCGTCGCCCTGGGACATCACGCCCCCGGTGGCGCAGACCTTGATGACGTCGGCGCCGTGCTTGATCTGGAAGCGGACCGCCTTGCGAACCTCCTGCGGGCCGTCGGCCACGCCGTGGCGGTAGTCCTGCGCGTGTGGCCACGCCGCGGGGTGCATGGCGTTGGTCCCGTCGCAGTGGCCCCCGGTGATCCCGATGGCGTGGTTGGCCACCAGCATGCGGGGCCCCGGCACCAGGCCCTCGGCGATGGCGTCGCGCAGGGCTCGATCGGCCATCGTCCCGCCCACGTTGCGCACGGTGGTGAAGCCGGCCATCAGCGTGCGTCGGGCATTGGCCGCCCCGTGCAGCGCGCGGTCGCCTAGGTTGGCGCGCAGGTCCTCGGTCACGCCGTGCTCGTAGCTGCGGGGCGGCGAGGAGCCCAGGTGCACGTGGGCGTCGATGAGGCCGGGCAGCAGCGTGCGGCCCTCCAGGTCGAGCACGTGGGCCCCGTCGGGCGCGAGCAGGCCCGGGCCCACCTCGGCGATCACGCCGTCGCGCACCAGCACGTCCACGTCGTCGCGCGGCGGCGCCCCGGTACCGTCGATGAGCCGAGCGTGGCGCAGCAGCACCTCGGCGTGGGTCACCGGCGCCGTCGCAGGGACCGACTCGATGCCCGCGACGCTTCCATGGGCGGGCGGAGACGGCTCGGGCGGCGGGGCGGCGGGTGAGGACGAGGGTCGCGCGCAGGCGGTCGCCAGGCTCAGCGCCGCGACCAAGCCCAGGGCGGCGCTGCGGTCGGGCCGCATCCTCAGGGGGTGGCCTTGGCCGGAGTCTTCTTGGACGTGGCCGGTGAGGTGGCGCCCGGCGTGGGGCAGGTGCACCCCCAGCTCGCCGGCAGCGACGGGCACATCACCTCGGCCATCAGCTGGTGACCCTCGGCGTTGGGGTGGATGTGATCGAAGCTCCGCAGGTCCTTGCGGAGGTACCAGCGGGGGATCTCCGCGGCCTGCTGGGCGTCGGCCTCGAGCTTGGTCTGCCGCTGCCCTTCGTCGAGCTCGTCGTGGGCCCGCCGCCACGCCGAGCTGTGGGTCAGCTCCTCGCGCATCTGGTCGAGGTCGCGCAGCGGGGCGTCGTGGTCGCGCAGCGGGGAGTCGTAGAGATCGACGGCCACGTCGGGGACCTCGGAGGGATCCCACGGCGCATCGGCCCCCACGCGCCGGCTCTGGGCGAACTTGCCCAGCGCCTGCTCGGGGGTCAGCCGCCCCAGCACGAAGTCGACGACCCCTTGGGTGTTGCGGAGCGAGCGGAGCCCATCCAGGCCGCGCCAGCGCTTGTCGGACTCGTCGCCCCAGGGCGACAGGGTCAGGCCCACCACCTTCATGCCGCGCCGATGGGCCAGCTCGAACAGGCGGCGCATGTGGTGGTTGGTGGAGTGAGGGCTGCCCACGCTGTTGAGGCCGCCGCCGAACACCAGCCAGTACTCCTCGCCCTCCACGCTCCACCGCAGGTAGCGGTTGTCGATCACCTGGTCTTGGAAGCGCTTCTTGAGCGCCCACGCCCCCAGCCCGGTCTTGGAGATGTTGCGGACCTCGATGTTGCTGCACATCCCCGCGAGCTGCTGGGCGTACGGGTTGCGCGTGTACGCGCCGATCGAGCCGGCGAGCACCACCACCTTCACCGGCTTGTCCTCCTCGCGGAAGCGCCAGGTGGGGGCGGGGTCGTCCTCGGCCTCCTCGGCCTCCTCGGCGGCGGGCTCGACCGCTCGCTCGGCGGCGGAGACCGAGGGGGAGCCGAACAGGACGAGGGCCAGGGGCAGGGCGGCACGGCGCAGCATCGGCCCTTGGACGGACGCGACGGCGGAAGACTCAGGGAACGACGGTGAATTCATGACGGGCCAGCTCCACGCCGTCGGAGGATAGGATGCGCACGGTCCAGTCTCCGATGTACTCCTCGCGGAGCTTGAGATAGCCGCGCGTGCGGTACGCATGCTTGGGCAGCACGACCATACTGCTGCGCCGCGACGAGCCACCATGCTTCTCCCACAGCACCTGGAGCTCGTCCTTCTCGCGGGGATGTACCACCCGCACGCACACCACGGCCCGATCGCGGGCCGCGACGGAGAAGTCGTCCGTGCGCCCCGAGCAGGTGCTGCCGCCCTCCGAGCCCATGCGCAGCTCGTCGATGTGGATGCCGCTTGCGCCAACACCGCCGATCGGCGGTCCGTCGGAGGGGCTCACCGGGAGGCGGAGGAACACGGCGGCGATCTCCTCGGGCGTGCCGGGCGGAGGCGTGCGGGGATCGTCGGGGCGGGGCCGAGGGGGCTTCGCGACGCCGCTGGTCGGATCGGGCTCGGGGCGCCCGGTGGAGTCGCCGGACTCGCCCTCGTCGTCGGGCTCGTCCGCGCGGGCTAGGGGGCGGGTGGAGGGCTCGTCGGAGACGTCGGCCGGCCGAGCGCTCGGCTCGGAGCGGCGCGAGGGGTCGTCCCGGGTGGCGAGCACGCCGGCGACCACCAGGGCCACCAGCCCCCCCGTCGCGATCCACCCCCACGGCAGGCCGCGGGGCGTCTCCGGCCCGGACGCGGTCTCGGGGCGCTCGGCGGTGGTGGGCTCGGTGGGCCGCGAGGCTCGGGGCGAGGCCGCCGCGACGGGCTGCTCGCCCGATCCTCGGCCGTCCACCACGCGCAAGGAGGGCCGCGAGATCCGCGAGGACGACGGCGATGGTGACGACGAGGACGGCGTCGCCGGAGTCTTCCCCCCGCCCGCCTCGCCACGCCGCTGACCCGACGGCGACGCTGACGACGAGGCCGCCCGCCTCGCCACGCCGCTGACCCGAGGCCCCCGGTGCCTTCCGGATCGGCGAGACGGTCGCTTCCTTCACCACGCCGTCGGCTCTCGCCGCGCTCGAGGTGGTCGACGCCGTCACCTTCTCGGCACGACCCGCCGCGCTCGAGGTGGTCGACGCCGCTACCTTCTCGGCACGACCCGATGACCCCGCGCCGCCCTTCGCCGCCGCCTTCATCGCGCCGCTCCCCGGGGAGACGAACATGGCTCGGGCCACGAGGGGCGGGGAGGTCGGCGTGTGCGCTGGCGCCACGTCGGGCGGAGCTCCGATCGCGCCGCTCATCAGCCGGGCCATCTCGTCGTCGGGCTCGGCGAGCCGATCCTTGCCCACCGCGCCGAGCGGCCCGCTCACGGGTCGCGTGGTCGGCTGCGCTGCATCCTCCTCGTCCTCGGCCTCCGCGATCAGGGCTCCCCAGGCGTCGTCGACCCCCTCGTCCCCGTCCTTCGGTGGCCGAGCGTCGTCGGAGCCGCCCGTCACGGTGGCCATCGTGCCAGATCGGCGCATGCCGGCAAGCGTGAACGGACCGGCGTGCTTGCCGAACGGCGCCTCCGAGTCTAAGTCTTGGGCGATGCTGGACAATTCCCCTTGGCTCGGTCGAGCGCTCGGAGCGGGGCTTTGGGCGACGACGCTCGGTTGCGACCCCAACGTCCCGGAGGTCGTGCCGGGCGCCGAGCCGGTGGAGCGCGTTCCTCGGCCGATCTCGCCCGTCGTGGGCGAGGCCAGCCGCAACCTGCTGCAGAGCTACATCGAGCGCGACCCGGTGGTCGCCGACACGCGCCGCGTCTGCCCCGAGGGTCGGCCCGCGTGTCGCGACGACGAGACGGTCACCGTCCCCATCACCTGGGAGCAGGAATCGCACACCTGGACGCTGCCCTACCGTGCCAAGCGCTTGGTGGTCGGGCTGATGATCGCCGCCGGCCACGATCGCCTCGACAGCCTCCGCTTCCTGCTCACCCCCGACGCCCAGTGGGGCTGGCCCTCCACCTATCGGATCGGCGCGCGCCCGGTGTTCGCGGGCGACGACGGCGAGGAGTTCCTCCGCGTGCTGCGAGCGGTGGCCGAGCGGCTCCCCGAGCGCACCAAGTGGGTCAGCCAGCCCGCCCCGCCCGGGGTGAGCGTGCTGCTGTCGACCGGCGCCGAGCCCATGTGGACCTACTACGTCGACGGCCAGAACGCGCTGCTGATGCACCTGGTGCTCTACCGCGGTGAGGCTCGCATCGACTACGTGGGGATGTTCGAGACGGCGCCCGAGGAGGCCGCGGAGATGGTCAAGGCCTACGCGCAGACCCACGGCGAGCCCCCTCCCTTCGCCGCCCGCCTGCGCCCCCCGCCCGCCCCGCCGACGCCGGCCGAATAGCGCCACGGCGACGCCGCGACGTCACGCGGGAGCACCTCCTACTCGCTGGGCCTGGGCTCGGCCTCCGGCGTCACGTCGCCGCCTCCGCGCTCGGACTCCGGCGACCCATCGCCGCCCCCACGCTCCGCATCCGGCATCACGTCGCCTCCGCGCTCGGGCTCCGGCTCCGGCGTCACATCGCCGCCCTCACGCTCCGGCGACCCCTCGCCGCTCCCACGCTCGCGCTCCGCCTCCGCCTCCGGCCCGCGCGGCGCCTCTTCGCCGCTGGCCTCCTCTTCCCCCCGAGCGCGCAGCCACGCCCGCAGCTGGCGGTGGTAGGGCGAGCGCACGTACCAGTCGAAGAACGATCGCGCGGGCAGCTGCCCCTCCCGCACGCGCTCGTAGTCGGCGAGCTGTCGGGCGAGCAGGGCCTCGGCCGCCATCGTGCGAGCCTCGCTCGCCCCCGGATGCTCGGGATGCCGCACCGCGAACAGCCCGGGCGCCCCGCGGCCCCGGCTCACCCACGTGAGGTGCCAGTCGGCGCGGTAGGCCAGCAGCTGCTCGAGATCCACGTGACCGGCCCAGGCCCCCTCGCCCAGCTCGATGCGCGCGTAGTCCTCGAGCGCGCCCGCCCCCAGCGACCGCAGCGTGCGATCGATCGCCGCGAAGCGGATCGTCAGCCGACCGTCGCGATCGGATCGCAGCGGCTCCAGCGGCTGGTGCCGCCGCCCCTGGTGGTCGAAGAACACCACCGGCACCGGCCCCTCGTAGCGCCCCAGCCGACAGCCCGCCGCGGCCACCTCGGTGCGGCGCAGCACGTCGTGGTCGGGGTGCCGCAGCGGCCACCGGTCGCACCGCCGCGCCCAGCCCAGCGTCAGCCGCAGCCGCACCAGGTCCACCTGCTGCCGCTCCACGAACCCGAACGCGTCGCGGCCCCGCACCACCTCCTCCCCTACGCGCAGCCGCTCCGCGACGCAGCCGTCGCCTCGCCGCCCCTGCCGCAGCTCGTCGCGCACCTGCTCGCCACACGGCCCGCCGGGCCCGGCCTCGAGCGCGTCGACGCGATCGGCCCCCTGCACCGGGCGCAGGGAACGAGGCCCGGCCGCCGATGCCGGCATCGTCCCCAGCAGCGCGAGCCCCAGGCCCAGCGCCATCGATCGCACCCGCGACAAGCCAAAGCGAGGCTACCAGGCCGCCAAGCCCGCCGCACGACCCCTCGCCTCCACGACCGATCGCCCCGCCCTCGCCCGCCGCCCCGGCGATCCCCCGCCCCTTGCCGGCGATCCCCGCCCCTTGCCGGCGATCCCAGCCCCTTGCCGGCGATCCCAGCCCCTTGCCGGCGATCCCCGCCCCTTGACGGTGGGGTGGGCCCGGGCAAGCCTGCGACGCGTGCGACGCCTCGCGTTCTCGTTCGTGATCCTGGCCGGGCTCGCTGCCCCGGCGGGGTGCCTGAAGGTCCCCCCCGAGCTCCCCGACGAGCCAGACTCGATGGCGGCCGCCCCCAGCACCGCGGCCGAGGTGCTCGCGCGCTTCATCGAGGGCGCCGGCGGCGAGGCCACCCTGCGGGCCCTGCCCGCCCGCACGATCGAGGCCCGCATGATCCTGCGCGCCCAAGACGACTGCGAGCCCGACGACGAGACCTGCATGGGCGAGGACCAGGTGGGCTCGTTCCTGCTGCGCACCACCGCCGACGGCCAGCTGTACCGCCGCACCGTGCTCGGCGACCTGGTCGAGGAGAAGGGCTTCGACGGCGAGGACGGCTGGCAGCTGGCCGGCAACGTGGTCCGCCAGGAATCCGAGGAGGAGCGCGCGCTCTCCGAGGAGGACGCGGTGCTCCACTGGTACTTCGACCTCGAGAAGCGCGGCGTGCAGGTGTCGCTGGTGCGCCCCCGCAAGGAGGACAGCGAGGGCAACGTGACGATCCTCGACGGCGTGTACTGGGAGCTGCCCGGCACGGGCGCCAGCCCCAAGACGATGTGGTTCGACCGCGCCACCGGCCTGCTGCGCGAGGAGACCGTCGAGGAGGGCGAGGGCGATCAGCTCCAGCGCCAGACCATCATCTACGACGACTACCGCGAGATCGACGGCGTGCAGGTGCCGTTCCTCATCCGGGTGATCAACGAGCTGGGCGATCAGCAGCAGATCGTGGAGTTCGTCACCCAGCGCGTCGATCACCAGCCGGTCGAGGACTCGCTGTTCGCGATGCCCACGCTGCCGCCGCCCAAGCCGGCCCCCGACGAGCGCCTCGCGGCCCTGCGCTCGGCCCAGACCGCGGCCGAGGCCGAGCCGGACGACGCCACCACCCAGATCGAGCTGGCCCGGGCCGCCTGGGCCGCCGGCCACTTCGACACCAGCATGCAGGCCGCCCGGGCCACGCTGGCCCTCGACGCTCGTGAGCCCGAGGCGCTGCTGCTGTCCGCGCGCGGCCACGTGCTGCGGGGCGAGCTGCAGGAGGCGCTCACCCAGCTGGGCAAGGCCGCCTCGGTCGGGCTCAAGGACGACCTCATCGCTCGCGAGCAGGCGTGGATCCACTACCGCCGCCACGACTTCGACAAGCTCGCTCGGGCGCTCGACACCGCCGGCAACCCGGTGCTCGCCGGCCGCTACCGCAGCTTCGTGGGCAAGCCCCTGCGGCCGAAGATGGCCCGGGGCACCTGCGTCAGCACCATCCCCCTGACCTCCATCGATCCGCTGGCGGTGGTGGAGATCACCATCGACGACGAGCCCGTCTCCGCCATCGTCGACACCGGGGCGTCCGACCTCATCCTCTCCGCCTCGTTCGCCTCGGCCCGGGGCATCTCGGTGCGCCCGCTGGGCCAGACCCCGCCCGGCACCCCCACCGTGGGCTTCGGGCAGGCCGAGTCCCTCTCGGTGGGCGACGTGACCCTCACCAACGTCCCCGTCGACGTCTTCGACGACCGGGCCATGGCCGAGATGGCCGGCGAGCGGCTCCCCGACGTGAAGGCCGTGCTCGGCCTCAGCCTCCTCGCCGACTTCCAGGTCACCGTCGACGTGCCGGGCAAGGCGCTCGAGGTGGTCGGCTCCCGCTGCACGTCGGACCTGCAGGCTCGCCGCGTGGGCGAGGGCCTGCCGTTCTGGCAGCACGAGACCCACTACCTCTACGTCATGGCCGAGATGAACGGCGCCGAGGGCATCTACCTCATCAACACCGGCATGCGCGGGGCCGACCTCACCGCCACCCAGCTCGCCTACGCCTACGCGGGGATCGGCGCGCCGGTGGTGCGCAACGACGCGGCCCCCATGGTGGTGGTGAAGTCGTTCTCGCTGGCCGGCGCCACGCTGTCGGGGCTCGAGGCCGCCTATGGCTTCTTCGAGCAGACCAGCACCGCCGACGGCTTCCGCCTCGACGGCATGATCGGGCTGGGCGCGATGGGCCGACGACGCTGGACCATCGACTACGAGACCCGGAAGATCTACTTCGCCGCCCCTCCGGCCGGCTGAGCTCCCGAGCCCGAGCCCCCAGCCCGAGCCCGAGCCACGAGCCCGCGCCCAAGCCCGAGCCCGAGCCCCCAGCCCGAACCCCCAGCCCCGAACCCATGGCCCCGCCCCCGCCATCGATCGTCTATCGGGCCGCCCACGGCGTGCTCGAAGGGGCGTGGGTCGACGCGCCCTGGGTAGCGGTGGACGACGAGGGAAGCGTGGTCGCGGCCGGCCACGGCAGCGACGACCCCACGACCCCGCCCGCAACCACCTCTCCCGCAGCCAACCCTCCCGCAGCCGCCCCGCCCGCAGCCGCCCCGCCCGCAACCGCCCCGCCCGCAACCGCCCTGGTGCGCGACCTGGGCCCCGTGATCCTGCTGCCCGGCCTGGTCGACGCCCACAGCCACGCGTTCCAGCGGGCCATCCGGGGGGCCACCCATCGCCGGGGGGCAGGCGATCCCTCGTCGTTCTGGAGCTGGCGCGAGGCCATGTACCGCTGCGCCGAGGGCCTCGACCCCCAGGGGGTGTACGAGATCACCCGCCGCGCCTACGCCGAGATGCTGTCGGTGGGGATCACGTGCGTGGGCGAGTTCCACTACCTCCACCATCAGCCCGACGGTCGGCCCTACGACGACCCCAACGAGCTGTCGTGGCAGGTGCTGCGCGCGGCCCAAGACGTGGGGATCCGGGTGGTGCTGCTCGAGGTGCTCTACGCCCGCGGCGGGCACGGCCGCCCGCCCGCCCCCGAGCAGCGGCGCTTCTGCGACGCCGACGTGGGCGCATACCTCGAGCGGGTCGACGCGCTCGCCTCCCGCGGCGTGGAGCTGGGGCTGGCCCCCCACAGCGTGCGCGCGGTCGATCGGGCGGGCCTGGAATCGGTGGCCCGCTACGGCCAGGCCCACGGCCTGCCCATGCACGCCCACGTCAGCGAGCAGCCCCGCGAGAACGCCGAGTGCCGGGCCGAGCACGGGGCCACCCCCACCGAGGTGCTCGCCGACGCCGGCTTCTTCGAGCGCCCTCGGGGGTTTACGGCCGTGCACGCCATCCACACCACCGCCGACGACCAGCGGCGGCTGTCCGGGCAGCACGCGTGCGCGTGCCCGACCACCGAGGCCGACCTCGGCGATGGGATCGTGCCGGCGGTCGAGCTGCGCGAGGCGG
>JGI12210J13797_10111457_pt1 | contig 16070 bp, 14 predicted proteins | sample ElkSlonscriptome_3_FD_13797 | JGI IMG/M metagenome (IMG submission 13797)
CCGACGCTATCGCCGCAGAAGCGCAAATCACAATTTTGCCGTAGCCTTTGCCTTCTGGTCCGCTGCCCCATCCGCAGCATAGGTCCGCCCCTTCCAGGCCCCGCCTTGGCCCTGCCAGTGACGACGAGCCGAGTCCAGGGTCATCATCATATACAAAAAGGCGATCGCCGGTAGGGCAGCGGCAAACCCCAAGGGACAGCGGTAGAAGCGAACCACAGGCCCATAGGCAATGCCCATCAAAAGCCAGCCGACCAGCCCCAGCAAGGCGACCCACCCCTGCGCTGTGAGCAGCCCTACAATCAGGCTAACAGGAGACAGGAGATAGACCAGCCCCATTCCCAGCACAGACCCCACCAGCAGAGCTGGCGAATATTGCAGCTGGGTGTAGGCGGTGCGGGCCACCATATCCCAAATGCTTTTGAGCGTGGGGTAAGGCCGTAAGCTGCAGATGCGATCGCTCAGCCCCAGCCAAGTGCCATAGAAAGGAGGAGACGGCGCGTCGGTATACTTCACCGCCGCCGCCAGGGCACAGTCATCGATCAGTGCCTGCTTGATGCTGGCCATCCCGCCAATGCGCCGCAGAGCAGCAGGACGCAGCAGAACGCAGCCCCCGGCAGCTGCAGCCGTACGGCGGTCAGGGTCATTGGACCAGCGAAAGGGGTAGAGCTTTTGAAAGAAAAACACAAACGCCGGAATGAGCAGCTGTTCCCAAAAGCTCTCACAGCGCAGCCGCACCATCACTGACACCATCTCTAGCTGGCGCTGCTGGGCCAGGGTGACCAGCTGCCCCAGACTTTGGGGGGAATGGCTGATGTCGGCATCGGTGAGCAGTATATAATCAACCTCCGAGGCGAGAGCATGCTCGGTGCCCTGCTGCAGTGCCCATAGTTTTCCGGTCCAACCGGCTGGCAGCGGCTGGGCCGCAAGAACTTTGAGGGGAATGGAGGCTTGGGGATCGGTGGAACAGACCGCTTGGGCAATATTCTGGGCGACGGCGGCAGTGTCGTCGGTGCTGTGATCGTCAACCAGCAGAATCGAGACCGCTCCAGCATAGTCTTGGTTGAGCAGAGAGGGCAGGCTGTGGGGCAACACATCGGCCTCGTTGCGAGCAGGAATGACCACCTGAACGGAGGGGTAGGGCGGCTGCAGAGCCTGGTTAGACGAGCGCTCTAAACGCGGGCGTGTCTGCCAAAATTGTCCCCGGCCCAGCAGCAGATAGGCCCAAATCAGCAGAGGTAAACTGGCAATGGCGATGGTGATCACGTTGTATCCTCAGAGGGCTTAAGGTGGGCATTCCAACAAAATAGGCAGAGCCAACGGTCAGATGCTGTGTTCAGTCAGTCAGTTCAAAATCCGTCCCAGACCACGGCGCAATGGCCTAAGCTGCTATCTACACTACGAAACTAGTACCCAGTTTGGCGTACCCAACTCGAGACGCTCAGTGCAGTCACCCAACAACGCTGCACGCATTGGCATTACAGGAATCATAATGCAGCGTTTGTCTGCATTAGACTATTTGGAGAGTATTGACATGTCTCATTTCCCCACAAGCGCCCCCTCCCACCCTTGGGCCTCACGCCGGTATCGAACCCTAGCCACCATGCTTCTCCTTTGTGGCACAATCGGACTTGGCGCATGCTCTAGCCCAGACCCCGCCGTAGATACAGCAGCCCCATCTGAAGAGGTTACAGCTGCGCCCGAACCCAGCGGCAATGGCGACATCAAGCAATCCCGCCGGGCTGAAGCCTCTTTTAAGCGCCTGGCCAACACCAGCGCCAAGCTGTACAACAGCGCCTACAGAACCGACTGGGAAAAATCAGCCCAGCAGATCACTCGGCTGCAAAAGATAGGCGATCGCATCGACACCCTGTCTATCAATAGAAATAGCGTAATAGATAGCGTCGACGTGGAGGCGCTGTTGCTGCAGCTCACGACCCTAGAGGATGCCATCGTGGCCGAGCAGCAGGTTCCCGCTATGGTGGCAGCCAATCAGCTCTCCCAAATGGGGATTCAGGCAACGCAAACCGTCAACCCAGAGGCCGAATACTTGCCGATGGCACAGCTTGCTCACCATGGTCGCCAGCTGGAACTAGCGACATTGGGACCTGATGGCGCGCCCAGCGGAAGCCTGGCCCCAGAGCAAGTCGAGGCGATGAATCAGGCCGCAGAGCAGGTGATCCAAGCTTGGGATAGCCTATCGGCTGCGGCACCCGGTGCGGTCACTGCCGATGACGCCGCCGCGTTAGACGATGCTGTCAGCCAGCTGCGTCAAGCGCCGGTTGACGATTATTCTGCTCTCGCCCGTCAAATTGCGGTAGAGGCCCAAAATGGAATGACAAATCAACGGGAATAACCGGTAGAGTAGGGACAAAAGATTGACTGTTCATACTTGCGCTGCCGCTTTACTACCCCCCAAAGCCTCCCATGTTCAGACGCCCTTCTGCCCTACTGTTTGCGCTCCTGTCCGCCTGCGGAGGCGGGCTCACCCTGGTCTCCCATAGCCCAGCCGCCCAGGCTCAAGCTCGCGGGGCCACCTGCGGCCAAACCGCAGGTCCGACCATCATCTATGACCAGCCTGGGCGAGATGCCAACATTGTTGCGCAGGTCATCCCTGCCGGGCGCAGGCTAACCCTCGATCCTCGATTTTCGTCGCGGGGTTGGGTGCAGGTTACCAATGAAGCGGTCTATGGGTTTACCGAGGCCGAGTCTTTGGAAGAATGCGATGGGGCGACCAGCTCAGAGGACGACGATGGAAGCGACGATGGAAGCATAGAGCAGCCGCCTGAGCGGGCAACCGTAGGCAGCTGTGCCATCGCCTTAGCCGATCGCAGCGCCTCCATCCTCAGCGTCCGGGAGCGGGCCGGGGCTGACAACACCTTCAACGGGGTAGCCGCTGGAGACAGCATTGTTTTGGGCTCCCGTGTTCTCTACAACAATGAGCAACAGCGCTACTGGCGGCAGATGCTGGCCTACCCCCCGCTGCGGGAAGGGCGATCGCCTACAGGAGAAGCCTGGATCGCGGAAACCGGACCCAACACCCCTCGACTACAGCGCAACAGCGCAGGCATTTTGATCACATCCCAAGGACGCATCTATCAAGGGCTCAACATCACCCGTCGACCCTGTCAGGAACTCTTCCCCAATACCGCCATCACCGAAGGCCAGCCGCTACCCCAGCGCATTCCCAGTGGATACGGCACGCCATAAGGGCCGCAGCGGGGGCTTTTCCCTATGGATCTCTTTGACCACCGACGTCAGCGCCTAGAGCAAGACGATGCTCCTCTAGCGGCGCGGATGCGTCCACGCACCTTAGATGAGTTTGTAGGGCAGCAGCATATCATTGGCCCCGGTCGCCTTCTCAGACGAGCCATCCAGGCGGATCAGCTCTCATCCGTTCTGTTTTATGGGCCACCGGGGACAGGCAAAACAACCCTTGCCCGCATCATCGCCAACACTACTCGCTCCCACTTCATTTCTATCAATGCCGTGCTGGCAGGGGTGAAAGACCTGCGGGAGGCGATCGCCGCAGCCCAAACCCAGCGGGGGCAGTACGGCCAGCGCACCATCTTGTTCGTTGACGAGGTGCATCGCTTCAACAAAGCCCAGCAAGATGCCCTGCTGCCCTGGGTCGAAAACGGCACCATCATCCTGATTGGGGCCACCACAGAGAATCCCTACTTTGAGGTGAATAAGGCGTTGGTCAGCCGATCTCGCCTGTTTCGGCTGCTGCCCCTAGAGGCAGACGACCTGCGGCATGTGGTGGCCCAAACCCTTGCAGATTCAGACCGAGGCTATGGCGATCGCACCGTTCAAATTGCCCCTGACGCCCTCGATCACCTCGTAAATGTGGCCAGCGGTGACGCCCGCGCCTTGCTCAACGCACTAGAGCTAGCGGTGGAGACCACACCTACCACGCCAGGGCAAAGCATGACCCATATCTCCCTGGCGGTTGCCGAAGATTCAATTCAGCAGCGGGCCGTACTATACGACAAAGAAGGCGACGCCCACTTCGACACCATCAGTGCCTTCATCAAAAGCATTCGGGGTTCAGACCCAGATGCAGCCCTCTACTGGCTCGCCCGCATGATCTATGCCGGGGAGGATCCTCGATTCCTATTTCGCCGTCTGGTGATTTTGGCCAGTGAGGATGTGGGTCTCGCCGACCCCAGCGCCGTTGCCGTGGTCAACAGCTGTGCCCAGTCTTTTGACCGGGTTGGCATGCCAGAGGGCCGCTACCCCTTAGCCCAAGCCACGCTCTATCTGGCGACTGCGCCAAAATCCAACAGCACCATGGGCTTTTTTGACGCCCTCGCTGCCGTTGAGCAGGCCCAGGCTGACGTCCCTCCTCACCTCCAAGACCCCAGCCGCGACCAGGATTTGGGCCATGGGCAGAACTACCGCTACCCCCATGCCTACCAAGACCATTGGGTGGCCCAGCAGTATCTGCCCGAGACCCTTCAGGGCCAGGTGTTTTATCAGCCCTCAGCCCAGGGTTACGAGGGCACCATCGCAAAGCAGGTGCAGCAGCGGCGGGAGACGCAGCTGGCCGCCATTGCAGAAGACGCGATTCCGGAAATCCTCACCCTCAGCCCTGAAGATGCCGCCACCGATCGCTGGCTGCAGCGCTCCCTCTCCCAAACCAGCAGTTACCTTGCCCAGGTGCGCGATCGCCTATTTCAGCACCTGCAGCCCCAGCGTCACCATGTCATCTTGACCGCCAACGCCCACAGTCTGCTGCTGTGGGAAGCCGTGCGCCAGGTGCCGGAGGGGGGCGTCTATGCCGTAGCGACAGGGGATGAACAAACCGCTTTGAAGCGCTTGCTGCAGAAATCACAGCCCCAACCCAACCCGCTGCCAGACCTACGGCAGCCTATCCTTTTGTCCCACCCCGTTGCCCAAGTTGCCGCAGCATACCCAGACCTGGCTTTTGACGGAGTGTTGGGCCGTAACCTGCTGCTCAACGCACCTGATAGGCGCGGCGCTGTTGCGGCTTTGGCCACCCTCGCCACCCCGAAGACCACCATCATGCTGGCGGAAAACTTGCCCAAAGAGGCGCAGCGCATTTCCAGTCTTTTGACCCTGGAGGACGATCTGCAGTCTCGTCTGGTGGCCGCCGAAGCCGAGCTATACCAAACAGCAGACCCGACCCTGGCCTGGGGCCAACATGATTTGATTCAGCTGTTGGATGGGTCAGCCCTGACAGCCCAGATGACGGTGGAGCAAATGACGGTGGAGCTGTATCTCTCCCCTGACCTGATTCATCGCTGGATCCAGATGGACAGAACGCCACCGAGCTACCGCGATCGCATTGCAACGGCGCTGACTCCCCTAGAGACTGACGCGGTCTGCCAGGCATTGACATCCATCACCCATCAGACGGTGCGTTGGCAAACACAGGTCGCGTTTGTGCAGCTGACAGTCCCGCAACCCTGAGGTCATAGGACGCCACCCAATGCCAGAATTTATGACAATATCCCCCACCGCCGCAAAATTTCTTTAAAAAGGACGTTTCCCCTGCTTCAACTAACGTAGATTAAGCGCTATCGTATTGCTTGACTGGGCCTAATAGTCTGCCGCTTCCTGCACAGCAGGATATTAAGCTAGGTCTATTGATCATCGACTGATCATCGACATCGCAAAAGACTGCTCGCGTCGCTCTATCACGAATCCCCCACGTGGGTACAGCTGCCATCCGACTAACGTGTTTGCCCTGGTTATGAGCCTTTTACTATGCCTGAACTGTTAACCCGCATTCTGCTACTGGCCCTATTTATATGGTTATTTTGGTACCTGATTCGGGAATTGATTCCCGGCACCTACTTAACCATTTTGGGGGGGTTAGCACTTGTTGCTCTGGCGGTTGTCGCATTTCAAGATCCCAATGACCGGCTAGTCGGCCCCATTTGGACCGTGTTGGCTTTTCCGTTCAAGCCGCTGGGGCTCTCTATTTTGCTGCTGGCGATCGCCCTCCGCAAAGGCCTCAAAGCAATGGATTCAAACTTAGTGGCCTGGGCCTTAGCCGTCCTGTGGATTTTCAGCACACCCTTGGTGGCCTATTGGCTGGTGGGACGGACTCAAGACACCGCTGAACAGCTGGCGGCGCTGAATGACCAAGGGCGAGCAGCGGATGTGATCGTGGTTCTTGGAGACGGCCTCAATCCGTCTGACCCGGCCTATCGCGGCGGCACCCAGCTCAACAATCCAGACAACGGCTTTGGCAACAGCTTTGTCAGTCGACTGCAATATGCCGGAGAGCTCTACCAAGAGCAGCAAGCCTTGGGCGCTATTCCACTCGTTATCGTCAGCCCCGGCCCGCAGATCATTGACAGTAGCGCAGAGCTGACCGACAGCATGACCCGAATTCTGTCCACCTTTGGGGTGCCGTTTGAGCAAGTTGTTATCGACACCGGTGGGCAGGATATGCGAACAAGTGCCGATGCCGTGGCGAATATTTTGGCCGAGCGGGGATATCAAGAGACGGGATATCGACTTCTGCTGGTGGCCCCAGCCAATCGAGTCAGGCGGGGGCGATCCACGTTTGCCGATCGCTTGGGAGTCGTCAGAACCGACGTCATTCCAGCGCCAACGGACTTCTACGGGTTTCAGACCGGCGATGACGGCATTCTGATGAAGTTGGGAGACTTGCTGCCTACGGCAGAAGCGCTTAATCTATCCAGCGATGTGATAGAGGAATATTTGGCATCGGTGTACTACTTCTTGAGGGGATGGCTATACGATCCGATCGATGCCTAGCGCCCGGTACTGGGGAGAACTGAGAATCCGCAGTAGCATAGGTGGGTATGTTCTGTAGTAAGCACTACGGACGTACCCCATTCTGTCTATCACGAACGATGCCCCAATCTACCTTCAGCACCCTTAGATCCTACATTCGCCCCTATTGGCATAAAACGGCTCTGGGAATTGCTGCTTTGCTGGTTGTCAATGGTATTGGGGCCTACATTCCTCAGCTTATCCGCAACGCTATTGACAAGCTGGAAGTGACCTTCAGCTTCAATCAAATTTTGCAGGCCGCTATTATTGTCCTGGTTCTTGCATCCGTCATGTGGGCAATGCGCATGGTGTCGCGCATCCTCATTTTTGGCGTGGGGCGTCAGGTAGAGTTTGACCTCAAGCAGCGCATCTTTCGGCATCTGCTCACGTTAGAGCCTGCATACTTCGAGCGGGTCAAACCCGGTGAAATTATCAGCCGTGCCACCAGCGATGTTGACAACATTCGCCGTTTGGTGGGCTTTGCGGTGCTCAGCTTAGCCAATACGCTGTTCGCCTACGCCCTCACCCTCCCGTTTATGGTGACCATCAACCTCCGCCTGACGCTGGCGGCACTGGTGGTGTATCCCATCATGCTGTTTATGGTGAGCCTGTTCAGCGAACGCCTGCGGGATGAGCAGCAAAAGGCGCAGGAGGAAACCGCCAACATCAGCGATTTGATCCAAGAAGATATGAGCGGCATGGCGCTGATTAAAATCTATAGCCAAGAGGATAACGAGCGGCAGGCGTTTCGGCAACTCAACCACCAGCTGCTTAACGCCAATTTGAGCCTGGGCCGCACCCGCAACACGCTGTTTCCCCTGCTGAGCGGGTTGGCCAGCATCAGTCTACTGGTGATTTTGGCCTTTGGGGCCGGCGCGATCGCCAACGGAGTCCTCAGCGTAGGGGATTTTGTGGCCCTGCTGCTCTATGTTGAGAGGCTTGTGTTTCCCACCGCGCTGCTGGGCTTTACCATCACGGCCTACCAGCGCGGGGAGGTGAGCATTGCCCGAATTCAAGAAATTTTAACCGTGGTCCCCAGTATTCAGGACGACAGAGACGCCCTGCCCCTGCCCCGCGACGAGGTCCAAGGCCACATCGAAGCCCGCCAGCTCACCTACCGCTATCCTGACGCTGACCAGCCTGCCCTTAGCGAGGTGACCTTTACCGTTGCTCCTGGCGAAACTGCGGCCATTGTGGGGCCGATTGGCTCCGGGAAGTCGACCTTGGCCAACACGATTCCCTACTTACTGGACATTGATGCCGGTCAGCTGTTTATCGACGGTCAGGACATCACCACCCTGCGCATCCAAGACCTGCGGGGAGCGATCGCCTATGTCCCCCAAGACAGCTTTTTGTTTAGCACTAGCATCCGCAACAACATTCGCTATGGCGACCCCACTGCAGAGCAATCAGACGTAGAGCTAGCCGCAAAGCAAGCGCAGATCCACAGCGAAATTCTCAACTTCCCGAAGCAGTATGACACGCTCGTGGGAGAGCGCGGCATCACCTTATCGGGCGGTCAGCGCCAGCGAACGGCTCTGGCTCGGGCGCTGCTGGTGGACGCCCCGATTCTAATTTTGGACGATGCCCTCTCCAGCGTAGATAGCCGCACCGCCAGCGCCATCCTGGATAATCTTTCGGGCGGCACTGCCCAAAAGACCGTCGTCTTTATTTCTCACCAGATGTCCGCAGCAGCAACCGCTGACCGGATCTTTGTGATGGATCAAGGTAGGATCGTGCAGACTGGCTCTCACAGCAGACTGCTCCGTCAGGTCGGCCTCTACCAGCAGCTGTGGGAGCAAAATCAGCGAGAAGAAGTTCTTCAATAAATCCAGGCATGCAACAAATCCAGGCATGCAATAAATCCAGACAGGCTCTGGCAGCAGAGGATCACAGCGCCACGTATCGCTACGTTATGCCACATATCATCACCCGCTCTAAACCCACTCTAGACTTTATTGCGCCTCAATACTCCGCCGTTGTGCGATGGATGGGCGCCCGCATCGCGCCGCTTTGGCTACGGTACCAGCTCCGCATCACGGATGTAGAGTTAGTCGGCAGCACAGAGCTGGGACAGCTATACGAGGCCTTTGAGGCCGGCAACACGCGATTCCTGCTGGCGTTTCGTCATCCCACAACGGACGATCCCCCCTGTGTGGCCCATGCCCTGTGGAACAAACTGCCCCAGGCCCTTTCCCAAACTAAGATTCGGTTAAAACATCCACCCCACACCCACTTTGTCTATGAGCGGGGCATTCCGCTATGGGCCGGGCGGTGGACTGGCTGGCTGTTCTCCCGGTTGGGTGGCACTCCCATTCGCCGTGGCGTCCTCGATACCCAAGGACTGCGGTCCATTCGCAATCTGTTTGGCTCAGGGCAGTTTCCGGTGGCGATCGCACCGGAGGGGGCCACCAACGGCCACAACGAACTCGTCAGCCCCATTGAGCCTGGCATTGCCCAGTTTGGCTTTTGGTGCCTGGACGACCTACACAAAGCAGAGCGCTCAGAAGAGGTTCTCATCGTGCCATTGGGAGTGCAATACCGCTTTGTGACAGCGCCCTGGGGAGCCTTGGTAGAGCGCCTCGCCCAGCTAGAGCAAGACACAGGGCTCCCGGCACCCGAGCAGCCCCTGACGCTGCGGGATGGCCACCCCCCCTCTCCGGCAGAAGATGCGCAGCTATATGACCGGCTGCTGCGCCTTGGTGAGCATCTGCTCTGTGAGGTGGAGACCTTCTACCAGACCTACTATGGCTGTCGCCTGACGCCACCAGAGGGCACAGAGCAAGACTCTCCTGAAGATAATGCTGACTTTGCCGCCCGCCTCAAGACCCTGCTTGGCAACGCATTGACCGTGGCAGAAGAGGCTTTTGGCATCAAAGGAAAAGGCAGCTTGAGCGATCGCTGCCGCCGGGTTGAGCAGGCGGGGTGGGATCGAATCTATCGCGATGAAGCGGTCACCGACACCTCTCCCCTGACCCACGGGCTCAACAATCTGATTGCAGAGGAGGCCGACCTGCGCATTTGGCACATGCGCTTGGTGGAAAACCTAGTCAGCGTCACGGGGCGATATGTGGCCGAAGCCCGAACCATCGATCGCTATGCCGATACCACCTTACTGATGTGGAAAATTGTCAACCAAATCTGCGGGCGGCGCGCAGCGCAGCGGCGGTACCTGGGAGACCGGATCGTGAAAATTACGGTGGGACAGCCCCTATCAGTAAGCCAGCGATGGGATGACTACAGAGCTAACCGGAGACAGGCGGTGGCGGCCCTCACCCAAGAGCTGCAAACCGCTATGGTGTCGTTGATTGATTAGTCTTCTAATTTGAGTTTCTAATTTGAGAGCGATCGCAACAGCACCCAGGAAATCCCCAGGGTATCCTCAGCCGCGCTTCAGCTTGAAGTGGCGTAATGAAGAGAACCGCTCAGGCCATGGCTCCGGAACCCAGTTCAGCCCCTCCCGACGTCGATACCACCTCACACCATGATTAGCGCCAAACTTTCCGCTCTTCTGCTCCCGCTGATGCTCTTAGGCTGCTCTGCGCTCCCTGGGCAGCAGTCTCGCTCCACCGTGGAGGTCTCCGAGATCAGCACCCCCTATCAGCTCGACCAATATGAGACTATTCTGAGCACCTATGTCAACAACGAGGGTCTGGTAGACTACGCTGGGCTGCAGGCCGACCGAGAATCCCTAGACCGGGTTGTGGCCTCTTTCGGAGCCCTGTCGCCTGAAACCTACGACACCTGGGATAGAGACGAACAAGTTGCATTTTTGATCAACGCCTATAACGTGTTCACGCTGCAGTCCATTATTGACCAAAACCCGCTCAAAGCCAGCATTCGTGATATCCCTGGGGTTTGGCGGGTGCGTGAGTTTGCGATCGCTGGTGATGAGAAAACCCTGGACACCATCGAGCATGGCGTTCTGCGAAAAGATTTTGACGAACCCCGCATCCATGCTGCCCTTGTTTGCGCCGCCATCAGCTGCCCGCCGCTGCGAAGCGAACCCTATCGTGGTGATGGGTTAGACCAGCAGCTCGATGACCAAGTAGAGCAGTGGCTCGCCAGCGACCATGGGTTGATGGTAGATCCGGACAGCGATCGCGTGGCTATTTCAGCTCTCTTCGAGTGGTTTGGCGAGGACTGGATTCCCCAATATGGAAACGATCAGTTCCCCGGCAGCGATACAGAGAAGGCGGCGCTGAACTTTATCAGCACCTACGTGGACGATGAGACCAGGACGTACCTTGAGAGCGGCACCTACGACATAACGTACCTGAACTATGATTGGTCGCTCAATCACCAGGGATAGTTCGGGCCAAAGCTAGGGACAGGGGGTAGCGAGCTTCGAGATCCCACCAGCAGTTGTCTCAATGCGTCAGGACATATATACCTTTCGGTATATATTCTCATACTGCATTTCTGCCAACAAGTCGATGTGTACTCCAACAGAAATTTGGTTAAATAAAGTGAAATAGAATTAAGACAAGTAACAGAATTTATGCAATCCATCAACATTGGTCTATCAGATGAGCAGCGTCAAGGCGTCATCGACATGCTCAACCAAGATTTAGCCGACCAGTACCTACTGGTCGTCAAGACAAAGAAGTACCACTGGGACATCGTTGGACCTCAGTTCCGCAGCCTACATGAGCTGTGGCAAGAGCATTACGAAGCCATCACCCTCAACATCGATGCGACGGCTGAGCGCGTGCGTATGCTGGGTGGATATCCCGTCGGAACAGCAGAAGGCTTTTTGAAGCTGGCTACCATCAAAGAGCACACCGGCGACTTGCCCAACGCAACGGAAATGGTCAAGCGCTTGGCAGACAACCATGAGCAAATCATCCGCAATCTCAGAGAGCATGTCGATGCTTCTGGGGACAAATATGGTGATGAGGGCACAGCAGACTTTTTGACTGGCCTCATGGAACAGCACGAAGAGATGGCTTGGATGCTGCGCTCCTTCATTGAGGGTCAGGCTCTGTCTAGCTCCGGTCAGCGCAGCGGCGAAGTGACTGCGGCAGTCTAGCCCCAAGATGACCGCCGTTGAGATGAAGGAGTTTACTATGACCAATGAAACGACCAATGAAACCTACCGCGCTGAGAAAACGGTATCCGCCGTTTTTGAAAGTCAGCAGAAAGTTAACACCGTGATTCAGCGATTGCTTGATCGAGGTGTTTCCAACGAGCATATCTCTGCCCTAGGCCGCAACTTTGAGACGGAGACCAAAATCACTGGATTTATCTCCAAAAAAGATGTCATCCTGGGTGGCTTGAGAACGGGCGCTGTGTTCGGATCTCTGTTCGGATCTTTGCTCAGCCTGCTCACTGGGGTCGGGGTCTTGTTTATTCCCTTCGTTGGCCCGATTGTGGCAGCAGGCCCCATTGGCGCAGTTTTGCTGGGCGCGGCTAGCGGAGCCCTAGCAGGCAGCGCAGGGGCTGGAATTGCTTCAGCGTTAGCGACCCTGGGCATGCCGGAAGACAAAGCCGCCATCTATGAGACGCGCCTGAAGTCTGGGGAATATGTGGTTATGGTTGAGGTTCCTGCTGACCGCAGTGGTGAATTTCAGCTGCTGATGGAAAGCGCTGGCGGCGAGGAAATCCACACCTTGGAGACAGCTTTGCCCCGAGCCTGTCCTGGGCGATGTGAAGGCCCTGAGAGCCTGTCACCCGAAGTGCGATCGCATCTGTCTGAGGCAGCGCAGTCGGTGTTTGTTGAACGCTACAACGAGGCTTACGACCAAGCGACCGATGAAGCTGAAGCCGAACAAGCGGCTTGGGCAGCGGTGCGTGAGTCGTTTGATGAAGACGACGATGGCGTCTACTCGAAGCAGAAGGTCGAGGCGTAGCGAGGCTCAGGCCATAGCATATCAAGCCACAACATATCAGGCCACAACATATTTTGAGAGGCGGGACGCGTGAATCATGCGCCCCGCTTTTTTGTATTCAATGCGGCCCCGGCGCTGTCGAAATCTCAAAAAAATCAGGAATTCACCATTGGCAGTTAGTATATATAAATGTGAATTCTGTAGTCTGAACTACATTTCGAACGAGGAATTCGCCCGTGCAGCCCACTCTCAACACCAGCTGGGCTTGCCATCTACGAGAGCGGTATCTAGACCGTCAGCGCGCCAGACTCTACAGGCGGCATGCTGCACTAGCCCTGCTCTCCACCCACCCGGAAGAGGTTCAATCCATGTCTCACTTTGACTACGACCAGTTTTTGCGCCAGCGTGGTCTCGCCGCGTCCAAGGGCACCACAGCGTCCAAGGGCACAGCAGCGTCCAAGGGCACAGCGGCTGCCACCACAGCATTGTTTCAGCCTGCGCCCGTGCCCCAGAATTCTATCTCTGACCAAGGAGATCTAACCGGCACCGACAGCCTAGACGACGAATTCTTTGATTACGATCTGCCGGCCTGCGACTGGACTCTAGGGTCTGACGATGCCTTTTGCGGAGAGGGCGTGATTTGTCCGCCCTGCGGATAAGACCGCCTGTGATATAACCACAAAGGCATGGCCTATGGGCTGTGTCTTTGCTGTTTCATGCCGTAGGCTATAAGGCCATCTATGTCGCTTTTTCGCAATCTCCGGGCTAAGTTCAACCTGCCGGTGCAGTTCTGGGTTGTGGCGCTGATTGCATTCATCAACTCCGTCAGCTTCACGATCATTATTCCTATCCTGTATCCCTACGCTAAGGAGTTCGGGTTAAGCGATTTTCAGGCCAGTCTGTTGACCACGGCCTATGCTGTATCTCAGTTTGTTGCTACGCCGCTTCTCGGACGGCTTTCCGATGTCATGGGGCGCAAGCCTCTGCTCGTCATGAGCCTGGTTGGCACGGTAGCGGCTAACCTGCTGGCAAGCTGGACCACGGTGGCCTGGCTGCTGTTCGGCGCTCGCATTCTAGATGGCATTACCGGCGGCAATAATTCCATTGCTCGCGCTGTCATTAGTGATACCACCTCCCCTGCTGAACGCCCCAAAGCATTTGGCCTATTTGATGCGGCCTTTCGCATGGGGTTTGTCACTGGCCCTGCCATCAGCTACTTTGCCCAGACGATCCCCCCTCTGCCCGGTGTCTCGTCTTTGGGGATGAGCTTTTTTGCCGGGGCCGTGATGGCGGCGATCGCCACCGGATTGACGGTCGTGATGTTGAAAGAGACATTGCCCCGAGATGAATGCGCCGATTCGCTGAAGCTGAGCTGGAAAATGTTCGGCCTTGGCAAAATCCTGGGCTCTATCCGTCGCCCTTGTCTCGGCCAGGTGTTCCTCCTCACTTTCCTCAGCGGCTTCACCTTCACCATTTTTACCTTTGCCTTTCAGCCCTTTTTCCTCAATGTGCTGGGACAAGATGCCCAGACCCTGGCGATCCTATTTATGCTGATTGGGGTGATTGGCGTGCTGACCCAAGTGTTTGCGGTGGAGTCTTTGACCAAGCGGTTTAACCTCGCAGACATCATGTTTGTGGCGATCGCCGGTCGGGGAGTTTTATTTCTGCTGATGCCAGCGCTTCCCAATATCACAGCCTTTGTTGTGCTCATTGCCCTGCTGGGAGTGGTGAACGCCTTCCCAATGCCTCTCATCAGCTCGGTTTTGAGCACCAACAGCGGTGAGCGAGAGCAGGGGGAGGTGATGGGCATCAATGCCTCGTATCTGAGTATTTCCAACGCGATCGGCCCGGCAACAGCGGGGCTGCTGGTGAGCATCAGCTACAGTACGCCGTTTTGGGTAGCGGGGGTGCTGACGCTGCTGACGGCGGCGTTCGCGCTACATTTGAAGCGGGTGGCAGATTGCGGCAAGAAGGCGGCGTAACCGGTATTGGCAACAGCTCTAAGCTTGCCCGTGGACGATTAGAACAGAGCAAGAAGCATGGTGTACCACGTAGTTGCTGACGCTGCCAAGCAGCATTTCACTCAAGCCCGTTCGCCCATGGCTGCCCACTATAATCAAGTCTGCGTTCCAAGCCTTTGCTGACTTGCAGATTGCCGGACCAGGATTACCAACCTCTTGAGTGACCTCAGTTTCGATGCCGGCCGCTTTCGCTTTGTCAGCGAAGCCCTTGAGCAGGTTCAAACTAGCCGTTTCCGTCTCTCGGTATTGCCCTAAGCTCGCGGCCCAGTCTTGGTCTGAGTAGGGAGAGGACAGGAAGCCTGTATCGGTTTGCGGCGCTAGAACGCTAAACAAATTGAGGGTTGCCTGAGTCGCCTGGGCAAGGCTGATAGCCTGATCAAGAACGCTGGAACAGGTGTCATCATAATCTAGCGCAACCAGCATTCTCTTCATGAGTTAACTTCCTGGTATTTGAAAGGTGAACTTAGCTGCCATACTGCATAGAATAACTTGAATCAATCTGGTTTACCCAGATGGAGAATGGAGCCGTGGGTAGCGGATCAGGCGTTTGACTGGCTGCAGATGAATCGGTGATCCTTATTTGAATGGTGATGGCTTATGGTTGCAACATCTCCAAATCGGCTCAGCCTCGAAGCGTTTCTGGCGCTGCCGGATCGCGATAACCATGAACTGATTGACGGAAATGCTGTTCCAAAGATGTCTCCTAAACGATTTCATGCAGGCTTGCAAAAGTCGTTTATCAAGCTGATGGACGATTGGGCTATTGCGCGAGGGCACTTTTACCCTGAGTGGGCGGTTTTGCTGGAGCGAGACGGTGAGCCGTGGGTGCCTGTGCCAGACCTAACGTATGTTTCGTTTGAGCGCCTGAGTGCGGATTGGCTGGAGGATGAGCCCTGCCCTGTCCCTCCAGATTTGGCGATTGAAATTATTTCCCCGAATCAGTCGTTTGGCATGATGGCGGCGAAGGCGGCGGACTATATTGCGGCGGGGGTGGCGCGGGTATGGGTTGTGGATTCTCAGGCGCGGACGATTACGGTGTTTATCCCGAGTGCGGTTCCGGTGACGTATTGGGGAGAGGCGTTGGTTGCAGAGCCTCAAGGGGCGATCGCCAACGATGGGCTAACGGGGTTGGATTTGGTGGTTGAGGCGGTGTTTAGCGGGGCGGGACTGTAGGTGATGTACTTGGGGTGAGCGACTTTGCCTTCTGAAAATTAAATAAGCACTATCTCAATCTTGTCGTATATGTCTCACAAAATTTTGGCCTGCTTTTGGGCTAAATTGGAAACCTGTCACAGGGCTCAAACCCTGATTGCCTCGTGGAAGACCATGAGACTGAATGATAGATGGACTGTTGCGTCTAATCATTGAGGTACGACGGTTTGATTGAAATCATCAGTAGATGAGTAGTTGTGGCACTGGGGCAACTATGCTGTGCAATCTAACTAAC
>JGI12210J13797_10392798_pt1 | contig 16070 bp, 13 predicted proteins | sample ElkSlonscriptome_3_FD_13797 | JGI IMG/M metagenome (IMG submission 13797)
TGCTTGACCAGCGTGGTGAGGGTGAACGCCTCGCCGATCGACGCGGGGCGGCGCCAGACCACCCGCGGGTCGTAGCCGAGCGCGGCGATCTCGGGGTCGTCGAGGTCGCTGTAGGACTTGACCCCGGTGCCGAAGCGATAGGAGATCCACTCCTGGCCCGCGCCCACGAAGGTGAAGCCCCAGTCGCCGTCTTCGTCCCACATGATCGGCGTGTTGTAGGTCCCGCTGCAGCCCTGCTCGTAGCGCTCGAGCCCGAAGTCCGCCTGGCACCACTCGTCGCCGGGGTACCACAGCGTGGTGGTGGCCGAGACGATGGCGATCGTCAGCTCCTCGCGCCCCTCGATCCCCACGCTGGCAAACAGCTGCTGGCCCTGGCCGTCGAAGCGGACGATGGGGTGGCCCTCGAGCACGCCCTCGACCCACTGCGGGGCAGAGCCCTGCGGCGTGAAGCTCGAGTCGGGATCGGCGAGGTTGATCCACCGGTCGACCGCTCCGCCCGAGTGCTCCACGCCGTCGGCTGCGTCGAGCTCGACCAGGCGGTCGCCCTCGGGGAGCATGACCTCGCCGCACCCGGGCGGTGGCTCACCCGGCGGCGGCTCGCCGGTCGAGGGCTCGGGCGGCGAGCCCGAGGTCGAGGAGGCCGCGCCTTCGCTCCCGCTCGAGTCGAGCTGGCCCTCCTCGGTCGAGTCGCCGCGGCTCTCGTCCCCGGCGGCCGAGGTCGAGCCCTCGACCGCGAAGGGCGGCATGTCGGGGTCGTGGGGCTCGAGCGTGCAGGCCGAGGCCAGCAGCCCGGACGCGGCCAGCAGACCCGCCGCGGTCAGCGGCTGCGGTCGACCCCGAGGGGCACGGACGCGAGAGAAGAGGATGTCGGCGAGAGGTGGTTGGCCCGGAGTGCTCATGGAACGCACGTGTCATGTGTCCCGCGAGCGGAGAACGGCTCGACGAATTCGCGAGCGGGTTCTTCGTTCGAAATCGGGGTGAGTCAGCCCAACGAGTGTACGCGAGGGCATGACGCGACGGGCCGAGCTGGAGCGGTACCGCGCCTCGCGTCGATCAGGTTGGGTTGGGCCAGGCCCGCGCGAAGATCTCACCGATGGGCGCGAAGAACAGCGGCGCGGTGAGGGTGAACCACGCCAGGTGCAGCACGATGGCCAGCGGCCGGGGCATGTGCTTGCGCCGGCCCGGGCCGCGGTCCCACCACAGCTGGGCCACCACCGCCACGCCGTGCACGGCGAAGAAGATCATCATGAACCCGGCGTAGCGCGACGGTCGGCCCAGGGTGGCGAACACGAAGAACTCGTGCACCAGGCCCGACAGCGCGAACACGGCCAGGGTGGCCCGCAGCGGCCGTCGCAGGCCCCTCATGGGCAGGAACACGTGCCGGAACAGCATGTCGTGCACCACCAGGTTCCACCTCCGGCTCCAGAAGTCGCGAGGGGAGCGGGCCAGCGGCGGGGCGTCGAAGCCCTCGGCCACCGGGATGCCGGTCTGCATGGCCAGCCCCGACACGAGGTCGACGAAGGCGCTCACGCCCAGGTAGGTGATCCACAGGCCCCAGAAGGCCTCCAGCCACGGGTTGGCGTGGAGCCCGGGCCACGCCAGGTGCACGAGGGTGAGCGCGGCGACCCCCGGCGACTTGAGCAGCATCCGGCGCAGGCGAGCGCGACCCTCGGCCCGGGTGCGGGCGGCCGCGGTGGTGCTGTCGGGCAGCTCGGCCTTGGGGGGCACCAGCAGCCAGAAGCACAGGGTGCCGAGCCGCTCGAGCATGCGGGGGTCGGGCACGCGGTCGCGCACCAGCTCGTAGGCCTTGCCCGCCATGACCACCGCCGACACGGTGACCAGCGCGCGGGCGTAGACCCAGTGCACCGGGATGAGGAAGGGGACGACCAGCGACAGGCCCATGGCGGGCACGGCGAGCCACCAGCGCGGGTTCGGCACGAGCACGCGGCGGATCCACGCGACGACCAGCGCGACCAGCAGACAGGCCAGCAGGGGTCCGGCGATGAAGCCCACGGGGAGGAGTATGCCCCAGCCGTGCTCAACTCGGGGGCGGGCACTCCATGGAGACCTCGTCGGACCGATCGAGCGCCCACGTGTCGTCCCCGGGGCCGCAGGTGTCGGTGATGACCAACGCGCCTCGATGCCACCGAAGCGTGTCCTCATAGCCCCAGCCTGGGGAAAGATCGATGAATTCGAGGTCGAGGGTCTCGCACGTCGCGCCCGGTCGAAACACGAGCTCGGTTGCGATGGGCGATCCCCGCCACATCACGAACTCGTCGCCCGCCCGCGGGTACACGTGGACCTCCTCGCCCTCGTACTGCACCGCGTGTGCATCCGTCTGCCGCTCTCCGTCACACAGGAGGTGATCGACGACCAGTCGATCGGGCATCAGCTCGAGGTTGGACAGCGACCCGACGTACATCCCCGGCACTCCGAGCGGCAAGGTCGTCTCGGAGTAGAACGCACCGTAGGCATCGTCGGGCCAGTCCACGGGCACATCAGGAGACTCATCGTCGCCGGACGCAGGGGTGCAGCCCGACGCGGCGGCCGAGATGGCGAGCGCGAGGCGAGCCACGACGGGGGCTCGTCGATGGGACCTGCGAGGCGATGGCGAGGGGCGCCGCGGTCTCGTGCGTCCGAGTCCGAGCATTGACAAGAGCAGCCAGGGAGTCATCGTGTTCTCTTCGTCGACACGGCACTCGCAATTGCTTCCCCCATTCATCCCGATGGTGCTCGATGAGCCTGATGTGTCGGCGTTCGTCGAGGTTCCAAGCGTCGAATCGACGGTTGCGGTCGAGTCTAGGCTTTCTGTGGAGCATTGGCTAAGGTCATAGTCGCACTGAGCGTTGCACAGTAGTGTGCCGCCTTCGAATCCGTAGTCCTGGCAGCTTGGGGTGATTCCGAGTTCTGGGATGCTGAGATCGGATCCGTCGCACTGCTCACTGCCTTCCCTGAAGCTGTTTCCGCAGGTTTGGCAGGTGGTGGGAGCTTGTGCATCACAAGCCCGGATTCCATGATCGCATAGTGCCTGGTTCAGGCTCGCATATGCATCGCTTCCATAATTGCATGAGACGAAATTGGCGATCGAGTCGAAGAAGTCATTGTAGGTGAGAGGGTTGGTCCGTATGCCGTATGTGAGTGCAAGACCCGCGATTTCGTCTGGTGTGGCACATGGTAGGCTCGAGGCTGGCGTGTTACAACCAGGAGGCCAGTCTACGTCAAAGAGACCTGTCAGGCGTAGCACTCAACGAGGGTAGCAGGAAACGAATTTTCTGTCAGAAAACGTCAGAAAACGAACAAGAATTCGATTGTCAAGATCAATTTCCGTCTTCATCCGAGGGTTTACGAATGCGACTCATGCGCACAATGAGACGACAGGTAGGTCATTACCCGGTAGTATGAGTGGCTCGGGTTCCCTCCTTTGGACCTCGGCTCAAAGGAGGGAGATCGGGTCGTAAGCCGCCGAATTCGCTCGGCGAGGGCGGAGGCGTCGAGCTCGGTCGCTCGACCGCATGATCGCTCGACCGGCCCCTCGACGCTCAGGAGGCGTCAGCGGCGATCATGTCGGCCGCCTTCTCCCCGATCATGATGCAGGTGGAGTTGAGGTTGCAGTTGGGGATCCGCGGCATGACGGAGGCATCGGCCACCCGGAGGCCCTCGATGCCGTGGACCCGCAGGCGGGGATCGACCACGGCCATGGCGTCGTGTCCCATGCGGCAGGTGCACGAGGGGTGCCAGTCGGTGATGCAGGTGCGCCGAAAGTAGTCGACCAGGGCCTGCCGGGTGGTGGCCTCGGGCCCCGGCTGCAGCTCCTCGGCGCGCAGGCCGTCGAAGGCCTTGGCGTGCACGATCTCGCGACCGAGGGCGATGCCGTGCTGGAGCACCCGGAGGTCTTCGTCCACGCTCAGGTAGTTCATTCGGATGGAGAGGGCATCCCGGGGATCGGAGGAGCGCAGCTGCACGGTGCCGACGCTGTGGGACTGGGTGACGACCGGGCACATGGTGAAGCCGGGGCCCGGGCCGAGATCGGGGAACAGGAAGCCGCCGAAGAAGAACTGCAGGTCTGGGGAGGACGCCTCGATCCCGCTCTTGGTCCGCGTGAACAAGCAGGCCTCGGAGATGATGCTGGGCACGTGCATGGGCTTCGTGGAGCGGTAGCACAGCCGCACGAGCACGTGATCTTGCAGGTTCTGCCCCACGCCCGGGAGCGCGTGCTGGACCTCGATGCCGCGCTCGCGGAGGTGCTCGGCCGGCCCGATGCCCGACAGCATCAGCAGCTTGGGCGTGGCGAAGGCCCCCGCGCTGATGATGACCTCCCGCTGGGCGCGACGGTGGTGCCGCGTGCCGTCGTGCACGTACTCGACGCCCGTGGCCCGCGTGCCCTCGAGGGTGATGCGCTCGACCATGGCTCGGGACTGGACCACCAGGTTGGGTCGCCCGAGCGCGGGCCGCAGGAAGGCCACCGCCGTGCTCGCGCGGGTGCCCTGGGGGGTGGTGGTCGACTGGGTGTAGGCGGCGGCTCCCTCCTGGCGCGGGCCGTTGAGGTCCCAGGGCATCCCGTCGTAGCCCAGCTCCTCGGCCGCGGCCACGAACGCGGTCGCGGCCGCGGTGGGGTCGTGGAGATCACGGATGGACAGCGGCCCGCCGACCCCGTGGAACTCCGACTCGCCGCCCTCGTAGTCCTCGGACTTCTTGAAGTAGGGCAAGACCTCGGCGTGGCTCCAGCCCTCGTTGCCCAGGTGGTTCCAGTGATCGTAGTCGAGGCGATGGCCGCGGATGTAGATCCGGCCGTTGGTGGACGTGCTGCCGCCGAGCACCTTGCCCTGGAGGATGGGCATGGATCGCCCCAGCCCCGGCTCTTGCTCGGTCGCATGGCCCCAGTCGAGGTCGGGGCGCCAGATGTCGAACAGCGCGCTGACCTCGAGGCGGGCGATGGCGGGGTCGTCGTCGGGTCCGCCTGCCTCCAGCAGGAGCACCCGCACGTCCGGGTCGGCACTGAGTCGGTTGGCGATGACGGCACCGGATGCACCGGCCCCAACGATGATGTAGTCGAACTCGGAGGTCGAGGTCATGAGTGGCTCCGTCCGGGTCCTAGTACTGGGTCAGCTCGATGAGCACGCCGTCGGGAGCCTCGACGTAGGCGAAGGTCACGCCCTCGGCGGTGACGGGCTCGGCGTGGATGGGCTCGCCCGCGGCGCGCAGCTCGGTGACCGCCGCGACCACGTCCTCGACGTTGATGCCGAGGTGCATCACCCCGCCGCGCGAGACCCCCTCGCGGGCGGCATCGGGGTCGGGGGCCGTGGCCGGAAGCTCGACGCCCGGAGGAAAGTCGGAGAGGGCGAGGACCTTGCCGCCCACGTCGATCAGCGTCAGCGCCTGTCCGTGGATGTTCTTGAGGACGGCGACATCCTTGGCCTGGAAGTGGCGCCGGTAGTACCCGAGGGCGCGCTCGACGTCTCTGCAGCCGATGTGGATGTGATCGAGGGACTTGACGTTCATGGCGAGACTCCGCCCGCTGAGGCTCCGAGGTGACTCCATGCCACCAGGCTCAACCGACTCGGCATCGAGCTTACGGCGCCGAGCGGCGGGGTCGATGCCGTGAGCTGCAACCATATGTTTCACGCGGTGCACTTGACCCGAGAGGATGACGCGGGGTGCGTGATCGGCCGGGAGAGCCAGGGAGAGCCGTCGGCTGCCCCTGCGTGCCCCTGCGTCAGGAGCCTTGGGCTCTCGGCGCCCGGCTGGGCACCGAGACCACGCGATCCTCTTGCTGGCACCACGCGGTCAGCCGGCCCCCGTAGACGCACGCGGAATCCAGCCCCATGGTGCTCGCGCCGCGGTAGTGCCCGCGCCGAGCCCAGTGCCCGTGCACCACCCGGGCTGGGCCGCGGTAGAAGGCGTCCCACGGGGAGAAGCCCTCGGGGCAGCCCTCGGGCTCGCGGTCGTAGCGATGGCGCTCGCCGGCCGCGTTGCAGCAGCGCACGCGGGTCGCGAAGCTCACGCCCGGCGATTCCAGCCAGTCGTCGTCGTGGGGCGGGGCATCGAGCGCCGCGGCCACGGCGGGCAGATCGGTCCACTGCGGCGAGACCCCGGCGTGCACGGCCCACGCGTCGGGGCCGTCGCCGTGGGCGGGCAGCCACTGCAGCGGAGGCAGGGCCCGCAGCGCGCCGAGCAGCGCGTCGGCGTCGGGGGCGTCGTACAGCGCCTGCAGGGTGTCGGGCTTGCGAGGCCAGCGGCCCGTCCGAGCGCACAGGGCATAGACCTCGTGGTTGCCCAGCACGCCCCGGCCCCCCACCGCCTGCCACAGCCGCACCGTGGCCAGCGAGTCGGGGCCGCGGTTGACGAGGTCGCCGAGGCACCAAAGCTCGTCGCGCGCGGGATCGAAGCGGATGGCGGACAGGAGGTCCTCCAGCTCTCGGGCACAGCCCTGCACGTCACCGACCAGCCAGCGCACGAGCGAGAGGCTAGCAGCTGCGCGGTGCGCGGGGTGACTGGCGTTTCGTTCGATTCGAACGATTATCGTCACATCGTGAAACGAATGATTTCAGTAACTTGAGATCATTCTTCGAAACCGATTGCGCGAACTGACCAAAGTCGTAAGAACAGTTCAGAAGTGATGCAGTCCTTGTACGAGCAGCTCGTCGCGCGCCTCGACGAGCTCATCGGTCCGATCGACGACGGCAGCCCGCGAGCCCGCCGGCGGGCCCACGTGCTGCGGGTGGCCACCGAGCTGTTCGCGCAGCAGGGCTACCGCAAGACCAGCGTCGACGAGGTCGCCCGGCGGGCCGGCGTGGCCAAGGGCACGATCTACACCTACTACTCCACCAAGGTCGATCTGGCGATGGCCGCCATCGCGCTCGAGAAGCGCGAGCACATGGGCGAGGTGGCCGAGTGGCTCGACCCAACCCGGCCGGCCAAGGAGCGGCTGCGGGGGCTGATGCTGGGCATGCTCCTCATGCCCGCCCGCATGCCGCTGGCCACCGCGCTGCTGCGGGGCGACGAGGACATGGCCACGCTGATGGCCGATCTGCCGCCCGAGTTCCAGGTGGAGAACATCGCCAACCGCAACATGATGCTGGGGTCCCTCATCGACGAGGTGGCCCGCCCCCACGGCTGGACCCAGAGCGAGCTGGACGATCGCTCCGCGGTGATCGTGAGCCTGGCCATCGTCTCCGTCCACCTGTCCGAGGAGCACGTCCGCGGCGGCGTGCCCATGGAGCGCTTCGCCGAGATCCTGGTCGACACCCTGATCGCCGGGCTCGAGAGCGCCGCGAAGAAAGGAAGCTGAAGTCATGCCCGAGTACGCGCGACGACCCTTCTTGCTGGGAGCCGGAGCGGCCCTGGCCCTGCTGGCCGGGCCCGGGTGGGCCCACGCGGCCGAGCGCCCGGCCAAGGATTCCCCCGAGTTTCCCGCCTGGGTGATGAACCAGATCGACGACATGCACCGCGGCGACTCCAGCCACGGGGTGATGTCGATGACGGTGAAGACCGAGCACTGGACGCGCAGCCTCACCATGGAGTCGTGGTCGAAGGGCGAGGACTACTCGCTGGTGCGGATCTTGGCCCCCAAGAAGGAGAAGGGCACCGCCACCCTCGAGGCCGGCGAGGATCTGTTCACCTACCTGGCCAAGACCGGCCGCACCGTGAAGGTGAGCGGGGCGATGATGGGCAGCGCGTGGATGGGCAGCCACTTCACCAACAACGACCTGGTGAAGTCCTCGCGCCTGGCCGACGCCTACACCATGGCGCTCACCAAGGAAGGCGTGCTCCACGGCGTGCCGCAGTACGTGTTCACCCTCACCGCCAAGCCGGACGCGCCGGTGGTGTGGGGCACGATCGAGGTCACGGTCGAGCAGGCCACGCTGCGACCCACCCGCGAGATCTTCTACGACGAAGAGGGCGAGGCGGTGCGGGCCATGCAGTTCGCCGACTACCGGACGGTCGGCGATCGCACCTTCGCGGGCACGCTCACCGTGCGCCCGCTCGACGGCTCGGGCGAGTACACCCGCGTCACCTACGACTCCATCGAGTTCGACGTGAAGCTGCCCGACTCCACCTTCACGGTGCAGCACCTCAAGTCGCTCTGAAGCCCACGGCGAGGCCCCCATGAACTCGATGACCCTGGCGTGGCGCAACGTGTGGCGCAACAGCCGGCGCACGCTGGCGGCGGTGGCGGCCACCAGCCTGGGGCTGTGGGCGATGATCATCTACTCGGGCATGGTGGCCGGCTACCTCGATCGCATGGAGCGGCAGGTGCTCGACGTGGAGATGGGCGACATCCAGGTCCACCACCCCGAGTACCTCCGCAGCCCATCGCTCTACCACCGCGTCGATCGGGTCGACGAGCACCTCGCCGCCCTCGACGAGGCGGGCCTGCCCGCCGCGCCGCGCCTGCTGGGCTCGGGGCTGGGCGCGGCGGGGGAGAACTCGGCCGGCATCTCGCTGGTCGGCGTCGACCCGGAGCGCGACGCTCGGGTCAGCGAGGTGCACGCGCGGATGGCCGAGGGCCAGTGGCTCGACGCGGCCGCCCCCCAGGAGGTGGTGGTGGGCCGGCGGCTGGCCCAGATGCTCGGCCTGTCGGTCGGCGGCGAGCTGCTGGTGCTGTCGCAGGCGGCCGACGGCTCGATGGCCAACGATCTCTACGCGGTGCGCGGCATCCTCGGCGGCGTGTCCGAGGCGGTCGACCGCGGCGGCGTGTACATGCTCGACCAGGCGTTCCGCGAGCTGATGGTGGTGCCCGAGGGGGCCCACCAGCTCATCGTGCGGCGGGGCCCGGAGCGGTCGCTCGAGCAGGCGGCCGCGCGGGCGCGGGAGCTGCTGCCCGACCAAGACGTCGAGACCTGGCGCGAGCTGAAGCCCACCCTGGCCTCCATGCTCGACTCGGCCGAGGGCGCGGTCTACATGATGTTCTTCATCGTCTACGCCGCCATCGCCATCGTCATCCTCAACGCGATGCTCATGGCGGTGTTCGAGCGGGTCCGCGAGTTCGGGGTGCTCAAGGCCATCGGGGTGAGCCCGGGGGGCGTGCTGCGCCTCATCTACCTCGAGACCCTCATCCAGACCGGGCTGGCCGTGGCGGTGGGCGTGCTGCTGGCCCTGCCCGCCAACCTCTACCTCACCACCGAGGGCCTGGATCTGTCCGGTACCGTGGAGGGGCTGTCGATGATGGGGTCGACCATGGACACCCTGTGGATCTCCCAGGTGACGGTGGCCACCTACGTGGGGCCGGTCGTCGCCATGGTCGTCATCGTGCTGCTGGCCGTCACCTACCCCGCGCTGCGGGCCGCGTTCATCAAGCCCATCACCGCGATGCGGCACCAGTAGGGAGAGGAGCCGAGCACATGGCAACGGGCAACGCGAAGCTGGCCACCATGGCGTGGCGCAACATCTGGCGGAACCGCCGGCGCACCCTCATCACCGTGTTCGGCATCGTGTTCGGGGTGTTCATGGCCGTGCTGATGACCGGCATCGGCGACTCCACCTACGGGCAGATGATCGACCACGCCGCGCGCATGGGCGGCGGGCACGTGGTGGTGCAGCACCCCGACTACCAGCGGCTGCCCACGCTGAAGAAGACGGTGCCCGACGCCGAGGCGGTCGAGGCGGCCGCGGCGGAGCTGCCCCACGTGGAGGGCACCACCAGCCGCATCACCGGCGCGGCCATGCTGGCCACCGCCAAGCACAGCCAGGGCACGTTCTTCATCGCCATCGACCCCGAGCGCGAGAGCGAGGACACCTTCGGCATCCTCGAGGGGCGGTGGGAGGGCGAGCCGCTGACCTCGGCCGACCAGGAGCACGCGGTGGTGCTCGGCGCGGTCATGGCCGAGAACCTGGGCGTGAAGCTGGGCTCGAAGGTCGTCTACACCGTGACCGACAAGGGCGGCGAGATCGTGTCGGGGCTGGTGCGGGTGGTGGGCATCGTCACCACCGGCGCGCCCTCGCTCGACGCCAGCCTGTGCGTGCTGCCCATCGGAGAGATCCGGCGCAGCCTGGGCTACGGGCCCCACGAGTCGACCATGGTGGCCGTGTTCATCGACGACCACCGCGAGGCCGACGCGGTCTCCGAGGCGCTGGCAGCCCGCGTGCCCGAGGGGGTGGCGGTGCTGCCCTGGAACGAGGCCCAGCCCGATCTGGCCGGCTTCATCGCCATGAAGCAGGGCGGGGCGGTGGTCTTCGAGGTGATCATCATGGTGCTGCTGGCCGCGGGCATCTTCAACACGCTGTTCGTGAGCGTGATGGAGCGCCTGCGGGAGTTCGGCATCATGAGCGCCATCGGCTTCTCGCAGCGGCAGCTGTTCGCCCTGGTGATGTGGGAGAGCTCGTGGCTGGCGCTGGTGGGCCTGGTGGGCTCGGTGGTCGCCATCGCGGGGCCCTACATCCACCTCAGCACCAACGGCTTCGACATGTCGAAGATGATGGGCGGGTCGGCCGAGGTCGCCGGGGTGGCGATGGACCCCATCCTCTACGTGCGGATCCATCCCGAGAGCGCGCTGTCGATCGCCGCGGCCGTCGTGCTCGCCACGCTGGTCTCGGGCCTGTACCCCGCGTGGCGGGCGGGCCGGGCCAACCCGGCCGATGCCATCCGCGTGGTCTAGCGGCAATTCATTCGAAAGGAACGAGACCCATGGCCGACGACGACGGACCGATCGTGAAGCTCGAGGGCGTACACAAGACGTACCGGCAGGGCGAGGTGCAGGTGAAGGCGCTGCGCGGGCTCGATCTCTCGGTGCAGCCCGGCGAGTTCCTGGCCATCACCGGGCCCTCGGGCTCGGGCAAGACCACCGCGCTCAACCTCATCGGTGCCCTCGACGAGCCCAGCGAGGGCTCGGTGGTGGTGGAGGGGCGCGACCTGGCCCGCATGAGCCGGGCCGAGCGCAGCCGCATGCGGCGGGATCGGATCGGCTTCGTGTTCCAGGCCTACAACCTCGTGCCCGTGCTCACCGCCTACGAGAACGCCGAGATGGTGATGCGGCTGCAGGGCACCGACCCCGAGAAGCGGCGCGAGCGGGTGATGAGCCTGCTGCGCGAGGTGGGGCTGCAGGGCATGGAGGATCGCCGGCCCGATCAGCTCTCGGGCGGGCAGCAGCAGCGGGTGGCCATCGCGCGGGCCATCGCGTCCGATCCGGTGGTGACCCTGGCCGACGAGCCCACCGCCAACGTCGACTCCGCCACCGCCGGCAAGCTGCTGGACATCATGGAGAAGCTCAACCGGGAGCAGGGGGTCACGTTCATCTTCTCCACCCACGATCCCCGCGTGATGGAGCGGGCGCGACGGGTGGTCCGGCTGGTCGACGGGCGCGTCGAGCAGGACGAGACGCGCGCGTAGGGGAGGGACCATGACGAGCTGCGTGGTGCTGGCGTGGTCGCTGGCGGGATGGGCCGTGCCCGACGCCGGAGCGGGCGAGCCCGCCGAGCGGGACGAGCCCGCCGAGCGGGACGAGCCCGCCGAGCGGCCCGAGTTCGAAGAGCTCGAAGAACTCCCCGAGCTCGAAGAACTCCCCGAGCTGCCCGAGCTCGGTGGCTTGCCGGAGCGTCCGCCCGTCGCCGGCGCAGGCGAGTCGCCGGCGGAGGCCGACGCCCACGACGCGCCCGACGAGGGCCTGCGCCTGGGCGACGTGATGACCGGCAGCCTGCGGCTGACCGGCGCGTTCATCCACTTCGACGACGTCCCCGAGCTGTACCCCTCGGGCGACGACGGGCTGCTGGCCGCGGTGGGTCGAGTGATCATCGACCGAGACTGGGGCCGCACCGGGCTCGAGATGAACTACTTCCTCGACTTCAGCCGCTCCCCGGTGGTGGGCACGGGGTCGGGGGGCGCGTTCGGCACGGCCGGCTCCACCGACAGCGTCTACCGCAGCCCCTTCCTCACCTGGACCCTGTGGGAGGACGGCTCGGTGCGCAGCACGGCCGGGGTCGACCGCTTCGTGTTCGGGGCCAAGCTCGGCCCGGTCTCGCTCGAGGCGGGTCGCTTCCCCGTCTCGTACAGCGTGGGCGGCTTCTTCACCCCCAACGACGTGCTCGCCCCGTTCTCGGTCACCGCGGTCAACCGGATCTACAAGCCCGGCGTCGACGCGCTGCGGGTGGGGGCCTCGCTGGGGATGAAGGGCGCAGTGGAGCTGACCGGCGTGCTCGGCAGCGACGACGAGGGCACGCCCACCTGGGGCCGCAGCGCGCTGCTGGCCCGGGCCAGCGTGGTGGGCGGAGGCTTCGAATGGGCCGCGCTGGGCGGCAAGCTGGCCGAGCGCTGGATGGCGGGCGCGAGCATGCAGGGAGGGATCGGCCCGGTGGGCCTGCACGGCGAGGGCCACCTGGGCATCCCCGACGAGGAGGGCGACGGCCGCGACACCGGCGAGGACGCCCGGCCGCTCTACGTGCGCCTGACCGCAGGCCCCACCCTCAACGTGGGCTGGAAGGGGCTGACCCTGGGCGCCGACTATGCGTTCTACTCCGACGGGGTCGTCGCGGCCGATCAGCTGATCGAGCGGGCGGGGCGGCTGTACCCCGACGACGTCCCGCTGCTGGGGCGGCACTACGTGGGGGCGGTCGCGTCGATCGAGCTGCTGCCGATCCTGCGGGCGAGCACGCTGAGCATGGTGAACGCGGGCGACGGCTCGGGGCTGTGGGGGCTGAGCCTGGCCTACAGCCTCGCCAACGAGGCGGACCTGCTGGGGGGCGTGTTCGTGCCCTGGGGCGCGGACCCGTCGGCCACCGGCGATCCCATGGTGCCCTTCGTGCTGGGCAGCGAGCTGGGGGCCGGCGCGCTGTCGCTGTACCTCGAGGCGCGTGCGTTCTTCTGAGCGCGGCCGAGCGACGCGACGACGACGGGGCTCGGCGCTCGCTTCGTGGGCGAGCCGAGGCTAGCATCCCGCGATGCTCGCCGAGGTCACGCTGCTGGGCGCGCCGCCGTGGGTCGGCCTGCTGGCGCTGGTGGTGGCCGCGGCGCTGGCCGGCATCATCAACGCCATGGCGGGGGGCGGCTCGCTGCTCATCGTGCCGGTGCTGCTGGGCCTGGGGCTGCCGCCGGGCGTGGCCAACGGCACGCTGCGGGTGGGCGTGGCGGTGCAGAGCATCGCCTCGGCCGCAACCTTCTACCGCCGGGGCTTCCGCGACACCGGCCCGCTGAAGCGTCTGGTGCTGCCGGTGGTGCTGGGCGGGGCGGCCGGCACCGCGCTGGCCACCCGCCTGCCCGACGACGTGCTGCGGGTGGTGTTCGGGGTGATGCTGGCCGGGTGGGCGGTGGTGCTGGTGCTGCGCCCCAGCCGGTTCCTTCAGCCCCGCGAGCCCGCGCGACAGGTGGGCTTGGTGGCGATGGGCCTGGGCGCGGCGGTGGGCGTGTACGGCGGGTTCCTGCAGGCGGGCGTGGGCTTCCCCATGCTCGCGCTGCTGGTGCTCTACCTCGGCCACGGCCCGGTGGCGGCCAACGCAACCAAGGTGCTGCTGACGCTGGCCTACACCATGGTCTCGCTGCCCATGTTCGCCTTCGCCGGCCAGGTCGCCTGGCGCGAGGGCGCGGCCCTGGCCGTGGGCGGGGTGCTCGGCGGCTGGCTGGGGGCCCACCTGCAGATCCGCGCCGGAGCGGGGCTGGTGCGGTGGGTGGTGGTGGTCACGGTGGGGGTGAGCGGCGTGGTCATGCTGGGGCGCGCGCTGGCGTAGCGCGCCGGGCATGAGCGCGCGCACGCTCCGGTGTGGTGCTCGTCACGCGGGCTCGGCCTCGGGCTCCCGACGGGCCTGGTAGGTTGGTGGCCCGCCTCGCGCCATGTCCGTCTACTGGATGCTGACCCTCGTGCTGCTGCTCTCCGGCCTGGTCATGCTGGTGACCACGCTGGCCTATCACTGGGCCCCGCTGGCCTCGGCTCGGATCCACCCCGAGCCCAAGCGCAAGCTGTGGGGGGCGCGGCTTTACCGGCGGGTGTTCGCCAACATGCTGTTCTCGGGCGCGCTGGTGTTCACCTTCACCTGGGGGGGCGAGCGCTGGCTGGTGGCCGAGGGCGACGCGTCGTGGGCGATCATCGGGCTGCACGCGGCCGGCGTGCTGCTGGTCTACGACTTCTTCTACTACCTGCTGCACCGGTTCGCGTTCCACGAGTGGAGCCTGCTGCGGCGGGTGCACGTGGTGCACCACCACGTGCGGCACCCCCACGCGGCCGACAGCCTCTACCTGCACCCGGTGGAGAACTTCCTCGGCCTGTTCCTGCTCTACACGTGCATGGCCGCGCTGGGCCCTCTGCACCCGCTGTCGTTCGCCCTCGTGGTCACGGTGCACTCGGTGCTCAACATCCTCGTGCACGCGGGGCTCGACCTGCCGTTCTTCCCCTTCCGGGCGCTGGGCGTCCTCGCCCGCAAGCACGACCGGCACCACGTGAGCATGAAGGGCGGGAACTATGCCTCGCTCACGCCGATCTTCGACCGGCTGTTCGGCACCGCCGAATGAGACGAGCCCGGCCCTCGAATGCGAGGACCGGGCTCGAGCGGCGAGCGGGCGCGGGCCTGGGCCTGGCCCCGGCGGCTACGGCAGGTCGGTCACGTACACGTTGTCGACCGCGAGCAGCGCCCCGTCGCTGGTCACGTTGCGCCACGCGAGGTGGACCGGCTGGGCCATGTACCCGGCGGGGGCGAGGTCCACGAAGTGCGGCGTGTAGCTGGGCTCCTCGGCGACCACGCTGAACAGCTCGGCGTTGGCCAGGAAGTCGGCCGGGTCGATCCCCGCGGTGGAGATCCGCAGCTCGTAGCCGTCGGGGAAGTTGGGGTTGGCCGTGCGCGCCTCCCAGTACACCCGGGTGTTGGGGCCCGCCATGATCTGCGGGGAGATGAGCCAGTCGTCGGAGACGCCGGCCACCGCGTACCAGGAGGTGCTGATGGCCGCGAGGTTCGCCCCCGCCATGCCCCCGTCGAGCTGGTTGCCTACGATCCACGCGTCGTCTACGAAGGCGACGTCCATGGCCGGCATCTGCATGTCGACGTCGTTGACGGTCCAGCCGGCCGAGAAGTCGCCCGTCTCGAAGTCGTCCGCGAACAGCTCCATGCCCTGCGGCCACGCGCACCACGAGCTGTCGATGCAGGTCATGCCGTCGGGGCAGGTCTGGCCGCCGGCGCAGTCGAGGTAGCAGGTGTTGGGGCCGCCCATGCCGGTGGGATCGGCACAGGCCACCGGCGCGTCACCGGTGTCCGGGACGGTGAAGGAGCACTCGCTCGCGTCGGCGCAGGCGGCCTGGCTGCACACCGACCACGTGGGATCGCCCATGCCCATGGCGTCGTCGAGGCAGGTCTCGCCCATGGGGCAGTCCACCGCGGGCAGGCCACAGTTGTCGTAGCCCTGGATCTCTTCCGTCCACACGCAGGCGGGGCCGCTGGTCAGGGCCAGGCAGGTCATGCCGTCGGGGCAGGTCTGGTCCATCCCGCAGTCGAGCTGACAGACATCGGTCATCTCGTTGATGGGGGCACAGACCGCGGGCGCGTCGCCGGTGCCGGGGGGTGGCTGGCACTCCATGTCGCCGGCGCAGCCCACCGAGCACCACCCGAAGGACTGGGCCGCGTCCGAGACGCACGTGAGGCCGGCCTCGCAGTCGTCGACGTTGATGCAGTCGCCGTACAGCGGCTCGGTGCCCCCGGCGGCCTCGTCGGGCCACACGCAGAAGGAGTTGTTGAAGCAGCTCATGCCGTCGGGGCACTCGCCCGCGTTGCAGCTGAAGGAGCAGAAGAGGGTCCCGTCGTTGGTGAGGGCCTCACAGGTGGCGGTGTAGCCCTCGGGAGGCGTCGGGCAGTCGCACGGCTCTTCGCAGCCCTGCAGGGCACACAGGGTCACCGATGGGTTCGGGGCGGACAGGCAGGCGTAGCCGGCCTCGCAATTCGCCTCGGCGCAGGAGTCGTAGTTGCCGTCGATGCCGCAGGCCATGTCCATGCACTCGCCCGCCCCCATGCTGCACTCGCAGGGATCGACTCCCTCGGGGCAGATGCAGGTCTGGTCCTCGGTGCACTCGTCGTCGCAGGTGGGCGCGGACGCGTTGAAGCACGAGCCGGCCACGCAGCACTCGCCGAACTCGCAGGCGGGGTCGCACACCATCATCTCGCCG
>JGI12210J13797_10490582_pt1 | contig 16060 bp, 14 predicted proteins | sample ElkSlonscriptome_3_FD_13797 | JGI IMG/M metagenome (IMG submission 13797)
GGCTGCTGGCGGAGTCGGGCCTGCCCAAGACGTCTCACGTGCCCTACGGGCTCTCGCGGCGCTTCGAGGTCGATGCGGGCCCACCCATCGAGCGCTGGAAGGACTCGAGCATGAAGGCGCTGGGCGGCCTGCTCACTGCGGCGAAGGGAGGAGCATGATGCCCACCGAAGGCTACGGCTTCGTGCCGCTGCCGGGCTCGGTGCATCGGGCCGCACGCCCGCACGCAGTGTTCGATCGCCGACCGGCGGGGACGCTGAGTCTCGTGTTCGAGGTGACGTATCGTGCCGTGCAGCCGATCCACGTGGGCGCCGGCTCGTGGCGTCTCGAGCGGACCACCGCCGTGCGATCTGCGGTGCGCTCGGGGGACCGCCCCGTGTTGCCCGGATCGTCGCTCAAGGGGGTACTGCGAGCGCGGTACGAGGCACTCACCCGTAGCTGCGCGGTGATGGAGTCCGGTCCGAAGGACAAGTCCCTGACATCGAGGCTGCCCTCGCGGACCTATCCGCAGTACCACGTGAAGTTCTCCCCGGCGCTGCGGCAGCACGAGGTCTTCACCCGGTGCACCAAGGCCCAGATGTGCAGCGCGTGCGCGCTGTTCGGGATGATGTCGCAGCGAAGTCGGGTCGCGGTTCACGACATGGTGGCGCCGGCCGGGATGCGCTTCGAGACCGTGAAGCTCCCCGTGCGGTACTTGCCTCGGCCTCATCACTTGGGGCGCTACGACGTCGATCATGACGCCAAGATCATCAACGTGAAGAGGCTGCGTGGGCGCAAGTTCTATGTGGGCGACGCTGCGCCGCCACGGTATACCGAGCACGCCGAGGCCATCCCGGCCGGGACGCTGATGTCAGGGAGGATCGTGTGTACGAACGTCTTGCTCGGTGAGCTCGGCGGCTTGCTGAGCGCGCTCGGGTTCCGACCCGCCTCGCAGCTGAAGGTCGGGTCGGCCAAGGCGTACCGCTTTGGCCAGTTCGAGCTCGCCGGTATCGAGCTGGTGCATGGAGACATGCCCGACGGGCTGCTCGAGCGCGCTCGTGCGGAGCTGAAGGCCTCGCCCGACTACCACCTCGAGGGCGAGAAGCGCTTGCTGATGCTGCACAGAGGGGAGTGGACATGACGCTGAGCACGACGCAGATGCAGCGCCTACAGCGGCAGAGCGAGGCGTTTCGAGATTCGGGGTGCGAGACGTACTTCCAGGCCGCCATGACGGCGGTGAAGGAGTCGAAGTCGCCGAGCGCGGCGCTATGGTTGTTCGACGCGCTGCGAAAGGGTGCCCGACGCAAGCAGGAAAGTGCGATCGAGGACGTTCGCAGGTGGATCAAGGGCCGCATCGCGGAGGAGCCCACGGTGTCGGCCGAGCAGTTCGTGCTCGAGCTAGGCTGGCTGCGGCGCATGTACATCGCGCGCAAGGGTGGGTGCATGCCGGCGAGCCACAATGGGGCAGGAAGCGCAGCAAAAGCGACGATCGAGTCGGTGGCCCCGCATCGCCTGGTCGGTCGAGGTGACCGATGAACCTCGCCCAGCTCCTGGTCTTCCGCCTGCGGCTCGACCGCGGCGCCCACTTCCGGTTCTTCCACAGCCCCACGGTCTACGCCTACCTGATGGACCGGCAGGGGACGCCGCCCAAGTTCCCTCGGCGCTGCTTCTTGCTCGCGCCGGAGTCGGGGCGCTCTCGCTACGATCCTGGCGACGAGTATCGCTTCGGCCTCGTGCTGCTCCCGGGCGCCGAGCTCCAGGCCGCCGGCTGGGTCGATCGCTTGCGTGGCGGGCCTCGCTCGCCCTACGGCAACAAGCACGGCGCTCCCTTGGGCAAGGGGACGCGGCTGGTCGAGGTGGTCGACGGGGTGACCGGGCAGCCGGTGGGCGACTCCACGCCGCCCGGATGGTTGACGCTCGAGCAGGTGGAGGCGGCGGCGTTCCGCCTGGTCGGTGAGCGCACGGTGACGCTCACCTTCCACTCGCCGCTGCTGATCCTGCGCGCGCCGGTCCACACCTCGAAGGTCTTCATGGACGATCGCGTGGTCGATGGCGACGTGTTGCTGCGGCGGGTGCGGGCGAAGGTGGACGAGCACTTCGCGGGGCTGGGGCCGGCCGGCGAGGCACCGCGGGTCGTCGGGGTCGACAACGGACTGGCTCGCGCGGACGCGCGCTATCCGAAGAAGACCCTACTGGGGTCGACGGGCTGCGTGACGCTGGAGCTGGGCGAGCCGCTCACCGCCCCGTGGGCTCGTGCGCTGGTGCTGGCGGGCTTGGTGGGGATCGGCAAGAGCACGGCGATGGGGCAGGGGCGCTACTGCGTGGAGGGGGCGTCGCCGGCCGTGGCGTGGCCGCCCCGGCCCGTGCTCACGCACTGTCAGCGGGCGGCGCGGTCGTCGACGGTGGCGCTCGCCCGAGAGGCGCTGGTCGACGCGGGCGAGTCTCCGGGCGTGGATGGGGTTACCCGCGACGAGTACCTCGAGGCGTTGACCCATCGGCTGCCGGCCGTGCGGGAATCGCTGGCGGTGGGGCGGGTGAGGGCGTCCGCTCTGCGGGGAGCGCTGATGCGCGAGGGTGGCGATGGGCTTGGCCCGCGGGGGATTCCGACCATGGAGGATCGGTTCCTCCAGCGTTGCTGTAGCGAGCAGCTCGCGCCGTCGATCGATCAGCTGCTCGAGGACAGCAGGTTCGCCCATCGCAGGGGGCTGTCTCGAGCGCGGGCGCGGGCCAGCGTGCGGCGGGCCCACGAGGAGGGCTACCGGCACGTGCTCGACGCGGACCTGCGCCGCTTCTTCGACAGCGTGGATTGGGAGCTGCTCGAGCGACGGCTGCGCGCGTACCTGGGTGGAGACCCCATGGTCGACCTGATCATGCGGTGGGTTGAGGCGCCGGTGCGCTTCGGCGAGCGCACGGTGAAGCGCACGCAGGGGCTCCCCCGAGGGTCGGTGCTCTCACCGCTGCTGGCCCACGTGGTCCTCGACCCGCTCGACGAGGCGATCGAGGCCCGCGGGTATCGGCTCGTGCGCTGCGCCGACGACTTCGTGGTGATGTGCAAGAGCGAGGCGGATGTCGTGCGGGCACGCGATGAGGTCGCGGAGGAGCTCGAGCGACGGTGGCTCGAGCTGGCCGATGACGAGACTCAGGTGATCGAGTGCGATCGGGGCTTGGAGTCCTTCTGAGGAGTTGGGGAGTGCCGACGACCGATGACCGATGACTCACCAATGGAAGGAATATGACTTGTGACTCGAGAACAGTGTCCCCTTGGCGGACGGATTTCGCGATTGGTGGAAGAATGGCGTCGATGGCGTGATCCCGACATGGCAAGCCTCGTGCCTCGGTAAATGATTGAGTTTCTTGCGTTTTTGGGGATGACGTGCGACGATCGAGGAGTCGCGGGTTCACCAACGGCGTAGCTCTTTGAAAACTGAAGAGAATTCGGGATCGTCAGGGAGAACGACTAAGCCTGCGAATGTGGCGCAGCACATGCGGAGGATGGTTCACCAAAGGTGGCTTGATTTGCTAGTGGTTTCGGGAACTTGGACGCCCGCAGTCGCGGACCCCTCCGCTGTGCTGCGGAATTGAGACCTCACCAGCAAGAACAACATCATCATGTTTCTCATTGTCGCGGACCCCTCCGCTGTGCTGCGGAATTGAGACAAGCCGATCCCTGCCATTTGCAGGTCGGTCCAGGGTCGCGGACCCCTCCGCTGTGCTGCGGAATTGAGACCTTTTGACGTTAAAGCGGCAGGGCCGCTTGGGGCCATGGGTCGCGGACCCCTCCGCTGTGCTGCGGAATCGAGACCTCGATCGAATCCCCGAAGGCACTATCGATGATTCATCATGGACGCGTGGTCCAGTGGCAGCAGCTCATGCCAACGTCGACGCCCGCCGACCATCGTGCGGCCGGGGCGGGACGACGCCCCTACGCTTCGCCTACTTGCAGCTGCACTCGAGCACGCCGGCGTTCAGGCTGCCGTAGCAGCCGTCGGGCACGGTGCAGGAGGACCCGTTGCACGTCACCACATCCATCGCCGCGCAGTAGGGCGGGTCGGCCATGCAGGGGCCGTCCATGCACCACTGCATCTCCATGCAGGTCTTCGGGTCGGGGCTGCTCTGGCAGCAAAACCCGCCCTCGTCGAGGGTCCCGGTGCCGCAGTCACCACCCTCGGGCTGCGGGAAGCAGCCCGGAGCCGGTCCACCGCAGCAGGGGTGCACGCAGACTTCCCCCGGGTTGCAGGTGAGGTCCTCGGTGCACACGACGGGCTCGCCGGAGCTGGTGCTGCCCTCGGCGGTGGTGCTCCCCACGGCGCCCGTGCTCCCCACGGCGCCCGTGCTCCCCACGGCGCCCGTGCTCCCCACGGCGCCCGTGCCCCCCGTGCCCCCCGTGTCCCCCGTGTCCCCCGTGCCCCCCGTCCCCGACGCAGTCGCCGAGCCGCTGCCTTCGGGCCCGTCGTCGACGCTCTCACCATCGGTCACTTCGCCCTGATTGCAGGCCATGGGAAGTGCGAGGGCTACGACGATGAGGTACGACGTACGAGAGGCCATGCGCTCATCGTGGCCCTGGCGTGAGACGACCGCAACGGGTCGACTCCGCCGCAGGGAGCGTCGACCCACCCCGTGGGTCCGTTCGCTCGAGCATCGAGCGCCTGCTCTGCCCCATCCCCTCGCTCGCGCAAGCCCACTCCACTCCTCCCGCGACATCCCCTACAATCGCCCCGTGCCCCACGCATTTCGCCTCGGCCCCGTCTCCACCCCCGAGGGCGCGCTGAGCCTCTACATCGCGATGCAGCCCACCGGTCAGCCCTGCCTGGTCGGCGGCTCCGACGATCTCGAGGGCCTGCGGGAGCTGATGGCGGCGTTCCCCGGGGAGTCGCTGGTGGTCGAGCCGAAGCTGGCCCGGGCGGGCAAGAAGCTGGGCCTGCGGTCCGCTCGCTTGTCGGCCGAGCTGGCCTACGCCAAGGCGACCATGGCGGTGAGCATGGGGAACGGGGGGGAGCTCGCCGAGGACGTCGGCCCGGGGCAGATCGCCGACCTGCTCGACGCCTCCGTCGCGTTCATGAAGGCCAAGCCGTGGCGCTGGATCGAGGGCGACATTCCGCTGCGGATCGAGGTCGTCGCGGAGGGCGAGCGACACACCTACGATGGCTCGGTGCTAGGTCGGGGCGGCCAGGAGTTCGGGCTCATGATCTACCTCGACCCCGGGGCGAGGGAGCGGCTGCTGACCACCCCCGAGCACGACCTCGCGACGCTGGGCGAGACGATGGACATCTTGACGGTCTCGATGGAACGCGAGCCCGACTGGGCGATCGAGGCGATCCACCGGGCGGCGGGGATCCGCGTGATGCCGGGCGTCATGCGCGTGGTGAATCGGCAGGGGCTCCCCGTCACGGCGCTCGAGGTGGCGACGCTGAGCGCGGCCCTACGGGCGAACAGCGAGCTTCGGCGTGGCCACCCCCGGGCCACGGCCCGCAGCGCGTCCACGCCCTCGGTCGAGGTGTCCATCGCGCTGTCGCAGCCCGATGATCTCGTGGCGTCGCGGGAGCGCAGCCCCGCGAAGATCGGGCGCAACTCCCCGTGCCCCTGCGGCAGCGGGCGCAAGTACAAGCGCTGCTGCCTGCGAAAGAACGAGGCGAGCGAGCGCGAGCGGAACACGAGGTCGGCCGCGGCGGACCCGGCCCTCGAAGAGAGGCTCGCGCGCGAGATCCTCGCGTTCGCGACCGACCACCACCCCGGGTGGCAAGACGCCCTGGGCCCGGCGTGGCAGGAGCTGCGCGAGCTCCCCGGCGGGCTCCAGCTCTACGTGCCGCTGCTAGCGTTCCAGCACCACTTCGGCCACGAGCGCAGCGCACGGGAGCGCTTCGCCGAGCGGGTCGCCAGCCAGCGCTCGCCCGCGGTCCGGGCCCTCTTGTCGGCCCACGGCGAGGCCGTGCTGTCGGTGTGGGAGGTCCTCCACGTCGAGCCGGGCCGGGGCGTCGAGGTGATCGATCTGCTCACCGGCGACCGGCGAGACGTCCACGAGGTCTCGGGCAGCCGCACGCTGCGCTTCCGTAATGCCGTGCTCGCGCGCGTGATCACCCTCGACGGTCGCTCGATCTTCGGGGGGCTCCATCCCGAGCCCCTGCCGCCCGCGGCTGCGCTCGAGGTCGTGACGGCCGTCCGGAAGCTGGTCGGGCGCAGGGTCGAGCCGGTCCCGCCCGAGCGCCTCGCCGCCCCGCCGATTGTCGACGCGCTGCTCACCCAGTGGCATGCCGCCTCCGCCCGGGTGACCGAGTCGGCCGTCGTCGAGCGCGAGGTGCAGAACACCGACGGCGAGCCCTTCGCCGTGCACGAGGATCGCTTCGCGATCGAGGGCAAGGACTGGCGTGCGGTGGTCGATGCGATCATCGAGCTGCCGGGCGTGTATCTCGACGGCCGGAGCCGAAGCCGAGCGGAGGCGACGTTCACCAAGCGCGGCAACGCCATGCACACCCACTGGTCCTGCACGGTGATCGGCTCGGTGAGCATCGATCGCAAGGGGCTTCGGGTCGAGGCCAACTCTCGGGCGCGCATCGACGGCCTGCGCGAGGTCCTCGAGGGCGCCCTCGGCTCGCGCATCGTGCATCAGGAGCGCAAGCCGTCTCTACCCCAGCGGATCCAGACGGCGACGAAGGGTCCGATCGCGCTGGATGCCACCCGGACCGGGAGCCTCATGGGAGAGCCGGGCGAGTGGTTCCTCCGCGAGCACGCGCGCCACCTCATCGAGACGCCGAACGATGCCTTGGGCGGTCAGACCCCGCGTGAGGCGATGGCGAGCACCCGCGGACGTCGTCGCCTGCACCAACACCTCAAAGAGCAGGAGCACCTCGCGCCTCCGGGCGCCACGACCAACTACACGACCGCCGTGCGCGAGCTGCTCGGGCTTTCGATCGTGGGAGACGTGATCCCTCGTACCGCCCAAGAGCGTCGCCTCGGCTGTGGTCGGAAGATCTCCGAGACGCTGATCGACTTCGCCCTCCCGCTGCTGCAGGACCTCGACGACCCTTCCGCTCTCCGGCCCGCGCTGAAGCTGGCCGTGCTCGTATGGAACGCGGGCGTGCTCGAGGAGGAGCTCGACGCACTATCGGAGCGCGCCTTGCTGCGCGCCATCGGGGAGATCTCGATAGGCTCCTACACGCTCGAGGAGTTCCGTCTCCGACGTCGACGCTTCTTCGCGGAGGACCAGCGGCTCATCCGGCTCATGGACGCGGGGAGTCGCGGCGGAGAGATCTACGTCCAGGCGGCCGCTCTCATGGCTCCAGACGAAGCCGCCAAGGCGAAGGCGAAGACGAAGACGAAGGCGAAGCCGAAGGCGAAGGCGAAGACGAAGGCGAAGGCGAAGCCGGAACAGCTCGATCTGCTCGACTGAGTCAGGCCTCGTGCGCTCCATCGATGCCGGATCGAACGGCGCATGCGCTAGAGCGAGGCCGATGGAGCATGCGGTGGCAGGTCACGGCAGCAGCACCACGTGGAGCTCGCTCGGTTGCTCGGTGCCTTCGGGCGTGGTCCAGGCCACGCGATGTGCGTCGCAGGCCAGGTGCACGAGCGCCTCGACGCCTTCGGCGAGGACCTCGGGGCGGCTGGCGCTCCGTCGATGACGGTGCAAAGCGTGGTCGTCCTCGTCGAACGTGCACACGTCGCGCCCGCACCAGCACACCGCGGCGACCCCAGGCTCGCTGGTCAGCGTGGTGGCCTTGGCGGTACGGGCCGGCTGCCGCATCACGTTCCATCGCTGACCAGCCCATGCGGATCGGTGGTCGTCGCCAGTCGAGCAGCAGCATCGTAATTGCGTTCGTCTCGAGGTCTTCGGGGCGAGGGTCGGTCGTCCGCGGCCACAGCCGAGCCCGAGCCGGGCGCGGCATCATGGCCGTCACCCCAGCCCGTCTACCGTAGGCAGCTCCGAATCCCGATACCCCACCGGATCCACCATCCGCGCCTGGCTGGCCGCCGCGTAGAGCGGCAGGCGCCACGCCGGCGGCGGAGCATCCCCGGCGAGCTCGGCCAACTTCTCGCAGTACGGAAACTGCAGTGGCCCATAGCGAAGCCGGTGCCGTGCCGGCACGCCACTGGCCTCGAACCGAGCCTCGCGGCGCTCCACCTCGCGCAGCCGCTCGGCCGCCGACGGCAGGCCGACCCGCCCCGACAGCACTCTCGCCCACAGCCGAGCTTGGTGCTCGAACAGCGGAAACGGGATCACCAGGAACGGCAGCCCCACGAACGCCAGCGTCTCCGCGTGCACCGACACCAGATCGAGGTACAGCGGGGCCACCCGGTCGGGCGCTCCGCCGAGCAGCCCCGCCGCCGGATCGAGGAACGGAAACGCATAGTGATAGCCGGTGCACAGCACCAGCGCGTCGATCCCCGCCTCGGTCGTCCCATCGCTCAGCCACAGCCGCCCCGGCCCCACCCGATCGATGCCGGGCCGCAGATCGAGGTTGCCCTGGGGCCCGGTGCCGTCGGCTCGCGGACCCTCGCGGGCGCACAGCACCACCCGGCGCGCCACCGTAGCCAGCTCTCGCGAGAGATCGACGCCCGAAGCCTTGGCCCCCAGCAGCGCCACCACCTGATCAGCGAATGGCTCGGGCCGCCGGTAGGCGTGGCTGTGCAGCACCACGCCCTCGAACCCATCGAGGCCGGGCAGGGCAGGGATCCGCGGCTGGTAGTAGTGCCCGTTGCACACGGCCACCGCATCGAAGCGCTCCCGACGAACCGAGCCCGCCTCCGTCCACGTCACCGCCCACGCGCCCGGTGCCCGGGGCGCCCCTACCCGCCACGACCCACCCGCCCCATCCAGCGGCTCCACCCGAGTCACCGCGGCGCTCGTCCGCACCCGCGGCCCGAGCTCGAACCTCCGCACGAACCCCTCTAGATACCGCCGAACCTCCGCATGCCCCGGAAAGCGCCGAGCATCCCCCGCGCCTTGATCCACGAACGGCACGTCACCGAACGCCATGAGGTCACGGGGAAGATTCGTCCGCAGCGAGTCGTACAACGACCCCGCGGCCCGCCTCGGATCGGCCACCATCGGATCGACCGGCGCTCGCGGATCATGAACCCACGTCCCCCCCGGCTGCTCCGCGCGTTCGAAGATCACCGGCTCGATCCCCTCCCGCAGCAGCTCCCGCGCCGTCACCAGCCCCGCCGCGCCGCCTCCGATCACGGCCACCCGCCGCACCGCGCTCACAGCCCGGCCCCACGCGGCATGCGGCCGTCCTCCCGCAGCGCTCGCGCGTAGCTCCGCCGCCGCGCGGCCTCCTGGGCATGACGCTCGGCCGGGCTCTTCGCCGGCTGTCGCGGCCCGGCCTCGGCCTCGGCCGCCACGATCCGCCGCTGCCACGCCCGCCGCCCGTCGTCCCGCGCGGCCAGCTCCTCCGCCAGCCACCCCGCCGCGCGCCGCAAACCCTCCGACGCCGATCCATCCGTCGCCCGATCGATCAGCACCGCCACCGCGTCGGGCCGCGGCCGCACCACCAACAGCGCCCGCCCCAGCGCATAGCGCCGGCCCAGCCCGTCCTCCTCCGGCGCCCGGTCGATCCACGCGCCGGCCTCGTCGGCCACCGCGTCCGCGCTGCGCCACGGCACCTCGGCTGCGTGACCGATCGTCCCCTCGCCGGGCCCGGGCCCCCCCGGGTTGCGCGCCCGCGCCTGCGCGAACCGATGCTCGAGCAGCGCCACGTACTCCCCCCGCTCGGCCGCCACCAGGTCATCGCGCAGCATCAGCTCCACCGCGTGCAGCCCCGGCCCCCCGGGCCGCTGGGCGGCCACGATCGCGTGCCACAGCGCCAGATCCACGAACCCGTGATCGATGAGCCGGTCCAGCGCGTTGGGCATGGGCAGCAGCCGATCGGGCCCCCAGGGCGTGGTGGCGCGCTCGGCCAGGCGCCGCTCGATCCGCCCGCGCGGCCCGTCGCCCAGCAGGTAGTCGCGCGTCTCCTCCAACTCCACCATCAGCCGCGCGCCGTCGCCCTGGTAGGGGTTGGCCTCGAGCGCGAGCACCAGCGCCAGAAGCCGCGTCTCGACCTCGCCGAACAGCCCCGAAAGCCCCGCCACGCGCCGGCGCCAGTACGACACGCAGAACGCCCGCCCGTAGTGCAGCGCGCGACCGGCCAGCAGCCGGGCGAAGGGCGCGGTGGGCCGCCCCACGTTCACCCCCAGCTGCTGCGTGGCCTGCAGGTACACCTTGGCCAGCAGCGCCCGCGCCCGCGTGCGCTCGCCGGGACCGAGCCCGGCGGCGGCCACCCGCGTGTGCGCCCGCTGCACCTGGGCGAGCACCGTGCGATCGACGGGGCTGACCACCGCATCCGCCGGGTCGGGAAGCACGGCCACCGCGGGCCGCACCGGGGTCTGGGCCACCAGCGTGGCCAGCCCGAACAGATCGGGAAATTCCTCCAGCCGCGGCGCGAGCCGGGCGGCCTCGTCGGGGCTGCGCACCTCGAGCAGGGCCTCCCGGGCCGCCACCGCGTCGATCGGCTGCTCGGGGCACAGCCACACCAGCAGCACCGCATCGGGCCCGCCATCGCGCGCCCGCTCGGCCAGCGCGGCGCACGACGAGGGCAGGGCGTCGGGGTCGCTGGCGTCGACCGGACCACGCGGGGCGGCCAGCCCCACGCCGGCGTCGATCTCGGCGCCGCGATCGGCCGCCTCGTCCGCCCCGATCCCCGGCCCGCCCTCCGCGAGCGCGACCACATCGTCCTCGGCCGGCTGCGCCGCCTCGTGCCGCGCCACCACCCACAGCCCGATCACCACCGTGGCGATGCTCAGCCCGATGGTCAGCCCTCGCACGAGGCGCGGGCGGGTGGCGGCGTCGAGCGGGGGGCGCACGAGATGCCCCGGGGTGGCCTACTGCTCGACGAGCCGGCGGATGACCTCGCGCAGGCGATGCACGCCCCCCATGTCGCGCGCCTGGAATTCCAGGCCCACGCCATCGGGGTTGTTCGCGTTGCGCACGGTGGCCAGCACCTCGAGCGCGCGCTCGGAGCCAGGCGGGGTGATCTCGACGATGATGTCCTGGCTCACCGTGGGCGGCTCGGCGGTGAGCAGCAGCGCGCCACCCTCGGAGATCTCCGACAGCGCCGCGACGTAGGACTCAGTGCTGCCCTGCTCGCGCCAGTGCACCTCCACCATCACCGGCAGGCGAACATGACGGCGGCGGGCGGTGAGCTTGAGCTCGCCACTGCCCACGCGTTGCAGGAATTCGAGCTTCTTCCACTCGGTTCCGTTGCAGCGCAGCACGCCGCCGGCTCGCACGCGCAGCCGAGGCCGGGCCGCGTGCCAGTCCTTGCCGATGGCGCGGATCATCATCTTGCCCGGCAGGCCGGGGAAGTAGGTCTCCAGCAGGACTTCCTCGCCAGGCTCGAACGGATCGGTCGTGAAGACCTGGAGCGCATTGGGCTCATCGGACGCCATCGCCTCGATGAACGACTCGGCGGAGGGGTAGTGACAACGTATCTTGCGCAAGTCGGACTACGGCTCCGAAAGGGGGCAGTGTCGGGGAGCCTAGCACACGCAATGCGCGCCTCCCATTTGGAAACCTCTTCGAAAACCTCAACGCCGGCGTCGCCGACCCAGGCCCAGAAGGAGCCACGCCATCAGCCACGCGGGCGCCGTGGGGCGGCCCTGTACGCATCCACAGCCGGTTTCCTCATCTTCGCCGAAGCCAGGCGGCAGCGCCCGGGTGGCCGTGCCCGTGTCGGGGCCGGTGGAGGGATCGTCGGGGAGCGGACCATCGCCGTCGCTCCCGGCGGTGCCGCCCGGCCGCGCACCGGTCGTGCCCTCGCCGCCCTCCGACCCGCCGGTGCTGTCGCCCCCCGTGTCGCCGCCGGCCACCGGATCGAGCCCGATCACCACCCGCGCCCCAGGAAAGACCTCCACGTCGAAGGGCGCGAGGCCAGCCACGAATTCCGCCGCGCTCGCGTCGAGGGTGTGGGCCCCGGGCGCGACGCCGGTGAGCGTGAAGCGCCCCTCGGCGTCCACGACCAGCGGCTCCCCGCCGTCGAGCACGATCTCGGCCCCCACCGCGGCCATGCCGGCGGGATCGCACGTGGCGTCGAAGTGCTCCAAGAACACGAAGCCCTGCTCGGCCATCCCGCCCGCGCACGGCGAGCCGTCGAGGTCGAAGTGCAGCCGCGCGTGCCCGATCATCTCGTCGGAGGCGTGCAGGTAGGTGAGCGAGGTGCCGGCCGGCACCATGCAGCGCTGGGTGTCGTCGAGATCGGTCGCGCTCTCGAGGGTGGTCTTCACCCAGGTGTCGGCGTTGGCGGTGATCGTGCACGCCATGCCGCGGTCCACCACCACGCCCTGCACCTCGCCCTGCGGCACCACGTCGCGCACCAGGGCCATGTAGAGGTCCCAGTCCCAGAAGCCACCCGGATCGGTGTGGGTCTGGTTGGGCAGCTCCACGTGCCCCACCACGTGGTCGCGGTCCACCGGGATGGAGTGCGCCTCGCACATCCAGCGGGTGAGCCGGGCCGACGACAAGTAGGTCTCCCACGTGTACCACTCGGGCTCGGCGATGAAGCCCTCGTGCTCGATGCCCAGCGCGTACGAGTTGGAGTTGCCCACGTGCCACGCCCGGTCGTCCTCGCGGACCATCTGGGTGACCTCGCCGTCCTCGGCGCGCATCAGGTAGTGGGCCGAGACGTTGGCCGCCGGGTTCTGGAACCACGAGATGCTGCCGCCGTAGTAGCCCTGCATGGTGTGGACCACCACGTAGTCGTAGCTGTTGATGCCGCCCGACGTGTAGTTGGACGCGTCCGCGGGCACGAACCCGGCCGCGAGCGGATAGTCGGGATCGGCCCCCGAAGCGGGCGGCACCGCGAAGTTCGGATCGTCGTACCGCGCTGGGCGATGGTGATGATCGACCCGGTCCTCGGCGTGCAGCTCGTCGCCCGCGGCCGGCGTCTCGGCCCACGCCGGCGCGCTCGGCCCCACCACCACGGCCGCGATCACGGCCGCCGTCCACGTCCATGTGTTGTCGTCTTGCATCCTCACCCCCGACTGAAGGGTATAGGAAGGCATCCCCCCTACGGCAAGCATTCACCGCGTGCGGGACGACGATCGATGGCTTGGGCGCTGCTAGTATAGTGCCCGCGCTGACGGGAGCGTCCCGTCGTGATGCGATCCGCCGTGTCCCGTCCCCATCCAGACGACCCCGAGGTCCGCCCGGTGGTGCTGGTGCCCACCTACCAGGAGCGGGAGAACATCGACGCGATCCTCGACGCGATCGTCGAGGCGCTGCCCGAGGCGCACGTGTGCGTGATCGACGACGGCAGCCCCGACGGCACGGGGCAGCGGGCCGATGCCCGCGCGGCCGCCGATCCGCGGATCCACGCGGTGCACCGGCCCACCAAGGCGGGCCTGGGCCCGGCCTACCTGCACGGCTTCCGCTGGGCGCTCCAGCACCCCGCCCGCTACACCCACGTGTTCGAGATGGACGCCGACTTCTCGCACGACCCCCGCTACCTGCGGCCCATGCTCGACCGAGCTCGGGGCGGGGCCCGGGGCGAGGCGGGGGCCGACGTGGTGGTGGGCTCGCGCTGGGTCCCCGGCGGGGGGATCGAGGGGTGGAGCCACCTGCGGCTGGGGGTGAGCTTCGGCGGCTCGTTCTACGCCCGGCAGGTGCTCGGCGTGGGGGTGCGCGACCTGACGGCCGGCTTCGTGTGCTACCGGCGGCGGGTGCTGGAGACGCTGCCGCTGCACGAGGTGCGCACCCGCGGCTACGGCTTCCAGATCGAGATGAAGTACCGCGCGGTGGTGGCCGGCTTCACCCTGGCCGAGCACCCCATCGTGTTCCCCGACCGGGTGCGGGGGCACTCCAAGATGTCGATGCGGATCTTCTTGGAGGGCGCCACGTCGGTGTGGCGGCTGCGCCGGTCCCTGCCGCGGCCGCCGTAGGCGTGCCCTCGGCGGGCTCGCCCCGGCGAAGGCCTGGCCTCGCGGTGCATGCTCTGGTAACCGGGGCGTGGCGAAGCCATGTCGACCAAGGTCCTGCTGTCCACCCACCCCGAGCCGGTCGATCCGGCCGACGCGAAGATCAGCGTGTTCGACCGCGGGTTCCTGTACGGGGACAGCGTGTACGAGACCATGCGAACGGCCGGCGGCTGGCCGCTGGAGCTCGATCGCCACCTGCGGAGGCTGCGGCGCAGCGGCGACGGGATCGGGCTGACCATCCCGTTCTCCGACGAGCACCTCGCCGACGCGGTGGCGCGCACGCACGCCGCCTCGGGCAACGACGAGAGCTACGTGCGGCTGGTGGTCACCCGAGGCTCGGGCCCGGTGGCCATCGATCCGCGCCACGGCGAGCACCCGCTCATGGTGGTGCTGGTCAAGCCGCTCGAGCTGCCCGCGGCCGAGGAGTACGTGCACGGAATCTCGGCCGTGATCGTGGGGATCACCAAGAACGCCGGCACGTCGCTGGACCCCACCATCAAGTCCGGCAACTACCTCAACAACATCCTCGCGCTGCGCCAGGCCATCGCCCAGGGCGGCCAAGACGCCATCATGTGCAGCCCCGAGGGGGCGGTGTCGGAGGGCGCCACCAGCAACGTGTTCATGGTGGCGGGCGGGCAGCTGGAGACCCCGCACCTGCGCACCGGGCTGCTGCCCGGCATCACCCGGCAGGCGATCTTCGACCTGGCCGAGGCCCTGGGGCTGTCGGTGGGCGAGACCCGCATGTCGCCCGATCACCTGCGCTCGGCCCAGGAGGTGTTCCTCACCAGCTCGGTGCGGGGGATCATGCCGGTCACCCAGCTCGACGGCGTGGTGGTGGGCACGGGCGAGGCGGGGCCGCTCACGGTGCGGCTGCAGGCGGCCTATCGCGACTACGTGGAGCGAGCGGCTCGGTCCTCTCCGCTCCGCGAGCGCTGATCGAGCCGCCCACCGCATGCGCCCCGCGTCGCGCCGAAGCGCCAGAATGCCGCTGGGGAGCCGTCTGCGGGCCGTGAGGGGAGGGTTTGGTCTGAGGCCGATCCGAGCTACTCTGCCGCGCTCACCGAAGCCGAGGGGTTCACCATCGTGACGCCGATCGAGATCTGCCAACACCTGGGAAGCGAGCGCATCGACAGCTACTACGGTGAGCTGTCGGGCAAAGAGGTCCGCGCCGTGCTGAAGGCGGGAGGGACCAGCAGCTCGGTTCCCAAGACGGCCTACACCAAGGCCGCCCGCCTCGAGGCCTGGCGCAAGCGCTTCGACGCCGAGCTGGACGGCGGCAATTCGCAGCTGGCCCTGGCCCTGCTCATCGAGTGGCTGATGCGCCACCACCGCGAGATGCTCGTCGACTTCCTCGACTTCCTCGAGGTCGAGCACCGCCAGGGCGAGACCGACGAGGACTTCTGCGAGACCAATCCCCCCGAGAAGCTGCGGGAGGGCGCCGACATGCTGCTGGGCAAGTACCCGCCGCACGAGGTGGCCACGTATCTGCTGCTGGTCGGCAACCTCCAGGAGACGCGCGTATTCGAGCAGACGCCGCAGTTGCTCACCGCGCTGGGCATGAGCGAGGCCGACGCCAAGGCGTCCGTGGCCGCGAGCATCGACAAGCACGGCGAGGCCAAGCCCAAGGACGCCGAGTAGTCGGCGCTGGTCCTTCCGCCATGGATCGCCTTCCCATACTGCGCTCGATGGCGCAGGCCCGCCCCGACGACCCGTTTCCTCGCTATGGCCTCGCCATGGAGCTGGCCAAGCGCGAGGACCCCGAGGCGGTAGAGGTGTTCGATGCGCTGCTGGCCGATCACCCGGGCTACGTGCCCAGCTACCTGATGTTCGGCAACCTGCTGGTGCAGCGGGGGGAGCGGGCGCGGGCGGCCGAGGTGCTCGACCGGGGCATCGAGGCGGCCCAGGCCGCGGGCGACGAGCACGCGCTCGGCGAGCTGTCCGCCGCGCGCGCGGAGCTCAGTTGAGCGTCGAGCTGCCGCAGCTGGTGTTCGCCAGCCCGCGCAAGCTGCCCCGCCCGGGCCGCTTGTCGGGCCGGGTGGTGGTCCTCGACATCGCGTTCGCCTCGCTGGGGATCGGCAAGGGCTTCGAGAAGACCACCGGCGCGCTGATCGAGCAGCTCGGGCCCCGGCTGGCGCGCTGG
>JGI12210J13797_11203481_pt1 | contig 16050 bp, 12 predicted proteins | sample ElkSlonscriptome_3_FD_13797 | JGI IMG/M metagenome (IMG submission 13797)
CCGTGGAGGTCAATCTGGTCGAAATGGTCACCGGCATCCGGGACCTGTTTGTGGCGCGTGCCGGCGTCAAAGGGCTCGCGCTGCCGCTCGATAGCGATGGCAAGATCCCGGTCACCATCTCTAGCGACCGCAAGATGCTGCGCCAGGTGCTGTTCAACCTGGTCGGCAACGCCGTCAATTTTACCGAGGCTGGGCAGGTGCAGATCAGGCTCGCGTGCGACGCCGGCGCGCAGCGGCTCACGATCGCCGTCAGCGACACCGGCATCGGTATCGATGAGGCGGAAATCGAGCGACTGTTCGAGGCGTTCGAACAGGTCGACAGCGGTCATGACCGCAAGGTCGTCGGCACCGGTCTCGGGTTGGCGATCACGCGTAAGCTAACGCAAATCCTGGGTGGCGAGGTGTCGGTGGAGAGTGCCCTGGGTGTCGGCTCGACATTCACCGTGACGCTGCCCACCGGGCCGCTCGATGATGCCCAGTGGGTCGCGTTAGACAACGACAGCGACACGCGCGGCTCCGGCCGCTCACGCGACACAGATCCCATGCCGCCGCAGCTCGACGGACGTATCCTGGCCGTTGACGACCGTCGCGAGATCCGCTTCCTGGTCAAGGGATTCCTCGAAAGCGCCGGGGCCGAGGTCGTGACCTCAGCGGATGGACCGGACGCCATCGCGCAATGGTGCGAACACCGCGACCGCGGCGCGTCGCTCGACGCCGTGCTGATGGACATCCGGATGCCGGGCATGGATGGCCTGGAAACGACACGCCGGCTGCGCAGGGCCGATTATCGCGGGCCTATTGTCGCGCTGACCGCGAACCTGATGCCGCAAGATCGCGACGACTGTCTCGAGGCCGGATGCGACGGCGTTATGGGCAAACCGATCGACCGACCGGCATTGATCCGTGAGCTTGCCGAGTGGCTGGCGCGGACGCCGAGCGGCGCATCCGCGCCCAGCGACGGGGGGCCGCGCGTGTTGTGCGTCGACGACCACGCGGACATCGCGCAACTGCAGAAACAGGTGCTCGAAAAACGCCACTACCAGGTCGAGGCGGCCAGCAGCGCGGCCGAGGCGCTGCAACTGCTCGAGCACTTCGATCCGCAGGCGGCGTTGATCGACTTCAACCTTGGCGACACCACCGGCGATGCCCTGGTGCAGGCCATGCGGGAACTCAAGGATACCGACGACCTTGTATTCGTGTGCCTGTCGGGTCGCGATCCCGGCGAGATCGACTGGCGAGCGATGGGCTTCGATCACTACCTGCAGAAACCGGCCGGCATGGACGACATCGACAAACTGCTGCGCAGCACCCTCGGCAGGCGCAGGCCGCGAGACCACTGACCGACGGCCTTGTGAGCGGCCAAGCTGGCGCGGATAAGGCATGTTAAACGACACCCCTGGGCAAGCCAATCTCGAGCAGGAAATGGTGTAAATGGTAAAGTGTCACCGTAATTCCGCCAAGGGACGCGGCGCTGAATCAGCGCTTAAAGAACCCGCGTTCGCGCATGAAGTCGAACATGTGCTTGCGCTTCTTGCCTTGCACGCCGTTGGCGGTGGCGGCGGACCAGTCGTCCAGGCGCGCATTGCTGCCGCGCTCCCGATAGTAGGCGGCCATGGTTGCGTCATAAGCGCCGATCGCATCGGGCTCGGGGTCGTGGTAACGGTCCTGGTGCAGGATCAGGTCCACCGGCATTCGCGGCTTGACGGCCTGCTCGCGCGCCTGCTCGCTGGGCCAGCCCAGACAGAGGCCAAACATCGGCAGCACCAGCTCCGGCAGCACCAGTTCATCGACGACCACCTGGGGGTCATTGCGGATGCCGCCAATGAACAGCCCGCCCAAACCGACGGACTCTGCCGCCAAGAGCAGGTTCTGGCCAAGCAAGGCACCGTCGATCACGGCGGCCAGGGAGTGTTCTGCCCAGCCATCGAGTTGACCGCGGTCGTGCGCGCGACAGGCTTGATCGATGCGCCGCAGGTCCGCGCAGCAGATCAGGAACACCGCCGCCCGTTCGATCCACCGCTGCCCGCCGGCCGCCTTGGCAATACGCGCGCGGGCCTCGGGCCGGTTCACCTGGATCAGGGAGTAGGCCTGGATGAAGTTCGACGATGAGGCGCCCTGGGCGGCCTCGATCAGAGTCGTCAGCAGCGCCTCGCCGATGGGCTCACCGGTATAGTCACGCACGGAGCGATGAGCTCGCTGGCAGTCGAGAACAGCGGCGTTGGATGTTGATGCGTTGGTCATGTGACAAATAACGTCTCGTCGATTGGTGACGGGTTCCTCACCGAGCCAACACGCACCCGTGCGGGAGACCCGGCAGGGTGCGGACTGACAATTCAACAACAAGCGGTTAAGCATTTTTTTAATTACGAAACACGCGAAAAGCGCGAAAACTGTCGACATCGAGGTGACAGGCTGCTTACTTTCGCGAATTTCGCGTGTTTCGTAGTTTGCTTCTGTCTGCGGTGATGTTCTCGTTGCTTCTGATTTTTTCTTACTTCCCCGACGGGTCCATCCCCCAACGTGCCCACGCATAGGTCAGCAGGAACAGTAGCACGCCAGCCGCGTGCAGCCACAGGGGACCCGGCCACAGCAGCAAGCTCGCGGCGGCGGCCAGCAGAAATCGCTCGACCCAGCCGAGCGGCCTTGCTAGCCAGCCTTGAAAGGCGGCGGCGAAGGCGTACAAAGCCAGCAACGAGAATGCAAAAATGGCCAGCGCCGCTGACCAGTCGCCATACAGAAACGGCGTATAGGCGAACAGCACCGGCACGATGTAAAGGCCCTTCGCCAGCTTCCAGGCCATGAGGCCAGTGCGCATCTGGTCGGTTCCGGCAATGGCGGCGGCGGCATAGGCCGTGAGACAGACCGGCGGTGTCACATTGCTGTCCTGGCTGAGCCAAAAGATGATCATGTGCGCCGACAATAACAGGCCGGTCAACAGCACCGGGTCGAGCATTTGATCGTACAGCGCCACCACCAGTGACGGGTCCAGCGCGCGCAGGGCATCGACCAATCCCTCGGCCTCTGGGATCGACATCGGTTGGCCGATCAGGTTCAGTTGCTCCGGCGAGGCGAGCATCAGCATCGCCCCGGTGGTCTCCGGCAGGGCCGTGCCAGCGGCGATCAGTTCGACCACCTGGGCATGGGCCATCAAGTTGTACAGCGCGGGCGCCGATAGCGTGGCCAGCACGATGTAGGCGGCGGTCACGGGCAGCCCCATGCCCAGCACGAGCGACGCAACCGCCACCAGCAGCAGCGCCAGCAGTAGGCTGCCGCCGGCCCAGGACTGGATCATCAGCGACAGGGTGTTGCCGACACCGGTCATGGCGATGACGTTGACGATGAGCCCGACGGCCACCAGCAAGAGTCCGGTGGCGATCATGTTGCGGCTGCCCAGCGCCAGCGCGTCGAGGACCGCACGCATTCCCATCCGCCTGGGCGTGAGCCAGCTCGCGCCCACCACCGCCAGAATCGACACGCCGGCGGCATAGGTCGGCGTGTAGCCCACGACCAGGAGCGAAATCAGAACCGTGATGGGTACGACAAACACGATGCCGCCGTCGCGCATGATCTGCAGCAGGTCGGGGGAGTCGTCAGCCGCTTCGGCCCGGAAGCCGAGTCGTTTCGCCTCGATGCGAACGAAGAACGCCACCGACAGGAAGTACAACAGCGCCGGCAGGGTTGCCGCCAGAACGATCTGCGTATAAGGGATCTGGGTATAGCTGGCCATGACGAAGGCGCCGGCGCCCATGATCGGCGGCATCAGCTGCCCGCCTGTGCTGGCGGCGGCCTCGACGCCCGCCGCAAATCGCGGCGGGAAGCCGGCGCGCTTCATCATCGGTATCGTGATGACACCGGTGGAAACGGTGTTGGCAATGGCAGAGCCAGAAATGGTGCCGGTGAGCCCGGAGCTGAACACGGCCACCAGCCCAGGTCCGCCGATGATGCGCCCCGCCAGGGCCCGCGACAGCGCGACGACGAAATCGCCCGCCCCCGAGCGCACCAGAAAGGCGCCAAACAGGATGAACATGAACACAAAGCTGACGGAGATCTGGGCGATGGTACCGAACAGCGCATCGTCCCCGAAGATGCTGCGGAACAGCACCGTCTCCGGGCTCAGGCCGGCGAAGCGAAACACGCCATCGATCCAGGCACCCCACCAAATGACATAGGTCAGCGCAACGATGATCAGAATTGGGATCACCCAGCCGGCGGTGCGGCGCACCAACTCGATGGCACCAACGATGGTGATCAGGGCGAGTAGCTGGTCCAGGGGCGTGAGCTCAACGCCGCGGGCGTAAATGGCATCCTCGGAGCCGACCAACCAGACCGTCGCGGCCATCACCGCCGCGCCGAATAGCAGATCCACGGCCAACACCAACCTTGAGCGTGCCAGGCGCTGCGTGCGGCGCGGCGGGTAAAGCAGCACGGCTAGCAGCCCGAGTCCGACGAAGTGCAGCGTCGCCTGCCACTGGGTCGAGAACCAGGTGGTAAAGTTCATCGCCAGGTGCAGCAGCGCTAGCGCGGCGCCGAACCAGTATACAATGCCGAGCACCCGCGGGCCGTGCCGCAAACCGGCGTCAAGGGAGCCGCGATCGACGCCATGACTGTCCTCGCCCGCCGGCATGCGGGTCTTAGCCATCCCGCCAATGCGCGGCGGGGACCCGCGCCTTCAGCGCGGCGGCCAGGCCATCGATGTCTTCGTAGCCCTCGAGGCGGATACCGCGGTTGTCGATCCGCGTAATCTGGATATGCCCAATCTGCGTGCCGCGCCGGTGAATGGTCACCGCCGCGATATCGGTCATTGACAATTCGCTCAGGGCCGCGGCGGTCCGGAAGCGGATGTGACGGGGACCAACCTCCAGGCGGTGTTGCCGAGCGCGACGCAGATAGCGCCGGTGGCGTAGATAACCAATGGCATTCGCGAGCACGACGAAACCGACTACGGACCACAGCAGCACATCGTTGTAGGTCTGTGGTTGCTCAAAATGTCCCCAGCCCACCAGCAACAGCAGCAGCAGGCTGAGTCCCGCGCCGTAGAGCACATTGTGCGTGCGCCGGCGCAGGCTCTCTGCGCTGATGTTGAAGGTCGACATCCGGGTGGAAACATCGTCACCGGTACCGTCGGGTTGTTGGGCGGGGCCTTGCGTGGATGGGGTCATTGCGGCCTTAGCTCATATCTGCTCGGCGCGAACACGCTCGACAATGCGGTCGTTCGCGGCCTCGACGACGAAGCGATAGCCTTCATCGTTGATGTAGTCGCCGTCGTGGGCGAGACGGCGCAGGCGTGCGGTAACGAAGCCACCGATGGTATGCGCCTCTGTCAACGGGAGTTTGATATGCAACACGTCATTGATCTCCGACAGCGGCGTGCGCCCGCTCATTCGGAAGGCAGTCTCGCCGTCGGCCTCAATGAAATACTGGCGCTTCGACTGGTACTCGTCGAAGTCGTAGCCGACGTCGATGTCTCCGACCACTTCCTCGAACACGTCTTCCATGGTCAGGATACCGACCCCCGAGCCGAACTCGTCGATGACGATGCCCATGTGGTCGGGTCGCGCCTGCAACAGCGGCAGGGTCTGGTCAATGGTCTGCTGCGGGCTGAGATAAAGCGGAGGCTGGATGAAGTCGGTAATCGGCCGGGACTCGATCTTCTCATCGAGCAGGTCCCAGGTGCTGAGCGTCAGCACGCCCTTCAGGTTGGTGATGTTACCGCGGTAGACCGGCAACCGGTTGTAACCAGCCTTGATCACGAGCAACACGGCGTCCGCGGTGCTGCGCATTTCGCTGATGCCAACTACGTCCGCTAGCGGAATCATGGCCTGGCCGACCGTGGTGTCCGCAAACCGGATAATGCGCCGGATACTGTGGCGGTCGACCCTACCCGTGGTGTCGCTCGGTTCGCTGTCGTCGAGCAGCACCCGCAGTTCCTCGCGGGTGATGAACAGATTTTGGCGTTTCGACGCGCCGCCCACTAGCCGAGTCGCAAAGCGCGCCACCCGGCTAAAGACGAAGATGACCGGGTAGAAGGCGTAGGAAAAGAACTGCAATACCGGGCTGGCGAAGCGCGCGAGGGTGTCGGCCTTTTGCTGAAACACGCTCTTCGGCACGACCTCGCCGAAGATCAACAGGAACGGCGTCATGATGATCACCGAGATCAAGTCGCCGATGTCGCCGAACAGGTCGATGCAGATCAGTGCGCCGAGCGTCGAGATCGTCACAGTCGCCAGATTGGTGCCCACCAGCGTCGTGCCCAGGATCACGTCGGGGGTGCGGAACATCTTCAGCAGCAACTTCGCGCTGCGATCGCCCTGCTTGGCCTGATGGCGCAGTTTTAGCTTGTCGGAATTGACAATGGCGATCTCCGAGCCCGAGAAGAAGGCCTTCAGCACCAAGAACAGCAGAATGACAACGAGTTCAATGGCCCAGTCCATCTAACTTGTCTCCTGTTTTTCGGAGGCGGCATCGTCTCGCCCGGCAACGCATTCGGCAGGCGATTGCTCAGGGCCGAGGTCATCGGGTACAGACTCCGCTTGTTCGCTGGCAACCGCATCGGATTCCGATCCGGCGTCCTTTGCCTGCTTGCCCGCAGCTTCCGCCTCCGCGGCGGCCGCCGCCTTCGCCTTGGCGCGCTTTTTTCGCTTGCGCTTTCTTTTTGCCCGCTGCTCTGCGGTCAGCACATCCGGCGCCTCGCCCGCGCCCTCCGCGCCGTCGTCGCTCGATTGGAAGGACAGCAACGCGGCGCTGTCGGGCGCCTCGAGTCCCAAATCGGACTCCGGCGCGGGCATCGCCACTTTTGACACCTCGACGCGGCTGATGCGTAGCCCATCAATGCCGAGGACATGGAAGTGGTAACCCTCATAATCCACCGCCTCGCCGACCTGGGGCAAACGTCCAAACAGCCGGAACACGAGGCCGCCGAGGGTGGTCATCACGGGGTCGTCGATATCGATGTTGGTCAGGCTGTAGAAGTCGAGCAGGCGCATCCAGCCGGGCGCGATATGGCCATGATCGGTTCGCTCGTAGTCCTCGCTGCCGCGGACAGAGGTGGTCAGTTCGCCGAAGATGAAGGCGAGCACGTCTTTCATCGTGACGATGCCGAGCACCTCGCCAAATTCCCCAAGCACGATCGAGGAGCGGGTGGCGTGCCGTTGGAAGAATTGAAACAGCTCATCGACCTTGACCGTGGGCGGAACGAAATGCGCCGGGCGCAGAATGGACTCGACCGTCATGTCGTCGAGGTCGGCACCGCCGCGCACGAGCCGCAGCACGTCCTCGGAGTGGAAGAACCCGATCACGTTGTCCCAATGCCCGGAGTAGACCGGCACCCGCGGGTGGCGATAATGGCGAAACCGCTGAATTAGATCCGGCAGGGGCTGATCGGCATCGAGCAGGCACAGGCGTGGTCCCGGCGTCATGATGTGGGAGACATCGGTTTGCGATGCCTCCAGCAGGTTGTCGATGAGTACCCGCTCCGAGGCGTCGATGATCCCGGTCGCCTCCCCCTCTTCTAGGAGCGTCTTCAGCTCATCGGGCTGGAGGATATTCTCGCGCCCGACGTTTTCACCCACCAGCCAGGTCGTCACCCGGTCTGCAACCTGCCGCACCGCCTCGCGCAGCGGGGTGACGATGTAGATCCAGCGCGGCAGGATGCGTGCACTGACCTGCTGCGCGAAGCCGAGCGGATGATTGACGGCGATGGTCTTGGGCGTGACCTCACCAATCAGTAGCAGTAGCGGCACCATCACCAGAATGTTGAGCCAGCCGGCTTCATGGCCGAACAAGAGCAGCAGTATCGCCGCCATGTTGACGGACGATGCGATATTAACCAGCTCGTTGCCGCACAGAATGGAGATGATTAGCCGGCGCGGCTCGTCGAGCATTGCGTGAATGCTTTCCGAGGTCGGATCCCGGCGATGGCGCAGCTGTTGCAAGTCGATCCTGCTGAGCGAAAACAACGCCGTCTCAGAGCCGGAAAATACCGCGGAACTCGCCAACAGCGCGACTTGCAGCACGCCGCGGATGAGCAGTTCGATGTTCCAGGTGTCGGCTTCCATCGCAACGCCCTCCGATCTAGTTAGCGATAACCCAACAAGGCTAACGGTTTTTACGGTCTTGTTACAGGTCTCTCCCGTGCCGACAGGCAACGGCGTTCAACCAACGACTGATCGGCATCTGCGGTCCCATACGGCGCCGCGCAACGCCTAATCGGTCGCCTTGTCGGCCACAAGCCGAGCGGGAATGGTCAGACCGGCCTCGGTGAAATAGCGGGCGGCGCCCGGGTGTAGCGGCATCGGCAGGCCCGTGATCGCCTGATCAAGCGCCATCGCGTCGGTGGCCTTGTGGATGGCCTGCAGGAAGCCGAGGTTGTCGTAGATGGTCTTGGTGACGAGATAGACGTCCTCCTCCGGCGTGTCGGCGCGTACGGCGAGGAAGTTGGGCTGCGCGATGGTGTTGATGTCCGCCGACTGGCCGGGGTAGGTGCCGGCTGGGATCAGGTAGGGCGTCCACAGGCCCAGCCCAGCATCCGCCTTCTGCGCCTCCTCGGAGGTGAAATTGAGCAGTGCAATGTCATCACCGATCGCAGCGAATGCCTTTGTGACCGCGCCGACCGGCACACCTGCGGGCGTATTCGTGAGGTCGACCTTGCCATCCTGCAGTGCGTCGGTCGCCGCACCGTAACCCCCGTAGAAGACGTCGAAGTCGCGCTCCAGGTCGATGCCCAGACCGGCCAGCAGCGCGCGCGAGGAGCCGATGCTGCCGGAGTTGCGCTTGCCAAAGGACGCGCCCTTGCCCTGCATGCCCGAAAGATCGGCCATGGTGCCGGTCTTGACGTACTCTTTACGCGCCAGGAAGTGCTCGACGTTCTGCCACAACATGGTGACGGAGCGCAGTTCGGTCTGCGGCCCTTCTCCGGCAAGTGCTCCGGTTCCGTTCCAGGCATAGACACCGTACAACCCTTGGAGGATCGCGAACTGACTCTCATTATCGCGCATCAGTTTGATGTTCTCGGCGGACCCGGCCGAACTGATCGCGGACAGGTTGATGCCGTTGCTCGGCTGTAGCTTGACCTTGACCAGCGTCGAGAGCGCAACGCCGACCGGGTAGTAGGTGCCACCAGTGCTGGCGGTCGCGAGCAAGTAGTCGCCCTCGGCCTTGACCGCGGTACTGGCGAACAGCAGTGTGCCGGCAGCGGCGGCGAGCAATCGACGGGACAATACCCGACCTTGAACTGTCATCATCGTCATCCTCCATCTGGTGTTGTCGTCGTGGCCGCCCTGGATTGGCGACGCCCGATTGTGCCCCCAACAAGCCGATAATGGAACGTCGCGACAGCGACCAGTATGCCTCCCCAACCAGCGCCGACCAGCACGCGTCGGTCTGAGGCGAAGCCTCGCTCAGGACTAGGGCAAAGACTGCCCGTTCATATCGTGTCGCGGCATTCGGCGCATTTGAATCTAGAAACAGCACTTGATCGCTATGGTTGCCATGCAAGCCACGGATTTTACTGTTTGTTTCGAGTTGCGCATGCCCACCTCCGGGGTGCAGCAACGCGCAGGCTGAAAGACCGGGTGCCTACAGTGCGTCGGCCTGGGAAAGCCGGCTCAGGAGGACTGCTCCAGCGTTGGCGCGACCTCGCTCGCAGCGGTCTTTAGCCGCTTCAATACGACTTGGCGAATCCGCCGTTCCGAGGCGTTTTGAACATGGATTTCCAGCTCGTCGAGAACAAACTGCTCATCCTGTGAAGGAATACGCTCGGTGTGTTCGAGTATCCAGCGATTGACCGTATCGGTGGGCTTACCGGGCAATTCGATATCGAAAAAGTCCTCGACGACCCGCAGCTCAACGTGACCGTCGACCAGGATACTGTCTTCCGCCTGAATCATCTGCTGATTAGGCAACTCGTCGACCTCGTCGTAGATCTCACCGACCAATTCTTCGAGCAGATCCTCCAGCGTGACGACCCCTTGTAGATAGCCGGTCTCGTCCACAACAACCGCCATATGCTGCTTCTCCCGACGTAACAACGGCAGCAGCAGGTCCACCTTTTGATTCTCCGGCACGTAGAGCGGTAAGCGCGCAATGCTGAAGGCGTCCGCGGATGTATCGCCGGTCGCGACCGCAGCAAACAGGTCGCGCAAAAACAAGACTTTTAGAATCTCGTTCTGATCTTTGCCGAATAGAGGGATGCGGGAAAAGGGTCGCGCCAACACCTCCGGCAGGATGTCGGCGAGGCGGCGGCGGCCGTCGAGGGCGAATACACGCCGCATAGGCGTCATCACGTCGCCGGCCTTGAGGTCGTTGAGGATGAATACGCGCTCGATCATCTCGCGCTCATCGGACTCGATCGTTCCCTCTTCCTCGCCGTGTTCGGTCATGCTGATCAGTTCGGCCTCGGTCACCATCGGATCGCCCTCACCACCCGTCATGCGTTGTACCCAGTTGGTGAAACGGTTGAACAGCCAGACCAACGGCAAGATGGCGCGCATGAACGCCACCAAAATCGGCGCGATGACCAGCGAGATGCGCTCGGAGTAGCGGGTGGCGAGGCTCTTGGGTGTGATCTCGCCAAAGATCAGGATCATGACCGTCAGCACGCCGACCGCAATACCCGGACCAATATGGCCGAACCATCGAGTGGCCAGCACCGTCGCGATGGCGGAGGCCGCGATGTTGACGACATTGTTGCCGATCAGGATCGTGATCAGCATCCGAGTTGGATTGGTCTTCAGGCGATACAGCGCAGCAGCGCCGCGACGCCCCTCTCGGTTGAGGGCTTCTGCGCGCGCCAGGGAAATCGACACCAACGCGGTCTCGGAGCCCGAAAAGACGCCGGAGAGGATCAGTAAAGCGAATAGTGTGAGCAGATCTTGCAAGTGTCTGCGGCGCGTGAAGCGCCATCCGGTGGTTGGCGGGTGGAGTAGTTGACAACCCAAGGTTTCAGCGTGTGTCGCCTAAACGGCCTTGCCAACCCCCTGTCGATCTGGGCCGTCAGGGCATGGTCGGCGTGGCGCTTGCAACTTGTCGGCGGGAGCCTCGCCCCCTACCAAGGACTCCCCCAAGGTTGGCCGATTGTAACCGAAGCGTAACAGACGGGTGGCACAAACATGTCGGATGCCCAGCCTCTTCGGCGATTAGCGTCATCTGGTACGGAGGGTTTGCGGCAATCGCCCCGACGATCGCCTTAGCGGCCGCCGCTCTGCTTTTTCCACCACGGGTGCTTCGCCTCTACCAGTTCCTCCCAGTATTCGTCGAACCGCAGGAGCAGATGGCGGAACTCGCAACTGCGCCAACCGATGAGGCCGCCGGCGTAGACAAACAGTTCCCGATCGGACTTGCCGACGAGCAGGTCGTCGAGCAAGTGATGCGTCACCGATACATCGTTCATCACGCCGAGCAGGTCCTGCAGCCCTTTCATGTGGCCGATGAAGACGTTCATGCCATCAAACAGCGGCAAGAAGAATTCGGTCGCGTAGCGCAGTTTCTTGCACTCGATGCGAAGCTGGTGCATCTCGGCGGCGTCGTCGCGATTGACGTGGGTGCCGGCGCCCAGTACGCGTCGTTCCTGCTTGTCGAGTAGCCGCCGGGAGTAGCCGACGATGCCCGAATGCAGCCGCTTTGCCTGTTTCTTCTTTAACGGTGCCGCTTCCCAGCCCCGGGCATCGAGCCAGCGCGGAAAGTCATCGACGAAGACCTTAAATCGCTCACTGTCGAGCATCGGCACGACCCTCTGCCGATAAACTTCGGCGCGGTGCGCTTCAGTCAATTGCATCAGCCGCTCTGCACCGGGAAGTGGCAACAGGTCAGCCACTGGTCCCAGCCCTTCGGCGATGAAGACGTCCAGGTCACGCGCCGGCCCCAGCTCTCCGGCGATCCAGCGCATCTCATCGCTCCAAGTCTCGGTTGCTTCCCTTGGCATGGCGTCCCGGAACAGACTCACGGCCGAACGCATGCGGCGGAAACTGACGCGCAACTGATGCACGCCTTCGATGTCGTCCCAGCTGCGAGCACTGTCCCGCCAGGTGAGCAGGTAGTCATAGTTGTGACGCAGGATGGCGGCAAGGGCTTCGCTCGCGCTCTGATCCGAGTGGATCGGGGGGGGGGCTTTTGATTTTGTCGGCACGCTTAGACCATGAACTGTCTGCGGGCTGGCCGCCGGTATGGCAGCCAGCTTGGTTTCGATCCTCCGATAATAGACGAAAAACCGTACCTGCGATCAACCCAAAGCCGTACTCAGGCAATCTGAACCACAATATCGTGCAGCACGCCACCTGCATGCTCCATTCGATCCGCGGCGTTAGACAGGTGACGGTAAACCTCCCGACGCTTGAAGATTTCGATCACATAGCGCATAGCATCGGCCTCGGCCTTGTCGGCCTTGTCCCCGAGGGCGGTGATATGCTCGTCGGCGTGGAACAGCTCGGCCAGCGCGGCACGATAGACCTTCTCGGTGTTGCGTTCGGCCTTGCGCGCCGCCGCGGCATTGGTATCGGCACTGGCAGGCTGCGACGCGAGTTTGGCGTAGCCTTCGCGCAGGGCGTTGCTGCCGTCGCGCAGTAAGCGCGCCATGTCAGCCATGTGATTGTCCGGCTTGATCTCGAGCGCTTCCACCTCGCGCACCGTCGTCTTGGCATAGTTGAGGATCTCGTCGATGGTCACGATGGCGCGGTAGATGTCCTCCCGATCCATGGGGGTCGCGAAGGCTCGGCTCAGGACACCCATGTTGCGAGCCTTGAGATCGTCGCCCTCCTTTTCCATTGCTCGCACCCGCTCACCGGCGGCCCGATCGCCGGTCTCCATGAACGTGACGAAAACGTCCATTGCCTCGCAGACCAGGTCGCACTGACTACTGATCAGGCCATAGAAGTCCGGCATCCGCGGGAACACGCGGTCGACCAATCGGGTCACGACGGAGTTGGATTGCTCACTCATAGGGGGTCTCCTCCGAAAATGTGTTTTGGTTCTGGTTGAGCCAGTGTTGAGGTTGTGTTGAAACTGGAGTCTGGTCCGAGTGGAATGTCGGCCAACTTAGGTCAGATCGGTGAGCACATCGACCAAAAGGAAAGTCAGCATCGACACGGCGCCGGCCCCAGGGATCGTGATGATCCAGGTGCTAACGATCTCCTGCGCCTTGGCCCATCGCACTGCCTTGGGGCGCTCTGAGGCGCCGATACCCATCAGCGACGAGCTGACGACATGCGTCGTCGACACCGGCGCACCGACCATGGACGCGCCGAAGATCACCGCCGCCGACGTCAACTGACCGTCGAACGCGTGGATCGGGCGGACCTTGAAGATGCCGAAGCCGACCGTGCGCACAATGCGCCAGCCGCCGGAAAGAATACCGAGCGTAATGGCGATGGCGCAGGAGAGTATGACCCAGAATGGCACCTCGAACTCGGTCAGAATCCCGCCATTGAGCAACACCAACGTGATGATACCCATACTCTTCTGCGCATCGTTGGCGCCGTGCGCGAAGGCCAGCCCGGCACAGGAAACAATCTGTATGCGCTTGAAAAATCGATTCACTCCGGGCTTGGCCCCGCGCATCAAGAAAAAGGTTAGTCGATGGACGGCGAACCCCACCCAGAACCCGATGAGCGGCGACAGGATCAACGCCAGCAGCACTTTGGTGACACCGGTGAAATGCCCGTCAGCAAGTTGTTGGAAGCCCCAGATGACGTGGTCCGAGCCGACGGCGATTATCACCGCACCGGCAAGCCCCCCAACAAGCGCATGGGACGATGACGACGGGATACCGAACCACCAGGTGATCATGTTCCAAAAGATCGCCCCTGACAGTCCGCACAGGATGACGGTGATGGATAGAATCGCTGCAATGTCGTCCAAATTGACGAATTTACCGATGGTGTTCGCCACCGCGGTGCCGCCAAGAAGTGGCCCGAGAAACTCGAATGTGGCAACGATCGTTACGGCCTGGATTGGCGTCAGCGCCCTCGACGCGATGGGCGTGGCAATGATGTTTGCGGCATCGTGAAAACCGTTCGTGTAATCGAACACCAGTACGACAATGACGGCACACACAACAAGTACGAACAGGACATCCATCGGCGGTGCTCTCCCGGAAGCGGCGAAAAGGGTGAGGCCGGACGGCGGCGGTCCAGCGGAATTGGCGCTCTGGTCACGCCCGGATAGGAACGTGTCAACGACTGACCTTTGGTCTGGCTAGAGCGGCAGTTTGTCACAAATTATTCATTATTCGGAAACACTATAGTCAAAAAGCTGTCATGTTTCACCCGCAATCTGAAGGCTCGGTCGGAATCGCCCGACCCGACCCGCCTCGAGCTGCGCCCGAACTGCACCGGGATTCGAGGGGGTTCGACCAACGAGGCCAGAGCGGCCGGCAAAAGGCCGGCCGGGTCGACGGGCCGGATAACGTGGCGCGCGCGTCCGTCCGAACCACGCCACCAATTCAGGCCGATGGCTTCTGGCCAACCGATGCCGGTCCAGCGGGACCGGTCCACCAGAGCCGGCCGAAAAAAGCCGGCCACCCTTGCAGGAGGATTGCCCATGACCAAGCACTTGCACCGTCAAGGTCTGATTGGCGTGCTCGTCGAACGTTTCGAGAGGCAACACCTCTCACGTGCACTGAGTCTCAAACACGCGGTCACAGCGGGTGAGCGAATCGGCGAGCATGATCGGGCGTTTCTCGAGGCTGCCTGCCGAGAGGCGATGGAGAGTAAGCACGTCATCGACAGTTTTCCTCAGTACCAACCACTGTTCCTCAGCACCGTGCATCTGTATCGTGAAATCTCCAAGCGAGCGCTGGAGAACGAAAAGAAGGCCTTCGGTATCGCCGGTTAGGCAGCGACTTCCGCGGGCATCGTCCATCGCCGTCCGTCTTGCCCGAACCGCCATGAACGCACCTGATAGCGCGCATCTCCGCGGCCCGCCGCCGCTGCACGAGCGGTTCCTCCGGCTGACCAAGGCCCCGTCGGTGCTGGGCTGGGTGGCTGACTGGGTGCCGGATCAGTCTTCTATCAGATCTTCCCAGAACGCTTCTGCAACGGCGACCCAAACCTCGGTCCCCGTGCGAGTGCCTACAGGATGGGCGCCGACCAGGCCTTGGCGGAGGTGCGCGCGGCGCCCGCCGAGCGCGACATGCGTCTGGTGTTGGTTGCCGTCTTCAACCAATGCTCCGATACACCTCCCTGGCTCAATCGCTGGGACACGCACCCATCCCCCGGCGCCTATGGCAACGTCGACGCAGCCTACCGCAACGCCTTCATCTTTCACGATCCAGCGGCTCGTTCTCCTTCTCCGACCTGAGCGCGAATCGCGCGGGCATCCGCTTCGCCGAACTCGCAACCGGCTCCACGGCCGGCGCGCGTCACGTGCAGCGCCTAGCCCGCGCCGGTCTCGCTCAGGATGCCATCATGCCCGCCATCGACGGCCTTCCGGCGGGCACGCTTGTGGTCACCAAAAAACTGACTCATCTGCAAACAGATGGCGCCCTTAAGCAATCCAGTAAAGTGATAGCAAACAGACGGTTAATCGCGATAAGAACCGAAGGCTGACATGCGATGAGTCTACCCCGATGCTGGCGACGCGGGCGAGTTCGCCTCGCCCGGACCGGGCCGAATTCAGTCGTCCCAACGACCGCAATGCGAAGGTTCAGCGCCGCCGCCGCCCACCGAACAACGACCCTAGCGTCCCGCGCGCGAGCTGCCGGCCGATCTGCGCCCCGAGCGAGCGCATGGCGCTGACCGCGAACGCCTCTAGTGGGGTCTGGGCGCTGCCGCGCGATGGCGCTCGGGTCCGTTGCGCGGTCGGTGTGATGGAGGCGGTTTCCGCTGCCAGCGCTGCCTGCTCGGCCATCAGCTTCAGCGTCTCGTAGGCGGAGTCGCGGTCGACCGACCGTTCGTAGACCCCCGCGACCAGCGAGCCGGTCATCAGCGCTTGGCGTTGCTGCGCCGTGATCGGCCCGAGCTGGCTGCCCGGGGGTGCCACCTTGATGCGCTGCACGATGCCGGGGATGCCGTCGTCGTCGAGCGTCGACGCCAGCGCCTCGCCGACGCCCATCGCCGTGAT
>JGI12210J13797_10074634_pt1 | contig 16047 bp, 9 predicted proteins | sample ElkSlonscriptome_3_FD_13797 | JGI IMG/M metagenome (IMG submission 13797)
GTCGCCGTCGCCGACTGAACGCCGTTAGCTCCGCAGCCTCGACTGCAAGGACGTACAGTCCTCGCCGCCGCCGCCTCACTCGTTCCTCGGCCCGGGCGGGACAAGCGGAGCGCGCGATGCGATAGTGCAGCCCCCTCGTGAGCCCGCGCCCGGTCAGAGTGCTGCTCGGCGACTCCACCCCCTCGGAGCTGCCGCCCAACATCCTCGACGTCATCACCGAGGTGGTGCTGTGCGCACGCGACGTGGCCACGCCCTTCGCCGAGATCCACCAGCTCGAGCGGCGGCGCGCCGAGTCGGGTCGGGTGACCGAGTCGATCATCAAGGAGCTGCAGGGCTTCTACCGGCAGACCGAAGTGGGGCTGCGGGCCACGGCGCGCGTGGCCGTGCGCCCCGAGGTGCGAGCCCACGGCGACGAGGTGATCTCGGCGGTCGAGCGCATGATCAACGGCTGGGTCCAGCAGTACTCCCGCAAGCGCGACGCCAACGACAAGCAGGTCGCTCAGCGGATCGTGGGGCTGCGCCAGGGCATGCACGCGGCGCTCGAGCGGTTCTTGGTGCCCCGGCGCCTGCACGCCCCCGTGCAGCGCTTCCATCGCTTCTTCGACGGCCAGCGCTACGTCGACACGGCCGTGGTCGAGCCCATCGAGGGCGTCCGCCTCACGCTGGCCCTCACCGATCCCGAGCCCGAGGTGCCCCGGCGCATGCGCTCGCTGCTCGGCAAGGGCCACAAGCTCCAGGTGGGCACCCGCCTCAGCATGATCCGCAAGATCGAAGAGCCGGTCATGGCCAACGTCGACGACATGCTGCTGCTCGACGCCGAGCGCGGCCCCGGCCGCCTGCGCCTGCAGCTGGCCAAGAAGCCCGGCGCCTCCGACCTGGTGCGCGTGGAGATCGCCCGCAACGAAGACGGCCTGCTCACCGGGCGAGCCACCCGCGGGGACGACGACGCCATCGACTCGCCCATCAGCGACCGCCCCGTGCTGCAGCTGCTGTGGCAGGCCCTCGACGACGAGCGCGGGCGGATCATGGCCTGCCCGGCTCAGCTGGTGGAGCTGGCCCTCGACGGCCGCCGGGTCGAGGACGCCGAGACCACCCTCGCGGTGGCCGAGCGCCTGGTCCACTGCTACCGCCCCCAGGTCACCACCCTGGCGCGCCACAGCCCCAACCCGGCCGAGCTCACCATCAAGATCGAGACCGCGGGCAAGCGCGAAGAGGCGTGGATCCGCCGGGCCGAGCTGGCGCAGCACCTGCTGGGGCTGCCCGCCGATCTGCGCGTGCGCCTGGGCATCCCCGAACTGCTCGAGGGCGACGACGTCTACGAGGTCGAGACCTCGGTCCACACCGCCGTGGCGATCGACGACGACCACTCCCTCCCCATCGAGCTGGCCCCCGAGCCCCTCGGCGACGGCATCCCCGACATCTCCGTGGGCGATATGACCGAGGACATCTCCCTGGGCGAGGTCATCGTCGAGTCCGACACCAACGACGTGGGCTGCGTCGACGAGACGCGCGTCCGCTCCCGCTGAGCCCCCGGGCTGCGTCGACGAGACGCGCGTCCGCTCCCGCTGAGCCCCGCGGCCTCGCGCGTCCTTGCCGGTGCGGGGGTGCGCGCGCGCTGCTACGCTGGCGCCTACCTTGAGCGAGCCCCCCGACAGCCCCGGAACGCCCCGGCCGTGGTGGCACTGGGGCGGGCTGCTGGCTGCGATCGCCGTGATCGCAGCGCTGCTGTGGGGCTCGAGCTCCCCGCCCGAGCATCCCGACGAGCCCGCGGCCCCCGAGGTCGAGGCCGACCCCGACGGCACCCCCGAGGCTCGCTCCGTGGCCCGGGTCTCGGGTCGCGTGTGGATCGAGGTCCCCCAGCCCGAACCCGAGCCCGTGGTCGAGGTGGTGATCGACCCCGACGGCAGCGTGCACGCGGGCTGGGCGGACTCCGGCGACACCACCGACCCTGCTCCGGCGGAGGGCGACGACGAGGAGCCCAGAGCGACGAGCCCCGACGGAGAGACGAACTCGCACGGAGAGACGAGCCCGCACGAGGACGGCCCGCCGTGGGGCGAGGGCGAGGGCGAGAGCGACGACGAGGAGGACCCCGAGGTCGATCCGTTCGATGGCGAAGAAGAGAACGGCGACGGCGACGACGGCATCCCGGCCGAGCCTCCGCCGGTGGAACTGGCGTCTCCGCCCGCCGGCTCGTGCACGGTGATCCCCTGGCAGAAGGGCGAGCAGGTCGGCAACCCCACGCGCTGCGACGCCGAGGGCCGCTTCGAGGTCGCGCTCTCACCGGGCCGGCACGGGCGGGTGGCGTTCGAGGTGCTGGTGCCGGGCCACCTGCGCGCGGTGCTCGAGGTCGACGTCCCCGAGGGCGGGCGCGGGCGGCTGCCGGAGGTGGCGCTGGGGCAGGGCGCTCGCGTCGACGGCCAGGTCGTCGACGGCCAAGGCGAGCCGCTGGCCGGGATCGTGGTGGAGGCGATGCCCCATCCCAACCTCGACGAGCCGGAGCCCTGGCGGGCCACCAGCGACGAGGACGGAACCTTCGTGTTCGAGACCCTCCCGTTCGGGCCGGTGTCACTGCGGGCCGAGGCCCCGGGCTACGCGGTGAGCGTGGTGGAGGCGGTCGCCCCCCAGTCCGAGCTGCTGGTCACCCTCCAGGGCCTGGTCGATCTCCGCGGGCGCGTGGTGGGGGCCCCCGACGTCCTCGCGCGCGCCACCGTGCGGATCGAGGGCAGCGGGGTGTGGCCGGTCGAGGAGCACGCGGTCGAGCCCGACGGAACCTTCGTGCTGCCCGACGTCCCCGACGGCATCTACGCGCTCGAGGCGGTGGTCGAGGCCCGCGCCCCGGGCGAGGTCGAGCTGGCCTCGATCCCGCTGGAGAACGTCACCCCCGAGCTGTCGCTCACCCTCGCGCTGGTGCCGGCCCATCGCGTGCACGTGGAGGTCCGCGCCCCCGACGGCACGCCGGTGCCGGGCGCCCGGGTCACGCTCAGCAACGCCAGCATCGGCCTGCTCCCCCGGCTGGCGCTGACCGACGCGGTCGGCCACGTGGCCATGGGCCCGGTCGTGCCCGGCCCCTACGTGCTGCGGGCCGCCGCCGACGAGTTCTTGCCCTCGCCCGCGGTGGCGCTGTCGATCGAGGGCCCCGACACCCCGCTGCAGGTGCTCACGCTCGCCGAGCCGGGGCGGATCGCGGGCCAGGTGGTCGACCAAGACGGCTACGGAGTCGAGGGCGCCCGGGTGGAGCTGATGGCCGACCACCTGTTCACGGCCGGCGAGACCCAGACCCGCTCCCGCTTCGCCCAAGCCGCGCTGCGTGCCGCCGGGTCGCTGGGCGTCACCACCGGGCCCGTGCCCGAGGTGCCCGTGGGCGAGACCACCCGCGCCGACACGGGCACCTCGGTGCTCTCGGGCGAGGGCGGCCGGTTCTCGTTCGAAATGCTGGTGCCCGGCCAGTACCGCCTGCTGGCCAACCACGGTCACTACGCGCGCAGCGACGAGGTCGACGTGCGCCTGGGCGCGGCGGGTACCCGCCGCGGCCTGCGGCTGGTGCTGCGCCAGGGCCATCGGCTCACCGGGCGCGTGCGCGATGGCAACGATCGCCCGGTGGCGGGCGCCGACGTGCAGGTCGGCGACGGGCGCTGGGTGACGACCGATCGCCGCGGGGTGTTCGACGCGGGGATCCACCGCGGGCGCCAGACCCTGGTGGCGCGCGCGGCCGGCCTGGCCCCCGCCACGGTCGAGGTGACCGTGCGCGACCGCCCCGTCGACGTGGAGATCCGGATGCAGCGCGCCCGCGCCGAGCTGCGCGGGCAGGTCGCGGGGGGCAACGGCGAGGTGCTGGCCGACGTCCGGGTCACCCTGCGCACCCTCGACGGGCTGTCGGCCACGCGGATCACCTGGACCGACGCCCACGGGGAGTATCGCTTCGAGGACCTGCCCCCCGGGCCGGTGGAGCTGGAGATCGATCACCCCGATCACGGCCCGGAGAGCCGCCGGGTCGACCTCGACGACGAAGACGCGCGGGCCCAGGTCGACGTGGATCTGCGGCGCGGCTGGGGGATCGACGTGGAGGTGCTCACCGAGGGCTCGCGCGAGCCGCTGTCGGGCGTGCACGTGGAGGCGGCCGGAGCCCACGCCCGCACCGACGCCGACGGGCGCGCGAGCGTGGACCGCCTGATGGCCGACCGGGTCACGGTGGAGGTGCGAGCCGAGGGCTACGGGGCTCGCCGTGTCACGGTCGCCCGTGACGGCGCCGAGCGACGCCGGGTACGGGTGGAGCTGTCCGAGGGCGGCGACCTGCAGGGCCGCGTGATCGACTACCGCGGCGACCCGGTCGCGGGCGCGGAGGTGGTGGTCCTCGACGACGAGGGCACCGTGCTGGGCGAGATCCGGACCGACGGCAAGGGCCAGTGGACCCTGCGGGGCGTGCCGCCGGGCGACGTGGAAGTCCGGGCCGAGCCCCCGGCCGAGCGCGAGGACGAGCTGGCCTCCGACGCGCTGTCGTCGGACGTCCTGCGCGGGCACGTGACCCGCGGGGTCGATCTGCGCCTCGACCGGCGCTAGCAACGACCGCGAGCAACGACCGGCGGTTAGCTGGCCGCCGCCGGCCCGGGCAGCACCGTGCCGTGGAACGTGATCGGCAGCGCCTGGCCCATCCACACCCGCGCCAGCGGCCCGGCCGAGGGGCGATCGGCGTCGAAGATCCCGAAGAAGCTCTCCCCGCGCCACCCGTCGAGCACCAGGCTCACCAGCCATCCCTCGTCGTCGCGGCTGGCCCCGGGCGCGGGCACGAACAGGGGCTCCGACGCCGAGAACCCCGGCCCCGTCTCCCAGGCATCGACCGTCCCCGTCCGCCCGTCGTGGCGGGCGATCCCAGTGACGCCATCCTCGCTGATCATCAACCACAGCGTGCCGCCGTCGTGGCCCACCCGCTCCGCGGGAAGGACCGGGAAGTCGCAGCCGCGATCCCATCGCGGCTCGTCGGCGTGAACCCGGCCCCTCACCGGGTCGAGCACCAGCCGCTGCAGGCGAGACGGGTCGACCACGGGCCCCCCTTCGCCCGCGAGCGCCGTCACCACGTCGGCGCTGGGGTACTGCACCAGGTCGACCACCAGGTCGTCGCCGTGGTGGTGCGCGTTGGCGAGGTGGAACACGAAGCGCGCGTCGGCCGAGGCCCGCACCGGGTGCTCCACGTCGTCGAGCGGCACCACGATGATCTCGGTGCCGGCCGCGGGCTTCCACCGGAACAGCGACCCGAGGTCGCGCGGGGCCAGCATCGCGCGCGGTACCGACATCTGCAGCGGGCAGATCACGAACACCGCGTAGCGCTCGGTCACCGCGAAGTCGTGCACCATCGCGTTCCACGGCAGATCCACCTCGCCCAGCACCCGCGCCCGCCCGTGGTCGGGCAGGGCGTAAAGCCGCAGGTGCGGCCGCGGCCCGTAGTGCATGCCGAAGTTGATGCTCACGCCCTGCCGCGCCAATCGGTGCGGGTGGGCCGAGAACGTGCCGCCCAGCACCCCGCCCAGATCGGTCGTGGCCCCGGTGCTCAGATCGGCCGGATCGATCTCGAGGGGGCGCGACGCCTCCATCAAGGCATACGTGCGCCCCTGCCAGGTCATGATCGAGGTGTTGCCGGTGGCCTTGTCGCGCCCGCGCAGCCCGTTGAGGACGCGGCGCCACCACGGCGCAGCCGAGCCGAACAGCGGGCGCCCGGCCGCCTGCTCGGCGAGGTAGCCGGGGCTCTCCACCACCCGCACGGCGACCTCGGCTCGGCCGTCGGCGTGCAGCCGCAGCCCACTGAGCGCTCCGTCGGCCTCGAACGAGTGCAGCAGCCGTCGCCCGAAGCGCTCCATGAGCCCCGGACCCGTGCGCAGCACGGTGGCACACAGCCCCGGGGGCAGCGTGCCCTCCACCGGCCGCGCCTCCCAGCCGTGGAACCGCTGCACCGAGGCCCACCGGGCCGAGAGATCCGGCGACGCGCGCGGAGACGGCGAAGGCGAGGGCAGCGAAGATCCGGCGGGGGCAGGGGAGGCGGGGCTCAATGTAAGGAGTTCTTACATTGAGCCTGGGCCCCGCGCCACCGCTGATGTAAGGTTTTCTTACATCGGGTCCCAAAATGGCCGACCGCGCGCGCTATCACCACGGAGATCTTCGCCGGGCCCTGCTCGATGCGGCCGAGGCGATGGTGGCGGAGCACGGGATCGCCGCGGTCACGATGTCGGCGGTGGCCCGGCGGGCGGGGGTGTCGACGGGGGCGCCCTACCGCCACTTCGAGGACCGCGTCGCGCTGCTGCGCGCGCTCGCGCAGCGGGGCCGGCGGGCGGTGGCCCAGCGCATGGAGGGCGCATCCCAGGGCGCTCCCGAGCCGCTCGAGGGCTTTCGGCGCGCGGGCATCGAGTACGTGCGCTTCGCGGTGGAGCACCCGGCGCTGTTTCGGGTGATGAACACGAGCACGCTGTCGCCGGCCCCCTCGCCCGACGATCGCCCCGACGACACGGCCTTCACCGAGGCCCTGCGCGCCCTGCTGCACGCGGGCGACCCCGCCGCTTCGCTCGATCCGGCCCACCCCGTGGTGCAGCAGCTCGCGGCGCGGTGCATGATGCACGGGCTGGCCCAGATGTTCGTCGACGGGCTGCACGTGCAGCTCGACGTGGGCCCCCGCGAGGCCGAGCGGATCGCCGACGCGCTCACCCGCGTGTCGGGCCCGCCGTCGCTCGATCCCCCGCCCGATTCCGACCGCGAGGCGCGCGACGTCGCCCCGCCCGGGTCGAAGCCCGCCCCTCCCGGTAACGCGGACGACCCCGGGCCGGTTTGACAGGCGGCGAAGCGCCACACTACCGTCCTCCAAACCCCGAAGAAGCGGCCAAGAACCCATGCTCAGCGCCCGAATCCTCGCTCGTAGCCTCTCCATCGCCTCCCTCGGCCTGCTGCTGTCGGCCGGCTGCGGAGGCGAGTCCAAGCCCGCGGCCAAGAGCCCCACCCAGCCCGAGGGCGACGCGGCGGCCAAGCACCACGACGACGAGCCCGTCGTGGCGGTCGATCCCGCGGCCGGGGGCGAGACGGTGAAGGTCGTCGACGGCAAGGCGCCGGGCGACGAGCGCTACGCCCTGCAGATCGAGCCGCCCGCCGAGGCCACCGCGGGCTCCGAGGGCGAGGTGGTGGTGCGCGTGGTGCCCAAGGAGCCCTGGCACATGAACCTGGACTTCCCCACCTCGCTCGAGGTGACCCCGCCCGAGGGCATCACGCTCGCCGAGGCCAAGCAGGGCAAGGGCGATGCGCGCAAGCTCGACGACAGCGCCTGTGAGTTCGCGGTGAAGTTCACCCCCGCCGCGGCGGGCGAGCACACCATGACCGGCAAGTTCAAGTTCGCGGTGTGCCAAGACGAGGCCTGCTCGCCGGTCACCGAGGATGTCGAGTTCACGGTCGCGGTCAAGTAGGATCGCGACCACGTGACCGACCCAGCCTCCTCCGACCACGATTCCGATGCCCGCGAGCGGATCGAGGCGCTCGCCACCTCCGTCTCCGAGGAGTTCCGCGCCACCCGGCGCCTGCTGAGCTTCGACGAGTGGTTTGCGCTGCTGTGCGCCGAGCCCACCGTGCACGCCCGCAGCGCGGCCCAGTTCGTGCGCGATGCGTTCGAGCACTTCGGCACCCGGGGCGTCCGCACCCCCAGCGGCCAGGTGCAGCGCTACTCCCTGTTCGACAGCGAGTTCGACGGCTGGCACCGCCTGGTGGGCCAAGAGGAGGCGCAGAACGAGCTGTACGAGGCCATCGAGGGCTTCGTGCGGCTGGGCCGGGTGAACAAGCTGGTGCTGCTGCACGGGCCCAACGGCAGCGCCAAGAGCACCATGCTCGAGTCGCTGCAGCGCGCGCTCGAAGTCTACTCCCGCACCGAGCGGGGGGCGCTGTACCGCTTCGCGTGGGTGTTCCCCACCCGTCGCCACAGCTCGGGCGGGATCGGGTTCTCGGCCGACGGAGCCCTGCGCGACGCCCTGGGCGAGGACACCTTCGCCCGGCTGGCCAGCAACGAGATGGACGCGCGGGTGGTCGACGAGGTCAAGGACCACCCGCTGTTCCTCATCCCCGTGCCCGCGCGCCGCAAGCTGCTCGAGGACGTGCTCGCCCAAGAGCAGCAGTTCGTGATCAGCGACGCCATCCTCCACGGCGAGCTGTCGCACCGCAACCGCAAGATCTTCGACGCCCTGCTGGCCTCGTACAGCGGTGACCTGCGGCAGGTGCTCCAGCACGTGCAGGTGGAGCGCTTCTTCCTCAGCCGGCAGTACCGCCAGGGCCTGGTCACCGTCGAGCCCAAGCAGACCGTCGACGCCCGCAGCTTCGCGGTCACCCCCGACTCCGCCTACGCCTCGCTGCCCACCTCGGTCGGCAGCCAGGCCATGTACGCGGTGCAGGGCGATCTGGTCGACGCCAACCGGGGCGTGGTGAACTTCGCCGACCTGCTCAAGCGCCCCTACGAGCACTACAAGTACCTGCTCACCGCCACCGAGACCGGCAGCGTGGCCCTCGATCACCTGGTGCTGGGGCTCGACCTCATGTTCACCGGCAGCGCCAACGACGTGGAGCTGCTGGCGTTCCGCATGCAGCGGCCGGCCGAGTACCAGAGCTTCCGCGCTCGGCTCGAGCTCATCCGCGTGCCGTTCCTGCTCGACTACCGGGTGGAGCGCAAGATCTACCAAGAGCAGGTGGGCGACATCCTGCGGGGCGTCCACGTCGCGCCCCACGTCACCAAGATCCTCGCGCTGTGGGGGGTGATGACCCGCATGCGCCGGCCCGATGCCGCGCACTATCCCGATCTGCTGGCCAAGGTGATCCAGAAGCTCACCCCGCTGCAGAAGGCCGATCTCTACGCCTATGGCCGAGTGCCGCGGGGGCTGTCGAGCGAGGAGGCCCGCGAGCTATTGGCCGCCGTGCCCGACATGTACCAGGAGACCTTCCCCCAGGCGGTGGTGAAGGCCGAGGGCTCGACCCAGCCGCTGGGGGCCTACGAGGGCAGCTTCGGGGCCAGCGTTCGCGACCTCAAGGCGGTGCTGCTGGCCGCGGCCTCCGAGCCCGGCACCTCGTGCGTGACCGTGCCCAAGGTCTTCGCCGAGCTGCGGGAGTTCCTGCGCGACAAGGTGAACTTCCGCTGGATGTCGCTGGACTCCGACGGCTCGTTCCACCGCCTCGACGGTGACGCCGCGTCGATCACCACCCAGTGCTGGGAGCGGTGGCTGGAGCTGTCGGACTGGGAGGTTCGCGAGGCGCTCGGCCTGGTCGACGAGGCGCGCTACCTCGAGCTGTTCCGCAAGTACGTGGTGCACGTGTCCCACTCGCTGAAGCGCGAGCGGTTGTTCGACGAGGTCACCGGCGAGCTGACCGAGCCCGACGCCAAGTTCATGGCCGACATCGAGTCCACCATGGTGCCCGACCTCACCACCGACGAGGCCCGCCGCAAGCACCGGGCCGAGGTGCTGTCGCGGATCGGCGCGTGGGCGCTGTCGCATCCCAACGAGGATCCGGCCTACGACGAGATCTTCCCCGACTACTTCGCGCTGCTCCAAGAGGACTACTACCACCGGCAGAAGGAAGCGGTGGGCTACAGCGTGCAGACCATGCTGAGCCTCATGCGCGAGCACGACGCGCCGCCGCGGCCCAACGCCCAGCAATCCGGCAACGACAAGCCCTCCCTCGACAAGGCCCGCCACGCCATCGAGGTGCTGCTCGGCGAGCACGACGGCGACGAGCGCCGCGAGCGACACACCCGCGAGACGCTCAAGGAGACGCTCGTGAACCTCGCCCGGCACCGGTACTGACCCCGGCTGGCGGCGCACGCCCTCGGGACGCCCGGGCGATGCCCTCGAGGGTCCCGGAGGTGCTCCGCGGCGTGCTTCGGCGTGGTTGCGCCGCCGGGGCTGGGCGCCGTACGATCGATACGGGTTCCATCGGCGGGGCGAGACGAGCGGTGAGCGTGCGCATCAAGAGGATCTCGATCGAGGGCTTTCGAGCCATTCGAGAGCCCCTCGACCTCGAGTGGGTCGATCCCAGGGGGGCGCCGCTCGAGCGCGTCGTCATGGCCGGACCCAATGGCAGCGGAAAGACCTCCGTGCTCGAGGCGATCCTGCTGGCGCTGGGGCGCGAGGAACTCATCGTTCGGGATCTTCCTGCGGTCGCGCGCGGTGATCATTGGCGTACCGATCTTGCCTCCGACGCGAGCGTCATGCTCGATTGCCTCGATGACGTCGCTGGGGCGCGGTTCGTGGTCACGCGCACCGCGGATCGCTGGGAGTACCGCGTGGGGTTGGAGGGTCACGACATCCGGGTGATCGACGATCCCGAGGACGTCCGGCGAGCGCTCGATTCGCATCGCGTCGAGTACTTCTCCTCGTGGCGCTCTCCGGTCCTCCCGGGCGGATTGCAGCCGACGACCGCAGGTCGCTCGCCGGCCGACAACGAGGCCAACCGCCTGCGCCGCCTCAAGCAGCAGATCATCAACGAGCGCGCGCGCCGGGCCTTTCGAACCCAGCCGACCATCGTTGGTCTCAGCAAGGACGAGCGCTGGCTGGATCGACTCAACGCGGTCTGGTCCTCGTTCCACACCGATGACAGCATGATCAATGCCGATGTCGTCGATCCAGACGCGGACGAGCCCACGTTCGATCTGTTCGTCTTCGACGGGTCCGAGCGCCGCTGCTCCATCGATCAGGTCAGCTCGGGAGAGCTCGAGTTGCTGACGGTGGCGGGAACCCTGATCCTCGCCGAATTCGACGGACTGTTGCTCATCGACGAGCCCGAGCTGCACCTCCATCCCGAGTGGCAAGCGCAGCTGTTGGACATGCTCCGCACGGCCGCGCCCAGAGCCCAGCTGGTGGTGACCACCCACGCCTCCGCGCCGTGGGACCAAGCGTACAGCTTCGAGCGGTTCTTCCTCGCTCCCCCGAATGATCCCCGGAGTGGAGTCCCGCAGCTCGCGGTGGCCCAGGACGACTGATGTCCTCGCAGCAGCTCGCGGCGCTGTACAACGCGGCGCCGAACATCCTCTGGGTCGAGGATCTGCTCACCTCGACGTATCTCGACGCGATCTGGCAGCACGACCGCCTCGTCAAGATGTACGTCGGAGGTGGACACGAGACCCTCGAGGCCGTCGTCGAGGACGCTCGGCGCTCGGGTCACCCACGGGTGTTCGCGCTGCGAGATCGCGACTTCGGGCCCACGAATCGTCACCGGTGGTCGGAGCCATCCCTGCGCTTGTTCGTGCTCGACAGCTTCGAGGTCGAGTGCTTCTTGCTCGATCCGCCGGCCCTCGCGGCGTGTCGGGTCAACACATCGAGTCACGACGAAGCGTGGATCCTGGAGCACCTACGGGAGCAGGCCGCAGGGCAGCTGTGGTGGATGGCGTGCCGCAAGGTCATCGCAGAGCTGCGCGAGAGCCGGCAGCGATACTTTCCGTCGCATCCCACCCCGGGGCAGGTCACGTGTCGCGAGCAGGCCGAGCGGGTCTTGCTCGACAGCGACTGGGTCAAGAAGACCGCCCCCGGGCTCGGCCCGCGGGTTCGTGAGCACCAGATCCACGAGGACCTCGCGACTGCCCACGCCTGGTATCGGGAGCGCCTCCGCCTGGGAGATGGGTGGATGCGGGAGTTCTCGGGAAAGGAACTCCTCAACGATCTGCTGACGCGGCTCTATACGAAGGGACGCCCGAGGGGAACCGCGGCCGTGCTCGATCTCGCCAAGGCCGTCGCCGAGCAGCAGCGGTCGATCGGGCGGGTGCCCGATGAGCTCGCGGAGCTGCGGCGGACGATACGGTCGCGCCCTGCGGCGTAGGCTTCGAGCCGGCCCCGCGCCTCGGGGCGCGCGGGGGCGTGGGGCCGCACGGGCCTCCGGCGCCCCGGGCGGGTCACCTCTCGCTCGGAGCCCGAGCCGGACCCGGCGTCGGCTCCGGGGGAGACGCGGGCACCCCGTCGAATTCGATGCCCTTGGGGTAGGGAATCTCCAGGCCGTGGGCGACGAAGGCCTCGAACAGCAGGCGGTTGAGGGCGCGCTTCATCTCGTAGTGGCAGCCGGGGCGCACCCGGGTCTCCGTGCGCACCCGCAGGCAGCTGTCGTCCATGGCCTCTATGCCCATCACCTTCGAGGGCTCGAGCACCTTGTCGGGATGGCGTCGGTGCAGCTCGTCGCCGGCCGCCTGCATCACGGGGATCACGTCGGCGAGGTCGGACTCGTAGGCGACGCTCATCTCCACCACGGCCAGGGTCCAGCCGCGGCTGTAGTTGATCACGTTGCCCACGTCGCCGTTGCGGATGGTGTGGACGCGGCCGAAGCGATCGCGGATCCGGCTCACCCGCAGGTGGAGCTGCTCGACCACGCCCTCGGTGTCCTCCACCTTCACGTAGTCGCCGATGAGCATCTGATCCTCGAGGAGCATGAAGAACCCGCAGATGATGTCCTGGATGATCTTCTGAGAGCCCAGGCCCACCGCGAAGCCCACGATGCCCAGGCCCGCGAGCAAGGGCAGCGGGTCCACGCCCACCACCACCAGCATCATCATGGCCATGCCCACGTAGATCATGAAGCGGCACAGGCTCTGGGTGAGCTGGGCCAGGGTCACCCGCCGGGCGCGGATCTCCTCGAGCGCCAGCTCCCGCTCGATCGAGGCGCCCTCGCTGGGGCCGTCGTCGACGTCGCGGAGCAGGAGCTTGTAGGCCAGCACGCCCACCAGCTCGATGAGCACGCGCGCGAAGAAGAACACCACGATGAGCTCGATGCTCATCGAGCCGAAGCGCACCACGGCCTCGAGCGCGGCGAAGCGCTCGACGATGATGATGGCCCCCGAGACGTAGATGATGGCCTCGAGCACGCGCCGCGCGAGCGGCATGAGGGGGTGGACCCGGTCGTAGTACTCGTGGAGCGGGTTGCCGGGGGCCACCGCGAGCATCCGCCCGTCGAAGAGGGCCAGCGCCAGCCAGGCGATCTGCACGAACATGCGGGCCGCGTTGAGCACCAGCCCCACGATGATGATGGTGTCGACGACCCAGGGCAGCCCGCCGGTCAGCCCGAGCATCTGCGCGGTGACCACGACGGCGAGGTGGGCCAGCGCGAGGCCGAGCACCTCGGGCAGCTCGCCGAAGATCTTGGTCACCGCGTCGCGGTGCGGCGCCACGGCGGCGATGAGGAGCACCCGATCCCGGAGGCGCGGCAGGTGCTTGGCGGCCAGCGAGCGGAGGTAGACCAGGGCGATGCCCACGCCCACGACGGCCAGGCACGCCACCCCGAGGCGCTCCAGCGTGCCGGCGGACAGCCCCTCGAGGGTGGGGGCGGCCCATCGCTGGAGATCGACGTCTCGCCAGATCCCGTAGCCGAGCACGGCGATCGCCACGAGCACCAGCCCGGGCGAGGCGAGCCACGCCATGGTGCGGGTGATCGCGACCAGCCGCTCTCCGGCGCGCGCCAAGAGGTCGACCCGGCTGGTGCGGAACAGCCACCGCATCGCCAGCGCCCCGCCCACCACGCCGACCCAGACCAGCAGCAGGGCCAGGGCCAGCGCGCCGCCGACGAGCCAGGCGTTGTCGGCGACGACTGAATCCGAGAGCCGAAACAACTCCATGGGCGATCAGGCTCCGGAGCCTGCGGGCGCGTGGGCGGTGGAGGCCTCGCGCGCACGCTGTCGCATCGCTCGCAGCACGGAGTCCTGGGGGCCGTGCAGGCGCTCCAGCCAGCTCGGCGGAGCGGGAGAGGGAGCGGGAGCCGGGGCGTTCACATCGGGCGAGACAACGGGCGCCGAGGCGGCCGGCGGCGAAGCAACCGGCGGAGAAGCGGCGGGCGGCGAGGTGGCCGGTGCCGAGATGGCCGGTGTCGAGGCGGCGGACGGCGAAGCGACGGGGGCCGAGACGGTGGGTGCGGTGGGTGCCGAGACGGCCGGTGCCGAGACGGCCGGGGTCGAGACGACCTCGGCCCCCAGGCTGCGGGCGCGATGCTCCTGGAGGGCGGCTTCGTCGTATCGACCGGTCATCCGGTGCCAGTCGAGGATGCCGGCCATCCAGTCCTGGTAGCCCTCGACGTAGGCGTCGAGCGCCGCTCGGGCCTCGACCTCCAGCTCGAGGTCGGCGACGAGGGCGGGCAGGTCGTGGGCGAGGATGTGCTCGAACTGCACCATGCGCGAGGTCATCAGGTCGTTGACCACCAAGACCGCCTGGTCCTTGTCGATGTCGAGGAACTTCTGCATCACGAGCACGCAGTTGTGCAGCTCGCCCTCGAACTCGATCTCCTTTTGGTAGGAGAACACGTCGTTCATGAAGCAGGCGTAGTCGGCGGCCGAGTCCTCCATGGAGCGCAGCGCTCGAGAGCGGAAGACCGCGTCGGGAATCCCCCCGCCCTTGGTGATGCGGGCCAGGTTCATGGTGAGATCCGAGCCGAAGGTCTTGCGCCGCATCTCGATGTAGTCGACCGGGTCGGGCACGCGGTGCTGGATATGGTTGAGCAGCTCCCACAGCCAGCTCTCGGTCATGGCCTCGACCCCGTCGCGGAACATCACGCGGTTGCCCTCCGACATCGGGCCCGCCGTGCGCCGCCACAGCTCGCCCAGGCCCTTCTCCAGCGGGTTGGCGGGCGGCGGCGTGGCGCCGCAATCGAGGGGCATGAACAGCGACAGCCGGTCGTTCTGGAGCTTGGCGGCGGCGAAGTTGCGGGGGGCCCCGAACATGATCGGGAAGTAGTCGTCGCCGTAGGTGTCCCAGGTCAGCCACGCCGAGGAGACGTCGAGCTCGGGGCCGGTGGCGTCGGGGTGGAGCCGAGCCGCGCACACGGCGAAGTCGAACGCGGCCAGCCGCTGCTCGTCCCAGATGTTGGCCCAGGGCAGACCGGGCAGCGAGGTCAGCATGCCCATGTCGCGGGCCCAGTCGATGCAGTGCTGGCGCGAGCGCTCGAGGTGCACGTTCACCCGGGCGGTGTACGGCATGTAGAACGCGGGCAGCTTCACCGGCCCCACCGGCTCGAACGGCACCTGGGTGTGGCTGACGAAGCGACGCAGGCCCAGGGCGCCGGGCGTGGGCCGCAGCAGGCGGGCCGCCGACGTGCCCAGGCCAGTGGGGCCGCGCAGCGTGGGCGGCGGGGGCGGGGCGTCGCGGCGGGTGGTGGCCCGAGGGTGGGGCGAGCCGGCGCGCAGCAGCACGCTGGGGACCGACGACAGCGGCCGGTCGTAGCGAGGCAAGGGGCGCAGGGCGTTGGTCTCGTCGACCTCGGCGTTCATGTAGCGACTCGAGCGCATGTGCCACTCGTGCCCGCCCGATTGCCAGTCTTGCAGGCCCTTGACGTAGGCGAGCACCCCGACCCGGGCGTCGGGGAGCAGGCCGTGCTCTTCGAGCAAGGGGGGAAGCTCGACCAGGGCGGTGTTCTCGTATTGCTGGAGCCGCGAGGTGAGCAGATCGTTGGTGATGTCGGCCGCCCGCTGGGTCGGCACGCCGAAGAAGCGCTCCACCACGAGCACGCAATTGGCGTTCTCGCCCTCGCTCTCCACCTCGCGCTGGTACGAGAACAGGTCGTTGCGCAGGTGCACGGCGTCGGCGAAGGTCTCCTCGAGCACGCGCATCGGTCGGGTGGCGGCGATCTCGGGGGGGATCTCGGCCCCCACGGCGTGCTCGACCAGCTTGGCCGACCACGGAGCGCCGCCTACCTTGCGCCGCATCTCGATGTACTCGATCGGGTTGGACACGCGGCTTTGGCGGATGTTGGCCAGCTCCCACAGCGATTCCTCGAGCAGCTCCCGGGTGCTCTGGTGGAACCGGGTGCGCCAGGCCTCGGAGGTGGTGGGCACGGTGCGGCGCCACAGGTCGTCGAGGCCGCGCTCCACCGGGTTCTCGGGCACGGGCACGGGCGCGCTGGGGTCGACCGGCATGAACGCGGGCAGCCGGGCGAGGTAGGCCTTGGCCCCCTTCATGTCGCGGGTGCGCTTGAAGGTCTCGAGGAAGTGATCATCGAAGAAGAACACCCACACGTACCAGTCGGTGATCAGATCGAGCTCGGGGCCCGAGCAGTCGGGGTGGGTGTAGGCGCACAGCAGGG